>Ga0179591_1343119_pt1 | contig 18078 bp, 16 predicted proteins | sample CZOMad2_1_08_16f_FD_182891 | JGI IMG/M metagenome (GOLD analysis project Ga0179591, IMG submission 182891) | Vadose zone soil fungal communities from Angelo Coast Range Reserve, California, USA - CZOMad2_1_08_16fungal (PacBio error correction) | ecosystem: Environmental > Terrestrial > Soil >... | reverse complement strand
TGGGACCAACTGGAACATGAAGTGAGCCGGCTCTTAAAGCTCGTATCCCTGACACCAAAGGGTGATGGTATGTTTAAGAAGTCCCAATAAGAAGACCGACCCATCTTTTTTTTCCCGCACTTAGTTTTACCTATCGTAACTCTCCGGTAGGAAAGACTCCTGTTCGAGTTTTTTGCTAGATGAGCCCCCGTCCCCACCTAAGGCTATTTTTAGGCTTCCTTAACAGGTATGGTTCCCTTTTCCGGCGGTTATTGATTCACCGCGGAAAATCTCTCCCAAAACCTCTAAAGAAGTTGGCGCTCCCGGAAAGTGAAATGTTCCTGATAATTGCGTCGACCGAGCCCCCACCCTTTCCATACGGAGAGGTTTTTTCGCTTCCCTTTTACTTTTTGAATCAGTGAACATATACTCAACTGCGATTTCCCCCCCTTTTGTTTGGCGACGAAGCCTTTTCCGGAGTGTCTCAAGTAAAAACTTATATCTCCTCGTTTTTTTTCCACTCCTTTCTTCCTCGACCGACCCCACTTCTGAATTAGCCTAGAAAAGGGAGAACGTCTTTTCCTTTCCTCTTCCGAAGTCTTGTTGTTCTGCAGACTTAGAGCTGTTCCTACCTATTCTTAAAACCATTGGTTCCTATTATTTTCTCTGCCAGGAACGACTGTTTTTCCCCCACCTGAAGTGCTCCAGACGTCGGCCAAGATGGCCCCCACCCCCTCACTCACCTCTTCCGCGGCAAAAACAGCTAGGATCTTTCTATCACCTTGAGAATCCGGCTTTCGAATTCTTTTCCTTTCCCCCCCTAAGGGGGTTGTTGTGGAGTTTCCCTTCAATCTAGTAGCCGTGAATATTCGTCAAGGTAAGGACTGAGTATCTTTTGAGCTTTAGGTCGATTTTCTTTTATGTCCTCTGCAGGGAAGAAGTCATAGTCGTGGAGATTATTTCACCCAGCGGGAAGACAAGCCAGGGACCTAGGTTTGGTGAGATAGAGACCACCGTTGCCGTTCTTCCTTAGATGATAAAGAGTACGTTCAGTTTACCGCCCCACCAACACCCACTTTCGTCTCCGTGAAATCCTGTACCGTGTTCGTGAGCCTGACTTTTTCTACAGTATGCCTTGCCTTATCGTGTGTACCAGCGATCGTTTTTCGATTCGAGCAACACCCTTGTGCCCTCACTTGTCTTCCGCCCCGACGGTAGTAGTCACATGCCGTTTTTCTGGCACCAAGAACCCCGACCGGAGCGCAGGAGAATTCATCTCATTTTTTTCAGCCTCCTTGTTCGGCTAATGTCCCCAATTAGAGTACAGCGAGTGCGTTTTTTTTTCCTCACTCTAGGGATTGTGGTGTATTTAGAGAAATTTTTTCCTCGATGACCCCCCCCCAATCTCCTTTGACAGTTTTCAATTAGAATGGCTTAGACACCCGAGCCTTCCCATTTTTGGCGTTCAAATAGAAGAGTGATTGCTCATCGTCCCCCTGTATTCTCGACGGCTCAATTTTTTTTTTCCAAACCTTTGTGAGTTGAGTGCCATCTTCGGCTAGCTGTGACTTCTCCAGTTCCACCCCAGAAGAAGTTGGCCCTTCCGCAGCAGATCGGAGAAAGCCGCAGCTAGGACTTATTCAAGAGTTTTTGTACAGGAGAGTACGTTCATATGAACTCGAACCTTCCACTCTCTTGATGTCGTCTGACGCATGCGGTTGAATTTCCCTGACCGATGAGCTTTGACCCTTAGCGGCCATCGAAGGCCTGTATTCATGCCAGTTACTTCCCGCACCGCCGCCCCCGGTGGCATGGCGTTGGCCAAGGCCCACTGAGCCCTTGCTTTCCCCCTTCTTATGTGAGATGGAGTTTTGGGATTTCGCTTTTCTCTTGTTTTCAAGTCTGTTCCGACGTTACCCCTGCCCCAAGGAAAAAGCAGGTAGCCTGCGGTTCCCCATGCGCGTGGTCTGCCCCCCGCTCTCCCGCCTTTAAGTAAACTTTTTTCTCCAGGAAACGGCCGAAGCACGACACTCTTTTTTGATCTCCCCCCACGCCCTGACTCCACATATTCATCCTAAGAGAACCGGCCTCGATAGACCGCCGCACTTTTTCTTCCCCCCGTCTTGCCTCGGACGACCCCTGCGCACTGGATTATCTGTGTTTTCTCGGCGTATGCTTACGGCAGATAGTAAAATAGGTTTTTCGTCTATTTTCCCCGCTTTCTCCGTCCCCCAGCCTTGCGACCATGGCCGATCCTGCGCCTGAGAAACACGCTCTCCTTAGCATGAGCTAGGATCAGGCCCAGATCGTGTCGTTAGAGCACCAAAAAAACCCTTTTTTATGACCGGCCCTGTTGTGATAAGGTTATTATTTTGATAGGCGCCGGCTGAGTTAACGAATTCGCCGAAGATTCCCCCTTCCCCGTACTTTCTTCCCAGGTTGAGCTTTAACCCACCGAGAAGTACGCACCCCCCCGATTTCATATTTAGTACAATGAGCGGACACTTCCGGTCTCCTGCGCGGCCTGAACTTCGCAGGATGAAGCTGCCCAGTTTTATTGAAACCGACTTTACTCCAAGGAAAACCGTTCCTACGTATGCTTTGCACTCTTTTACTAGTAGGTGGTAGACCTGCTCAATTGCAGTTTGTTTTCTTTCGAGACATTTCCTTCGGAGCTGCGAGAACAGCCTCGTCCTTGGTGCAGAACTCCCCGCCCGCCGAGAACAGTTCGCCTGTTTCCCCAACTTTTTCCAGATAGTAATCCTGATAGGCGTAATGCTAAATGACCCCCACGGTCTTCTGAAATCCTCAGGTTGATTCGAGAGTCAGTAAAATCTCCGTCCAACGTATAGTGCCCCTTCATGCGCGCGATGAAAGTCGACATTGCCCTTTTCTTCAACCTCGTTAGTCCATGCCACAAGAAGGTCTCACCCCAGTTATGAGTACTGTTACAAGTTCTTCAGCTCCTTTCACACAACTCCCCGCCGATGAGCGGCCCTGAAATCCAGCAACTTGGAATGAGTTGACTCATTATTTAAGTTACGACCCGGTAGCCGTTGGACCCAATTGACGTGCCATTGCCCCCACTCGATGCCTTTTCAGCCAATTGGTATTCGTGGGTATCCCAGGAACCTTTCGCCCCGGCGTCGTTGTCCACTTCTAAAAAATAGATTGATCCCCAGTTCCCTCACCCCCCACCCGATTTGGTAGTTCTAGAAAGAAAGCTACGTGGATCCTTATTCACCCCATGCCCCCACGACGACGGATACAATCCCTTGCTTTCTTCTGCGCTTTTTTTCCTTCGGTGATTCGATGTTTTGCTTTACGTCCATTGCCCCCTCCCGCTGCGCCTGAGCACCCCACGATCGTGCAACATTTTTATTTTTTTCCGAGGATTCCCCCTTTCTCTGAAAAAAGCACCTTCCCCCTCCCCCTCTTGATTTTCGGGTTGATTGGTCTTTTCGTTTGTTTCTCCTCCCTCTGTTGTTGATAATTCCTTAGAACGCCCCCTCCCCCTTAATCGGTTTGCGAGGCCGGTGTTTTTTTTTTCTTGAGTGAGTCCCAGGTACACTTTTCAAATCAGCTCCTGCCTTTTCCAATCTCATGGGATTTTTCCTATTATGACGACGGCCCTCGTAGGTGGTCTAGGAGTTTCGACCCTTGTTTCGAAGGCAAATCCGTTTTCTACTCCCAGAGGTCTCCGCAATTCCAGTCCGACGGGAAGAATCGGTGTATCCTCCCTTAAGTCGAAGATGATTTTTTTTTCTTGCTATAACCTCTCTGGTTCCTTTCTAGCGTCAAGCCAGGATATGTGTAGTTCTAGACTTTCCGCTTCTCTGCTAGAAGGCCCCCTTTTAGCCCACGCGAGAACACAGGACTATTATGACTTTCCGAGTGGGTACCAGCTTGTTCCCCCTTGAAAGCGGCTTCACGTCCCGTAGAAGCACCAGTGGCGCTGCTCCTTCGCATCTTTTTTGGTGGGTTTTTGAAGGCGCGTCCCCTCCTTTCTGGGACCGCATCATGGGACTCTGTTTCCAAATGGTACGACCTCATGGGCTTAATTTAAGATGTATTTTAAGAGGCACCACCCAAAGCAGGATCACTTCGACCCTTTTGGAGTGAGGGACCTGACGGAGATCATGCCCTAACCAAAAGAATGATCATTTTTCCCCTTCAATTGTGCATACGCTCGACGAGTAATACCTCGCGTTCCCGAAAAAGTTGCACCCAGAAGCTTTATCGGCGTCTAACTGTGAGGGCTACTTTTTATCCGCGCGGCCACAACCCCGAGGGATTTGTTACTCCTCCCTAGGACAACGCCGATGATCGAGAAATGGTCTGGACACCCAATAAGGGCTGCTTTTTGAAAGTCTTCTAATTTTTTCCCTTGCTAGTTTTTCACCCCGGCTGGGGCAAGCAGCCATTGAAGTGATCATTTCGATAGTGGCGAGAAGGATCTCACATGGCAGTCTCCTCTCCGCATTCAAAAGATTTTTATCATCTCCTTCGTTGCTGGCTTCTCGATCCAAGGGCGAACCGATTTTCCGATGAGACATTGTTAACTTAATGACCTTCTAAGCCTCAGACCCCTCTCCACCGGGTAAGGCTCGGTTTTTCCCCCCTTGTGGCAGTAATGCCGGGAAAGGTCCTATATGTTCCTTATCTTTCCAGACAGAAAAGAGTCTCGTGTTTCTTTTATCCCGCACCCACACATTGCCGCTTTTTGCGCGAGTCGTACGGCTGATGAAAACCCCCTTATCTTTTAAGTATAATCTCCTCGAATCATTTAAGAATAAGTTCATTATATTTAGCTAGACATGCTTTGGGCAGACTTTTCCGACGTGGGAAGGAGTGTCTTTTTCGCAGATAACCTTGACTTACGGACCTACGTGGAGGCAATAGGGAGGTTTGACTTCTACCCCCAACCCATTACGATTCTTTTTTTTTTTTTTGCATGGCTTGTTCATGAATGCGTAATTTTCCCCGAAGAGAGTTACCGGCATAAATTTGGGGAGACAGTACCTGCTTTCCTTCTTTTTGACTGGCTCCTATAAAATTGACATCCTTTTTTTTTTCGGATATCCTGAACTCCTTCTTCCCCCTCCCCTTCATCACAGAACGACTTTCCCTCTCCTCCCCTGTTTATACACGACCGCTGTCCAGGCGGCGGTGAGGTCCATCCCCTCCTGACTTTTACAAAGTAAGGCAATGGTGACCTGATTCCATTGTCGCTCCCCGTTATCTGGGACTCGCTACCAACATTTGCAGGTAAGATGTTTCAGAACTCTCACCATAAGAGAGGCCGTCTTCTTCTGCCCTGGAAAGGCGGGCCGAAGACCCCAGACAGATTAAGGATCTGCGAGAGAGAGAAGATTGAGTAGTATAACCAAAAAGTAGGATATCTGTGAGAATGTCGCCTTTCCGTCAATCCTCCCAGAAGCACCATGCTTAATAAAACTAGGTTCAACGTGGACCTTTTGCTAGTAGGTAAAGAACTTTGTCCGGCAGAATACAGTTCCCAGCAACCCGAAAGAGGTCATGGTGGCTGGAGGCCTTCCCGGACCAAGAGTCCATGGGGAATGGGGAGGTTCCCCATACAGAGTTGAAAAATTATCCCCCCACACCAACATTACAGAGTTTTGGACTTAGACCGCTTTCCTGTCTTCCAGCTGTCCCATGGCGACCTTTTTTGCACATCTACCGGCAGTGAATTACCGCCCATCGGTGGACGTGGATGTTTGCCCCCCACCGTAACAAACTGATTCTAGTGGAGAGAAGCTTGAGGCATAGAGGAGTGGCTTCCCCACGTGGTGACCAATTATCTCGAACCAAGCAGAACCCTTCCGTCGGCCAATCAGGCAAGTCCAGCTCTGACCCCCCCAATGGGAGAAATTTGACCAATGTAATCGAAAGCTGTAAGTTTTTCTTCCGTGAAGTTATAGTCGTGAGCCAGACCCCAACTTTAGCGCCCGCCAAATTAAAGTGCGCGTTGATATCCCCTTGCCGCCCGCCCCTCCGCTTCGCAGGCCTGCCCTCCTTAGTCCATTTCCTCTCACTACATCCACGAGTCAAAAAGCTAGAAGACTTTGACACCCTTCAAGGAGGGAGAATTTATCTCCTACCTTCCCCCTTTCTTTTGAGCTGATTCTCCTCAATCCCCTGAATGTGAGAGTACTATGTTTTTGTTGAGACTATACGTACGGGAGGGGCCATGATCCCCTCATTTGAAGCTGATCTTCTGGTTAACCTGCGATACACAATTAAGAATTTTCTCGTCCCGACCAAGTCCACCCCCCCCCCCCAAAGGGGTGAAGTCCCTAGAGCCAAGAGCAGCGTTTCTTCGTTTTGCAAAAAAACCCCCTTAACACCATGATGAGGGTCTCCCCCCCGTTTCAATTTTTCCACCCTGTTTTTAAAGTTTCTAGCGGGAAGTTTGGCGTCCCTTGTTCCGGAACTTCCCAGTGTACAAGGGGACACGTTTCTTGATAGAAGATCAGTTTTTTCCACCAAGTCCCCTACGAAGCTTTCCCTGGAGTATTAGCGTTTCCTTCTGAAAGTTCTCCGGTGTATTTTACCGTTTTGAAAATAGAACTTTCAAAGGGCAAGGGGATTTCAGGGCACTTAGAGATGGGTAAGAACCTAAGAGAATAAATCGAAGGACAGAGTGAGCAACGCAAAAGAACTCCCCGGGTCTTGGTGTTTTAGTCAGAGCCAGGTTTAAGATTTCTCCAAAAAACCACGGGAAGAAACATCTTTAACTTTAAGCGCCCCTGCGAACCACTGAGCCCTAGGTTTTTAGAACCAGAAGAGGAAGGAGAACCCTCAGGGTTAAGCGAGCCCTCCCCCCAGTTTTTTACACAGTCGATGGCGTTTGAGACAAAATCGTCCTTATTTCGGATGAATGTCCCCCCCCCCCGTACCCATGCGCCCCCGAGCCGTGGATGGCCAAGAACGTATCCCCGGTGACGTGACTCCGAGATTTGCTGCCCCTCCGCTGTTTTTTCGGAGATAGTTGTTTGTCCAGAAACTCCATCACCGCGCGGACGTTTCTTTCTTACCATGTATTGTTCCACAGAACTTTGGAAGGAGCCGTTTTGTTCCCTGAATTGAAGACCCTTCCCGTCCGGCCACCTTGCCCCAGCGACGGCTTTAATCGTGAAGAGTTCATTTTTATGCTCCCTCCCCCGCGCATTTCCGTGGTTACTTTTTGGGAGTGTACCACCAATAGCTCCTGAGTTTTCGGTCGCGATTGTCTCTTCGTGGCATCCTTCATATTTTCATAGCCGGGTCATTCTCGCGCCCGTTACTTTAAGGACCCCACGAAACACGTTTCTCCTCCACTGGTTTCTAACCACAAAGACGTTTCTTCCCGTAGGAGACTTCCGGTCCCGGATCGTCCCTACTTTCGCATACATCAACTCGTTCTTGATTGGATTCGCCCTTCCAGCCCCCCCCCGACTCATAAATCCTTGCCTTGATTCCCTAGACACGATAGCCACCAGGCCCCCTATAGAAGTAAAACTCCCTGAGTTAGAAAGGACCCCGGTCCGTCAGCGGCCTTTTTTTCAGTTATGGATACCTCCCTCTTTACCACCCCCAAAGTGAGTTTTTTTGATCTTTGCGAGCCGCAGCCAGCTTGCCCTTGCTTTTTATCGCCTGTCAACCCTTCTCTTCATGTGGCGTAGAATCCCAGGACAGCAGACCGGCGTTTAGATGCAACACAGTTGTACCGCAGACGGGTTGAATATGTGTCGTTTGAGCGGCGACTTCATGAACGTATGCCTACCGAGATTTCCTTTGCGGGCTTCAAGTTTCTTCTCCAAAACTCCTAACCCGAGGTAGATAAAGCTTCCTTACCCGTCGGACCTACGCTCTAAATGGGATAGTCTCTCCCTCCCCCACTTTATCGCTGTTATGAGCAACTGAACCGAAATTTTAGAGGATTCTTGCCCAGTTTTGTAATATCCTCAGGAGAATTGAGTTGAACTCCTTACCCGTTCTTGTGGTAGATTCTCTCCCCCCCAGTGGTATTGATTGTGACTTTAGAGTTGTACTTCTAGAGAACACCTCACGAGTTAGGTTTTCAAGAGGGTTTAAGCGAAAATCCCCTAAAAGTAGAAGTTGGTAATTTTTAGTGATATGTAAAACTTGGGCGTCCCGAATTGTGACTCCTCTGACCTTAATAAAAGGATGTCCCGCGAACGCACAGCTGTTATTTCTTCGCTTCTTTCAGCTCAAACCCGCCACAAAGTTCGCCGAAATTAAGCGATTAGTACTTGCACCAGGATTCACCGTAATAAGTTGGCAAAGAAGTTTTACAACCGATGCCCCGTGATTCTCGATATTGTGGACTACCACACCTCACCTAGACCTCTTTCAGAGGCTGAAATTACCCAGTTACGGTTTGCCCCTATTGAAGTTACCAATTTCCTTTGGAAACGTTTGAGTCTCAAATCGATTGCATTGAAATACCTTTTTTCTCTGCGTGGCACAATTTAATAAGCCGGAGAGAATCCTTAGGCGTGAGTCCACTGTCATCCCTATCCTGTTAGGAAAAAATTTTTTACCTTTGAGGGAAAAATATCGGTAGATCTTAACCGCTGCTATCCCCGCTTTTCCACTGCCGATCCTTCCTTACTCGATTTATTGGCGTAGTGCCTTTTCCTACTGGATAGAAGTCGGTCTTTCCCCCCGTCAGTCGCACGACTCTTCGTTCCATCCTCTCGCACCATCAAACATGGCGCATGCGCTTCTTTTCGCTACGTAGGCTTTGTCTCTCCCGCCAAACAGCAAGGCCTCTCTCCTCTTTTTTGTTTTGGGGGATAACATTTGTCTTCGTTTGAGCTACCTCCTACTCCTTTGTTGTTGTTTTTCCTTTCCCCCTGAGCCTCCCCCCCCCCCTTTCCCCCCCCCATCTTTTCGGGTGAGAGGCTCTTTTTAGGGAGTCCCAAAACCGTAGCGCTCAGAGAAGGCCCCTGCGCGGTTCCGATCGCGTTGGACCAGCATCGTAGCTCGAGGACGTGTTTCGCCTTGTTATATAAGTCCTACCCTACGGACCCTAAGAAACGTTTCCTTTTGCCTGTACCTTTTTCCGAGAAGATGCGGTAATTAGAATTGTTTCGAAGAATATTATCCTCCTTTTCGAAAATCCCCATGAGGAGTGTAGTACCCACCCCACCCCAATAATTGATGTGTACGAAAGGATGATGTTTTCGTTTTAATAAACCTAGCTAGGCAAGGATTCTGCATAATTTCCTCCCCAGATCTTACACACATTATTTATACGCTCAGAGTGAGACGATGTCACAAGTAGGGATGACGTCTTTTTCCCCGGCCTAACCCTGCACGTGTGCATATCTGCGCGATCTTTAGGCTGTCTGAAATTCCATGAACTCTCCGGGAATGGTTCTCCCCTTTGGCCAATTGCAGACAGGACTTTTCTCATGGGCCAGGGCGCGAGGGATTTCGTTTCCCAACGCAAGAAGAGTCGAATGGGGGTGGCCCTCTGCCTTTCCCCTACGCTCCCAAGAAAGTCGTTTAGGCGATTTACATTTGATTCTCGGACTCAAAAACTTTACCTCAAATTGGGAAAAGATAGTACCTCCCTTATTAGCCCCTTTATCCCCCCATTTGGGTCCCTGGTTTAAGCGCACGGCAAAATTATCTTTTCTAGCCGTTAATTCCAACTCTCCCCCCAAGCCAGGCAAGTGACGAAATAACCCCACGGATCCCTTATTGCCAAAGAACTATTAAACTGTAATGAAGAGCCAGTATGGTGACCCTTCGCGTGAGTTGCTTTTTCGGCCTTAGGAGAGTTTTTATTGGAGCTCTCCCGAGCAATGGCCTTTACGCCTGGAAGAATCTTTTAAATTCTACCCCTTCCATAGTTGGTCGGATGAAAGCCCTTACCTCATCTTATTTTCCCCTTCAGGCAAGGCGTACCCTTTCTTAACCACCGGAAATTTGCCTTTAAGATATAATGTCGTCCGAAGAAAGAAGCACCCCTCCTTTATCCCTCCTCGATATCATCAAATGAGATAGTGTTTCAGTTCGCTCCTAGATCCGCACACCTCAATTTTCCTTTCGCATGAAAGATAGCCCCTTCCCCCAAAATAACTTTGCACCCCCCCCCCTTTTCCTTCTCTCGACGGAAGAAGAAATACCTGACTCCTTCCTCGGTAGAACTACCTTTTTAAGATCCAGATAGAGTTGCCCTTCGCTCGATCCTGTGAGATTGCCTTCCTTGACGGTGGGGAGCGTCTCTGGAGGGAGTTCCAACTTTTGATGTGAGCGTTGTCTCTGAAGATCCGGTTTCACGGCGTTGCGACATATGGTTTTTCTACACACCTTTTTTGCATTTTGGGCGGAGACTTTGGGTTTTGCCTGGTTGTGAAGGACCCCCGTCATAGCGGACTTCTTCCCCCTTCATAAAGAAAGCGACACTTTAAATATACCCCTCGCCCCAGAGTCCAGAGGGACTTCTTCCCCTGGAAGAGAGAGGAGAGTGCCTAGGAAATTGAATTTTCCTTCCTGTGCGAGAGCCTGTGACCCCCATTTTCTATGTCTGAAAGGACTGTTTTCACTCCTTCCCCAAGGAGATTGTCCTTCAATGTTTCGCTCGACACAGCACCGGCGGCTTCTCTATTAAGCTCCCACTATGAGCTAGAATACACAACACTGACATCTAGGATCGAGTTGATTTAAGTGCCCTCTTGCCCCCAATTAACAACTGTCCCCGCCCGGTTGAAGAATGTCGAATTAATCCTACTCCGACCGCCGATGGTTCATTTCGTAAACATACGTGTGCGAAACCACTGTGTAGACTATAAAGACTCAAGGGCCTGCCATGATGGCCCACACAAAGATTACGGTGTAGGACTTTTTCCGGTCCCTTTTCGAGAAGGGGACAGACAGGAGGCGTCTCCCGGTAATGAATTGTTCTTTAGTCCCCTTTTAAATAGGGAGATTTCTCGAAGTGAATAAAAACCATAAAGAATTCCCTCGCAACTTTTTCTTTTCCAGAAGTAGAGATGATGAGCGGCCCGACCCATTATTAACCCCAAATTTTCTATCCGGTTTTTCGATTCTTTAGCCTGTTTTTAGACGGCCCCTTGGTTTTTTGCGATGTTTGAACCTAGTCGAACCTGCCCCCCCTCTCTTTCTACGGCTTTCACTCCTTTGGCGGTCATAGTCACGGGTTTCGCAGGCAACAACTTCCGACCTACAAGTTTTTTTATCTTTCTCCCAGAAACAATGGCCGTCAAAAGCTCATAGAAAACACGGATGATGTTTACTTGATTTCCCCCCAGAGTGTTGAAGGGTTTTGTTTTACTCTCCCCTAGGTTGAGATCCTCTCAGGAAACTTTTTTCGAGAGACTCGCTATGAGAGTTCCTCATTGAAGACCGTTGATCCCTGCATGAAGATGTAAGTTGACTTCAAACGAACTGCCACAAGATAGCAAGCACTTGGGACATATTAAGGTTCCATAGTATGTTCCCGTCTATTTCCCATACCTAATAGCTTGTGTTTTCTGAGCCTTCAGCGCGAAGAAGTTTTTCCCTTAAGATCGTCCCTTGTGGTCCGGAGACAAAATTTTTTTCTTTCAGTTAGGTGATGTTTCCCCCACCCTGAAGGCCTCTTTTTATTTTTCCGTTATTAAAGGTGGACAACCCGAGCATCGGGTGCGCTCTCTAAAGGTGAAGATCAGCGTTTACCTAGAAGTCGGAGCCCGCGAAAAAAATCACCTGCGGCGACCCCCCCAGTGCATCCTTTTTTTTAGTTCGATTCCTTTGGTTTAATTTAGTGTAGACAGTCTGCCCTGTGCCGCGCGAGTCATCCGATTCCCCTGCGAGCACCCCCACTACTCCCTCACGGCGTTTGCCGAGAGAAATGATCGTTTTTGCGTTTGATTTGCAAATTCCTTCCCGTACAACCGGATGTCGGTTTTGCCCACTCCGGATTTGGGCAGTCCTCCCTTTTAGTCCCGAGACTTCCAGGCAGTCATGAGATGACGGGCGCCAGAAAGTCCTAGGGTTGGGTGGGGAGTCGGAAGGTTTTCAGGTGATTAAAACCAGAACCATCCGTTTTGGCAAACCCCCTTAGATATCCTTCCTCCAAACATAGCCGTTTCGTTCACCTCCGAATCTGCGCGTTTTTAACAGGCCGGTCTTGCTTAGACGATCGTGGTGCCACCTCGCTGACGCTGACTCCCAAAGTTTTCTTCTAGGCCTGATCTTCAAAGCCAGAGAAAGTCCTCCTCTGGACGAAGTCCCCGATCTTTCTTTCGGACCGAGCCGGAGACGCGAATGCCCGTTTTACTAGACCTAGGAATACCGTCAACCCACGACGTACAAGAGAGATTTTTCCTATTTCCAGTAGTACCGGTGCCGTCGAGGTCCGAATTGACTAGATTTGCCCCCGATTTGCGGCCGCAACAATGAGCGCCGTTTTCCCCCTTTTCCCCCATTCATATCAGTGCAGTAAAAAGCACTGAATTCCAGTAGGGATTTCAATTTTGAAATAGAGGTTTAGTTTTCCCTTTACTTTATTGTATGAGGGATGTCAGTTCGTCTCCTCGCCGGTTCACAGGCCGAAGTCTACTTTTTTTTCCGCCCGGCACCAGCAGGTGCCCATGCGTTTCCCCCAAAATTCTCTGCCCCCTTAGGGTAGCGCCGGTATTCTTTTTTCTGAAGGGACCCTGCTTTTCTCCAGTCCTCTTTCTTTGCAGTGGGAATCCCTCCCGCCTACGACCCTATTTTCAATACTGCTCGTAATGCGCCACACGACAGCCCGCGCCCTTTTTACGATTTTAGGACACCTGCGATTCCCCTCGTTTTTACGGAGCGCAAGGGCTTCTCTGCTTTGATACGTCCTCCCGCAAATGCACGTTATTTTTTTTTCCTCTCTTCCCCTATTCGACCGCTCCCCCGCCGCCCCATGATAATGGGGCGTGTCGGCCGGTTTAACACCCATTTTCCTTAATTCTGCGGCTTGGCATACTGCCTTCTCAGGAAACATCTTCTTTTGTGTCGGAAAAAAAATTAAGAACGGACCCTTGTTCCGTAGCTTGAGAGGTCAGGTAATTAAACGAAGAGAACTCTTCCCGTCCTAATTAGGGCTGAACCTGTTCGAGAAACCCCTGCGACTTCCGCCGATTTTTGACCCCCCTGTGACAAGTTGGCCTCAGAACGGAAAATAGTTCTCTCCCCCCGTAAAAAGCCCTCCTGGAGAAACTTGCCCCCCCCCATCCCTCTGCCAGACGTTTCCCTCCGGAGGAAAAAGTCCCACCTTCCTTTCAGCTCTCGGCCAGTTAGTATGTTAGATTAGACCTTACCCCCATTTATCAATTACTCCCCCTTGTTCTATCGGAGTTCTTTTAACAATACTCAAGTGAATCATGGAACCAAGAAACCTCGTCCCTTTCTGAGTCTGATATTCTTTAACCCCCTTTGGAGAATTCTGATAGATAGTACCTGAGAACCTTATGAGGAGCAACTAAAGGAAATCGCATCTTTGGAGGATGTCTAGTCCTTCCCATATACAGGAAAGCAAACCCCCTTCTGACGTGCAATTGATTTTCGAGATAGACTAGCCCCATGCAAGGTATTCCTCCTAGTAAAGTTGGACCAGAAGCCGCACAGATAGAAGCCCCCCGGGTAATGTCCTACCAGTCTTGACTTTCTTTCAAAACGCACCCGGCGACGATGAGAGGTGCTAATCACGCACTGGTTGATTTGCCCTTCTGATACCGTTCCGCTACCCCTTTCAAACGGAGCTACTACCTAGATGCAACCTTGGTGTCTTTAGTCCCAATCCGAAAGGCGAAGAGGGCAGTTTGTGAGTACCCCAACCCCCTCCACTCACCATAGCTGAGGAACCCCCCCCTCTACAAACTCCCAGCGGTCTCTTGCGACCGAGAACGCGGACGTCGGATGCTTTCTCCCCCATGAGCTCACGAGCAATACTGGAGAGGCCTTTTTGTAGTCACTGTTTCTTGGATGACGTTCCATTGCAGCGGCCACGGGTGCGACCACAGTTTTTTAAAGAGAGCCAGACTAGAGTAAATAGAGATAGTCCCCCAAATATTTTTCAAATGAGCTTTATTACCCTTTCCCTTCTTTACTGTATATAGAAGAAAACAGACCCCCGCCTCATAAAAATATAAAAAGCTCCGTTTTGTGATAGTTTTGAGCTTCCCCCCCGACCCCCTTCTAAGTGTTGTTTTCTCGACTGATAGATCAAAGAGCCCAACCACTCACCAAGAAAGAAGGGTTAGAGGGATTTTGGTTATAGAAAAGACCACCTTAGCTCCAAATCAGAGAAGAAATGAGCATAAGAGGTTTCCCCCCTCTCAGACGAAGGATAGTCGTGTCGTTTTTTGAAAATTGTCTAAATAAGTAATCTCCACCTACGCCTACGAAACGGGGAATCGATTTTTCCTTTCTTTCCTTCTAGAGGTTTAAGAGAATGACTGCCCTCCCGATTTTTTTGGATAGTAGCCACCCAGGTTAACGAGATGGCGCCGGTTCCTCTTGCGAAAGGGGGGACTCCCACTTAGCGTTTCCTCCAGAGTCTTTTGCGAATTAATTTGCCCTACCCCCTCTTGAAAAGGATTTCATCTTCCTAGTGGGCAGGCCGAAGCTGTAAAAAGGTCCAGGGGAACGGCATATCTACCTCCGTCACACAGGCACGTGGCTCTTCTTTTTTAATATCTCCGCGATGTGCTGTTTTTCATGCCCCCCTGACGACTGTGCTGAAGCCCTTCACCTTTTTTTTTTTTGGTGTCCGACCCCTTGCCAACTTCCGCATGCTTTTTGACCGTGCAGGATTTAGATTCGAGGCTACTAACCCAAAGCAGCAGACACGGGAACTGGTGTTGCTTCGTGGACAGCATATCCTCACACAGCTGCTATTTTCTTTTCTCTCAATTGAGTCCCATCGTTCGGCCCGAATATCCCACATTTTTGGGTGTCGCGTTATTTTTTTTTCCCAATCAGGCACGCCCCCTGCGCGAACGTTTTGGGGTTCATTGTATTGCCCACTCAAACCAGTGGCTGTAGAGACCATCGACTGAAACATTCTCTAGCACGGCGACTCCCGAGAATTTTCCAACTTCATTGGGCGTTAACCAGAAAGTTCTTAGAATTTTCTTATGAAAAGGATGGGGAAACCGCTTTTTTTGCTCTCGTGATGTTGCATGTGCTCCCCCGGGAGCTGACTTTTCCTCGAACTGCGTGGCGCTCGCGCGTTTTGACTGCCTCTATCAAAACTAGCACTATTGTTGGAGACCATTACCTTTCAGCGAGCTATTGCGATAGGATCTCCCTCATGACCGCGCTGATCCAAAAGCCGCCGATTAACAGGTCCGGGTGCTTTTTTAGCAAATGGTTGTTTACTTCGACTACTGCCCTTACTACTGCGCGTATCCAAACAGAGATCTTTCCTTTCCTCGAGTTTGTAACCTCAATTGCAATGAGCAATTGGCTTCTCAGCGTGCATCGAATATCGACTTCCCCCACACAACTTTCCCTACCTTCCTCCCATAAGACAAACGGAGGAAGAGAAGCTCGTTCCTATTTAGATAGAATAGATATGTGCATTATTTTTCTTTTTATGGAGGGATTTTTGTTGAGTTCCAACGGGTCTCAAGGATTAAGTGAACTTGATTGATCGTGCTTGAGGATCCACTCGTAAAGATTAAGCTAGGAATTCATGCAAGCTAATGTGGAACATTGCTTCTTCCAAATGTGTTCAACTGACCCAGATGAATTTTTGCGTCCTATGTTCAATTGGGGGGATGCAATACGTTAAGTACGGACCTACCCCAGATTAAGAATATTTGGTCCTACCTTCCTCCCCCCCCTCGACCCGACAACGCTCTCCTCTGAGTTATACCCTTCTTTTACAAACCGAAGGGCCTAGCCGGGCACGTGCAACTGCATCTTTACACCGTTTTCCCCGTGCGTCTCTGGTGAACGCGTCTGTCGAGCAAGCTCTCTTTCCCTCACCCCCAACCATTGCAGGTAAAACGAATGTAGTTTCCCCCCTCCCCCGAATCTCGTGAGAAGTGAGGATATTTTCCAGATTTGAAAGGCGTATACCTCACCAACCCCTTTTCCATGCCTTCTGCATCTTCGTTATTTACAGGAACGAGTAGGCAATTACCCAAGAGGTTGACCTCAGTGATAATGTAGACACCTGAGAAGAAGCAGTCTTTTGCTCCTCATACTCCAAATTTTTCCCCCCCCCCTCTTGCCGATAGATTCAAGGTCAAGGAATGTAGATACTTCGATGGAGTTTTCCAACCACTTTGCCCTGGTGGACTGTAATTTTTTCCCACTATAATGTTTCCTTTATTGTCATAACATTCAACATGCGCGATACCCAGACCCAACCGTGCTGGAGCCTTTTTTCCTCCATTTTCTAATTTTCTCTCTTAACTGCAGAACTCTGAATTCACCACCCGGCCGATTACTCCTCCACGCGCGTTTTCTACGGTGCACCCAATCTCTAACTATCTCCTTTCTAAGTCCACTTGTTCTCCTGAAGACTTACTGGCCTCGTACGGAGTTTATCCGCCCTCTTGGGAAAACTTTTTCTAGTGTCTCCGGCCTCCCCTCCCCGGGAATCACCCCTTTTTTCCCCCCGAACTGGCCCGGGCAAACCTCTTAAGAAACCCCCATTTTTCCAACGTGTAGCCCCCCTTAACCCCTCCCCCTGAGAGTTGATTGTTCTGGCTCGATGGGAACCGCCGACTTACCCTCCACTCTATCGCCCCTTTTTGTCGATCATCAGAACTATCGCTTCTTCCTTCACTGTGTCCAGACATCCAGGCTTTTTTTGTCTTTGCAGGGCGAATACCACTGAACTCTGTTCCACCCCCACCCGATCGCCGGCGGCCGTTTCTCACCGGTAGACGCTTTAGGGTCTTATCTATGTTTTTCCCATCCGCAGTGTTTTGTTTGTTTTCTCTCTGAGCTTACCGAAAAGTTCCGTTTTTTTTTTGATTTTTCCCCATTCATCCTGCTAGTTTTGTTTTCAAGATTATTTCATAGTGGAGGAACATTCCATGAACTTCGTCCGGAGAGAGTCTTTTTTACCCCCGATTCTTCCGGTGTAGAACACCCTTCGAAGAGGGGTGGGAGATAGCGCCCCCTCTACCTTAGCTTTCGTAGATTCAAGAGGGGTAGTACCTCTCCACAAAAACCCCTCCCCCAATTTCTGCGTATTCCCCCTTTCAAAACGTTATCCATGTTTCCCGCTGACTGAAGTTGAAGGAAGTCTTGTAGAAGCAGTAGGTCGGGGTTCCCGAGATACAGTTTTTTTGACCCCCATAGAGCCAAATAAGGGCCGATGGGAACCATCCCGGTGGTTATTTCCCTCGCTCAGTTAGAACTACGGAAGTCTCTAGGACATTTTTCCCATCTCCAGCCCACAAGGAGGAGGCGCCCAGTAACCGGTTTCCACAATTAAGATGTGTTCATTTTTCCTGAATAAGGTCCCGCACCCAAGAGCCTTTCAAGGCGACCGTGGCATCTACAGCAATTCCTCTTTGCAGATGGTTTGTTATTCGAGACCAGGTTTAAAGGGGGGGATGACAAGACCCTTACTGTCAGTCAGAAACATTCTCTCCTTCAGAGTTATCAACCAACAGTCCCGCTGTGTGCGTCAATAGCCCTGCCTCCGGCCCCCTCCACCCTTTTCTTGACTCGTGCAGGCCACCGTGTTGCCCAAAGAGATTTCGGAGGAGAGAACCCTTTTTTTTTATGTCTTATGATTCATTGCTTAAAAGCGCTCCCCCCCGCCGCGGTGGCCCCTGGCAGACTATACAGTCAAGAACCAGCATTCATATCATACTAGTTGTTTGCCCGTGCCTGTCTCTGCCAATGAGCCGCTCTGGTAAGCGCCCAGGGTGACCTGTGAATTCTTTCGAACTCGCGCGAACCGCTTTATTCGGTGGCACCATTAAGGCATTTGTTTTTTTGTTAAACCTCCGCTGCTTGACCCTTTTCCCACCAGAACCGCGCCCTTACGTTTTCTTTCTCATCGTGAAGAAAATGACTTCTCGTGCGATTGTAGGTTCCTTAAGGGACGTCTTG
>Ga0179591_1354193_pt1 | contig 18085 bp, 15 predicted proteins | sample CZOMad2_1_08_16f_FD_182891 | JGI IMG/M metagenome (GOLD analysis project Ga0179591, IMG submission 182891) | Vadose zone soil fungal communities from Angelo Coast Range Reserve, California, USA - CZOMad2_1_08_16fungal (PacBio error correction) | ecosystem: Environmental > Terrestrial > Soil >... | reverse complement strand
CTGGACTTGCCTTCTTAGGTAAGTATCCTTTTGTTTAATGGAGAAGAGACGTGAAATCCTGGATGGGGACTGTCTTCTTCTGCAATCTCCATCCCCGAGTTTTAGTTTCCCCGAACGCAAATACGACAACACTGCCCGCGCCGCCGCATGCCTCGCACTTTACGGCGGCCGACGCGTTCACCCGTTGGGACAGCCCCCCTAGTTCCCCTTCAATTGCGTCCTCCCAGCTGTTGCGTCGACATCTACACACCGTGTCCGCGTGGGGTCGTGTGAGGCGGGCATTTAACCCCTCTGCCCCGTCTTGACATTTTCGAGTTTCACGGAGCCCGCAGCTAGGATAGGGTCCAAGGAATGAATCCTTTGGTTTTTTGCTGATCAACGGAGAGGTGGTAGACACGCCACGTTTGCATTTTCCCACGTCCTCACCCGTCTTCTCTGTATGCAGCCTCTCCTTCCGTTTTAAAGCGTCGCTGGCCGCTTTGTTACCGTGAATTCCGTAGTTTATCCCCTCCCTGAGATTGCTCTCCTCCTCTGCTGACTTCTAGGCGTTTTGCAGTACTTAAATTTGGCCCGCGTTCTAAGTTCCCCTCCGCGTCACGGCGATAAGTAACGTCGCTGTTACCATAACCCCTCCTTTGATTTAGAAGCCCCTGGAGTGCAATCCTTCACGGTCTACCCTTTCCCCCTCTTCTTCCTACGTCCTCCTCCGGAGGGGGACTCACTCTCTCAACATCAGTTTTCGGCTCAATAGATCCCTTTTCTTCCCCCTGCCGATTATTTGGCCACAAGTGGTTTGTCCACTATTACGCCCTGCCCTCCAATATGCTCTCTATGGAGGGCTTGTGGTTCCTGTCCTCTTCTCCGCCGAGTGACTCTCCCCTTGGGCCTTTAATCTATCCCTGACCTCCTTTGCCGAAGGAGTACGATCTTCGTACGGAAGTTAACTCCTCCTGGCCATGACGGGCGTTTAGGGTGATCGAATGTTTTTTTTTTTTTAGAAGACCTTTCTATCTTCTCGACGCCGCGACTACACTTATTAGCAACCCCTCTCATGATAAGACTCTGTCGTAGATGTTTGTACGTATCTTACTCTCCTCCCCCCTGTTCAGACCCCTCTGACTTTGTTTTTGAATTTGTCCTTCCGAAGTGACATTCGTTCCGACGGGCGAATTTTTTTGCTTGACTTCTACTACGAATTAGCAGTTACGATTCCTCTCTTACGACCACTTCTTTTCATTATTCCGGCGGGAGTCCTCCGACGATGCTGATTCCCCCCAGCCGCCGAGGGTTTAACTTCGTCTTTCTTTTTCCTCCCGTTCAGTTTAGAGTCCTTTAACGCCTGAATTTCTTAGTAGGCGACCCGTTCGCGGGGCGGTAGCCCCCTCCCCTTCGCTCGGAGACTCCCCCCTGCGATCGGTGAACCCCCCCCCCCGCCAGCGTTTCGTTTCGCAGACGATGATACCCACTCCCTTTAGAAGGGCGTCGTCCTGAGTTAAAAGGGGCTGCTTTTCCTCTTCCTTTGAGAGAAGACCCCCTTGAGCGTTTCCTATTAGTGGAGACAGGACTGTTTTCCGCGAGCCCTCCCTCTCTCAGATGCTTTTTCGAACGACTAGAGCGGTGTGTTCTCTTCGCAGGAACCCCCCTTTGTCCCCCAGCCGTGATTAGTGTGTTGTCCGGGTCCCCAATCCTAAGTTCGGCTGAAGGTGGATTTCCTGCTTTTGGTAGGGCAGGATCTGCGTAATCCCGTCCCTTCTCGCTTCGAGCTCTCTTTCTTAACTACCGTTTGATTCCGTTTCCCCGTCCCCTGGTCCTCAAGTTTCGTCTCCTTTTAAACGATCTTCTTCTTCGCTGTCGTTACTTGAGGAGTTCTCCACTCTCCTTCCGGGCTCGCAATTCTTGCTTTTTGCTGGCATCTAAAGCTTTCGGCCGCCCTCCGGCGCGCGGATGCGTATTTCTCCTTGCGTAGACTTTTTCGCTCCGTTTCCAGCGTATTGTATTTTCGCTTGAAAGCGGGATGTGACTTTTCCTTTATCTTTGAATTCCCTCTTTTTTTTTGCTCTTTCTAGCCGTATGTAGGAGCGCCTTCCGCCGACTCCGTCGCCTCCCCCCCCTCGCAACCTCGTGAACTGAGTTAGGCTTCCAGCCAGAGCTTTTCGCTTCCGGACCCCCGCTCGTGATTTGTTCCCCCGTCAGGCGAGAGACGATTCCCTGCGCTCTTCCTCGAGGGCGTCCCATAAGATAGGCGCGTCCCCCCTCGGTAGACACTTGGCGTTGGCTAGGCTTCTCTTTCCCCTTTTATTTCCTCGCCAGCGTGTATGGCACGCGCCTGTTATCTGGTTCCATGACAAACGCACACGCGTGCACACTTCGTACAGATTTCTTCCTTGCTTGGTTCCAGGACCCCCTACAATAGCCCTTTTCTGGTACATTGTCGCGTTTTTAGCACGCCTACCGCCGACTCTCTCCCCTTCGAAGGCGACGCCGTGTTCGAGAGTAGTCATCCTGTTTAGCCCATTCTCAATGACGGCCTCCCCTCCTCCGACTTTCCTGTACTTATTGGATCTGCAGCCCCCACTAGTGGAAACGCCTCGCTTTTCAAAAGGATTTGCATCTTTCTAGCACGTCGACCTCTTTTTCTTTGTTATAGAAGACTTACCCTGGGCCTTCCTCCCTTCAGCACGGTGCTTTGCGATCCGCAGGCTCCTAGGAGAGTCTTCCTTAACCCCCTGCCCGGATATTATTTCGTGATGCCCTTTCCTCCCCCCGCTTGACTTCCCTCCAACGTTGACAACGCGGTGACAGCTTCCTTGTACATCTTAGGCATCCCGTCCTGTTTCCTCTTGGTCGGCCCTCTTACTCTAATTCGTCTTTTGATTATACAGTTCGTTTCCCCGTCGTCTAGAAGACCCAAGTAGGCCAGGAGCCTTTTTTTCCGAATTCGTTCGGGGGACGTCCCCCCTCTTTCCGTCTCCTGCAGCCCCCCCTTTTTTCCTCCATAACGATGGCCCGCGTTAAGCTCAGCGACTCCCCCCTGTAGCGATTCCTTTTGAATCGCGATATCTGCTTCTTATCAAGTATTTTTTTTCGTGCGGTGTACCCTGCGTTTTCGCAAAGCGTTCCCTTTCGGACTTCCCATGAACGGGATCGTGTCTTTTCCGGACGGCACTAGTCCCCGGTTCGCCTTCGCCCCGGACCTTTATCATCTACGGCCCCTTCTTCGGAGGTAGTTTCCGTACCCTCTCTCTACTGCCCTAAAAGGCAGACAAAGGGATTCCATCGTCTTCAAAACCTTTACTTTTTTTCTTCTTTTTCTCCCTTCTTTTCTAGTGGTAATTTTTCAACCCCCATTTGTTGCACACCCCCTTTCTCGGGGTATCCAGATAATAAGTGTCCCCTCCTTTTGCGAATTGCTTGAAGGCCTTTTCCCTCCCTCTCTTAGCCCGTATTTTTAGATTTTGACCTGTGACGGACGTCCACTTTCGCGTCCCTGCGACCTCAGAATCCTCTTTGTCCGTGATGCGCATCCGCTTCTGACGGGTCTCTCTCCCCCCTCTCCCTATATCATCTACCCCCGGTCTCCTAGAATAGGATGTTTACGCCTCTAAGTCGGTTCCCTCTAGAAACTTTCCCTTTTGCATAGTCCCCCCCTGAAATTTTACAGTTTGGATTCGTCGAGGTCTTTATAAGAAGCGCTCCCGGCAAGAGGAATGATACGTTTTCCCCAGGAATGTTCTCTTTTAATCCTTCCTCCCCGTTATCAGCCTTGACATATGCTCTAAGGCTACAACTGGCTTTCCCCTTTCCCCCATACCCCCCTTTTCCATCCCTCGGTTTTCTTCCACGACCACGACTTGAAGCGTACGTTTTAGAGACTCTGCCCTCACGACTTCGGATGTTGGACTAACCTTCCTTCTCAATAGGGCCCTAGTTTTGCTGCTTGCGGACGTAGTAGGTTTTTTTTTTAGTACTGTTGACAGCTTGCTCCTAACTTTCCTCCCCCCATGATCTGCATCTCTCTGATCCCCATTGATCGGGACGACCCTTTTTCTCCCATCTCAGTCTGATGCCTCTCCCATTTCCTTCCACGGTGAATCTCTTTATCATCTTTTTTTTTGTTGAGAGCTATGCTTCGTTTCCGATTCGTCCCTTTCTACTGGAATGGATGCCTTGCCTTTCCCGATTTGGACTCCCCCTTCTCCTCACCCACATTTCCCTCTCCGATAGCAGTTAAGAACTACGACGTTCTCCGCGACTAGGACTATCCCTCTTCTAGCACTTAGGTGATTCTGTACGTATGCCGTCGCAGTGCCTTCTTTTTTCCTTTGGTTTTTTCATACTCAACCCCCTTTTTTACTTCATGTCCTGGCCCCGGAGACTCTGAAAGAGTTCATTATCCGGTCGGCGCTTCGGTTCCGTCTGAGACTCCTTCCCCTTCTTTCCCCCCTTTTCTTCCTCATTTCCGATCATCATAACTTCCGTACAGAAATCTGGAAGCATTTGGCGCCGATATACCCGGTCTGTATTCCGATCCTCAATTGATCTTTGCTGTACCCTCCTCTCTGCAGTGCGTCCCGTATATTTCCCATTCTGGAGATTTCCTCGACCTATCAGGTTTAACGCCGTCACGTTTCCCCTCAACGTTCACGTCTGTTGAACTGCGTGATTCGCGCACCATGGTCTGCGGCCGGGGTCACTCTCAGCTAGCGGAGTAATCAGATCTCAAATCCCCCCCTTTCCGCTCCGGCTAGTGCTCCTTTGACTCTGTCTTGGGAAAAAAGTGTCTTGCCGAGCAGTGGGCCACTTTACTCTTGTCTTTTCCAGCTTTCTGTCTTTCCCTCTCCCCTCTTTGCTCCTGGCTTCCTTTCTTTCCGGGTTTCCCGGCTTGATATTAGATCCTTCTTAAATCGTTGCTGTCCCTACGAATATGCTGACGTCCCCACGCGGCGGCGAGGGCGCGTACGAGTTTCCTTGCTCCCGCTACGTGCAGGCACTTCTTCCGGCGTTGCCTCTTTGGCTCCCTTTCCCTGCGCCTTCCTCTCATGCTCCTCGTTAAAAACTCCCCTCAAACCCTCGGACGCTGATCGAGACTTGGTGTTCTTCTTTTCCCTTCGCTCATAGACCCCCCAAGTTGGTCTTCGGGTTTTCTCCTGTTAAGGTCCCGAAGTCCGATTTTCAGCATCTGTTCTTCCTCTTCCCCGAGTTTCCTGCTTTTTCGATTTAGTCTCTCCTATCTGATTCTCCCCATCCTGAAGGTCCCATCCTTTACCGTCGGGAGGGCTAATGTCCTCTTTTGGAAGCTCAACGCTTTTCGAAAGCGGTCGGATCCTTCTCGTGGGTTGAATTTATCGGCTTTCCCTCCATAGTTGGGGCGCCCCAGTTTAATGAGTCTCACCCGCGGCCGGTCTGATCGCCCCCTCCCCCCTCATGTCCCTCGGGTGCCTCAAGCGTCTTAGTCACCCCGCCAGCGGCTTTTTCACCTCTGCTTCCACCCTCCTGCGAATGCTCCCCCCGTCAGTCGCCCGCTTGTCCCCGGGCTCCTCTTTCCCTTGTCCCTTCAGCGCCGCCGCGCGGTCCGTCCGGTCGTATCCCGTGACATTTTTCTCTCGACTCCGCTCGAGCCCTTTTTGTGGCGGCTCGAATGTTTCCGCCTTTGCCCTTGAACGGCCGCCTTGTGTGGACAACGCTGTCAGTCCTGCTTCGTGTGTTGTCACAAATCCTCTGACTGTTGAGGCTGCGGTAGGCTGTTTCCGAGTTTCTTTTAACAGGATCTGGACCCTCTAGGAGTGCTGCGGAGGTCGGCACGGTTCGACCGAGATGAATCCTCCCGTTTAGAACCCGTTTGCCGAATCTTCGGAACGCGATCTATATGCTTTCGTCTTTTTTACTTAGATTGAAGTGAAGCCACCTTCTCTCACCCTCCTTTCCTTTGCTGGCACACTACAGAGGGCGTTTCGCCCAGGCTCCTCTTGGATGATTTCTGTTTGGGACGTCTTAGAGAGTTCCCCTCTCCTATAGTCGGGTCCCTTCAGTTTTCTCGTGATGATGAATCGGCTTCTCTATCTATTTTACCCCTTAATTTTTTTGTCGAGTTAAAGGTCCTCTCCGTTTCCTAAAGGTCCCCTCCGCCTACGCTTCCTGGACAGCGCCTTCGCCCGAACCCGGCTTCAGCAAAGGCCGGCGTAGGCTTCCAGCCTTTCTTACACGGACTGGTCTTGCGCGCGCCTCTAGGATCGCTTCTGCGTACTCGAGTTCACCTCCCCTCCCGCTCCTAATCGGTGCACCTTCCTAGACCCCGCAGACAGATTTTCGAATTGCGTCTTATTTGAGATTGCAAGTTTCTTGGATCCCGCGACGCGTTTTTTTGCTCCTGGATGTTCCTCGAAGGTGACCTCCCCAGCCGTAAGCCCCGCCTTACTCCACCGCAACTACGTTGCGATTGGGTTGAACCGTACCCATACAGAAGGCAGCACCCTTATCAGGATTTTTTGTTCTCTTTTCGGCCGCCTCCTGACCCCGACCGTTCCAATAGATGACCCCTCCATAATGTCTCGATGTCGTTTCCCTATCTCGAACTGTCCTGTTCGAATCTGGACGACCTTTTTCCCCGTGACAAGACAGCTGTCTTCGATGAAGCACAAGATTGACCATAGGGACGCATGTGAATATTCGGGGACGCCGCCTAGGATTTTCCCTCTGCTTTTTTTTTTATGCGGCCGCACGACAGCTTTCGCCCTTCTTTCTAGCGTGGTGGCTCCATGATCGAGTTGTCTTACTTGCCCCATATCCGTTCACGGCTGGCGGCGAGCTTCCAAGGAACCTGTCCCCGTCTAGTGACGCTAAGTCTGTTCAAGTAAACCCCCTCAAGCTCCTTCCTCCATTTAGATGGGCGAGGTGACAGATTACCTCGCGTCTATTAGGACTTTCCTCCGATGGTAGCGCGTTTTTTTCGGTTTACTCTCTCTCCTTCAAGAGATTTAGTAGCCCGTTTCTTTTGTGGGGGTGTTTTTGTTTTTTTTTTTTTTTGTTTTTTTTTTGATCCGAAGGACCACTTTCACCCCGTGCGAAGTAATAGCCGACTGGGGTTTGGTGCCGGACCTTCGTCGATATTCCCCCTTACGCTTTGGGTACACTTTTAGTCTTTGATGTTCGTACGGAACTGCACTCTCCTCCCCCCTGTCGAGGCTGATCGTCTTCGACCCGTTTTTTTTTCTGCTCGATTGCTTTCTTGGGGTTGATTCTAGGGCAGTACCGCGGACATTCAGACTTTACCTCCCGTCCGGGAATTTCCCTCAACGTGATGTCGTTGCTGTTTTCGGACTGCCATTTCTTAACCCATTTACCGCCCCTCTCCTGCCAGAGTTGGACCTCATAAGTACTTCTTTTTCTGTGCCCCCATTCGAATTCTGTCCCTCGCGAGATTTCAGGAAACCGGTCCGGACGCCCGGAACATTTCCCCATATGTCTGCCCCATACCAACCCTCCCGGGATCCTTTGAAGATCGCAATAAAGCAAATCCTCGTCGTCGGGTAATCGGGCACACTTCTCCGGTGCAGAATCTTCTCGGGCCTTCTTTTTTTATCGGGCACAGTACGCCCTCTTGATCGTCTATATGACTTTTGAAAGCCAGTTTCCTATTCGCACGTTTGATGCTAACTCCAAATTTTTTCTGGTCCATGGAGTATTGACGTCCCGTTGAACTCGGATCGGGATATCAGCGCCGCACTATGGAAGGTTACATTCCCTCCCCTCCTTCTGACCGCTCCAGATGGTCGGTTCTTACCCTCAGAATTCCCGGGGAATCTCCCAGCCGACTCCTTAAGTTCTTCCGAGGATTTTCATGTAGCCTTTGTCTACCTTACTCCCCTTGAGTCTTTTGACCGGCAAGTTGGCGCATTTCTCCAATACTTGGTGATCCCTTTTTCAATACCGTTCCTTAGGAATTGTTCTCCTTCTGCTGGAACGGAAGTAATAAAAAGTTTCAGGAGCTTTTCTTATAACCCTCACCCTAGAAGTTCTTTACTCCAAGTTCGTTCCAGTAGGTCTATCCCACTCCGCAATCGTTGCGTCTTTCCTAAGTTTTACTTCTTCTTTTGGGTATCCGCTTAATCTTTTTCGGCACAGCTTGGCAGGATCCCTTGACTGGCAAAGGTCTACCCCTTCCTCCTGCTAGTTTAGAGAATCAATCCCCCGTCGTTCAATATTCCCCCTCCATTTTTTCCGTTTTGTTGGAGAGATCTGTTCCCCTCTTTATGATCTAGTAAGTTGTTGTTCCTTAGCACTCGCGGATTTATGGTGAACTTCTCTTCTTTCTTGTCTTCAAGTCCTCTCCTATTTGTACTTTTTCTCAGTCAGCGCCTTCCGCCTAAAATCGGATGACTTCAGGCTTTTTCTGGAAGCTATCTTTCGGTCGATATCTTTTCCAGTTCCCCCGATTTTTTCCTTTTGTCTGTAATCTAAACCCCTCCTGGAACATTGCACGGCGTCCTCAGCCTTAGACGAGGATTGATGCGTACGCCTGTCTTGAATGATCCCGGCGACGAGGAGAAATCGGACATTCCCTTTCCACGTCTTCCCCTGCTTCCGTTATCGTGATCACAGCCTCTACACTCAGCCGCGAGCGTTTTCTTTTTCCCCTTTCATTGTTCTGATAGATCTCTTTTGCCGTGTCTGATCGTATCGAGGTCGAGGTATGACCTTATCTTCCGACTTCTTCTCCTCTTCTCAGAGTCCGCCGGGTTCTTCTATATACCCTGTTCTCGGACACTTCGGCCCCCCCCCCCCCCCCCCCCAGGCCGCCCCCTTTCGAATAGCAACTTTAGGTCACCTCCCACACTTTCTCTCCTCGGCTGACCTGCCCTGACAACCTAAGGAGCGACGACTTGAGCCTCATTTAGCCTCCCCCTCTCCTATTTCTTGCAACACTCTTATCAAGTTTTTGCCACTATTGAAATGCCTGTTGGTAGGACTACGATTTCGGGTGTAGGATTGTGCTTACGCTTGTCTTCCCTCTGACTCTGTCTCTTTCGGCCCATCCGGGCAGGTGAGCCCTGCCTTGCGGCGAAGGGCTTCACCAGTGACTTTCTTTTCCTGCACCGACCAGATCCCGTTCTGCCTTCCGAGAATGTGTGTTGCTGTACTTTGGCGTTTTCCTTCTATTGTCGCCAGGCAGCACTACCACTTTTCATTTCACCAGGCCCCTCATCTATCCCTCTGTTTCGTCGATGGTTTCCCCCCCTGATCGACCCACAATTTTTTTGACTCCACTGCTTAGTTGAGATACTCTTTTCGGCAGCCGTAGTTTATTCATACCTTTCCCCCTCCTGTGTATATCCTACTTTTACCGTTTTAGTCATAGTCCTTAAGAGAGTTTGCTTCCCTACATCCGCAGGTACCTCGATGAAATTTTTCTTTCCCCCCCGTACGACTTCCTCTTCCCCCGCCTTTTTTACCGCGCCTTCACAGTCTTTCTTTTAGGTTTCCCGACTTTTGGCCCGCGCCGGTCTTGCCTGACTTCCGCCGCTCGGCCGAGCGGCGGGATCTCTGCTCCATCACCGGATATCATGGTCGTCCTCGTCTTCCTGCGAGGAACCCCCCAGCGTCGGCTCATGAATCTTACAAATTTCCTAGGGGTCGTTCTTCCCTTATTTTTTCCTCCTGGGTTTAGGTACCCTACTTCCCTTCAGCGCCGCGCCTTTAGAGTTCGCGTTAGAGTTGTTCGACGCGTCGAAGAGAGTGATTTCCGTGCGCCTTTTAGGGGAAGAGCTCCCTTCCCGATCTTTTGTCCTCAAAACTCTTTTTTTTCCGCCGCGTGACTTTTGTGCGTATGGTAAGGCCCCCTCCGCCTGACGTTTCGGCTTACGGCCCTTTTCTCTTTTTAAGGCTGTTGTCGGAATTTATAAGATGTCCCGCGTTTCTGAGAGCAGGCCTCCCTTCAACGATGAGATTCATCCTACAATGTCTCCCCTTCTGGCTCTTTTTTTTATACTCTTTCACCCTGACTCTCTTTGACCGGAGGACCTCTGATTCGATTCTTTCGGGCGTAGAAGTCGGTCCTTTCCCCTCCTTGTTCCCGCCGAACGCCTAGCCCTCTGGGAATGCAAGATTTTCCTTTTCAGGGCCCGATTTTTCGAGCTTTTTCCTCGAACCGCTCCTCGGAGGAGCCCCGTTTGAACCGAGACGGGGATACATCCCGTTACCTCATACGTTTTTTTTTTTTTTTGTTGATAGTTAATCCCGCGTCATCTCGTCTCTTTGGTCCCCCCCTAGCAGACACGATGTCGCCGCCACAGAGGAACCTCTGTAAATTCCCTCCGCGCATCCATCTCTAATTCTTCTCCGACGCATTTGATCTGGTACCCCTCCACGCCAGAGAGGTCCGAGCTGCTCTTGGATTCTCGTCCCCTCTCCCTCGAGCTACAGCAGCTTCCTACCTACGATAGTGCACCGCGTCGACCCGATCCGGTCTCCCCCTTTTCCATTTCAGCTGATATATTTCTTGCCAGCAAGCGATTACTCGCGTCCGTAAGTTCAGATGGCCCACTCCAACTCCCTTTTCCCGGGCAAGCCAGTTCGGCCGCACGACTGTCGGACCAGGACCCTCCCTAAGCCGCCGTAGACCTTCCCGCTTGTTTCGACTTCTCCCCCCTCAGTCCCCTCCCTCCTCCCCTTATTCCCGGCGCACGCCATCGTTATAGAAGGTGTAGACCCCTCCCTTTCTACCGAGAAAGACCCGCACAAATCTTAGGTCACGATGCCTACCATCGTTTTTTCTCGTTAAGTAGTCCTTCAGAAGATGTAAATCTTCTTTGAGCACTCTTCGAACTCTGAACTCTTCGGGCCTATCTTTGGTGAGGCGACAATGATCCGGTGTCTTCGACCCCGCCTGCCGCGGGAGCGTCGCTTTTTCCCCCCCCTTCCTATTGCAGTCGCGATACGTTGAAACCCGACTTGTTTCCGCGTTTCGCCGGGCGCAAAGCGGTTCTCTTCCATGCTTCCCTTTCGGCCCAGATTTCCTCTTCTTCTTTCGTCTCCGGGCCTCGATTCATCGCGGACTTTCGCTTAGAAGGACTCACTTCGGCTGTCGAACCCCCTTTTCCCAAAGGGCAGGCCTGCATTGCCTAGCGTTTATCCCCCTGAAAGTCAGCTTTTATTTGATCTCTTCCCCTCTTCCTTACCAGTCCGTGAACACGTCTCTTTCTGTTGATGAAGTTATCCGAGAATTCTTGTTTCAGCAGATTTTCCTCTTCCCCCCCCCCAGATTTCCGATCTCACCTCGTACACGCCGTTGGCATGGCTAACGGGAGTTTTTTTCTTCTTGCGAAGCCTCTTCCCTTTTTTCTCCCTTCTTCTCCTGCGGTGCTCCTTCCTTTCTCATTGTCGAGCTGCAGCGTCATCGCTATCTCATTGCCGGACGACCTGCAATCGAACTGCGCATCCGTCGCCACAAATATGTTCTTCCCGTTGTACCTTTTCCCCTCGCACCTCTTGCTTGTTGGTCCCCCCCCCCTCGGGTGATTTCAAGAAAGATCTGCGCTAATCTGTCTGTTTCGGGTAGGCTCCGCCCCATTCAGAAGTTTTTTACGTCTGATGAGGACCTTAGTCGTTCTCTTCGCCTTGCCCGCGAACCTGAGGTTGATGGTCCCCCCCTCGAAGTGACGATTTCCTTTCCGGCCTGAACTTCGTATCTGTTTAGTTCTCCTCCCTGCAGATCCAGCTCCCTTTCTCACCTCGACTCGGATCCTCCGCGAAAGGCGTTGAAGAGACTCCCGGGTGAAGCCTTCTCTTCCTTTTCCCTCGTAGTCTGCCCGGTTTTCTTCGTTTTCTGAGTCGAAGATGACTTGTGGGACCCTTGCAGTTTTGCCGAGCCATTAAGGTGTGTTTGATATCTTACGCCTTGCTAGGCCTTGTAGGTCCCGTACCATCCCCTTTCCTCCCACCCCCTTTTTTCCGTCTTGAACTCCTGATTCCCCGTGGAAGGTTTCCTGAGCCCTCCATCGATACGACAGAGTATCGTGATTTCCTCCCCCTCCGGTTTCCACGGAGGCGTCTGTTTGCGCGGATTCCGTCAGGTGGTAAGTCCTTGCAGGATTGATAGGACTCAGGAGGCAGGATTTCGTTCCCCCTCTCTTCCCCTAAAGGAGACTGCCTCATCTTGAAAGGCGCATACGATGCTTCTCTTTTTCAATATCCTCCTTTTGTTTCTCTATCTTATGCTGCCTTTGATCTCTTCCTATGTGACTGTCGCCCAGTTTGTACGCATTCGTCGTAGTCTTACCTGATTTTCCTAGGCCGCTTTTTTTACTTCCCCCTCAACTGCTCGCCGATAGTTCCTCCCTGCTGTCTACTTTTTTCTTTCTCCGTACTAGTGCTTATCTTGTCCTCGTTCTTTTTTTTGTCGGGGTAGTTTCACACCCTCGCTTCCTTTTTACGAGCAGCCGCTCATCTTCCGGCCTTAGTACTCCTTTTCGTGTCTACACCGTCGAGCTTTTATCCGGCCCCTGGTCCCCCTTTTCGGCCGCTTGGATCGTTCTATCCCTCTCGGTCCTCCATGCTCTTCTCTGATTTTCCACCGTGATCTATTTTATGCTCACGACCTGGTTCTGTGCTCGTATCCCCAGGAGTTCGCGTCTCAAAGTTTTCCCTTTTGGTCCCCGGCGATGCTCTAAGCGTTCACGTTGCCAGGCGCAACCTTTCCCTTGGTGCCACCGCACATTATGTAGCTCTAACCCTTTCCCTGAATCTCCCTGATTCCTTCAACTTCCTCTATTCCCCTTTTCGCGTACTTTCCTGCCTCTCAACAAGCGCTCCTCCTTCGCGCACCGAGGTCCGTTCGATACCCCCGACTGACGATTTCTGACCGCTGTATGGTTCGTTTTATGGATCGCCCGGTTCACCTCCGTTTCGCACGATACCGCGTTCGACTTTCTTGCTTCTTTTCTGGTTCTGCGATGACCGTCCATCTGTTTTTGCACTCCTCCTATGCGCGCGATTCTAGGCGGAATCGAAACGTAATCTTTCTGTCCTGCTTCCCCCCGCGCTATATTCTGCGGACGGCGTTTTTGCTGATCAACCACCCCAAAACAACCCAAAAAACCACCACAACCACCCCAAAAAACCCCCAACCCCCCCCAAAACCCCATAACCCCCCCATTAAAACCCCACAAAAACAAACAAACCCCTTCCCAAAACCCCCCCCAAAACCCCCCAACCCCCAAAAACGCCACCACCCACACCCCCCCCCCCCCCCCCCCAACCCACCCCCAATTTGGTCGCCTCCTCCCCTACGGCTGTCCTTGCACTCCTCTCGCCCCCATTTAAACCGTTTCCAGTAATCGACGACGTTTTATTTTCCCGTTCGACCTTATCGACTAAACCTTTCAGGGATCGTAGCGTGCCTCCCGCTTTCGAAGATTTCTGCTGTTTTTGCGGGCTCTATCTAGACTCCCCCCCCCTAGCCCTTTTTAGCGAGTCCGATTCCGACCATCCGCCGGCTGCTACCATCGAGGACAGGAGGTCCCTCCGATTTTCCTCAGATTGGTTCCCCTCTTTTTCGTCCCGCGCTTCCCCGTTTTGTTTAGCGTGCTAGGCTCGCTCTTCACATGGAGATGTTTACCGGCGTCTCTCCGCGGTTTTTTCGGATAGCATCCCCCCCTTCGCTTCCTTTCCTACACGCTTTTTCTTGACACACCGCCCCCGAGTCGAGATTTTTCCCATCCTCGGTTTTAGTATTTTTTTTTACTGAACACCTTGATGCCCTGCCATCCTGTTTTCTCTGCCAAGCATGTCGAGTCTTATTCCTCACAGCTTCCCCTTCTCTGGTCCTCGACGATGATGGCGATAATTCTAGGGAGAGCTCTGTGACGTTTCCGGGCACGGCCAACATCCTGTCCCTCGTGGTTGTCTTTTGCGGTCTGGGTACAGATGAGTCGCTGCTGTACGGTGGCCGGTTGATTCCTTTTTTTCTGTTACCCCTATACGACTCGATTGACGTCTCTGAGAACGACGTTCCAGCCTCCTCATCCGCCGTGCGAACAGCTGTCTTGCGGCACGTTCTGATTTAGAATCTCTGTACCCTGCGCGTATTCCCCCGGCGAGGCTTTCCCCCCCTTCTCTCTGTCTCTAGTGGTTGCTGGCCCAGATTCACTTCGGGCGGCCACTACTCCTTTCTGGGATTCAGCATGTCGTTGCCCTTTCGGCTTGTTCCCTCTTTTTTTTTCGCGTCCTCAAGGTGTCCGTCCGTCTCCGCCTTACGGCCGCTCTCCTCTCTTTCCTAATACGTTTTTTTTTGATGACTTTAACTCTCCGACGTTTTCCTTTTCCGGTTGGCCCGCTACCTCCTCCGTGCAGCGTCGATCCCCCTTTTTTTTTCCCGTGGCCCGACAGGCTCAAATCTCGCCGGCTTTTTTTTCCGTCCCCCGCTTGATTCCTTTTTTTTCAGACTGCGGCGTCCGAGTCCCCCGGATTTACGTCCTCCGTGATTCGCGAACAGATACTACATTCCTCTCTTGTGTTTCCGGTCTCCCCCCCCTCTAAGCCCCTTGTGGATTGGATGATCCTTTGCACTTTTCTGCGAGGCGCCTCTCCCCCTCGAAGTCTCTTATATTTTGGCCCGACCCCCTCCACCCTTAAAGGTACAGCACGCTTTTTTTTTGTTGTGGCATTCCAGCGACTCCGCCGTTAGAAGCGCGCCAGTCTTGTTGCCGCTCCCCCCCCGGCCCCTCATGCCCTTCGAACGCCATAACTTTTTTCCAGAGGCTTGCCCGACCCAGGTCTTCCCTCCCACGCGTCTCGACCGCGAGGGCGGCCCTTCCGCGGAAAGAGCTGCCCCTTGACTCTTTCCGGAAGACCTGACCTTACCCATATTTGAGCAGATTTTTCTTCGCTCAGTCTTTTCGGTGTACAGATGATCGGGGAGGGCACGATCGCCGTTATTCGGACGATAAGCACTCTTTCCAAGTAGGAGTTCCTCCCGACTTTTCGCCCTTGGCGCGACGCGTCCTTCAGATTCCTTTCTCCACGGTCTCAACACATCTTCCCCCCCCCCTCCCTTCCTCTTTCGGCTCCCGTCGCATGTCTGGTGCGTTTGTTTTCTCGGCCTTCACCTCTGCTTCAGGTCCCCCGATAGAAGGCTAACGCTTATTCCCCGACATGCCCAGTCCCGGGCTTCCTATCTTAGACGTTCCCTCCGGCATCTTCCGACCCTGCCGAGGCTTTTCCCCCTTGGGACAAGCTTCCTTAAACGCGACACCACTTTCGGATTTCGGTGCCGACGGAGTCGCTCTTTTTCGGCGCTTCGTCCCAGTGATGCGTTGGCCAGGGCTAGTAACTCCTCCCGTCCGGATCGTCGTGCTGTCCTCTGCAATAGTAATTTCTTCTCCCTCGAGTTGCTTTCAGTCGGATGGTGCCGACCGCAGATTGTCATCCCGTTATTCAGCCTTCCAACCTGAAGCACAATTTCCATACCCGGAGACATTCGGCTTTTCCCCTAGTACCGGGCTTCTGCCCATCTTTCGCGTCAATACATCTTCACCTAGTAGTTTGGTGAGCAAATGTCCTTTCCCAAGCTCTCATTGATGTAGCTTCCCTTTTCAGGCAGTATGCTCGCACCGCTTTCGAGATGACGTTGTCTTTCGGCAGTGCTATTCGCCCGTCTTTCGCGCCACGACCATGCTAGCGTTGACTTCTTTTTTTTTTGTGCGGTGAACTCTGCTTTGGTCTTTCTCTTTTCAGCATCGAAGTCCCCAGATGGAAGCACGTTCTCCCCCCCTCTCTTCCTGAAGGAGGAGCAGATTCTTTTGTCGCCATCCCTTGTGAGAGCTGGACTCGTTTTTTTCTTCAGTAGCTGATTTGTCAAGTTCGGCCTCGTCCTGAGTTTAACAGTCCGGAACTTTCCGGTCGCACGGAACGGCCTTCCCCTCTGTGTCTTAAGGTGCCGTTCCCTCCTTCCCCCCTAGATTTGTAGATCCGACCCCTTTTTCCTCCTTTACGGTGGTTCACATCCCCGACCTCCTTATAAGCGGAGCGTCTCGCACCGTTAAGTTCTGCGGGCGTTCCCTCCTTCTTTGCGCGTGAAGTGTAGTTGCGTTGTCAGTACGCTCTTCCCATGTCCTTTATATGCCCGCGCTTCCCCATTCAGCGGGAGCGAGGTCGGCTCCCGACCTTCCCCTTGCCCGCTATATCTCTTCCCATCGTTGTTGTTTTTGGATCTTTTCTTCCGGCATGTCCTTTTATCGTTTCCCAGTCATCAGGGTTTCGCCGACCTGGACGGTAATGAGGGATCTTCGCGTGCATCCGCGTCAAGAATTTCCTTCCTCCACCTGCCCCTCCGCTGCCTCGGCTCCCCTATTCTGTCCTTCCTTTGTATGCTCTCCGAACGTTCGTGCGGGTTTGTCGCTCTCCACGTCGCTGCGGAGGGTCTTTCTCAACATAGCCCATGTTGATGACGGCACGTTTATTGGAAGAGGGGACGCGTCATGCTTTTTCCAGCCCAGGTCCTCACGGCCGTTGCTTTTTTTGAAAGCACCTGCCTTGTCCAGTATAGTGCCGGTTTTGATCTAGACTCGCGCCCCTCTAAGCGCGCTCTCTACATTCGTTCGATCGATCCACCCCCGAACTTTGGCTCCACCTTTTTTAGTTCGAGGTGACGTCCATGGTTTTTTTTTTTTTCTACCCGATCAGTCCCCCTCCTCATGGCGCATAACTCTTGAGTGAGACCTCACCCTTCTGGGTTATAGCTCCCCCCTATTTGCTTTTCTGCGTCCCCTTACTCTATCCCTCTGACGGTTATTGCCTGTCTCTACCCCGGCGCGCGCCCGCGGCACATGCTTCTAATACGCCCCAGGGTTTACAACAACTTTCTGCGAGAGTGGTCCTTCCTCCCGGCTTAATACCCAAAAATCCCAAGCAGTTGTCCGGAATCGATTTGGTCGATTCCTGTGTCCTCCGGTTTCGGGCCTGTCTTCCCCCCGCGAGACCCCCTCACTCGATGCGCCGGCTATGATCCCGTCGGCGAAGCGCGAAACCTACTCAGTGCGGCCTACCCGCCGACGTCACGGCCTGCCGGGCACGGATTCGCGTTCTTTTAGAGCCCTGCCGGTCGAAGTCCGCTCGATCGGCTGAGCCGATTCCATCGCCTTCAATTCAAACTGTGCCAGACCTCTCTCCGTGACGTGGTCTTCGCTGTTTCCCTACCTGCCTTCTAAAATGTTTAGCTTTCAGGGGAATGAGACTATTTTCGGCCGACTGATTCTTGTTACGGGCGTCCTGGGGGCTTCGACCTACGCGCTCCCTTGACAGCTGATTCTTTCCACCACCGACAGGGGTCTTTTTCCTACTGATTTCCGTGTCAATTGCCCGCCCCTAACCGTGACTTTTCGTGGACGTGCTAGTTTTTCATGAACGCTGCGGCCCGCTCTTTTTTCCGTCCCGACGTCTCGCGCGGCCTCGTTCGGTCCACCTACATCCGGCGATTTTTCCCCGCGATGCGCGAGGAACACTCCACCAGCACTGAAGATGTCCTCCTCGGTTAGAAGTGGTCGTCGTCCTTACCCTGCTTAGCAGCGGTCCCTTCCTAGGTTCTGGGGGCAGCCCTCCTCGCGCGTTTTCGCGGCGTGTTCGTGCGCAAGACTTTCCTCGCGCGTTTCTCCGGATTCCTCCTTCTTGTCTTGGACTGTCGACTGTGAGCTTTTTCGTTTGAATTCAAGCCAACATCGTTCCCGCCGTTACTGCTGTTCTTTCTTTTTACGGCCCCCAACTCGATCGGGTCTGCCTGTTCTTTTGAGTTCCGGTGGTCGTAGGCTTACAATAGTTGCGCCTCGCGCGCTCCTTCCACCGACGTTTGCCGATTTATGGGTTTCAATTTTTGAGCGTTTACGAAAGACGGCTTTCCCTCTCGCCCCCTCTGTCCCCCCTGAGGACTGAGATAGAACGACTCGGCGGCTTATTCCGGGGTGTTTGCCCAGAAGAGGGTCCGTCCCGACGACGGGTAGTCTCTTTTCTGCAGCTTTGGTTTTTCCGTTTTCCCTCGTGCAGCATGATTGCTATCGTCGGCGGCGTTTTGTCTCCTTGCCAGCGCTGACTTCGTTCG
>Ga0179591_1361820_pt1 | contig 18087 bp, 10 predicted proteins | sample CZOMad2_1_08_16f_FD_182891 | JGI IMG/M metagenome (GOLD analysis project Ga0179591, IMG submission 182891) | Vadose zone soil fungal communities from Angelo Coast Range Reserve, California, USA - CZOMad2_1_08_16fungal (PacBio error correction) | ecosystem: Environmental > Terrestrial > Soil >... | reverse complement strand
TGGGTTATGTGTTTCGTAGCTACTTGCTCCAGACTCTAGTGGTTTATTGTCACCGTATTAGAGTTCCCGATTTTGATCATCCCGTCTACCCCGATCCTGAGCTACCTGTCGTGTCCTTCGGCAGGGACCCGTCATATATAGGAGTCCTTGAGGTAGCTTTGGAGGCTTTTCTTTAGCGAAAGGGTCTTCGTTTCGGTTCCTTATCAAGTCCCCACTTCTTTTCAATAGAAATCGCCCCTCCGAATTCTCCCCTTATTTCAGATGCTGGATAAAGAGTGAATAACCTGGGAGACCCCCCCCCACTCCATAGAGAATCATGACCGCAACTTCGTCTTCTCCGAGGGACAGGGCCTCCCCCAGAACCTATTAAGGAGCTTAGGGGGCCCTGGGTGTCAATTCCCCAGATGATGCTAATCCTCCACTTCTCTCACGTTTAAGTTTCCCCCCCGTCTACCTGAGAAACCAGTTTACATGGTGTTCCCTTTGATTTGAAGATAGTACGCAACCCCAAGCGAGTCCAAATGCCGGGTCTCTGTACGATCGTCTTAGCACACGCTGTCAAAATTTCTTTTTACTTCCCCATGTCCTCCCCTTTGTGAATGGTCCAGTCAATATTCTGCTGGCCCTTGGGAAACCTCCTATCCCATTAAGAGTCCACGAGTCTCTGGTTTTTGGGGCTGAGTCGTCTGAATCACTTCCTTTGGGCTTAGTTTCTAGTTCTTTTATGGCTGGATCCTCGCGCCATGCTTGTTATCCCATGGACAAACGGAAACCTATCGCCTTTCCTACTTGACCCCTTAGTTAAATGTCGGCAACGTACCGCAGAAAATCCAGGAAGGTCGTCGGTTCTTTCGGTGCCTACTAGTCGTATTCGATTCTTTTCCCCTCCAGACTTCTCTCCCCAGTCCCCGGGAGATCCCCCTGAAGGCTTTGAGAAGGGCCCCTTCCACTGAAGTTTTCCCCAAGCACCCTAGGCGGCCTCTCCAAGCTATTCAATCTGTCCCTCAATATCAAGGTGCGTAAGTGTTCCCCGAATCCAAAACCCCTTTCTGAAAGAAGCTATTGTTAATTTCCCCACTCTTGATCAGCAGAGCCCCGTAGACGTTTTCGATATACGCGATTTGTCCCGGAGAACCTCCCCCCACCAGTGCTTGCTATCCCTCGCTGCCCAGTCGAGCTGGACAAGCTAATGTATCCCCCCCCTCTGGGAACTGATCTCCGAGGAAAGACGTCCCTGTGGGAAAGTATTCCTTCCTCCGTTGCCCTTTGCCAGAACCGCGCTTTTTTTTTGAGTTTGATCGCCGGGCGTCAGCATGGCTGACGGTTTTTGAAGCCAATTATAGAATAGGATACATAGCAGTAAGACCCACTTTTCAGTGACCATGTCACTTTTCTCTCCCAGAAGATACTTTTTCCTATTTATCTAGGGAGCTATCCGCAATGTCCCCTTCTCTCAGCTCTTCGTTACTTAACCCCCCTTAAATACGGGCAGGGGATAGAAACTCATGTCAGGGCTTTTCCCCGGATTTCCCTTTTAGGGCTACCCACCGTATGATCTTACGAAGCTGTTCCCCCCCCCCCGGTGAACTGTACTTCAAAGGCTCCCTGATTTCGGATGCTATGACTTGACCCTCTGAAAAGGCTTGTCTTTCTTTTACATTCCTTCTGTGGAACCTGGGTAGCAGGAGTCCCTGGCGAATTTCTATTCCCGTACCTGTAATCCCCCCCCCAAACGTGAAAGTGGTCCAGTGTCCGCAGGCTGGTCCCCTCTACGACCTCCACTTTGAGCCTCGCCCATGGTCTCCCGCTGCCCCGCTACTGGGTCTTGAGGGACGACGGCTAAGTGATTTTTCCTCCCCCCCCTCACCAGCGGCAGGTTGGTTTGACAAGGGTTCCTCTCCGATACTTTATGACCTTTCTTTCCAGAGTTCCCAGAGATTCCTCCTTTCTCGCCTCCTTTGTGTCTGTAGAGACTTCCTCTTAATTCCCCGGCCTTTTAAAGGGTCAAAGGACCCTCAGGTTTCAGCACCACTGGTGACGCTCTTCCTTTGGCTTACCTCCTCTTATGCCGGCCCTCCACCTTCGCGGAGGCGTCCACCTGGTTTTTCCGAAGGAAGCTTGGAACATGCGTCATTACCTTCCCGGCTGACAAGATGATGGTGACATTCCTTCCTTGGGCTGAGTGTACGTCCCCGGACAGATTGTGAGCCCGGAGCTAGCCCACTCTGTGGCCCCAGTCTGACAGTCACGTTGGTCAAAAAGGGCCAGCCCTGTGTGGTGTTCAGATGTTAGGATCGATAACTTAAACATTTTACTCATTTGCAATGGAAATCTCCCCTCCTCAAAATTGCAGTTCCCTTGAGTATACGATTCAGCCGGGGAAGGATCTCCTCCTCCCTCTCAACCTACAATACCCTTCCACCGTAAATGTTCTTTTCTGCGAATGCGAAGGGATGGGAAATTCCCCCCGGCTTCGGAGCTTATTTTCGGCGACGCTTTACCAGCATGGACCCGAGCTTCTTGATCTCAACTGAAAGAGCGTAAACGGCCCTCCTTCACAGAAAAGATGGACTTGTTCCATTCTAGACCGGGGGGTACCTCGAACTCCATCTTCAGACCGGTGATTTCTCTTCCCCCCCCGTAGAGCCCTCCTGCTCCACTTCCCCGGAGAGGGAAGGGGAGTGTGACTAAAGTGAACATCACCGCTCTTGTGAATCTGACGCCCCGTTTCCCATGCGTGCTTCATAACTCCTCCGCCATTGCCCCCCCTCTCTGTCTCCCTGTAGACAGCGGTTTTTGGTCATCCGTTTCAAACCCCCCCCCGGAGATCTTGCCGTTCGCGAGTTCCCTCGGAGTGATCCTTGGTCTCGGCGGAACTCGTCCGCTGACGTCGTGCAGCCGTGTCCAGGCCCCCCTGAAGTGTGACATTGAGGGAAAGACAAGCTGATTATGGACTTGCAATGAGGCCAATTCCCGTCTACTCACATTTAGCCCCTACCGTGCCGTGGTTAGAATATAGAATAGGGACCCCCCTGGTCGTCCCGGTTTCGCACAAGGACGGATGAAGGCGGTTCCGTATTGGCCAACGTCCCAGGACTAGACCGTGGCCTCCCACGGGGCGGAATATCATTGAACGAAATCCCCATGTAACAATCGCAACAGGCTCTTCCGCGACGCCGGCAGTGACCTGCAGGTTCGCTCCTAATCTACATCTACGGACTCCGAATGTGGGCAGCAGTGTCCCCGAGGTACCCGGTCAAAGAGCGTGGATGGTTTAATGCCCTTGCCTTCCCGATATGGCTCTGATGGTTTTTTTCACAAGGCCCGAATCCTGTTGTAGACGGCTGGGTTCTCCGCCGTTCTCTCGACCCTCGACCGAAAGGTATATGGGTTCTAGCGGCCGCGAGGGGGTCCCCTGAGCTTAACCCCCTTTTCACTCTGGTCTTTGTGTGGTTGTGTAGGTAGATCAGTTGGCTCTGACAACGGGCCCCAGTTTGGCCGATATGCCTGCCTCGGGTCCCCTACCCCTGCGATGAAGATCCTGCTTACCCCCGTATACAGGTCTGCACTCCATTTTTCCCTACCGTAAGAAAAACGTAAAGTTTGCCCTGCTTGCGAGAGAGCTCGTCGAAAAGCCTTGACCATTGTCCAGCAATTCTTCGTGCGACTTTTTGATAGAGAAAGTTTTGTCCGAGGACCCCCAACCCAGCGACTTTACCCTAAGGAACCTCCATCGGCCGGGCCGTTTTAAGTCCCCAAGTTTCCTCCCTCAAAGACTTCCCCCTCATTATCCCCCCCTTCGATTCATGACCCTTCCGCCTTCCCCCCCATCTTCTCTAAGTGTGATTTTATTTCACCACATGACGGCTCTCCGGCTACCCAGCACATTCCTCGAACGTTTTTCAGGTAGAGGTCCCCCCCCAGAACCGCTGTAGAGTTATATCTTTATCTTCCCTTTCCTTTTATATCTTCTAGTAACTCTCCCCGATAGTTTTATGACATATCTGTTACTTTTCCTGTGATTTTCTCCTGGTTGTGGGGCCCAGATAGAGGCCCCGATTTCTACCCCCTTCCAGCAACCTTAGAGCTGGTTGCCAGAGGGTAGGGAAAGGCATCATCGCCTATACCCCCGGTTATTCTCCTGTCCGTCTTGAGATGGAGACACAGGTACAGTTATTAACCCTCCCCTTCCCCCCGGTAATGAGACCATTCGCTACTCACACAGTTCCTCTCTCCGCAGAACCCTTTGATCCGACCCCAACCTCTGCGTATCCCGGTGAATACCTTTAGACAAAGAACTGCGACCCTTCCGAAGCTGCATCCCCCCTGTCCCTTTTGTCTTATTTAGGTGGGGCACACCCCTCCGATCCTTTGCCCGCGGGATCGTGATGTCTTTCTTTTTGTATTATAACCCGCGGCTTGTGGCCCACTCTTGAAAGTGAACCTTAACTCCCCCATCCCTCAATCCGTCTAGTTCCCAATGGGTTCCGCCTGCCGTCGCGAGATCTCATTCTACCCAACAGTGACACTCCTTAGGTCGTAGGCAGACCATTGTCCACCGTCTTTCTCCCCTGGGGTGCCGTTTCCCCCTCTCTTGCCGTGCCCGAACAGCGGGCCGTCTTGAGGGTCCGCCTGGCCCTCCTGCCGCCTCGTCGCCGCTTCGCGATTTCCGGTTGACCGAGGCATCCCCTGAATACTTCGAGTTTCCCGTTAGGATATGAGATACTCCTCCCCATGCCTTTTGCTCCTGCAGGAACCATCGTCTCGTTTCCCCTTCTTCTAATCTCACGTCCAATCCCGAACCGTCCTTCCCCAGGTCCTCCGGTTAGGGCGGTGACCCCCCTAGGGTTCAGTTTCTTCCGTCCATGGCTTTCGACGAACCGCAATTCTTTTTACGGCGTTCATTCATTGTCTTTCGACAGGACCCCTGCCGGCCAGATACGGCCAGAAGGTGGCCATGAAAATCGGCCCGGTCCAGCATACATGATAGCTGGCAGTCAATCTCTTCTTTTTCACGTAGCGTTGAGTGCAGCCTTACACAAACGTCCCCCTTATTAAGTGATCCCCCCCCCGGGAGAGTTCACCAAGCTAATGCTAGCGTTCTGGAGGCTCCCCCTCACTCAGACATCGACAGTTTGCCGGTAGCCCCCCCATTCCCCCGAACAGTTAGAATGATTGACCTTTTGACAAGTGTTCTGATCCAAATTGGGACTTCCCGGAAGTGAAAAAGCCGCCCGTGAGGGAAGGTCCTTTCCCCCTTAGACTCTCCCTAGCCGGACTGGGAAAACGGTTGGTTCCTCGTCCCCTTTTTGCAGTGTAAGTTCGGCTTAACTGGGCTGTGGGCTCCACATTTCGCAGTACTTTAATACATCGTCGTCCTTGTACTGCGTTTGTGTCTGATTAGGGAAGAGCTCTCCTATTTTCCTCCCGGGGCATTTCCTCCCCTCCGCCAAAAGCCCGCGCGATCCTTAGGGTCCTTTCACCACATGGCGTTCAGTTTAAATTCTCCGGCGTGCATTTTGAGGCGGGCGGCGTCTACCCCCCCTCCCAACGCGGCGTTGCTCTAAGAGCAAAGTTTGTCCCCCACTTCGTCTTTATGCCTTCAGAATGTTTCTTCCCTTTATAGCCTCCAAAGCTGCAAAAAGGAGGCTTCTCCCCGTTGTAAATGGGAACTTCCTTTTTTTTCCCCCCTTTAAGTGTACGCTTTTTCGGTGCCTCCCCATAGTAGATCAGGGAAGCAACAGGCCTTTTTCCAGCTCACGTCGGACGCGAGTCCAAGAGGGATACTGAAAAGGACTTCCTTCCCTGATGGGCCCGCGGACCCATCCTATTTTGACGGGTCCCAGTGGAAGGCTAGTTATTCAGGCAGGCAGACACTTGCCTGCGCGTTATGCAGTAACTGGGCTGAACCCCCGTGCAGTAAATCATTGTCCGAAGCTTCCCTCCCTTTCACTCCCCCCCCTCTTTTTTTTAGATCGATATGAATTAACGCATAAGGTTCGACCCAGGTAGGGAAGATTCCCGATCATGTCTAAGGTAGTACCTCGCAATCCCCTTTCCCACTAATAGCCAATACACTCCACAACGGCGTATTCCGTCACGGAGAAGGAGTACGTTCGTATTGTAAGCCCCTACCTGAAGACCCTAGATCCGAAAAGTTTTCTTTTTCCCTGATGGACATGTAATGTTTTATGAAACTTGTACTATATCCCTATTTTCTCCCCCAAAGCGTCAGTATCAGTGTCCCAAGGCCCCTCACAAGTCCGACACGTGCCCCATTGCACTGGATTTCCTCTCGAGCCGATACTCTTCCTTACACAGTCATGTTCGCTTTGACTGGAAGAATCCCTCCCATGCCTCTTATCCGAATCGGTGAGGATAGCAAGTCGCCCTCTCCCATAGCCCACCACTTCCCCCCTGAGTGGATTTCAATCCTTGCATGGTGGTCTCAATTTAAACCCCCTCTGATGCTCTCGCTCGATTGATTGAGGTCGCACGCAAGGCCAGCCCGGAGCCTGCATCTTTGCCCCTCGTCATTCCTTTGAGTCAACCTCTTCCGAACCGGTCTTATCCCCCCCCCTTTACGGCGCAAGGTTCTTCCCCCACCAGTGCATCATCCAGACGGAAGAGGGACCAGCCGGTTTCCCCGGGCCGCGCTTTCAACGAATGATACTCCCGGCCCATCACGGCTCCTGGTTCTCTTTTGCGTGACTGCGGCGACCATGTCCCTTCTTGGAATCCAGGAAGATTGTCCATCCAGAAAAGCCTGTGATTAGTCCCCCCGCCTTTTTTTTGTAGGTTTCTTGGCACTCTCGATTCTTTCCTTTCTGCGGCCGCCTTTCCCGCCTGATACTCTGTTCAAGGTCTTCCATAGAGATAATTTGCCTTTTGAACATTGAACCTGGACTTGAACCCTTGGCCACTTATGTCAGTTGATCTGTAACGTTCCTTAGTTTGCTGGAAACTCCTGTTGACGGTCCCAGTCTCGCCAGTGCAGAAGTTTACTGGCTATAGACCCTATCTGAGCCCTTTGGGAAGAAGTAGGCCTCCTCTCCAGAGCCGGTCTTTCCTCCCCCCTTCTAATAGGCCCAGCAACCCTCCGCCAGAAACAGTGTTTCGGACTTTCCTGACTCCCTTTACCTCCTAGAGGCCCCGAGACTTTTTGTATATTGCCTTTAGACTTCAATTGATACACAATGAGAATTCGGGGATCCCCTCCCCCTAGGACCTCATAACTCCGAAATTGATTCAGAGTCCTTCTTTCCAAAGGCACGAGTAGCCAGCGCGCGGACTTTAGTGAGTAGGTCATTGCCTGCGGCCTAAGAAGTCGCCCTAATTCTTCCATGGTCCCTGAAAAAGGGCACGCAAACACCACACCCTTTGCTCCAGTGTACTCTCGCCCCGCCCCCTAACAGTGTTTAGTTCCCCCCCCGGTTGGAGCTGCCCGTCCCCAAGAGATTCTTTCCAAATATAGAGGACCCCAAAGCCTCTCTTCTCTTTCGACAGGGTTCCCTGCCGTACTTCGACGAAATTTGCAAGCAGCGTTTTTCTTCCTAGCACATAATTCTAATCAAGTCACTCTCCGCTTACGACCTTGCTGGGGATGCCCCAATATTCCCCTCGGCTAGACGGGTCCGGACATCCTTGCGATCTCATGGATTTCCCCAAGGTTATTAAACGGATCCCCTCCATAGGTAGGCCCCATTTTTTCTCCGCTGATCAACTGTTTCCGCGCTTACCACACTCTCCTGCCTTCCCAATTCAAGAGAAACTTTCCTTGCCGGCTTTGCCTCGAACCGCATGCGATGTATCCCGATGATGGACGCGTCCAGCTCACACCGAGTTATATTCAGAGGGCTCCTTTTCTTACAACGGGACCTTCGAGGTCCCCCGCACCAGGCCAGCCACGGTAAGGTATCGGTACCACCCATAACGCTCGGCAGGTAATCTCCCCCTTTAATAATAACCCCGTGATAGATCGCATCTATAGATTGTTATGGTTTGTGAGATGATACATTAGTCACGCTGTGTTACCTGATCGCTTTACTGTTTCCTCAACGCAAATACACCGATCTTGAAGGCGGTTTATTTCACGGGCCGTTTAAATTAAACCAGCGGAATTCTTTTCTAGGATTTCCCTTTTTGACGCCAGCACTTCCCAGCATAAGAGGTCACTGGTCAGTAGCTTCTCTCCCTCTCTGTGGGATCTCTTGAAAAATTTTATAATCTCCAGCTCCCAGTCTTACTACACTCTTCTATCATCTTCTCCGACTGAAAACTTTTTTTAAACAGCCCGGCGAGAAGAATGACCAAGTGTCTACCCGAGGGTCCCCTAAGGGGTCTTATTGACAGATTACGTCCTAGGGCTGTTGTCTGGACCTTGGGGAATACCCAGATTAGCCATGATTCGCCACGTCCCTTGCCACACTATATCCCAGTCCTCCCCAAGCCAGAGATACGGGTCAATTTTCCTCTATTCTCATTGCAACTGGAGCGCGATTCTCCCCATGTAACTCCACCTGGGCAGCTACGAGGAGACCCGCTCTCCCCCCTTTTTCATCCCCTGCAATTTTTCCGAATGCGAAAAGCGGAGGACTACTTCATGTCGGGCAGGCCTTCTGAAATACGACGCTTCCCCCCTTCTTGCGGGCTTCTGCGTTTAAACGCGGGCCCGCGCTAAAATCGAGTAGTTCTCGTTCCTAGGGAGGTCTGCGACCTTCGGCCTGCGGCCTCCGTATCCCTCTTGAACATTTTATTGGCCCTGATGTAGATTAAATGAAAGTACTTAAGCCCCTTTCTGGAGGACCCCCCGTTAGGCGTAGGGATTTCTGATTATTACCTTATTACGCGTCCCCTTTCTTTTCTTCGGCCAGTCACGTATAAGTGCCTTCCCTCCGGGGTCGTGATAGGAAAGGAAGGGCCTTCCCCCCAAAGGGACTGGACAGAACAATCCCCAGGTCAACCGGTCACATATACAAGTTCTCCAGCGGCCCGAAATTGACTTACGGCTCAGGCCCTGGGTGCCGCCACGATGAAGCTACTCTTTTGAGTCCCGCCCCACTATCAGTTAGAGTCCCTGCACGGGACTTCACCGCCCCCCCCGCCCGCCACTCTCTCCACACGCGTTCCTAGAGACATTTCAAACTCAAAGGTATACCCTAAAGTCCCAGCCTCAGAGTCGTTTGATGGTTTCTATTCTCCCCTCATCGGAACTATAGTTCCTTTCCCCCGACCTATTGCCTGGAGGTCTCTCAATCGACTGCCGCTCGTTACAGTGGAACTCTTTTTTCCTGGTCCTTCGGCCGGCCTTCTGGAACTTTTTGGATGCCATACCGGAGCCTCCCCCCGACGTCCCATAGGTTCTGTCCTTGTCCGCACCCCCACCGGCCTCTCGGCCCTGCGCACGATCCTTCCTAGTGCCTTTGCTGCGCCGCCTAGCTCGCTCAGCGGGTGCTTACCACAACCCCACTAAACCGTCCACATGGCTCGAACCACGGTGACGCTCAAGGGGGTCCTTGTGACGCGTGTGCCGGACTCTTCATAACCCGCGAGGTCTCCCTCAAGAGCACATCCGCCGGGGAGGCTCTTAAAGGGCACCTGAGAAATGTGGCATTACCGGGATAGCCCTCAAATCCTGAACACCTTCAGGTCCCCTTTACCCCCGGAAGGTTACGAAGTGTCAAAGTCTTCCCTCCGAATTCCTTATTGTATGCAAACCTCTTCCCCCCCCCCCAGTTACACCGTTGCAGCCACTTCTTGAATGGAAATCCCCCCTTGTCTCTTGGACCCGACTAATACGCCATTTGGAACCTAAGGCGGCTCTCACTCCTGGTGATTTTTCCCCACATGAAGCTCCTCTGCGTTCCCCCCTCACTAAAACCACATGCGGCATCTTCCCTTTTAATTGTACCCCACTTTTGCTTAATGAACCGATAAGGGTGCTGCTCCCCCGTTAAAGAAGGGCCCCTTTTCCACTCAACCCTTTCCTATCTCACCCTTAAGTTTTCTCGCTTGAGATAGTCTGAGGATGCTTCAAGCGTGCAAGAACCAATTCCCCTCAATAAGCCACCTGGGATGAAATTAGCCCGGACGACTATGGAGACCCTCCTAGTAAGCCGCAACCCAACCCCCCACGTATCCGACGACCCAACTGGAGAAGGAGTTGGGAGAGGCGGCCAGTCTATGTCCAGTCCTAGAGCCCCCCTCCCCCAACCTTTGATGCATTAGGACGTTTGTGACCCCCCCCTGGTCTAACCTATTTTTTTTCTACCACCATCCTTAGCTTTCGCAGCCCTTTAAGTTAACCGGAGACACTCCCGTAAGTAAACAAAGGAAATTTTGCATGAAGGCTTTCCGTGTCTGAGATAAAGTACCTCCCCAGAATGTGTTCCATGCAATAGCACAGAACCCCACCAGATGACGTTTCTACCTAAGACCACCTACCGACGGCCCGGTCAGACTCCACCTATAACGTCATCCCGACCGTCGGGGTAGAGCAATGCACGAAGGGAATTTTTTGTGTTTTTTTTTTTATACCCTCCTCTTACCTTGAGAGATGCAGGTCCACCATCCCCCCCTTTGGTTTAACCCCTCTTAGATCTTTCCGGTCAAATTAATGTGTACCCGAGGCCGCAGTGTCCATTATATTGTCTAATAGTAGAAGTTTGCCTTCCCCAAAAATTTGCAATCCTCTTTTCCAGAGGCCGATCAACCCTTGTCTACGCGATTTAAAATTGACCAGATTGGTCGAAGGAGATCCCCTTCTCAAACCACGTCTTCTTGTGAATGAGGTAGATCACTGCCCATTGAGGTCCCAGGACAGATGGTCCATGCTAGATCTGCCTTCGACTTTTTTCAGCTGGTGCGGTGATACTTTGACCGGGACCCAACCGGATATGCCCGTTTATGTCGCGAACCGGTCTCGTATGATCATTGGGACAACAAGTTTGACTCGCAGATCTTGATAGCAGATTTTTTCTGGCCGAAGGTGAACCCCCTCGTCACGAACCCTGGAAGATTTCTCAGATGTGTCGTCCTGTCCCGGGACCGGTCGAGCCCCCCATTCAAGTTGCAGCCCTTAAGAGGCAGTTTCCTTTGATTATAGACCCCCGAGGTCCCATCAGTTGCCTACTCCTTCGTCGGTCAGTCCAGAGGAGGCGGCGCCGATCCTCAGAAACGAACGGCCCGAAACTTCTTTGACGTGGGAGCCCCCGGTTTAGTCTTGTTCTGACCCCGACAGCGTTCCCCTCTCCCTGCGATACCCCGGAGACTTGCTTAAGGCCTCTTTGCGCGGATAAGCCACCCTCGAACGACTCGCTCATTTATGTGAGCTGACCTGGAACCGTTGCAGCGCTCAGCGGAGGACGGCCGGTTAGGTGAAGGAGGTCCCACTGACGACGTAGTCCCCCCAGAAGGGCTTCCTGAAAGGGACCGACCCCTTTTGGAGCGGTCTTTCTTCGTCCCCTCGAAAAGGTAGTTCAATTGGCCCACTTCTCGCGCGACGCCCCATCCTTCCCACCCAACCTGTGAAAAACGTGAGATCCATCTGCTTTGAGAGGGGTAGACCCGGTGCACGTTGTAGGGACACCAGCAGATGTCCCCCCGACCCGGTTCTGGTTGAATTCCTACCAACCCGAAACTGTAGGCCATTTCTCCCCAATTTTCGGGGTTGGTTTTGAGCCCCGTCGGGTTAGAGCTAGTTCCCCGGTTCTTCAGCTCCTCCTTCCGCTCGCGACTGGGAAAGGTTATAACCGTGATGCCGGCAGGAGTTCGTTGCCGCTTCCGTCTGGCCTGCACGGGGCCGCCGTCCCCACCAGCGACCTTCTCAGTCAAGTAATCAAGGCCGTTGTCGCTCTCTCCCCTCTCACCTTAACTACCTTTTACTCCCCGTCTCCTCTGGCACTTCCGACTACACCCAGTATCTTCTCCTTGCGGTGTTTGCGAGTTCCCACCTCCTGGTCACACCCAGATCCGTTAACCCCCAAACCCAAGGCGGTTTTTTCTGCAACGGTATGAGGAACCCCTCCCAGGCTCTCTGTGGATACCTATAATTTACCTCATTGTTGTTGTTGAGAGTTTCGATAGCAACCTCTGTCTTGTATTTTTAGCTTGTACCGACACGTTATTACTGTGTCCTTCTATCGCGGTCAAGCTGTTTACCATAAACTTCCCCAAAACACTTCCTAGATCCTCTGTTTTGCCCTTCCTTGCCGGGCCCTGAAAGGCGTAAGAGTCTATACAAGGATTTCCTGGAGTCTGTTTCTCTTGGTCCTCATAAAGGCCAAATTTCTTAAGCTTTTGGTCCTGCAGCCAGTCGCTGGTGTTGGTCCTCTCCCCCTTTTATCGCTCTCCTCCGAGCACCCAGTACACGTGCTTCTCAACGGTTTCCCGCAATTGGATCACAACAAGCCCTTCGCTCTTCGTCCATCTGCAGCCGGTCCCCGGGTCTCTTCTGCCGGTGACATACGGATTCAAACCGACCGATTCCGTGCTGGGAGTTCTCTTTTTCCTTCCTGGGTTCGGTGAATAAACCACGGATTCGGAACCCCGACCGCCCGGTCCGTCACCCCTGATACCAAAGACTGCGATCGTTCTTGTGTTCCTCGATTGAGTTTATGAACCAGATCGCCTTAGATCTCTTCAGACAAAAAAACTGTTAGGTTTTTTTAGAGAGGCAAGAGATCGGTCCCCCCCCGTGCCAGGCTTTCCCCGGTGATTCCTTCCCTGGTTGCCGTCATGAACTCACCAAATTTTCTGGTCCGGCCCTTCAAATAAGAAGCCGTACGATGAGAGATGCCGTCCCGAAGATAAATTTAGTCTCTTTCGCTTCTAGTCTCCGGATTTAACGGTGGTTAGACTTTCTTCAATTCTAATGCCCCATCAGCGGTCTCGTTTCCCTGATGTAGTTAAAGCCCTCGAAAGTTCCCCTTTTTCGCACGGTCGGAGTTAGGGCGGTTGCTCTACCCCTCTCGCCCTTCCCTGGACTTAGGCAAGTTCTAAGTAGTTCAAGGGAGCCATCTCTGTCGACTTATCCCAAGCCTCCCATGGGAGATGAAGTATTCAATTGGTTTTCCTTTCCTCAAAATCATCCGTCCCGGATAACCCATGATTACAGTTGGCCAGTCCCAATCCCGTCCCCCCGGCTTCTTCTTCCACTGGTGCAGAAGAAAACCAGCTGCACCCTCCCTTACCGACCGGTAGAGTTATATAACACCTGACAGCGAGACGATGGCGATTTCAAGGACCTCCCCTCCCTTCAGGATCCCCAAACCTCACCCCAGAGAGGGATTAAATCTTCCCTCTTAATAGTCTCCAATTTCTCTCTTAAGGATCCCGAAGGGGCCCCTGACGAAGCCTGTACAGTTTGACAGTTGATGGGCACGGTCAGACTTTTTTAGTTTGAAACTAGGTTCCTGCGAAGACGACTGGTTCCTACTCCCCGTGTCAACTGGGGATCCCCTGAGGCCCTACTCGATCCCCCAGGGGTACAGACCCGAAGACTGTTCGGAAAGAGTGGTCCTGTTCCTTAGTCCTCCCGCCGATCTCCCTAGAAACCGAAGGGTGAAGGGAGTGAGAAGCGTCCGCGCATCTCGGGTAATCACCATCTTCATCCCTCGACCCCTCCGGGTACGTGAAGGGATTCTTGCCTTGGAGCTTCGTAGGTCTCATAGAGGCGTCCCTTCCTAGTAAAAATGCGTCCCCTTGAGGACTGATGCCCTTTCCCTTAGAAGGCTGGGCCTGATCGTGGACTCCCTGCCCAGACTCTCTTGAAAGGCTCCATTTTTGCTCACCTGCGGGAATTAGAGTCGCCTTCCGGCTTCTCATGAGCGCTGTGGAGAAATCACAAGGTAAGACCCCCCGGAAGGCCCGAAATCATAACCCACGTTTTAGGTCTAGCTTGGCTATACTGGACGCTACCTCCTTCTTCATTCCGCAATGGGATGAGGCCCGCTACTCTTTTGTCGGAATGAGAAGGTAAGAGCGTCTATTAATTACTGAGAAATGCCTAACCCTCTCCCTCCCCCCCTCCTACTGTGCAAGAAGGTCACCTTGGTTCGTTAAAGCAGATCTCTATCTTGAATTATCAGGTTGTTTCGACACTTTCTTCATTTTGAGCCCTGAATTTAAAGGAGGGTCATCCAACAGTAGGGACTGCCGACCACTCCTGACTGGCCGCCGTGATTCTCCCTTCGTAATCCTCCCAAGCATACCAACAATGTTTCGGGGAATGAGGATACATGTCGTAAGGCCTTCCGTCCATGTAAGTCCCCCCTCCTATAGAGACAAAGTTATGCTTGGAAAGGAAGAAGGGGGCCCCCTCTTTCCTCTAGTCCCCCTAGGAAAAGCAGATCCCTGCGAAGTTTCGGCCATTCTGGCACGGCTACCTTCCTTCCATGCAACAAAAGGACGACTGTGGACATCTTTTTTTCAGGAGATCCCCTCCCGCAATCCTGTCAGACCTTTCCCCTGACCTTTTATACCGCCGCCATTGTACTCTTTTCTTGTAACTAACTCCGCGGGTTTAGTCATCTACTCCAGATCACGTGAAAATACCAGTAAAGGAGGGGTCGTCTATCAAGGAATTGCTTTTTTGAACAAACCTTACCTTCTCTACGATATTGAGGACCGAGGCCGAAACATATGAGTATTTCCGCGCAAGAACCTCTCCCTTGCAAGGAAAACTCAAGAACCGTTTACGTCGCTGTCCTTTCCGTTTTCTGGATTTCCCGGCGTCAAAAACTTCCTCCCGCCGGGAAGCCAAATTAAAGCGTCTTACACGGCCCTCTGCGGCTGGAAATTTACTCCTGATTACGACCGTTCCATAACCGTGTCTGGTCCCGCGATCCCCCGTCCCATTTTTTCTCTAAGGCCCCACGATGGCGCGCTTTAGGCCAGCTACTGTCCGCCCATCTCTCTTTGTTCCGGTTTTCCCTTCCCACCAGAGATATGCCGTTTTCTTCTCCTACCATGTCTCCTCTCATTCTGGTCTCTAACTTCTCTATATGCCCTTCTTGAAGTCTTTCGTATGATGCAAAAGGACCGTCCTCCCTCCCCCTCTCTGTCTTCCACCTCTGCTTTCCCGTATGGATCTTGACCGTGAAGTAGGAGGTGATTTGCCACTTTCCCTTTTTGCCTTGCATGCCGCATTTGAAGTACTTCTTTCCACCCCTGAGGGACGCCCGGGAAGACTTCCTTTCTGGCCGCCCTTTGACGCCGACTCCTCGAGTACGATTCACCCCCCGCCCGGAAAAGCAGAAAGTGTGACAGGTTTTTCCGGAATTTTCTAATTGAAAGACATGTCACGATAACTGCGATAGTGTCCTGAGAAGTTTGCCACCTTATCACTTCTCACTGGCAGAGGATACTCCTAGCCCCTTCTTTCTTCCCAGCGTGTCTCGATGATCGGTACCGAATGCCTGACGTCCATATGGCGGCGTAGGAATGTCCTTCCTTCCTAAGATCAGCGAAGATGCTAAAGAATTCTTGTCACCCTGGAACCACCACCCCGTTTCTCTCCGCTGGGCCCCCCCCCTCTCTACCCGCGACCCGACCCCATTTTTTTAGTTCAAGGTTTATTAGAGAAGGCTGCCCGATATGCCTCCCCCCAGGTACCACCCAGGCACTTTATACCTATGATTGAGCAGGTGTGCTTGGTTTTATGTATCCAGGGTTTGTTGTCATTGATCGTGGAGCGAGAAGCTTTGTTTCCGTCACTCTGTCACAGCATCCTGGATCAACCCCCTAGGCTTTTTCATGACAAGTCTAATTAGGAGAAATGTAGGATGAAGCTTCTCGATCTCCATGGATGCAAAAAGGTTCTTAACGTCTCCCAGCGCGTTCGTAGTCTCTCGATGCGAAGATCTGCTGGATTACCACCCCCGCTAAGTGCTTGGAGGAAAGCGAGCCCTCCCTGGGTACTCGGTTTCAAGATCACTACCCCCTCTTCTCCCGATCTGACCCGCCGGTCCATATCCGCCCTCCCAACGAGGATTCTCTAAGCGGTGCTCTTTTTAGTTACAACAGATTTTCCCTCGATCCGGGTTAAAGACACGGGCTTTCCGGTAATTTCCATAGCGGAACCCAACAACCGCTGGACGGTCGGTTGTTCCCTTTCTTCCTACTATAAGTTGTTGTTGTTAGTCTTGAGAAGAAAACGGTTCTGGTGTCCAGAGTATTCACTGACCGTGCAGTCTTGAGTGGTACGGATCAGTCATATCCACGTCCATCCCAGATAGCGATCCTGGTTTCTCTTAATTGAAGGATTTCCTCTCTCGGCCCACTGGAAGCTGCTGGAGCTGAGACGCCTCGCACGTTTATAGATTCTTTTTACTGATCACAGATTACCTCAAAAGTTTATAGATATAAGAATGCGAAAGGATCCAGAGATCCAGGTTTACGAACACTGTAACATGACAGGCTCTCGCCCCCAAGGGTCCCTTTTCCTTAGCCAGGGACCCTTGAACCAAGCCTTTTAAGGAAGACCGTAGTGATGATGGCCTTCGGGGTAGGAATCCACCACGCTGAGGTCAACTATTGAACCCTCTGCAGGGACCCCACCTGATTTTCCCTCGAAAATAGAGAGAGGACACGGTTTCAATTTTCCTTTTTCTTCGACTGGAACAGATAGCTTAATCGCGTTTGCGGACACCAGTTTTTAAACCCTGTTTTTAGAGGAGAACTTTTTTTTTTTCTAAATCTTTCTAATCTTTCGCCTTCGGAATGGTCTGCCCCGTTGCCCTCATGAATTCCGGCAGGACGGCATGAAACCTAATCCAGGTCCCGCTGATAGATTCTCGGCCAGAGGAAGCACTCCACTTAGTTCGTTAGAGTTTAGGGAACGTATCACCGTAGACGGGTATTAATTCCCCTTCCACTATGCTTCATGGCCCCACAAAACACCACAGCTGATTTTCAATTTCGTCCCGCCCGTCCAAACTGGTGGCCCTTTTCCACCGTCTACTTCTTTCTTTTTTTCCTCTTCATTATTTTAGTATCCACTTTCCTCTTGTCTTCGGACCTCTCTTCTAAACGTTACAACAAAATTCCCCCCCTCCTTCGGTCGAGAAGGCCGCAACGGTGAGTTTCCCTCCCCCTCTTTCCTTGGCCTCAAGATCAAGTGATACTTCCTGTAAGATTTTCAAGGCCCGTCCTCCCCACCTTTCCCCTACGTCCAGTCGTAGGCCTTCCCAACTCCCTGATTCTAGAGAGGACGCATGTTTCTGACCCGGCACTCATCGTCGATTGTGTCCCTTTTTCCCAACCAATACACCTCGCCCCGCCAATCCCTTCTGAAGAGCGCGATGGAAAAGACTCCCCTGATTTCCATCCTGGGAAATTCTGTAACCGGCCCGACGATCCAAGCCTCTGCGGTCCGCACGGAGTCTTCGCTGAACCCTCGTTCCTGTGACAACCCTAGGAGAATCGTTCTTTCCTTTCAAGATGGTAAGGACAACATATAGAATTAAGGGTAATCCCCTTCGACGTCCTTCCGTTATCCTTTCTCCGCGCGGGGACCGTCCTCTCTTTCATTTACTGATAAAGAGAGAGCGATTGCTCTTGCTTGTGAGGCCTCCATACAGCGCGCCCGGTGCTTGTCTACTTCTCCTTCACCACCATGCCCGGCTTCCTGCTCTACCACCACACCCCACCCACCGGATTGAAGGGATTGCCTTGTCGCTGGGGGGGACGTCAGACCCTCTCCCTCCGGCGTTTGATGTGAGCACAGGTCAACTTTCGGCTGCGATGTCAAGGCAAAGGAGAAGTGGCTGCCTTTGAAGACTCCCAGATGCAAAGGATGGAAATTTCTTTTGTCATTCCTTCCTCCCGTGGAACGTCCTCAGTTCTCTGAGTTTTTTGAGCAACCTCTCCTATAAGTACCCCATGAAGAACGAAGACTTCGGAAAGAATCCCGTTGGCCGCGAGCTTATGTGACGATCCCGGACCTTTAAGACGTAGGCCTTCGCCCCTTTGATATAGGCCGCGAATGGGTGTAGGGCCTGTACGGCCCGCTTCGTTAGCCATGCCGGGTCTGAAATTTCAGAAAAGTTCGATACCTGTGCTACCCCCCTCCAAAAGTTCCGTTAAGCG
>Ga0179591_1284692_pt1 | contig 18089 bp, 22 predicted proteins | sample CZOMad2_1_08_16f_FD_182891 | JGI IMG/M metagenome (GOLD analysis project Ga0179591, IMG submission 182891) | Vadose zone soil fungal communities from Angelo Coast Range Reserve, California, USA - CZOMad2_1_08_16fungal (PacBio error correction) | ecosystem: Environmental > Terrestrial > Soil >... | reverse complement strand
TCCCCCCCCTTTCATTTGCGAAGGTAGCCTCCCCCCCTTACTTTTGCAAAGCTCGCCAAGAACGAATCACCTCGAAGCATATGGGATCCCCCCCTCCTTCTTTTCTGAAGAAGCTGATAAAAAACTTTGCAGAAGAAGAGACACACTTTTTCTTCTCCTCCCTCCGGGAGATGGGACTTCCCGTCAGGATGCCTTTCACGCCCCCCTCTTCCCCCCCTCCTCTGCAATGAGTTTTGTGGCCAACGCACCCTTCGAAAGAGCATGCTTTTTTGGCGATATCACTTTTCTTTCTTCCCCCTTCTTCCCCCCCCCTTTTCCCCCGCTCGAGAAGGTATGGAATTCTTGAACATAGTACTCTCCCTTGAGCCTTTTGCGGAGTTGCCTCCCTTTTCTTTCCCTCCAAACGGGTGAAGCCGCCTCTTTTGGGGGAATGACGGCCTTTCCCGCCGTGTTCCTGCTTAGACCAGCTTGCGCCTTCCTCCCCTTCCAACGGGCAAGGCACTTTTCAAATCTCCCCTTGGGTGGCCTTCCTTTGCATATGGGACGGAATTGACCCCCCCCCCCTCCCCTTTCCTTTTCAAGAAGAAGGATCGAGAAGAGGGAAGACCTTTCCCCCCTTTTTTTCTGCCGCCCATCGACAAACATCATCACCGCACCCCCGAGTTTTATGATGGCCGAGATTCTTTTTGGCCGTTAAAAAATCAGGTAATCAAAACACTCTGCCCTCCTCCCCCCTCTTCCCCCCTCCCCCTTCAGTGCCATGACCGAAGGTCTCGCCTGTCCGCGTAGTATCTCAATGGGTGAATTCTTCCCCAACTACACGCCTCTTTTGACGATTTCTCCCCCCTTTTCCCTTCTCCCCTCTCCGTCATTGAAACATGGTGTCTTTGTGGGGCTGGAAAAAAAGGTGCTAATCCCTTCTTTTCTCCATCCGCCCCGATCAGCGAGGGGTCTTTTTCCTTTCCCCCTCAAGGGTCGTTAGTCCTCCCCCCTCTATAACTTTTATTCAACCCCCCTCATGGGCTCATTCAATTCACCGTCCTATTCGCGTGGCTTCCCTCCTTTTTTTCCCTTCTTTTTTTCTTCCCCCTTCCTCCCAATTGGTGAAGCAATGCGCTTCCCCCAGGAAATTAGATAGAAGATCCTGAGATCCGATCCGAATTTCTTTGTTCGAAAGTGTCTAGCCTTTCTTCCCCCCCCCCCCCCCCCTTTCCCCTCCCCCCTCCCCCCCCATCCGGAGTGCGAGACTCTCCTTCCTTTCAATCACGTAATGATAGTACCCCCCTTTCTTTTCCGGTGAAGAAAAGTTAGAAAATTTTCCTCGCTCCCCAATGCATGGCTGCGAAACGCCCCTCCCCTGCGTCAGGACATAGAGCACGACGGGTTTTTTTTCGGAGAGATGGAGTTCTTGGCTTTTCTCCCCCCCCCCCCCTATTGTATTAGCACAAGTTTTCAAGCCCCCCCCCTTTTTCAAAATGACGGAGAGGGACTTTCCGGTCCCCCAAAAGAGGAGTGTTTCTTTCTTTTTTTCTAGTGTCGTAAAATTATGCCTCCTTTCCTAAATCAAAGCCCTTTTTCTTTTACTGCGGAACTGCGGCATGTCCCCTTCTTTCTTTCTCCTTTCCCCCCCCTATGTCAGATTTTTTGATGAACCCCCCTATGAGAGGGTGGACGGCTTTTCTCCCCCCTCTGATATACCCCGTCTTTGCCGGTGAGTTCTCTTTTTCTTCTATCAACATTGGAGACTGTGTTTCCCTCCCTATGATGTGCATGCTTCTTGTCTTTTTCTTAGTCCGTGCCAATTAGTCCCCTCTCCCTTTTCCTTTCCCCCCCCGCAGATGCGATTGAAAAGCCTTATTTTGGCGTCGCAAGATTTGTTGCTTCCCTCGTGGTGCTCCCCTCGTTCTTTCGCCTCGGACTTTTCTTTCTTTTGTTTCCTCAAAGACAAAGTCTTCCCCCCCCTTCTGCCGATCGAATATTCGCGTCCCCTGATAATGAAAGAAAGGACCCTTTTTTTTCTTCGTTTCTTCGAGAAAATAATAAATCGTGTCCCTTTTTTCCCCAGAAGACGCATTCTCGAACCCTCTCTCTTCCCCCCCCCCCCCCCTCCTTGCGAGTACGGCTTCGAGGTTTTTAAAGGAATTCAGTCACTTGCGGCCTCGTTCCGGGTGCGATCCCCTTCTTCCTTCCCCCCTTTTTTCCCGCGGCGGCGCGCGCCCTTCTGCAAAGTTTGGTGAGAAGCGCTCTTTAGTTGTTCGCGCAGAAGGCTTCTTCACTTTTCTTTCTCTCTTGCGAAAAAGGCCTTAACCGCGTCCTGAGAGAGACCGCCCCCCCTTCTCTGAAAGCGTGCGCAATTTCCCTCCCCTTCTCTCTTTTCCCCCTCTTTCTTTTCCCAAATGCGTCACTGCTTGTGTAAAACAAGCGGAGAGAGGCGAGTTTTTTTTATAGGTTAGTTTTTCCCTGAACTTGAATGTGAAACTCTTATTTTTTTTTTTCCTCCCCCAAGAGAGAGAAGTAAGTGGTCCCCTCCCCCTGGGGAAATTAAGGTCCCCCCCCAATCCTTTCTTTTTCCCCTTTTCCCCCGGCCGAATCCTTCACCGTTTGTTTTTCCACTTAAAAGTCATTTGACGCTAACTGCCGCTTAATTTCCTTTTTCTTAACTGGCATGCAGTTGTTCGGTAAACCAAAAGAACCCTTTTCGACCCATTCGTTGTAGACTTCCTTTTCCCACCACCCCTTCCTCCCTCGCATAAAAGGAGCCATGTTTTGCGCATTTTTTTCCCTTTCGCCACACCCCCCGTCGTAGACGTTCCCCCCCCCCAGGGCTGACGACCTTCCCCCTTTCTTCTCTTCCCTGTGAGCGGGGCCATAAACTCCCGAATTTGAGGTCCCCTTCCCCAAAGGGAGTCTACGGTTCCGAATTAGAGAACCTTCTGAAATGAGTTCCCCTTTTTCCCCTCAAGAAAAGTCGAGCCAGTTCCCTGCCCTCCTTCCCCCACTCCTTTTCCTTATAATAACGTATTAAAAGGATGTAGGATGGCCAGACCAGTGAAAGACTTCCCCCCCCCTTGTCCCAAAGAAAATGGTGTAAAACTTCCTTGTAAGAATGAAAGCAGCCCTCCTTCAAGTATGAGGGTATTTCCTTTTTTCTCCTTTTTTAAAATGGGATACGCCTTGAGACCCAGGGAACCCTTTTTTTCTTTCCCTTCACCTGCGTGGAAGAGATCGGGTTCCTCTCAGAGAAAAGAGTGAATTCCCCCCCCCCTTTCCCCCGGAGATGTAGTAATCGTCCTCCCCACTCAATATTTGGCCCTCCCCCTACACGCGTAGAGGGATTCCCCCTCTGTCGTAGGGAGGACAGGTATCCCCCCTCCCTTTCCTCGGTTAAGAAATAATCCCTCCCCCATAGAGAGACACTTTAAGGTATTAGAGATTTTTCCTCTTTCCCCCTTTCGTTCGGCCACAATGGACATACCTCCATAATAAGGTGAGGACCCCCTCCCCCCCCTCAAGCGAGAAGACTTTTTCAATTTCTTTTCTGTTCCAGGGGGAAAGACGCCTGGGACCCTCTGCAAAAGCGCAAAAACTCTCTCCCCCGTTTGTTGTTGAGAGAGATTTTTTTTTCCTCTTCTCCTCCCCTGTTCCCGAGGATTAGACAATGGCCCCCTCCAAAAGGATGAGAGAGGAGTTCAAACTGGTCCCCTTTCTTCTCATGGTGAACTCCTCTTGTGGAAGAAGAAATTTTTCCCTCCCCCCATGAAGTGAGAGCGATGTTTTTTTTTTTCCCTCGACCATTCTTTCCCTCCACCCTGCGCAACTTCCTTCCTTCCCTCCCCGACACAGAAAGACTGGCGAACTGTTTCTCCCTCGTTTCGGAATTTCAGACAGAGAGACTTGTAGACGTCTTCCTTCTTCTCTTCCCTTTCCGGAGCGTTTGAAGGTCATTCTCAAAAAAGAGTGTCCCCGCCGTTTTTGTCCCATTGAAATTTGCAACCCTTTCTCCTTTTCCTTTTTCAGAAGACTCAGTGGACCCCCAAAGAATGAAAGAATCTTTTCTCCCTTCCCCCAAAAGGAGGGGAAAGGCGGCCCCCTTTTTTCTTTTTCTACAGAAGTTGCATTTGAACTTTTCTTTTGTTTTAGTACTCCTAGCCTTTTTTTCCCTTTTTTCCCCTTCAGACAGAAACGGGGCCCCGAAATAGAAAAAAATGGCTCGCTTTTCCCTCCCGGTCCAGAATGGAAATTGTCTCCTTCTTCCCCCCTCTTTTCGAAGGCCCTGAGTACGACGTGGGGGAAAGTTCCGCCCCCTCCTTCCCCCCCTCTTCTCTTTCGACAAGATAAAGTAACTCCCTCCTGGCTATGCAACCGGTTTCCCTTCCCCTTGTGGTATTTTCACGACGGAGCCAGCAACAACCTTGGGCCCTTCCTCAATTTAAACGGAGGCCCCCCCTGGGATGACCCTGTTCAGTTGTCTTCTTCCTTTCCCCTTTTCCCCCCTCCCCTTGCAAGGGCCAGTTCATCGCTTTCCTTGCATGCCGCGATTTGAAGTGCACGCTCTGCTGGTTTTGGAAACAAACGGTGTTTTCCTCTTCTTTTTTTTCTCCTCCTTTGCCGGCCGGATTTCTCGGACCGGAATTTAAGCCCTCTCTTCTTTCGGACCGGCGCTTCCTCCTGGGCCAAAAGATAATCGGGCCCTTCGGCGAACAGAAAAGCTTCGTTGCCGAATCTATAAGTGGTTTACACGTCCTCTTCCCCCCCCTTTTTCCTCCAATTTGGAAAATCGTGAAGCGGAACTTTTTCGAAAGAGTTATAGAGGCGTGCCCTTTTTCCTTTTTTCCAGTGCCCTCTGAGTCGCCGAAGCGAGTGAAGCCTTTTTTTTTTTTTCCCCTTCCCCTCCTGAACAGAACGACCCGCATGGATGATCGCCTTTCCGGGTCATATAGCGGGCTCCCCTCCCGTTCTGTCGCGCAAAATAAGGCGACTTCCCGCCGAAACAAGGTTTTTTCCGTTGTGCTCCTCCTCCTCTCCCTGATTTTCAAGCCGCAAGTTCCTTTCCCCGCTCGAAGCCTTTTACCCCGAACTCTACGGTCGATCCCCTCCCCTCGATGGCCGATGGATTATGGCCCCCCCCCCCCCTCTGCAATGACAGTAGGGTTTTTTTTGAGGCCCTTGAAGGAGGGACCCTCGGCCCCCCTTTTCTCTGCCTCGCGTCCCTTTTTCCGGTGAGTCTTCGCGCAACCGGGTGAATTTTTCTTTTCCCCGCCTGTTGATGAAAACCTTTTTTCTTGCGAACCGCCGCGTCGCTATTCCCCTCTTTTTCTTCCCATGGCAAGACGGAAAAACTTGCCATTTTCAATCGCCATCTGCTTTACGGCCGTGGCGTGGACTATGTTCCTTCCCCCCCCCCAGTCCGCCACTCGCTCAATTTCCATAATCAGAATATGTAATACGACCCCCTTCCCTTCCATCCCGGCAAAGGACGGTGAAACTATTTTTCTTTCTTTCCCTCGACGATGACGCAGTCACATCCATCACGGCCCCTCACAACTGAAAGAGACAGTCAGAGAGGCGCGAAAGGACCCCCCCCATCCAATTCCCTCCGTCTATTAGAAGGAACCCTCTCGTTACGAATATTCGGGGAAGGGAGGGGACTGTCTCTACCACCTGTTCCTCAAGGACGGTGCAGGTTGGAAGAAATCCCCCTCCACCAGAGCTTCCCCCAGAGAGAAATTTCGGGGAGAAAGAGAAGGAAGGGCCCTTCTTTCCACTTCCCATCTCCCTCTCCCCTCTGTCGAGGGGGGGGGAGATTTTTGTTTCCAAAGGGGAGATACCGATAGAGAAAAAGGCCTCCCCAGTCTCAAAGAGAAGAAGAGTTGAGGACTCAAGAAAGGCCCAGAAAGTGTTTGCCACTCCTTCTTCACTTTATCAACTGAGTAAAAATCCCCCTCCCCGCATCGTGAAGGAAATTCCCCCCTTTTTCCTTTCCCCCCCGCGCTCTCACTCGGCGCCTGGTTTTTTTTTTCCCCCTGCGACACCAATTGGTGCGTCCCCCCCCCCCCTTGCAATCGCTAGAAGGAGATCTCTCTCTTTTTTCTTCCTCGAGAATTCCTTTGGTTCGAAAGTGTCTCCTTCTTCCTTCCTGCCTTTTCTGCCAAAGCAAGCCGGATGATTCCCGCGAATAGACAGCCCCCCCCCCCCCTTTCCTTTAATACGTCATGATATTACTACACTTTTTCTTTTTCCCTCCAATACTAGTGAAGACAACTCCAATCATGCTGGGAGAACGCCCCTCTTTTCTCTTCCCTTCCCCAGATAGAAAAGAGGCTGTCTCTCTTTGAGACTTTCTTTTTTTTTATAGTCAACATTTTTAAAGAACCAAATATACCCCCCCCCTTCCCCCCCCCCCTCCTTATAGGCGAAGGAGATTACGCAGCCTCGGGAGGTGTCTCCCAAAACTTCTGACTCACTTTCACCCCCCTTATCCCCCCCCACTCCAGGGGAAACTCGGGGCTCGACCTTCGAGACCTCGGGAATGGAACTCTAGATTTTTGATGACAATTTTTTCCGCCGGCCCTTTTCTTTCCTTCCTCCCGTCTCGGCCATCATAAAACCTTCTTTCTGCCTTTTGTCAAGATCTGCCTTGAGAAAAAGTGGAGATGTTTCCCCCCTATTCTATGATGTGTTCTCCTGAGATTTCCAAGTACTCTCCCCCCCCCCGCCCACGCCGTTTTGACCTTCAGGACACTGAACCTGCCTTGCCGTTGACTCTTCCCCCTTTTTCTTAGAAAGATGTCTTTTCGCAGGAGGGGAGAATTAGTTTCTTTTCCCTCCGAAGGGGAAAACTCGTCCCTTCCGGATTCACCCGCCGAATAAAAAGGCCCCCCTTCTTTCGAGAGGCCCCCCTTCCTTATAGTAGAGCCCGGAAGGAACTTTCCTCCCTTCCTTCGGCAACCCTCCCTCTCGTATTCGAGCCACCGGAAGATACTTTGGAAAGCATCTTAAAGATATTTTGGGCACAAAACAGTGCGCGTACAGGCCTCCTCTTTCTTTTTCCTTCTTCCCCTAATTGAGGATTGCTCCTTTATTTGAGATAAAATTTCTTGTAGATTTTCCCTCCTAGAAAGACGGATTTTTGCCTTTTTGAGAAGAGACTCTCCCCTCATCAGTTTAATCGAGCATCCGGCTAGTCTCGTTTCGGGTAAGAGCTTCCTCCCCCAACCAGGAGGAGGAATTAGTCACTTCTTCCCCCCCCCCCCATTTCCCGCGGCTTATAAAAGAGTGAGTCTCGCAGTTCCACAGTTCAGCTTCCCCCCCTTCTCCCCCCCTTCTTCTGGTTGGAATGGCTTGCCCTTTTCCGATGCGCCCTTTTCTTTCGACTATTGCATGTTTCCCCTCTTTTTTTTCTCCCTGAAAGTCGCCAAAATTCGAAAGTCCGGGGACGATCTTTTTCCCTCCGGTCCCTTGCTCGAGAGCAACTTCCCTCTTCCTTCCCCCTCCCTCCCCCTCATCTTCAAAGTTTGTTTAAGCGCTTTCTCCCTTAATAGGGAAATCCCTCTCGTTCCTTTTTCTGAAGCAGGAGTCGCCTTCCCTTTTTTTCCCTTTCCCTTTGAGAAAAGCAATTACGCTGCTTCCTTCCATAGTGTAGAAGAAAGTTTTCAAACCAGCCATCCACGTTGAATGAGAGAAGCTCCATTCCCCCCCCCCTTTTGTGTTGAGCGAGCGTGCCATCTCCCCCTTTAATCCCAAGTTATTGCCATAGCAAGGCGTTGACGAAAATTCCCCCCTGCCTTTTGGAGCGGGCCTTGGGTTTTCTTTCCTCAAGGCTGGTGGACATATTCACGCCTTTCCCCGAATGCGACCATTGCCATGCGGTTGACCTATTGGTTTTTCCTAACCGCGAGCATTGTTCGCGATCCTCATCCCGTTCGTTGTCCTGAAGGAACAGTTTTTTTCGCGAAGCACGCCGCCGTGCCAGAACTTTCCCCCCCCTCCCCTTTCTGTAAAAGACCGTGCACCCTTTCCTTTGGTGTCTCAAGAAAGCACTTTTCCCACTGCAAGTCGGATGCAAGAGACCCCCCCCTCTTCTTCTCCCCCCCTCCCCCTTTTTCGAGATAGGGAAAATTCGGTCGATCGCCCTCCCCACCATCAGGCACTTCCCTCTCACCTGTCTAAAAGTTAGCGCATTTTTTTCCCTTCTTTCCCCCCTTCGCGGGCTGAACAGTTACGCAGTCTTGCTTTTTTCCCTTGCGCGAGTTCCTCCTCAACCCCATCCGCGCGCACTTTAGGTATTCGAGCCGTCCTTTCCCCTTCCTTCGGCAACCATAGAATACCATCTCCCTTCTGACCCCCGCTAGCCGTTGGATTGCACGTTTCTTTCCCCTTTCCCCTTCTTTTTCACCCTAACTTTCGATACGAGCAACCGCGCCACCCTCCCTTTTTTAGAGAGGATGGTGGCGCTTCTCCCTTTTGACTTACTAGTGACAATTCCAAAGGCTTCTCCTCGTCTTTCCTTTCCTCCCCCGGATTAATAGCATGGTGAACGGTGTTTCTCTCCCCTCCCTTGGGACAGAAACCTTTTTTCTTTGGATGTTTCTGCGACCATTTGTCTGGAACCTCTCTCCCTTCTTTATCCCCCCCCCTGTCCCGCCAGAAGACAGCAAGACTTTCCTGCGAAAAGCGGTTTTTTCCGAACTGCGCTACTTTTCGCCGTTTCCTCCCCCCCTCTCCTTTCCGTTGGTTTTGAAGTCACGATGTTCGCGATCCCCGAGCTAGCCAAGCCGGTGGTCCCCCCCTTCTTTGGTCTTTAATGCGACTTATCCGCGGGGAAACCCCCTTTCCTTCTCCCCCCTCCCCTCTTCTCTTTGGAAGACACAAAGGGCGGCGGGCAAAGTTTTTCTCCAGTGGCTTTGCCCGGTGGGTTTGTCTTTTTTCGCTCTCGCGAGCCAGCCGAACATCCTGTTCCCCCTTCCTTCCCTTCTTTCTCCTTCTACCTCGAAGAAAATGGCTCGACGTCCCCTGCACCAATCGGTCAACTTCTCTCTGCTGTGAAGGCGTGAATATGTCCCCCCCTCCCGTTTCCCTTTTGGACCGTTACGCACTCCTTCTATGTGTTCGACAAGCTCCCTCCCCTTTTTGGCTTCAATCCGTGGTGCTAAGTCTTACTCCCTTTTTTTTCCTTCTCTCTTGGCACGACGGCGCAACCCCCCCGCCGTGGAGAGGAGCGCCTTTGACCCGGTCTTCGACAACGATTTTTTCCTTCCCCTTCCTTTTTCTCCACAGACAATTTCTCTTTCAAGAAGAATGAGTCACTCGTGTAACGATGACCCCCCCCCCTTTTCCTTTCCCCCTTCCCCGCGATTGAAACATGCAGGATGGAAAGGAGACTCCTTTCGATCGAGCAAGGAAAGGACTTTTTTCCCCTCCCTCCTCTATAGGCCCGGACCCTTCCCTATATTTGGAGCTCGATCTACATACTGGGCCCCCCCCCCCGCCAGAGAGAAAAAACCCTCTCGGGAGGCTGGTTTACAGGGCAAGCCATTTTCCCCCCTCCCCCCCCCCCCCTTTACGCAATTTGGCACCCTTCACGTTGGAACAAAATTCTTCTCTTTTCCTCGCGCCCAGCGAATTCTTCTTACTAAGTAGCAGCAGCGGCGACTTCTACCCCCGAAAAGACACGAATTACGACCGACTGATTCCCCCCGGTATCATATTGTGGATGAAAGAGCTCCTTCCCACCCTCCTTCCACAAAGGAGAGGAGCGGCGCTTGCGGAAGAATGGATCCTTAAATATCAAGCCGAAACTTGCCTTCTCCCCACCCGCCTCAAAGACGTACGCGCACTTTCCACTCCATGAGCCCGATGTTGACACAGAGATGCCGCCTTTCTTTTTCCTCTTCCCCCCCCCTCCCGTCGTGAGATAGAGACAGGTTGGCCTTTGGGACCACGATAAGAAATAATTCCTTTTATTCAGTCTTTACTGGGCCGGTGGCTTTTCCCCTTTCAAGAGCAGAGGCTCTTTATGGATGGCCCCCTCCCTTTGCCAAGCTTGCGACGATAAATTCCTCCCTCTTCCCCCCCCTTCATTTCAATCGAAGATGAGTGGCCTTCCCGAGTGGGCGTGGCCCCCATTCTCCACTCGCCTCCATCTTCCCATCATACGAATATGTTCATCTTTTATCCGAAATTCGGCACCATCCCTTCCCCCTATCGATCACCTCTACGGATGACGCAGTACACAATGAGCACGCCCTTCTGGTCCCCCCTCCCCTCCCCCGCCAGCGAGAGACAGTCAAAGTCATTTCACAATGTCGAGAAAAGAGTTCCTTTCCTTCCCAGTTGTCAGAATTTTAAGAAAGCTCTTCCCTCCCCCTCTCTTCCCCCTTTTCCCTAACAGAAGAATTGCGGAAAGCTTACGTCTCCCCTTTTGAGAGGGTTGGGGAGAGGTTTTTTTCCCCCCCCCAACTCCCGAACTATCTCCATCTCTAGCCAAGATCAGCCCCTTTTCTCCTCCTTCCCCTTGACGATGGACACGAAAGGTCCGTTCCATGTTTGAACCGAATATAAAGGTTATTTAACCTAGTCCCCCCCTTACGTTGAATTCACCGTCCTATTCGAGTCTTAGCGTCCCCTTCCCCCCCCCTCCGTTTCCCTCCCTTTCCCCCCTTTGGGACGCAAGGACGAGACAATGCGAACAACTTTCCCTTTCACTACTAATACGTTGTTGTTTTTCTTCTCCTTTACGTTTTTAGCAAGTGTATCGCATTGCGTCAAACACAATGGGTCTTCCCCCTCCCCTTTATAGTGAGAGCTGACGAAGCCCCTCCTTTTCATCAGTCATGAGCTTCTTTTCCCCTCTTCTTTTTCCTTCCCCCAAATACTAGTTGAAGAAAAGCCCCCCCATGTAATGGAGTTGACGAACCTCCCTTCTAACGTCGGCCTATAGAAAGAGGCTCTCTTTTGTCTTTTCTCTTTTCTTCGGTTCGAGAGCTTTTCTTGCACATTTTTCCCCCCCCCCCTCCCCCCAAAAATGAAGGAGAGGGAGAGGACTCTTCCTCCCCTTCTTCCCCCTAGGGAGGGTTCGGGAGAGTGAGAGCTTTTTTTTCTGACTCAATTCAATCTCAAAATCCAGTCCTTTCCCTCTTCCGAGACCTTAGGCAGGAACCTTCCTTATTCCTCCCTCGCTTGGCGATGTCAGGATTTTCCTTTCCGCCGCGATGCGCAGTTTTTTTTCGCCCTCATAAAAACCGGAGACTTTTTTTTTCCCCCACCCTTTCTTCTCTGGTGGTAAGATAGGTTCGGATCCTTTTCCAGATTCGATGATGTCCCTGTCCTTTGGTCAATTCTTCTTCCCCCGCAAACGCCGTTGTCTTTTCAGGCCCCCACGCAGATGCGATGGAAATTCTTTCCCTCTTTCCCGGGAGCGTCGCCTGCGACGTCTTTTTTTTTTTTTGCCTTGCCACCAGCCGTTTCAACATGCCTGTGTCGGAAAGTTCTTTTAAAAAGCACCCTCCCGCTCTTCCTCGAGCATTATTTCGTTCTATGGCTCTTAAAGCTCCACGTTTTTGTGACGGTAATTTGCCCCCTTGCCCCCTTCCCCATCGGAATCTCGTTTTTTCTTTTGCGTTTTCCCCCCTCTTCTCCTACGGCTTCGATTTTTGAACTTTTCTTGCTCCGTTCCATCGCGTCCGGTTCTCCCCCCCCTCCCCCCCCCCCCCCCCCCTTGGCGAGGAGGCGCGCGCTTCTCAAAGTTTTTGGCAGCGATTTGCGCCATAGCGGCTTCTTCGAGCATCCTTCTCTTTTCTTTCCCTTCGGTCGAGTCGCTTTTTCCCCACCGCTGCGGCGAATTCGTCCCCCTTCCTCCCATTCGCGGCCCCCTCTCTTTTACTAAAGATAATTATACTTTTTATATCGATTTGACCCATTTTCCTTCCCTTTTTTTCTCAATGGATTGCTTGTAAACCCCCCCCAGAGCGTGTGGTAGCCTTTTTTTTTATTGAAATGTGCCAGATGATCTCTTTTGAAAAAGTCGACACCCTCTCTCGGATTCAAGGAGGAGGTTTCCCCCCCCCCCCTTGTCCACATAATCCGGCAAATGCGTATTCCCTTTTCCCCTCCTTTTTTCCCCCCCCCACCGTTGTGATTTAAAGCTCCCCCGTAACACGTAATAGTGAAATTCAATCTCCTTTTTTTTCTTCTGACTAAGGATGCGATGAAATGGCCTTCCCCTTTTCCCCTTTCCCTCTCCCTCCCCCCCTCCCTTCTTCCGAAAAAATGGTCGCATCCCTTTCTTTTCTAGAAAGTTTGACCTTCAAGGAGGGTAAACATTTTTTTTCTCCTTTTTTTCTTCTCCCCCCCCCTGCCCTGGAAAAAACGTCTCTCCCTGGTGGGGGAATTCTTTCCACCTCTCCCGGATTAAAGTGAGAGGGTAGAAAAATAAACTCCGTTTCTTTCTGTGACGGAATTCGGCCCTTCACGGAGTCTCAACGGCTTTTTCCCTCCGAGCAGCATAAAGTGTTTTTCGTTGCGTTGGTGCGTTGTCGTCCGAAAATCCCTCTTCTTTTCTCGGTCGGCAGTATAATCCCGTTCGTGTCTTTTCTGGCTCGCGAAGAGCACTCTCATCAACAACCCAAAGGTCCCCTCCCCCTTTCCCTTTTCCCCTCGTGCAATTGCCGGCCTTGCCCGTCTTTCTTCTTTCATTCGGTTTCGAATGCGGTTCCTTTCTGAACTCCCCCAGAGGCGAGAACTTGTTGTTCCCATTTCCCTCCCTCTTCTGGAGAAATTCGCTTCTCCCAGCGGATTCAAAAAACTCCCTTTCCTCCCTGCGTTCCAAGTAGCGCAATTACTGTGGCTCGTACCTTTTCCTCCCCTTTTTTTTGTTCGTGAAAAGTTTAGTCCTCCTGACGTCTCCAGGAATTGCGTCTTTTTCCCACTAATGGTCGCGAACATTCCCCCCCCCCCCCCCCCCCTCTTTTTCTTCGGGAAGGTTTCCTTGTACACAAGTGTCCCCGTCCATAACAGCCGTGCACCATTCTCTTTTCTTCCCCTTTTCCTTGTAATAAGCCGCGCGCAGCCGTTGTCCTCCTCCCTTGGCAAGAAGTGGGACTTTCCTAGCAACAGCGCCACCATACTCTTCTCTTTTCCTGTTGCTCTAGATTGGCGATGTTTGCTCGATCAGAAATTATTTTCAAGCTGCTTTCCTTTTCTTTTTTCCCCCTTTCCACGGATGAGAGAAGGAGGTGACTTTCCAAGGATTATAGAAATGGTGTCCCTTTTTTCCCTTGGTCAAAGGAAACCTTCCAGCGCAATACCCTGCCCCTTCTTTTGTGTGCGAGAAAATATGTCTTTCTCCCGGTCGCCAGACGACCTTTTTTTTCTCCTCCCGCTCCGCGTTTCCGGCATGAACAGTATTCACGATTCCCCCACGCTTCTGCTCACTTTTCAGCAGGAGGACTCCCTTAAAGTGCCGGAGGGTTTGATTTCCCCCTCCTTTCAGCGACGCGAATTTCACGATCTCTCCCCTCCTTTTTCTCCCAAATTGAAAACTTCCCTGCCGACGTATCCAAGTGGTCCCTTTCCCCTTTTGATTCTCAGACACCAAAGGCGCGGGCAAAGGAGTACCCTGTGTCCTTCCCCTTTTTCCTTTTCTTTCCCCTGTGGGTTTGATGTATGGAACGGCTTCCTCCGACAAATAATGTTCCCTTTTCCCTTCCCTTTTCCTTCCTGAACTAGAACAATGGCGCGAAGGTTTCTTTTTCCGTCCCTCCCCCACTTTGTCAAAGAATGGCAATGGTCGCTCAAGGAGTGAATAGGTCCACAGCCTTTTTCTCCTCTTCCTCCTTCTCTTTATGTGTTAGAAACGACTCACGTTACTTTCCTTCTCCGTGGTGATACGTATAAGAAGTGGAGGCCCCTTTCCTTTTTCCCCCATTGGCCCGCCGTTGAGCGGCGAGACAATTTTCCCCTGGCTTCCTCCTTTTCCTTTGCCAAACGAAGGGATGCTACCCTTCTTCTCACGACATTTCCCTCCCCCCCCTTTTTCCACCTGCGTAATACAACATGAACGTCTGCCTTTTCCCCCTACCGATGACGGTTACGGCTTCATTTTTTGTGAAAAAAAGTTCCCTTCTTTCCAGGAGAAGCAGGTGCAGGATGATTTTCCTTCTCTTCCTTCTTCCTCCCCCGTGAATAACGCCTCTCGCCCCCGCGCTCTATTTTTTCGTTTTCGGTCCGAAATATTAGCAGCGCTCCCTCCCCCCCCTCAGCGGGAGAATCTATAAGATGGTTCTCCCAACCAGTACGCAATTTGGCCCCCCCCTCTTTTTTTTACCCCTGCGGCGAGGTATGAATGAGACCACTCGTTTCTTTCCCTCTCTTTCTCTTTATCGATAAGTGAAGAATTTTTGAAGGCATTTGTAGACAACTCCTCTCCTTCCCTCCAGCTTGTCCGAAGCCCTATGGGCAAAAGGTCATTCTCCTTTTTTTTTTCCCCAAAATTTTGAGCTACCCCTGCGAGGCGCGAGCCTCAAATTTTTTGGCTTACGTCCCTTTTCCTTTCCCGAGATGGAATTTCAAGTGAAGGATTCCCCTTAGACGTAAGCACTGAGTTTGATGACAAGAAACTATCGGTCGAGTCCCTCTCTTCCCCTTTCTTATGGCTCGAATACATCTTTCTCCGAGCCGGTCTGAAGGAGCCTTTCCTTCTAGACTTCCGAATAATGAGAGAGGACCTCTCTCTTTGACTTCCTCTCCAAAGGGGTGAAGCACTCCCGCGATGTGAACCTTTCAACCACCGAGGCGCAACGTGCCTCGTTTCCCCCTTCCCCTCTTGCAGAAGAATAACTTCAGAAGGAAAACCTTCCCTCCCCCCCGAGACCCTCTGAGTTGGAAGGCGCACCATTTTTTTTTGCGGGGAATATGGTCCCCTTTTTTCGCCACTCGAATCCCTCCCTCTTTAGGTCTTCGACCCAGCGCAAAGGTTGAACCTCTTTCTTTACAAAAATAATACCACCCCCTGTGTTATGATGGCCGAGAAGGATCCCTTCCCCGGAAACCTCAGGTCATCCAAAATCTGACATCTCCACCTCTCCCCCCCTCCGTTCATGACCGAAGTCTCGCACCCATGTCGAGACAGAGTTCCCTTGCTTTTCTCCCTGTGTTGACGGTCAGAATTTTACGACAGCCCCTCTCTTTGAAGAAACTAAGCCTGACTTTCTCGTCATGTGAAAAATGGGGAGAGGGTTGTCTCTTTTTTTTTTTTTTTTTTCCATACACGCTCGCGAAACGAAAGCCCATCTCCCATCTCTCCCCCTTCCTGAGGGCCGGACCGAGACACGACCTTCCATGACATTTTTGACCCTCCCCTCCCCCTGCGGCTCCCCCTCTCCCCCACAAACTAATATAATGACGTTCCCTCCCTCGCGCCTCACTCCGGCTTGAGGTGGCGGTCCCCTTCTACCCTGTTCCTTTTTCCAAACGAATTCGCTAGAAGATCTACTCTTTTTTCCTCCTTCCCCTCCTCTCTCTTCGAGCTTCCCCCCCTGTCTAGCCTGGTCAACAAATTTTTTCTTCTTTTTCTCTATGCGGAGCGCGAAGCACGCGCCTAGGCAGGTGAATTCCTTTCCCTTTTTTGATTGTGAATAATCCCAGTTAGAAGAGTTCCCCCCCCCCTTCCTGAGCACTCCATTTCGTTTCAGCGTCCGGACCTCTCGCCCCGACTCTCTCCGGGGAGGAGAGAGGGAGTCTCTTCTGTTATTAGCACATTGTGAAAAGCCCCACCTCTCCCCCCCCCTTCTTTTTTAAATGACGGATAGAGTTCCCTCTTTCGAAAGTAAGGATAGTTAGGCCCCCCCCTCTCCGATGGAGTGAGAGATGTCTCTTTCCCTCCCCTTAAAACCATTGAGAGAGACGGACATTCCAACCTCCCGTGAGAGAAATGGTGGCCTTTCTTCCCTGGAATTTTGACGTATAGAGATTGGACTACTTTTCCCATTAGATTTTTCCGCCGGAAATGAGCAGGTTGGAATGCGTCCCCCCCCCTTGAGATAGGTTCAAACAGTATTTGAAGGTATCTCTTATTTAGGCTACAACCTTGGAAGATGGGACTTCTTCTGATTGTAAAGAATTATTGAGGCTCCTTTCCCAGTAAGGAACATATTTCCCCGTCCCCCCCCGGTTGCCGATGGCAGGGCACACTCCTCTTCCCTGCCTTGAAGGTTTAAGTCTTTTTTTTTCCCTTTTTTTGGGTGAGAGTCGCCATCTTTTTCATCTTCCTCTGTGCGCCTACTGTGTGGTCCAGCAGTTTTCAAAATCGCCTCTTCCAACTTTTCTACTCAAAGAAAAAGTCTTGCAGAGGATTCTCCTATGTGCGTTACCGGCCTTCAATGTGTCCTCCCTTCCTTTCTCAAAACTTGAAGTCATTTACATCTTGTTATTGAGAGACAATATCCCTTCGGTGAACTCTTCGGCCCCCCCCCCCCTTCCACTCCATAGGTTGAGTTGGAACCCCTTTTTCCCCCTGTATGAGAGGATTTGGGGAAAGGCTCCGTCCTTTCTTTTCTAGTTCCCCCATCTACGTCGGGATTTCTTCCAATGGAGTCCTCCAAAACCGTTCTTTTTTCCCGGCTCGCCCTCGCACGGATTTTGCGACGCACCCTTCGCTTAGAGAGATTCATCCCCTTTGCGCCCATAGGGGCTTCGCTCATTTTCATTTCCCCTTTTTTTGTTCGTTCTGATCTTGGCGACAAATGCCTTTCCCTTCGGAGGAATTCTCTATCCAGAAATTAGCGGCGCGCGAGATACCAGCGTGCCCCCTTCCCTAAGTTGTTCCCCCTATTTTCCAAATTGAGTCATGTTTGTCATGGTCTGCATTTTTTCCCAACCATATTATAGATGCGCCCTCGGTTTTTTCTCCCCTCCCCTCTCCTCTTGCATGTGAAAAGATGCGCGCTTTTCCCCCCAGTAGCCCCAACCTTCTCTCCTGCGGCGTCCGGGAACGAGTATGAGGATTCACGTTTTTTTTTCGAGAGAAAATATCGTCCTCTTTCCCAGAAGCATCTTCACCGTTTTTTTTTCCCTTCAGCTCAAGTCCCCCCTCTTGAAAGTACAAAGCGCGGCTTCTTTACGAAGGATGGTAGATTCCCCTTCCTTTTCGGGAAATTGTAGGAGAAAAGGCCCCCCTTCCGACCAACTTTTTTTTCTCATAAATGAGTTGTCCCTTTAGTTTTTTCCCCCCCTTTTCCTTTCCTTGGCGCAGCCGTTCCCCTTTTCTTCAACTGTTTTGCGCCTTAGTGAAATCGGACCCACACTTCTTCTGAAGGTAACCCCTCTTCTCCCTTCCTCCATCCGCAGATTTAACGTGCTTTTTTTCGACAACTTCCACCCTTCGGGTGTAAGGAATTGCGGCCCCTTCCTTCTTGTGGAAAGATAAACGACTTCGAGCTTTGCGACACATTGACATGCTTCCTTTTCTTCCGAACCGAAACCGTCGAGCCATCTTTTTCCCGTTTACGTTCCCCCTTCGTTCAATGGAAGGAAAAGGGCTTTCTGAAAGAAAGAAGTGCCATAATTCTCCCCTTCCCCTCAAAAATGGATTGGTAAAAAGACCTTTTCCTTTCCTCCCCCCTTGCACGCGTTTTTACTTTTCCCCCGATTCGGTTAATTCGGTTTCGAATCTCCTTTTCTCACGAGACACCAGAGCAGTCCCTTTTTCCCCCTTCAACGGCTTGGCGAGCTCGGGAAACTTCCTTTTTCCGAACGTATCCCCCCCCCCCTTCCTTTATTCGCGGAGATGTCTTTTACAAAGTAGAGCAATTCTTTTGTCCCCCTCTTTCGAAACGCGTGCGGTCTCCCCCCCCTGTTAGCCCGTTTTTTTTTTTTTTTCGGACAGTATACCGGCATGCGCGATTTTCCTCCACACCACCATCGAGCGCCCTTTCCTTTCCCCTTTTTTTTCCCTGTCCAAAAGTGCGGCGGCCACCTCCCTACCCAGCCTCAATTCCCGGTGATGGAACCCAGGCTCCCCCCCGCAGCCGTGGATTGATTCCCTTCATGTCCAGGGGCAAGACGCTGGGAAATTCCCTGATCTGTAGCAACCT
>Ga0179591_1273373_pt1 | contig 18089 bp, 20 predicted proteins | sample CZOMad2_1_08_16f_FD_182891 | JGI IMG/M metagenome (GOLD analysis project Ga0179591, IMG submission 182891) | Vadose zone soil fungal communities from Angelo Coast Range Reserve, California, USA - CZOMad2_1_08_16fungal (PacBio error correction) | ecosystem: Environmental > Terrestrial > Soil >... | reverse complement strand
CGTCCTTCTTACGTCTCCAAATCGTAAGCCCCTGCACAGCGACTTGTCGGCCGTCCCGTCTTTCGCAGTGCTGAAGGCAGGCTTGAAGAAGCTCTTGCATCTCTTCCGAGAGATTTCTTCTCCTATCGTGCTAATTCCATTCCCTTGCAACGTCAACCCGTTTCTATCTTCGTTTCCTGGCTTTGTGATAAAGTGCTTCCCCTTTTGGGCCGGCCCCACTTGCTGCAAACTGTTTTGCCTCTTTTTGCAAAATCTCCCCTTTCTCAAAAGCCACTTCTCCCTGTCTCCTTTGCTTTCGTAGTCCTTTGCCTTTCGGCGGCGGCGCCACGATGTTCTTCCCAAGCATTTTCAGTGCCCTCCCTGTATGCCCATCATTCTCCATAGGGATTCGCCGCCCCCCTTCTCTGTGGCAACCAACTAAGAAGATTCCGCCGCCCCTTTAGTCAAAACAAGGTATGCTGATACTTCCTTTTTTCTAAGGCCACAATTCGAAGGTCGTGTCTAACCCAAAACCTTCGTACAATCTTTTTTAAGATCGTTTCTGGCCCACGCGCCGCTGCACTTTTTTCCCCTATTCCTGGGACTCGGTTCTTTGAACGAAATTTCCCCCCAAATATCCAAAGAGAGTCCTGATCGTTAGCGCGACCTCTTTCCAGGTCTCTTCTCTCCTCTCTTCCTTCTGCCGGGATAAGATCTCTTTTCCTAGTCTCCCTTTTTTTCTCCCTACGGTGGTTTTTTTCCCCCCTTGGGTTGACCCTCAGCGGATTTCCCAAGGTGATTTCCGCTTTCCAGCGCTCTTCTTAGGCTCCTCTTTGTCTTCTGCTCAAGGCTAGGCTCTTTGTCTCGTACCGCCTCCCGGCGATTTCCGCCCCAATTCTTTGTGTCGTCCCACCACAGACAAAGATGACCAGTTCATTTTCCTCTCTCTCTTAGGTGACGTTTCTCCCCCCCCATCAAATGCGCCTCTTGGCCTAGCCACCCAAATGACGACTGCGAAAGCCCCCAAACGTATGCAAGTCCCCCTTTTCCCCGTCCGACCATTGCAATTTCAAAGTGCCCCCTCCCTGCCGTTACTGGTACATCCTTTCACCCCACAAGCAGGTACTTTTTTTCAGCGAGCATGTCGAGATTGCTCCCCACAGGTGCATTGCCTCAAGTCACCCGACCCGATGTCGGCTTCCCTGACCTATGACCCTTTTAGTTTCCCGGCTGAATGCATAGAAGCGACTTCACGATTTCCTGGATTTTCCGTCCACCAGTCAAAGACAGACAAGGTCCTACCAGAGGCTTGAAATTTTATTCACAGCCCCCGCTATAGTTACGGAGACGTCCCATCCTTGGAGATGTGCTTGAACTTTTTTTACGAGTTGTCAGCGTGGAGCGCCTCCCACTTGATGGCGAGCGATATCAGCGATCGTAACCAACCTCCTCTTTTCCCTTTCCTCCTTTTTTTTTTTTGACTCTTTATATTCTCTCATAGGCTAGCTGTCAGTTTGCTCCAGTTCTCGGCCCAAGCTTAACACCCAGTTGACCCCACGCAGGATGCCACCCTAGTTGATCCCTTAGTTTTGTGTGAACCAAAGGGCCCTCTGGGCGTCTTGCTTGCGATTTTTTTTGAAAACGTCGGCTCTGTTTCCCATTCGGCGCGTCTCGAATGCCGTTAATTTTCCACGGTCGCGAAACTTCCTTTTTTCCGCCTTCTTATTGTCTTTTTTCCTTTTTTGGACTAGTGACAATGCTCTATACGTCTCTAAAAAAGTGTTGTACACGGTTGCTGTTTTTTTTGCTTTGCGTCTTTTTCGCCGGCCTATCAAAATTCCTCTTTTGTTCTTGCCTCCTCGGCTGGGTCTCAGTTGACGTTGGTTTTTTGCGCTCGGGAGGGGGTGGCTAATGCAAAGCTGGCGCACACCGCCCTATGGATGGTTTCCCAGTACCTTCCTTCTATTTTGTAAATCTAATTTCACCGGTGGCTGTTTACCGTCCGTAAATTCTTGGGTAGCAATTCAGTAAAATAGATTGCTCTCCTCCCGTTTGTTCCATTAAGCGTTTTTTTTGCTCGGCCGGGTCTTAATAAATAAGTGTATCGCCGCTGCTGGTTCCTGGGAGATTTGAGGGCTCAGAGAACTCCTCCTCCGCACATCGTTTACAAGCGTCTCGGCAGCTTGAAGAGACCAGAACTTCTCCCAAGTCTGCGTTCTTTTAGCCCAACTTCCTCAAGGCTTCCGCGCTTTAATTCCTTTGTTGCTCTTTCTTGTCCAGACCCGCTGCCACTTCTGCTACATGTTCCGACCTTTCTTCAATTTTGTTTACAACGCTCTCTCCCTTTTTCCTCCGCATGTGGCCTCGGCCTTTGAATTTTTGTAAAAATCCCTTCATTCACATTCCCTCCTTGCATTAACCCTTTTCTTGACTCCTTCCCTTCCCCTCTTGGTTATTTGGTTCCAGGTGGGTTCGTCAGAAATTGACATCCCTCTGATACTGGTTTTTCCGCGGCGGCTGGGTGAGTATCTCTTTTCGCAAAGAATCGTGTCATCCCGCCTGGCAGGTAATAGAATCTCCCAAGCAGCACCTCTTGCGGGCCGTGCTGTCTTTTGGATTCTTTTTTTGGGTTCCCTGATCTAAACACCATCTTCCTGCAGGGCCTGAAGAAGGAGTACTGCCACTATCCCCCTCGCAGCGAACCGAGCAATCTACCTCCCCTGGGTTCCGTGACACTATGGAGAGTACCAGGTCAACCGATTTTTAGCAAGTAGTAGGATATTGTCAGTATCTTTTTTTTCTTCCCTCGATTCGCCTTCCCCCGAGCAACTCTCTGAATGCGCCAGGCCGACACGTCGGGGCGGGCGGTTCCTCTTCCCCCCCCGATTCGCGACTTCATGCATTTGAAAACGAGCCGACACCGGCCAACCTTCGATTTCCTCTCCCCTCCTTTTTTGTTGTGATCATCGGTGTTTCGGCTTCACGTTTCATTTCCCTTTCCCTCCTCACCTTGGGTGCACCCGCCTCCTTTGGTGCCCTCCGCCGTCTGCTCGCGCGTTCTTTGGAAGGCAGGAGCGAGTACGATCTTGCCCCCTTTAATTTTCTTCTCCGCTGTTCTCTTTTTTCCTCTCCATGTGTCCCCCGGAAAATGGTCGGTTTCGGTTGCACGCGGGTGATGATTCTTGACGCAGTTTGGAGGCCACTGGCAACTTCTTTTTTCCAGAAGTGATTCCCTCTGCCCCGTCTCCCTTAACCCCCTGCACTTAATCAGCCCCCGCATATCTGTATTGGGCGTGTCCCTTGGAGGCGGATTCAACGAACAGTTCTTTCCTAGAGAGACCCCCAGCCGGCAGACTGGCCCCACCTACCCCCGCCTCGCTCTAGGTATGATGGAAGGTGTTAACCCCATTCCTATTGGCACCAACACACCCCAGGCGTACTTTTGAAGCCAATCGATCAAACCCCTTCATGCCTTTCCCGATTTAATTTTAAGGTGAATATTCTCCATGAATTTGCCTCCGTCCCCAAAAAACTCGGCGTCTTTGACTCTCGTTGTTTTCCAACCTTCTTTCAAAGTTTTTGTCCAAGCATGTCGACGAAGTTTCCACTCGGTTACTGTTCAACGACATGAAACCACCCCTGACTTACAGCGCTTATGAAACTCCTTTTTCAGTGTGACGCTTTCGCGCCTCCCGTTCAGAGAGCCTAAGAGGACAGGAAGATTTGAATCTGGTTCTCAGGAGCTGAGCTTAGCGATTCCGTTTCCCCTAGGCGATAGTACGTGATTCCTGCCCTCCCCCCTGCACGCCTACCTTCTTATGGCATCCGGTGTTAAATTTCGCGAAATCTGCCCCTTTAGAGTGCATTTTTGGTACACAAGGATCGTACCTTTCACCAGACAACGTTGAAAGTCGGTGTTCCCCTCTTATATCTCAGTTTGACGTTATCTCGTTTTCTTCCCTAAGCTTGGTCATATCCCACCCCACGCCCCAAAAAGTACAAACTCACGGCTTACCATTGGCAAACCTGACGTTTCCCCTGCAACCAAAGCTGCCCCCATCCATTCCCTTGGAGCGATCCCCTTCAAAGTTCCCCACCCTCCCTTTCCACTTTTTCTCTCGTCTCTATTCCTTCAGACCACCACTACTCGAAAGGAACGACCACCAGATGATTTCTTCAAGCTCCCCGTCTTGCCTTTGAATTTCCCGGCGGCTGTGCTAGAACTCCTCCTCACTGATGCGTTCAAACCCCCGTCTACCTCACCTCCAATTGCCGACAACGGAGGACGTGTATTAAAACATCCCCCTATAGAGACGGGGACGGTCACAGCCGGGTTATGTTGGTGATTGTTTTGCAGCGCGTTTCCACTCGTTGATTCTTCCTGACATGATGGAGAGATACTTAGTATCCGCAGTCATACCAATTATTTTTTTTTTTTTGAGATTGTTTTGACGTCTGTTCCCCCCCTTTCTATGGTTTTATCAGATAGGCGAAGCTGTCCCCCCCCAGTTCCTCAAAGAAACCGGCTGTGACCACCACTTCAGATATCTTTCGGGTTGAATACCAAGGAATGGGACAGGTCCATTGAACGTAAGCAATAACCTCTCTTCTTTATAGTTGAATCCTTTTACCGTCGCGCCCCCCCTCATACGTAGATTTCTCCCCTTCCTCTTGCGTTTTCTTTTGCCGACCCTGCCTGCCTTCCCGTGTTTTTTTTGGTGACCTTTGGTTTTCGTCAAGGCATGATTGGGAAGCTTTTGATTGCACTCTCCGTTCCCCTGGGCTTGCCTTTGATTTTTGTCTTTTTGCCTCTTCTGCGTTCCGTGCCAAGCTTCTTCTGCAGCCCACACTGTATTTGTTCCCAAGTCACATGCCCCTCTGATATCTGGACATCCTTCAGTTTTTTCTTCCGCACTCCTGGTTGTTCAGACCCCTCTACCCCTGGCCATAAGACGATTTATTTGCCATCCTTTTGAACGTTCCCAAAAGTCGGCGTCCCCTAAGCGTCCTCTTGTGCTCTTCCGCTCCCTTTTGTCCGGATTCGAAGCTTGGTCTTGCGCTTGGACTTTTAGGCGACTCCCCAAAGCGATCCTGAATCCGCGTTGGCATTCGATCCGAGCTGCTCTCCCTTAAGCGTCTTTTGCCCCGGCAGGCGTACGTAGTACGTCTTTTATGTCTGTCCTTGTCCCGTCCCGCTGCACACTTTTACCTCTGTCAGAAAACCTTTGCCGGCCCCTTGAAAATTGTCCCCCAACCTTTCCGGCCTCATCGGCGGTCCAATCGAAGCGTTCCCCCTCTCACTTTCTTCGAAGTTGTACTCCCCCTATTAAAGTCCTTTAATTAACCTTGGTTTTGACTTTTTCATTTGGCAAAGTCCCTCCTGGCTGAGTTTGAACCTTCTGCTCTTTTTTCTTCCGAAGCAGCCTCCTCTTGATTTCATTCTTGGCGTTCTTTGCCTTTGGGGTCGCCTTATCTGTCATCCCTATGGTTATCTGCCCCCGCGCAGGTAATACGTGACGTCCAAGTTGCAACTCCCGGAGATCGAGCTAGTTTTTTTGCTTTCCTTCTCCCCACTTGGCGATGTTGAGCCAGTTTCCTGAAAACCCCACAACCTCCTGTGGAAGATGTCCGTCCTCCTGAGTCCTTCCCCTTTTCATTCACCCTAGATGCCGCCATCTCTAAGTATCAATGTGTTCCTGGTCCCGTGTACACCCTTCCGAACCGATGCAGATCCAAGATGTATCTTTAGCTCTTAATTCCCCCGATGATTTCCGAATTCTCTTTTGACTGATCCCTGTTCCCTCATACGTGCGGGGCTTGCTTTCCTCCCCCCCCCACTCTTTATTAGTTTCCTCCATTCCAGTAGAGTCCGTCTTCACCTCTATCCTTCTTCTTTCCATCCTCACTGTTTGAGTCTCTAGCCAGTGCCCCCGGTGTCGGCGCGAATTTCTTGATTCCGTCAGACGTTGGGCAGTTTGAGCCCTCGACGGTGGCCCGATATCGCCGTCCTCCCTCCTCTCTCGGCCTTCAGGCGATTTCCCTCTGCCCTCCGAAGGCTTGGAGAAGCTTTAATTTGTACACATAGCCAATGCAGTGCATCCTTCCCCCGATTGCGTCCTTGTTCTTGTTGGGGATGAATTTTGACTTTCACGCCGTCGGTCTTCTGCCCCTTCTGTTGTTGTCCGATGGTTCCATCCCACTCGACGGTCAATCCCTCTTTTTGTCGTCCGCCCTCTATCCGGCTGATTGGGCTTCGATCTTTCTGTGGCGGTCGGCTACCAACGAACTGTTCTTTTACTAGCCTGCGGCCCCCCTCCCGAGGCCCTCTGCCACGGTCACTAACCGTGCTTCTGGCCTTTCCTTTCCTCCACTTTTTCAAACCCCCCCTAAGCCAGGTCGGAAGTTGCCCCCTCCCCCGGTTAATGAAAGGCTTACGATCTTGATAAGTTTTTCCTCACCTTTCCTGAAACCCTTTTTCCGGGCCGTTCACACAAAAGGCTTTCTGTTTCCCTTCGGGTCAGAGGCAACCACTCAGGCGGGCGGCAAATTTCTGTCATTTGATTTTCCCCTTGTGCAGCGGTTCTGCAAAACGGTCATGATCAAACCCCAGACTTAATCTTTTTAGCGATTTGAATCCTGTTTCGCTTATCCATACTCTCCCGCCCTCTCCTTGTCTCAGGAGAAACCGTTTCGGATCGCTTTGCATTGAGGTACCCTTTTGAGCATCCGCGCCCAGAACATTTTGATGCCTCCCCTTCCAGTTTGACAGGCCTCTCCCCCGTCTCTACTGTGGAGACTTTTCGTCGGTTCCTGGCGCATCCCTTAGTTACTGTTCGGTTTGACTGATCGGCGATTTCGGACCAGGCCCCTGGCGGATTTTCCACACGCACCCTATTGCCCTTTAGATGTTCCCATCCTTCCGCAGTTTACTGTTTACATATTGCTGGTGGCTTCCAGAAGCTTGCATCGCCACCATTGCGACGTCTTCCAAAGACAAACCGTAAACCGTGCACCTGCCTCCTCCTTTTCAAACCCCTCTTCCCCCTCCCTGTCAGGTTGGGATGGAATAACTGGCCCCCCCCCAAAACCCCGCTGTTTGGCTATTTCATCGAGAGCTTTTTAGTTGCTGCACCCCCCCCTTAGAAAGGTCCCAAACGACACGTTTAGGAGTCCCCGCATCGCTTCTGGTGATGCATTTTCCCGTTACTGGCGTTTAAATCTCCTCTCACACGATTTTGAGAGGCCGTCCGTCCAACCCGCAACCCCCCCCATCCAATGGCCGCCAGATTGGAACTTGTTCACAACAGCACCCGATATCTGTACTTCAGACGACGGTGCTGGGACCATCCTTCCTTGGTCCTTGGTTACAGCGACTGGCTAGCTCCTGTTACATGATTGGTTCGCGTTCGATGAAGCCGCCTCCTTCACTCTTATTTCCATAATCCGTTGTTTGTTGTGTTTTTTTTTGAGCTGATTGGTCTTCCTCTATGAGAGTCCCGCGCTTCGCTTATCATTTCCAGCTCGGCCCCCTCTTCTAGGACACATACCCAACATCGCAACGTCTGTTCCCCCATCCGTCCCCGGATACTCACAGAAATCGTTTCTTTGCCATTGCCCTCCTTGTCGTGACTGTCCCTTGCGTTTCGTGAGTGTTTTTCCGTTGTCCTCAACGTTCTTATAGTCCTGATGCTTGCACCCTTTCTTGGCCTCGTTGATTGAAGCGTCCTCACTTTTTCACTTCTTCCCTTTTGCCCTGCATCAGTCCTGCTCTAGATGCGCGATAGCCAACTCCCGGTGCTTGCTGTCCCTGGATGTCGTCCGCTCACCGGCATGGTTTGGGCATTTTCTCTGACTCCTGGCTTTGCACTGGTGCCTTGATGTTGTTTCTCTTTTTTTTTCCTCTTCCGTCTTTTTGGACTCCCCTGGCCGTCCACCGCCCATCTTTATTTTTTCTCATCAAACCCCCTGATGGTTTTCTGTTTCACCCATCGTTTTCATCGGTTGTGACCGTACGCACCCTTTTTAGACCCTGCCTCTCTCTCCAACATTCCCCTCTCTTTCTGCATTAGCGTCTTCCAACCCTGTGGTTAAATAAGACGTACTGGTTCTCGGCTGGTCTAACTTTCCGGATCGCCAGTCTTGTGCGTGGCGAGGCTCCAGCGCCTTGATTTTTCCCTCCCTATGAAAAGCTCTCTTTCTCCTCGTCTGACTCTCTTCATGACCCTCCTTCTCCAACTCGTGTTTTCTTCTTTCGACGCGCTTTAAGTCGTTGTGTATTTTCGACATGCTGCAAAATTTGACCACGTGACTTGGTCCCACCCAGTTTTTGTCGCGCCTGACTTTTACCCGACTATATCAAGAGTTTGCTTTTGCTCTCCCTCCCCCCCTTTTTTGTTAACCTTTCTGGTTCCTTCGTCCTTTGTCTCCCATTAAATTACCCCTATCGTACTGCATTTTTGTTTCTAACCTTGTTTTGAATTGCCGCCCTTCTCTTTTTTTTGCTTTTTGCGAAGTTTTTTCTGCTTTTCACAGGCATCTTGATCTTCTTTTTTGTCGCGTCGCTTTTTGTCGGTCCTTCCTCCCCCGGACACTGGTTTTCCTCTCCGTCGCATTTCTCGGACCAAGCAGCCGTCTTATCTTTTGAAGTAAGGGCTGGTTTTTCTTTCCGTGCGCTGGCCTTCCCGATCGGGCAAACCAGTTTGGCATTTTTCCCTCTATGCTCCTGTCCGCTTCTCCGACCAGTTACGCAATCGACTATCACTTTTCTTTACGCATTGCTCCTTTAACTTTAACCCCTATGCGGCGCTCCGCTCTTCTGCGAAGGCGAGCCCTTTCCTCGCTCCTCCTTTCCGAACTTCTCTGGTCCGTCTTCTCCCTGACCCCGTAGGTTTCAAAAGCCCTTCCGGTATCATGGACCGTGTGCGCCCTGACACGGTTCAACCCCGGTGACCCTCTCCTCCTTTTGTTGACCTCGATCGCGTGCCTTTTTTTCTTGCGCGGTAATTTTCTCCTTTTCCTCTCCCTCTTTTGAGATGAAGCGCGCCCCCGTGTCGGCCTCTATCCCGTTACGTCCGGCGTGGATTCAGGCCCTCTGACAGGAAGCTCTGTTTTCGACGTTTTTCCCTTTTTTGGAGCGCCTCGGTGCGCCTGGTACCATTCGTGCCCAACGGCCCCGTCTTGCGTCGGAGGTCGACGGGTGATCGTGCCTTCCCTTCCGTCGGATGCCATTTCAAGGTTCTTTTTTTTGTGCCGATCGGTGCCCTTCCACGTTTTTTCCGGAGCCCCATCCTTTTCACGAGCGCAGGACCGGCTGCTGGTCGGTACTACCTTCCTGCGTCGGAGGGCTCCAACCCCCTTTTAGCCCCTTCCCCGCGGACGACCGTATGCCACCTATAATCTCAATCGGGATGCTTTCGTTTCGAACCTTCCCTGGAACCCCCCTAAGCCAGCTAGCTTTGCGCCTTGGTGACCTTTTCGTTTTTTCCCCCCCACCATTTTCCTTGCCCCCTTTTTTTTGCATTCCTTTACTGGTTTACTCAATTCGTCCGGCCTTTGCGGTGCCCCCCCAACAAAAAAGGCGGATTTTGGGCTATGGACCTCTCTTTGTTGAAAAAGGTCCCTTCTCGGTGCCAAAGTTTTTTTTCTTTAAATCTCTGAAGTGTTCCCGCTGGGGTCGGACATAACTCCCCACAAAGACTTAAAGCCGTTTGAATACCGTTCATTTTCGACACGCGTTAATTTAGTGATGCTCTCTCCTTCAGCGCGGGGTTTTTATGCTCGACGCGCCCTTCCGCTTTTTCTTCTTGAGGATCAGGCGGCATCTCCATCTCCCCTCCCCATAAGGTTCTCTACTCCAGGTTTCCACTCCGCGTTTTTAGTATGACACGCCGACGTTGTTCGGTCTTCTCCTGACCCCGTCGGCTATGGCCTGTAGGATGCTTATTTTTTCCCCCTTTACCCCCCCAGGACTTGCTCCGTTCCCCCATCCAACATTTCTTCCCATCATCCCTTCCCCCTCTCAGTTTCTTTTTTTAGTTCCCCCATTTCCCGGTGGCCTGGCCAGAGCTGGATTTCACACCCTTTCCGCGATTCCCAAAGAACTTCCCGGAAAGAACCCGGACTGCCTCCCTCATGCAATCAACCGTGCCAAAACCATGCGGTTCGCGGCGCACATTCCCACACCCTTTTCCCACCACACACACGGGGACTGGTTTTTATAGTCTCAGCATCCTTTTCCCCGCTCTTTCGCCTCTTCACTGACCCTACATCTGCCGTTTCATCTTCTGCGTCGCGCCGTGGGGCTTATTTTCCTATACGCGCGGAAGTCGAGATTCTGCCTTCTCCCACAAAACAGTCTCCCTCACTACACTTTCCTCCCCTACCCTTTGTACCCCCCCCCCTAAAAGTCTGTTAGTCTGACGGTGGTTTCCCAGCGTTTTTCTCTTTTTCCCGTAACTGTGTAGTTGCGTTTATCTTGTTTGCCTACCCATTCTGTTAGCGATTTCTCAGCAGGCAGCCAATCTCTGGTTCCTCCTCCCTGTTTTGATCTTATTGGCTGCTCCTGTGCCGGCCGCCGCCCCTATGGTCGGAGCTAGTTTTTTGTGCCCGCGGCCCCCTCCCCAAAGTTCGCCCACCAACCTCGCCCACAACTGTGTGTTGACCCCAACGTTCCCAGAAATCGTTATGTTTTTCCTCAACCTTTTCATATGGGTCTGGCTTTTTATTGTTCTTAGAATGGTTTTGCACGTCACTCATCCCCGTTACCTTTTCGCGTCTATGTAGGTACTCACTTTAGTTATCTTGAATCGGAATCTTTGTCGTTTTCCTTTTTTGATCTTTTCCTCCCCTCTCGGACAGATAGATTTCCACCCTTTCCGGTGTTGCCCTTGCGATTGTCTCGCCTCCTTCCAATGTCCATTTTTTTTTTTCAGTTGAATTTCGCGGTGTTGCCCTTTTGCCTTCCTTGTTCTTTTTCGATTCAGGGGGGGTTGCGATGCCCAAGCTTGGCCCGTATATGGAGGGGCAATCAAAGTTCGTTCTGTTTCCCATCGACTTTCCCGTGTCTGTTGCCCGTCGCAAGTCGTGGTTGTCCCTGAAATACGTCTCTGACTATCACGTTCTGCGCATTTTCCGTCGCCAACTTTTCCATACTTTACATTCGCGCTGCTCGGCTTGCTGCTTCCCTTCCCGGTTACCGTGATGTCTGTTTCTGGTCGAGCTCCGGCCTTTTCTCTCCCTCTTTGACACAAAGTTGTCGAGGTTAGCCTGAAGAGAGCTTCAGCCGCCTGGTTGATCGGTCTCCACAGCTCCCCTCTTACGTCTTTGTTAGTGTCTGTCCCTGACACAACCACCTTTGGCGACACATTGTTTGACCAGACCCCAACCTTTGCCGCTTTGGAATTTTTGCCACCCTCCAAACGCTCTCCTCGGACCCTAGCTGCTTGTTTGTTCAAGTCGGTGCGACTTTGCTTTCCCACGAATGTTCTCTCATTTTGACCCATTAACCTGTTTGCCGATTCTTTCCAAATTCTTCCATGGCTGATTGTTGTTTCCCCGAGGCGAATGTTGGCCGAATGCTCCCTCTTGCTTTTCCCCTTTTGTGTGGCGAGGTGGGGCTACGGCTATGTCCAAGAACCTTGGTTGCGACGTTTTTTTATAGTTTTGTAACGCCCCACCAGGACCCCAGATCTGCTCTTACAGGACTTTGGGCTTTCTTCGATTTTGCATTGGAAGCTTAGGAAAACCCCTCTTTGGAACGAAGTGACTTCGGAGTCCCTCATTCCCCCATTTCCCCGCGCGCCTACCGACTCTAGAGATCATTTCGACGCCCCTGTTGCGTCTTTTCAGGTTTTTCAGCCTGAGCTCGTCGAGGGCAGATTTGTCTTTCTTTGCTTACTCGGCAGCCGTATTTGACCTTACCTCTTATTCCCCTTAGAAACTTCGGCTTCTTATGTCCCACTCTTCCTACTTCCTTGCCCGTGAGCAAACTTGGAAACTCTCTTTTTACTTCACGTTGTTGGAGTTCATAGCCGCGTTTCGTCGGAGGGTCCCCTGATGGACGTCGTTCCTTGAAATCGTGGGGAAGGATGCCGCTTTACAGACGTGTCGGCCTCTAAACGCCTTTCGCGAGGCTTAATTGCCTTCTCTTTATTGCAGCTCTCCCCCTTTCCATTTTGAAGTCACGCATCCGGTTCGCATGCATTACGTTCCTTGTGAAACCGGACTTTTCCCATAGTAGGTCCCGTGCTGCGCGGGTTTGATTTTCGTGGCCTAAGCATTCTTCCTTGCCACTTCTTACAAATTATTTCGATCGGGCTTCCCATCGGACACTGACGGCGCCTCAGCGGATCGACGTGGATTGTTTCTTTTTTTCTCTACGGGGGAGGCGGCGCCCCACAATTTCTTTGCCGCAATATGGACTGCCCCCCCCTCTTCATGAGTGTGGCCACTCCCCGCTGTCAAGGGTCTGCTACTTTGCCTCGTGGCAAAACCCTGATTTTTTTTTCTTTTGCACTCAATTCGAACCACACTTTTAATCCTTCTTCCCCGTAGTTTAGGTACTGTACTTAGAAGGCCTTGCCGCCGTTACCCCCCCCCCACCCAGGCGTGATTAGGGCCGCTTTTTCCTGAGCTTTCTTTGACAATTCCTTCTGCTCCTTGACAGTTTTTGTCCACTTCGGCCCCTTGACTGTGCAGCGTTTTTCCCCCTCCATTATCAAACCAAGATCAATGTTTTCTCCCCTGACTCCGTTTTAAGAGCCGTCGCGCTTTTAAGTCCTGCCAGCCGCTTCTATAGCGCCTCTGATAAGTTGATCTGCATAGGGGTGACTTTTGATCAGCAGCGCCCATGACCCCTTCCCCCTCTTGCGACTCCCTTAAAGGTGATATCCCCTTCCCTCACGCTCTTGACGTTGTTTTCGTTTCCTGCGAAATGAGTAGCAATTTTCCATGGCGTAGTTTTCGATCTTTTAAACCCCCAGGATTGCTATTTTCCCCCAGCCCCCACCCTATTAATTCTAGTGACCCTCTTATCAGGTTTGCGTGAGACCCTCCCTCTTCGGGAGATGATCCTACCACCACACAATGCGAAGAGTACCCCCTCCCCAAGCCGTGCACCAGCACCAGAGCACCCCTGCCGCGACCCATCCCACCAACCTCTTCCCCCTCCATTCGGTAGGCTCTCACTCCCAGTGTTCACCCCCCACCCAAAGCACTAGGTTTCTCGTCCACGAGAGATGTCCGATCGTCTGACCTCCACAGGAAAAATTTTCCCCCACCAACTCTCTCGTCTTATTCATATGAGTTCTCCTCCCTTGGCCATTCAGCGCCTTTTCAGGCGCCCACCCTTTTTTTCTTCGCCTTCCGTGTCCGTTCCCGCCCTCCAAAGTCTAGATGAGATTTTTATTCCCCCCCCTTCAACGATTTACTAATTTTTTTGCCTACGGGGCGTTTAACAGCAGTTCTTGCGCTTTGTTTTGCGCTTTTTAAGGCCCCCTTTCCGCTCTTCCTATCGTCCTACCTGCTGGATGCTCCTCGTGAGGCAGAGACCTGACCAACTCTCTCTCATTTGCCTCTCATACTGTGTTCTTCTCTTGTGATCTTGTCTCATCTCGTCGAATCATGGTCGGAGATCTCCTTTCAGTCCACCGGCTTACCACCCAATTGCCACCCATCTCCCCTCTTTTTGCACCCCCGCCTTGTCGGATAAGTAAGATCCCTGTTTTTTGAATACCAACCTTTCCCGATTCCTCCCCTTCTTTTCCTTTAGGAATTTTTGACTGCCGGCTCATCATCGTTAATTTCGGAGCTCTTTAGCTCCTGTTAACTTGCCATTGCGCGCAGCGATTGCTCCGCTTTTTCTGGCCCGCTTTTTGCGAACGTCCTGCTTCTCTTCGCTTCTCCCCCCCAAAAGTTGCTGTTGTGGGTTACCTTTTTTCTCTTGCCGCCTTGCTTGGTCTCTTTTTGGATGGCAGTTTCGCGGCTGGTGCTTTTGCTGCCGTGGCGTTTTTCTTTTTTGCTCGGCGGCATTGTTGGTTGTCGTCCCTCCCTGCCACCGCCCATGATTGGGTTCAACCGTGATTTTGGCACCTCGACTTTCATATTGTCTTTTCTTCTCCCTGGTTTCGGACCTCTGCTCTTGGACACTCTACCTCCCCCTCTCTCTTCTTGTCCTCCGTCACCCTGGTCGGCGTTTCAGTTCGCGCTTGTGCTAGGCTTGGTTTTGGTGATAACCTTTCCTTATTCGCAGTATGTGGTCTTGGCGCTTGGCTGTCTCAGCCTGAGCTACTCTCCAAATGATCCTGATCCGTCGGGTCTTTCTTCTCGATGATTTTTTATTTTTTAAAGCGCGTCTTTTGAGGATTCCTTTCTTCGCTCTTTAAGTCTTGTTGGATTCTTTCTTGTCCTCCCCCAACCATTACAGCCCTTGGCATTTAATTGTCCGCCGCCTGAAATTGTTTTCACAACGAAAAGATCAGAGGGTTCCTTTCTGCGCCTTTTGTTTTCCCCTTCGTCACGTTTCCCATAACCCTTACCAATTACTCACGATGAAGTCATGGCATTTGTCGATTTCCTCTGCAGTTCTTTGTGAATTCATTTTTTTGAGAGGCGAAGGGTTTTTGTTTTTCGTCCTGCCCTCTCTATTGATAATTCTGTGGTCTCAGCGTGTTTTCTGCTTCGGGGTTGTTCGCGGCTCTCACCCCAAGTACCATGGTTTTTCGATGGGTGTTTTGGTTGATCCTCCCGTTTTATTCTTACGACCCGCCGCCTGCCCCGATCTTGCGTTGGTTTTCCCCCCCTTCCGACTTTCGTTCAGAGATCTTTACCATAGTTCAGCCTTTTGCAGCCCGACCTTTCCCCCCTGCCCACCCTTCCGAAACCTGAGCAATCTCTCAAGTTAACTTTTTTTGTTGTACACAGGCGAACCTGCGACACAACCTTTTCCCTGAGCTGGCATCCTACTTAATGTCATCGATCCTTTTACTTCCACTAGCGGACCTAGACGAAGCCGCGGGCCTGACCACTTCGGTCGGGCCTCTACTTTGCTTTAGTCATATCCGTCGCGGACACCCCCGGCAACGTTGATCTATTCTTTCCTCCCGTTGTTGTTGTTGAGTTATCTTTCTCCCGTTGCCGGTTTCGTCTAGAAGGGAATGCTCCTTCGAAATCTTGTCAGATCCGACTTGTCGGTCTCTTCTCCTTGGACCGCGTTCGCCTATTACATGCCTCTCGCAGAAGGCTTTTTCTTTCAGAGGTTCGGCTGTTTCATCTCTCCTTGCCCCCCGGCCACTGATCTTATCTATTGTCGTCGGGTTGATGTATTACCTGTCATGGTAACTAGAGACCCCGGTCCCAATTCTGTTTTTTGAAGATAGGACATCCCTCTCGTTCAGCACCCTGAAATTTTAGCGCTGGTTTATCGCCGGCTGCTTTGGAGTCACTATTCCCCTCCCTGCTGCGGAAGACGACCAGTTCCTTTGAGACTACCCTGCTTTAGACCCGCGGAGACACGCTTCTTCCCACTCGGGTGAGTATCCTGTTTTTGCCCCCCCTTCGCTCTTTTTTGCAACCCCCCTTCCTCCCCTGGTCGGACTTTCAGCCGCCCTCCGTAAACCAGGTTCTGCAAGCTTCCTCTCTTTCTACTTATCCCTTGCGGGAAAACGTCCGCCAACACCCCCTTTGCCTGGTCAAGTTGGTTTTGAAAGTTTGAGCTTGCGTTTTTGGAAAACCAATGGTCCTCTTCCCCCAAGGTTTTCCTGTCCCCAATGCATGTTTCGACCCTCATGTTGAGCTTGCGTGAAACCCGAACTTCCCCCACCCCCCCCCACCCAGACTTACTCTTCTTGCCTTCATAAGGTGCTCTCCTCGCTAACGCGCCCTCCTTCATTCGCTGCCGACTTGATCAGGAGCGATTCTAGGTGGAAGGTTCCTTGCCTCTCCTCTCACCCGAATCCTCTTGTACCTTCCCTGTGGATCCTCACTCTTGCCCAAGCCCCGCCTCCTGTTTCTGGAAGCTCGTTGCTTTTCGGTCTTGTTTGGCTCATATTGGCTATGTTCCTTAGTTTCGTCAGAGCTCGTTAGGTCAAAGGCTTCGCCGTTTCCCCTAAACCTATGACGACCCGATATCTCTTCTTTTGACGTGAGTTTGACCTCCTTTTAGGTTTGGCGCCAGATTTTGCCGCCCCACCCTTCGAGGCACCAAAGACCACCCGTCCCTCATCACCTGGCCTCCGCGCACTTCACTCCCCCGACCCCAACATTGGGCGAGACCTCCGCCCTGGTCACCCCCAGCAACGTTTTGGACTTTTTCGTCATCAGGGTGATCTTGCCGCTCTTTTGGCTTCCCCAAAGCATGCCCCCCTCAGGAACAACCCGAGATGAAGGTTCCCAGCCTCTCTGCGTCCCGCCGCCCTGTTTTCAGTTACTGCATTTACTCCTCCGATTGTGAGTTTTCAAGGGACTTTTCCATTGAAATTTTTTTGCTCCTCTTTGGCCCCCCCCTTTTAAACCTCCCCCTCTTGTTCCCCGGAGCCTCTTTTCGTTGGTTCACCGCCGGTTGTCGGGATGTTGTGCTCCGTTTTTGTCGCGTCTCTGGCTATCGCGACCATGATGGTTTTTGCGATGTTAGCGATCAGACCAATCTTCCTCCCCGTTGTTGGGTTGTCTCTCTTATATTCTTCCTCTGCTTTCCGCAGCTCTCGCCACATTCGCCTATAATCCTTGATGTCCCCCCCCCCAAGTTCGCCAAAACGGCTTTTTTCCCCACGCCCAGCTTTTGCTCCGTAACGATATTTCCTTTTGAATAAAAGTCGTCTTATTTGTTGACCCTTTTTTTCTTTTGCGACTGGTTAACATCTCCTTCGTCAGCCTTTTTTAACTCCCTGTTTGCCAGAGGCCCTCTTCCCCCTATGCTTGAGCGCATTTCTTTTTGGTTCTAGCCCTCGGACCATGCTCTCTCTCAGCACTTTTACCCTGGCGTGGTGCCATTTTCTCTTGTTCGAGCCTCTATTCATGGTTTTCGTGCAGCTTTTTGATTTAATTCCGGCATTTTTTTTTCTTGACGTTTTTTGGGACTATTTTTTGTGTTCCTTACTTTCTTTCCGAACCCCTCTAGGGATGTGGTTTCCCGGATCTTATATTGAGCCACGACTATCGTTTTTTTCCCCTTTTTCGAATCCTGGTTTACAGTAATTTTTTTTTTTTTTTAGTCGCTTTTTTTTCCCCCTCAATTACAAACAGGCTCTTCTTTACCATTCGACTAGATTAGTTAATAGAAGTGCTGCTTTTAGGGATTTTTCATTCCGGATTCGCCCACTTGCTTGGTCTGGACGTGGCGGCTTCCGAGCTCCCTATCCGGATTCCTTACCGGTTGAGCGAGATCGCGCTGCTAGGATATCCCTTTGACGGATTCAGTTGTCTTAAGTTTTTATTGCCTGTTTTTTGTCCCAGAAATCTTCCCTTCTGGGAGACCTGTGGCAAGCAAACCCCCGCGAAGATTACATGTTAAAGCATGCTCTTTCTTGTCCATATTCCGCCGTTTTGTAATTTTTCAAGTTTCCTTCTTTGGAGTAACTTTCCTTTCATCACTATCGTAAGAATGCTTCCCCTTTGACTAGCTTCTTGCACCTACGACCTTCTGTTTGTTGTTTTCCACGAGGCGAATTGTTCCGACTCAAGCTAAGATTTGATCATTGGGCGTGTCCCAGCGTAGACTTTTGGCGCCGGATTCTGTCTCCAAACTTTCTGTCCGCCAAGCTGCCCCCCCCCCCCCCCCCCCCCCACGTCTCGTAGACGAGACCACTCAGCCACCTTCTCTTTCTGAGGAAGTGCTGGTGTTTCGATTGCGCGGGCTAAAAACCTCCGGTTAGCAAGGCTGTCCGATTGCAAGGACCTCCACCATGAGACGCCGAACCCTACTCCAAGAGATCAGCCCTTTCTTTCACGCCGGGACACATGTCTACCTCTTCTTGCGCCTCCACTCTTTTCTTCTGCGTACTCATCTCTCTCCTTAAGGAGAGTCGTGCGATCTCTATTTTGACAAGTCTTTCGCGTTTCATTGAAAAAGATTTCGTTCAGATCTTTCCCTTCTCTCCCGTCCACCTGGAAAAGCG
>Ga0179591_1272668_pt1 | contig 18089 bp, 28 predicted proteins | sample CZOMad2_1_08_16f_FD_182891 | JGI IMG/M metagenome (GOLD analysis project Ga0179591, IMG submission 182891) | Vadose zone soil fungal communities from Angelo Coast Range Reserve, California, USA - CZOMad2_1_08_16fungal (PacBio error correction) | ecosystem: Environmental > Terrestrial > Soil >... | reverse complement strand
TGTTTTTTTTTCGGTTTCGAGTTCCCGCTTTTCTTTTTTTTTCAAAGCACGTGGAAGGTCCTTGGCAGGTGGATGAAATCCTTCACACCCCGTTGAGTAGGCCGAGGCCTCCTGTTTTTTTAATGTGAAGCGGCCGCCCTCCCACATTTGTCCTTTTTGAAGACTTTCCGGGCGAGTCCCCCCCTTCCCAGGAGCCCCAAGTGCTTTCCCCTTTTTTCTTGTTGTATAGTCCCTTTTCGCTTTCCGAGCGGAACGATTTTGGTGCGGTATTCCAGTTTTCCCTTTTTTGATGCAAATGTATCTTCTGTGACTCCCCCCGGGGAAAAAGTATCACTTCCTTATGTTCAGTCCCTATCGCTCTTCAATTTACACGAGGCTTTCTCAAGTGGGATTTCGATCCGAACCCCCTTCCGAAAAGTCCCTCCTCAGCTTGTAAACGGATTGCCTTAGTTGTGAACATAGCTGCGATTACTTAACCTACGACCCCCCCTTCCTTCTTTGGGAGCGGTGTTTTTTCAAGCACTTCCTTGGAGGAAATCCTTTTCCCCCCCTTTCTGTTTCCCTAATTTAAGCGGGCCCAACCGTCCTGACCTCGGTCATGGTCCCCCCCGGATTGTCTAATTCAAATGGTCCTTTTTGGTAAATACAGGTAAAGGTATATTCCACCCTCTGGAGTTTGAAAGGCCCACCCCCCAGAGTGTGTTTCCTTTGTTGTAAGTACTCTCCCGGTTTTGAGGATCGGAACCCCTCTCCTTTACGTTCTTAATTTAAAATGACCTTTTTACAGACCATCACTCAGACAAAATTCGCGAATTGATAAAAGGCCCCTCCCACCTCTCCTGACGGCAACTCCTTCCGAGGCAGACCTCTCTTCTCCTCTGGAAGATGAGGAAATATTTTTCTTCATGGTTTCCGTTTCCTGGGTGACTACGTCCCCCTGCTAGTAGTGAAAGCTTCTTTTCTTTCTTTTCCCTTTTTCATGGAGAAATCCCTCCCAAAAATCCAATAAATTCCCTTCCTCGTTATTTGAAGTATTCTTTTCAGGGACAATGGCGGCCAGTATGTGGCCTCCTCCCCCCTTGAGTAGGTTCATGTTGTTGCTGTTTTCCCTCCTTAAACTTATGTGTGAACCTGTAGGGTAATTGTTACGGCCCCCCCCCCCAAAATAAGTGGTGAGTTAGGTATTTAACCCGTTCGGGATCGTAATGTTCCCCCCTCTTGAGCACCACACACCCTTCATCTCCCAATAAGTTTGGCTTCCCTCCCCCCCCCCCCCTTTTTTGGGTAGAAGTTTTGTCGACCTCCCCAATTTCTCTCCCCTCCTCGAATTTTGGCAACCGAACATATGCATTTTTTTTGAAGGATCGCTTTTCTTTTTCCTCCTGTTTCACCCTCTGTCTTTCCCCCAAGAATTAGGACTGCCTTGAGGCTTTCCTTCTTCTGTGCGTAGACTAAATTGGCCCGGCCCGATCACGGGATGCTTCTCTTTTCTCGCGACTCCCCCCCCTTGAGCGTATCATACGGAGGTTCTTTTTTCCTTTTAAGGATGAAAGCACGTCCACTTTCCCCGAGGTGATCTTGGTGTTATCTTGCCTTACCGCTTTCCTCCACATTGCTAGCACCCTTAATTGTTGGGATTTGAAATGTCCCCCCCTCCCCTTTTTGATCGCTAGTGTTCTATTCGATAGGGGCGGCCCTTTCCTTACTGGCCCATTATTATGGTCAAGTAGAAAAGACGCCGTGATTCTCCCCCCTTCCATGTGTAACTTGCTTTGGACAAAATCTTTTTTCCCCTTTTCCGAATGTTGTTGCACGTCCCTTTTTTTCCTTCTTCCCTGCCAAAAAAACCATTCCAATATCCCTACCGCGTCGGCACCCGTCGCAAGGGGCTGGAGGGCTTTTTGCATCAGAAAATGCTTTCTCTGCGGGCATTCCGCAGGTAAGGTCCCCTCCCCCTTTTCTTTTCCTCCAGATTGGAGAAGCCGCCTTTTCCTCCCGCTTTTGATTCGCCGGCGCTGACGCCTCTCACGCTACGACTTGACAATTTTTCTCTTCCCCCCGTTCATTTCTCTATAGATTTTTTTGAGATGTTCAAATTTTTCTCTCTCCCTGTCCTCTCTTTCTAGAGGATGGGCGAGTATCTTTCAGACGCGAAATCCAGAAGGATTAAAGCTGCCCCGCCCTACGACCAGCTGCCTGTATCCCCTTCTTTCAATGGACGAGTGATGGTCACTCCCCCCCAGAATTTCTGATTGCAAGGCCCCCTGGCCCTTTCTGCGTTACGAATTTCTGTGTGCCTTACAGCGGTAGGCGCTGTTCCCCTTGCCAAAGTCGGTACTTCCCCCCCGTCTCGTTCGGTAGCAAATCCCCTGGTCACCGTAGAATTCAACCTCTGGTTCTTCTTGCTTCTTTGGCCTTGAATAAAGCTTTTGCTTCACTTTTACAGACGTTTTCTGCCCGAGCGAATTCCCTTTCCACCTTCGCGAAATAATTTTGCATGGAAAATACCAAACTTTTCACTCCTTTTCCTTTGATCAGCAATGTGGGAGGAATGGAGTCTGCACGCGCGAAAACACCCCCTGCAGGGTGCACCGTTTTCCGTGATGTCATCCTTTTGAAATAGAGGGTTTCCCCCCACTGAAACAATTTGGATATAGACGATCGTCCCCTTTTTCCCCCCTATTTCCCTTGAATGGAGGCGAGACTTGTCTTTGACATCAAGGCAGGGCGAATTATTTCTTGGCTTGTGAAACTTGCGGCACTCCTCCCCCCCTCGCATACTTCATCCCCTAATATGTTAGGTTGGCAAGTAGCCCCTTCTTTTTTTTTTTTCGCAGATTTTCTGCGACCCAAACACGGCGAGGATCAAGATTTTTCTCAGACAAACTGATTTCTTTTTTACAGTGTTGACGATCTTCCCGGAAGATACCGAACTCGTCCTCTACTCTCGAAGAACCAATGAGTTTCTCTGGTTAAGGACCCGTACGGCCCCGCTCGGTTCACACCCCCTTAAAAACCCCTCCCCCCACATGAAAGACGCCCTCCTCTCCGTCCGAGGATGGCAAATCGGACCCATGTGCCATAATTCTTTTGTGCCAAAGAACTTCTTTCTGCCTTTATTTGGAGGTGGACTGTTAGAAATGAATTTCTGTTTTGACCCTCTCTTTAAAGAACTAGGGAGAAATAGTTTTTAGATACCTTTCGTAGGAACACAGGTCTCCTCCTCCGAATCGGCCATCGAACCTTTCCTCCATTATGAAGAGCCCTTTTTTTTTTTTTGGAGGAGGATATTTTTTCTTTCTTCCCGTCCTGCTAAGAAATTGCGTTGATGAGTGATGGTTTCCAGGTAATTGGAAAGTTACCCTCCCTCTTCCAAGTAATGATTTTTTTTTTTTCTCGTAATTACCCCCCAGAATCATTGCACCGTAAGAACAATCAGGGCCCTCAGAGGTTTCTATCTACTTGGACTGTCCCCTGGGCAAGGACAAACTCCATAGCTTATAGGAATTTACCGAAGGTCCGGAGGAGACTGGCCCCGCGTATGAGGGAATTATAGGGGCATTTCCCTCATTCTTCCCTTGACCTTGAACTTCCCCTGTCGCCTTTAAGAAGGGTCGTCTTTCCCCGGCCTTTCCTGCGTATTTCACCCCTTTAAGGGTACCAGTTCGACCCCCCGTCGAAATTTTTTTTCCACGATGATGGTGTCGGTCTCTCCACGCTTCAGAGAAGGAAGCAGCCGTTGAATTTGAGACGCTCCAGCTTTTCTAGAAGACCCCCCTTCTTCCTTTTGCCCCATTTTTCAACCCGACTGCAGCCCTCGCCCAAACGGAACTAACAAACAAGGGGACGCTTTCCCCCCCCCTCGCTGCGGACGATTCCACTCCCGTCGTTATGACAAAGCAAGTGGGTTTTTTTTCCAAATAATTTTTCCTTCAGACCGGCACTTCTAAATACAGGACAAATTCCTAAAACAACTTTCGGCTCTTCCTACTAAAGGGGTTCCCCCCCAAATGAAGAATTAAGGAAATGCCCCCCCCCCACCTCCTCCGTTCAAGTGATTACAAAGCACAGCCTTTTGACCGCATCATTTCACAAATCTTTTTTGTGTTGTGAGAGAGATGGGTGGAAGGATCCCTCCCCTAGGATGGATGGTATTTTTTTTCCCTCCCCGGTTGGTATGCCGTAAGGCACTTTCCCCTTCCCCCCCCCGTATTAATTCACAAATGTGGTAGGGACGACCGAGGAAATTTCTCGTCGCCATTTGTCCTGTGCCCTTGTCCAGGCGAAGTCCCCCTCCCTGCAAAAAGTGCTTTCATTCTTTTTTTTTCTCTTCCTGAAGACGCTGTGGAGCGGCAGGCTTAACCGTGGTGCGTGTCTTCCCATTTCTGTGAAAATCCCAATCGTTGCTTGTTTCCCAATGGCCATTTCCTTTATATTTCATCTTTTTCTTTCAAACGAGCTGCTTACTGTCTGCCCCCCTTTTTTCCTTCCCGAAAAAAACAATTTGGTTTCTGTGTCGCCAAGATTCGCTGTTCTTGTACCCGGCTTTGGTTCTCTTTTCCTTTACAATAATGGACGGTGACTTAAAATCCTCTGACCCCCCTTCAGCGTGGTTGGGCGGTGGACTTGTTCCTTCCAATTATGATTGAGCCTAATCCATAATCCAATTGCCGTTTCCGGAAGGAAATCGGTCCTTTCTCCTTTTTCTTTTTGTTAATTCAGTGGTTTCCCGGTTGGCTCCAGGGGTCACTCCATTCCCCCCCTTCGTTGCCCGGAGTTGTTACCTTTCTTTTTTATTTTTTTTTTTGCAAGTTAAGATTCTTTAAACTCATGATGGCCTCCCTTTTTTCCCCCTTTCCCACTCACCATTCTTTCAAGATGTCCATCAACGCCATTATACGGCGTGCCCCTGAAAAAAAACCCAATATCAGACTGAACCTAACCCCGCGGGAAGAAATGGGATATCTTTCTTCCTCTTCTTACCTTCCTGTCATTAGGTTGAAGTACTGGGTGCCCCAAGACTCTCGCTTCATTGCCTAGCCTCTAGGTCGTTTCGTCCCCCTCCCTTTCGTACTAAAATTTCCCCAACATCCAATACCCTTCCTGCGCGCATACTAGTTCATCGTCAGTGGTGCTACATTCGGGAAACTCTTATGTGACTCCCGTTTTTTTTCATTTTGAGTATTCATGTTGGTTTGCTGTGTCCTTCTTTTCTTCCCTTTGTTTGAAACAGAGGTCCAGGAGTAGCCCCCGTAAGGGGTCTCCCCCCCCCCCCTTCATTTGGCCTCTCTCTAGTATGAGCCTTTTCGTTTAATTGTCGGCACTCTTTTTCTTCTTGCGAACCAGACCCCATCGACCACTCTTCGACAAATTCCTGCGGCTCTTTGCTCCTCCGTTTTTTGTCGCAGGACCCCCCACGAAGCCGAAGTGCTCTTGCACCCCCTCCCCCCCCGCCCAAAAAAATAAGTGGCGCAGTAGGGGCTGTTGGGGGAGTGCCTTTCTTCGTCCGGATTACCCAATGAAGACTCTTTTCTTCCCTTTTCTTTCCTGGCCGGAAAAGAAATTGTTTTCCTTCCCTCGATAAAGGGCTGCTATACTCCCCCTTTTTCCCCTTCTTTTCTCGTAGCTATAAGGAGGGAGGGACTCTCTTTTCCCAATTGTTTTTTGGACAGACACTCTACCGGCAAGAGGTCCCTTTTTTTTCGCGCGTCGGCGTTCCTCCAAATTTGCTAGCCCCCTTCCTCCAATGGCGTTGAAGTAGGTTTCACAGGACCGATCCAAGGTTGCCGGGTTGATCCTTTTTTATTCGCGTCGGGCTTCCACCCCCCCTTTTTTCCCTCAAACTCTTATGGGTAAACTCTTTGTGATACAAGGCCAATCGTTCCCCTCCCTTTTCCTTTGATGCGACGGTGTTCAAGTTAATCGAGTTGGATCGACTTTTTTCCTCTTTGGAAAGCTTGCCGCCAAACCATTCCCCTCTTAGTCGGCAAAAACCTACTCCTCCTCGCAAGGCTGGGAGTTCAATTTTAAGAAATGTTGATGTCACAAAGTTCCTTTTCAGGTTAAAACTGGATTACTGGCCTTTTTTTTCTCTTCCCTCTTGAGCCGGCCTTCCTTTTTTCGAAGGCGCTGACGGAACGAACCCCCCCCCCCCCCTCAAGCTTTCTTTGAATGATTGATAGAGACTGAACCTATTTTCTCCTCCTCCGTTTGTTGTTGTTTCTTTTTTTTTTTTTTTCTTTAAATGGTCCGAGATTTCTAGTGGCTTTCTTCTCCCCCTTTTCTCCCTCGCCGGCGAAATCAAGAAGGCTTTCCCTTTCAGTGATCCCAAGATGTCGACAGATGCTTTTGGTGGACGCGTGCTTGGACCTTTTTCCTCCCCTTTTCTGAATTGCACCCTCCCCCCCCGGCAGTTTAGGAATTTATACTTTCTTCTCCTTCGTGTGGCAGGCATCCTTTCCAAAGTTCTTTACGGCAACAAAAGTCGAGGTTCTTTCAAGATTTGGTTTTTTCCCCCTTCCTTCCCACATGGAATTGGGACTTTTTTTCCGAGTCAGTTGATGACTTTTACAGACCTTCCTTTCCCGGAATGGCCTCCTATGGCGGATATCCACGGCGCAACGCACACGGCAAGTTCTTTCATGAAACATCCCCCCATTGTAGTGACGACTTTGCTTTTTTGAGGGAAACGGGGAAGATACACTCCCGTACAAAAAAACACGCTGGAACCGGTGGGGCATTTTTCTTCCTAGAGGACCCCCCCCCCCCCTTATAGCTAAGCTCCAACACCTTGGATATTCGAGCTCCCTCCCGTGATCGAGGCAACGGCATTAGTTCTTTTTCTCTCCTAAGGCAGGGTTTTTCTCTCTCACACGAGGAGGGTGAACCGGCGGCCCCCCCCCTCCCCCTTCTTTTTCCTCCCCGGTATTATCTGGCATATTTCCTTGCCCTGCACGTCGGAGCGTTTCGCGATTCCCCCGGAGAGAATCACGGCTTTCCTTTTTCTCTCAATTTCCTTTTCGCCGCTTGTCCTCGTTTCCCCTCCGATTCAAAGAAAACTCGTCTTAAGACGGAGGCACCAATGATTTTGCTTATGTTTTTTGCTACCGCCTGTCCTGCTCCCCTTCTTTAATTGAAAACATTTTTTTTCTTTTTTCCAGACGCAAGATGATTCCGCCTCTTCTCCCTCCTTCCCCTCCCATTGCCCGAGATACCAGTAAGGCAAAGGAACGAGGTTTGTGGGAGCTTAGTTTCTCCCCCTTTTTTTTCGCCATGTAATGTGCGGAACGACCGCTCTTCTCTCCCGAGATCCTTTTTTAGACCTCTGACATTGACTTTTTCCCTCCTCGGCCAGACCTTTCCCTATAAAAAGGGTCTGTCCCCTTTCTTGGGCGGCGGCTATTTTTTTTTCCTTGTAAGGCGCTCGCTAACATGGGCGTTTTCTATGAACTAAATTTCCTGCATCATGAGTTCAGACCCAAAAGAATCATGCACCCCTTCCTTCCCCCTTTCCCACGACAGAGGTTTTTTCTACTGTAAGCTTGTAAACCATGGGGAAGCCCTCCCCCCAATGAATAGACACCTCTTTTATCGGGACCATTCGGTAAGGAGCGTCTTTCCCCCTTTCTTCGGGGAATGACTGGATGAGATGCATTCTCATGCCGGGACCCTGGACCCCCCTTTTCCCCCCTGCTCCCCCCCCAAGATCCCCTTTTTGGAAGTCACGTTCCAGTAGAAGCCTTAAAACGAATCGAACCCTTCCCAGATTCGATTAGACCCGTGTTCCTTGGCGGAAACCTCCTTTTGATGGTGTTCGGTATCGATTTTTTTCCTTCCTCTTGGAACAGCCTCGTACCTGAAGCCGATACGCGAGTGGCCTCCCAGGAAATTGCCTTTCCTTTGCCCCCTCCATCTGTGGGATAAAAGACCCAAATGGGAATACACGCCATTTCTTCTCCGCGCCAGGAAGCGCTTCTTTAGCCCTCCCGCCCGATAATGAAAAATCTTTTTTCATCAATTTGGACTTTCGCCAGTCCCTACTTCCCAGGACAATTTAAATAAAACACTTTTTGGCTAGGACTTCCCAGCTGGGTACACCACGTTTAATGTTAACCCCCACTTTCTACAAACGATTGCCCCCCTCCCTTTCCAACCTTCCCCCCCCCCCCCGAAGATTGATCTGGTACTTTCCCCTTTCAAAAAATTTACTTTTCCACCCTTCCCTCGTGTGTGTGAGTTCTGAAAAGATTCGGTTCTCCCCCTCCCTTCCCGGGATGGCTGGTCCTCCCTTCCTCGGTTGGTCATGCGTATGCGGTCCCTGTTCCCCTTGTAAAAAACGGGGAGCTTCCGAAACTCCAAGGTCTTGTGATTGGTGAGCCCCCTTGACGAGTTGCTTTTCCCCCCCTCCAGTCAAATTGACCCCCTTCCTGCACAAGGGCTTTTCATTACTTTTTGTATCGTTCAGAAAGCCTTTGCTGGTGCGGGAAGCGACGTCCCTTTCTCTGCTGCCAGCTCTTCTTCTCCCAATCGGGATTTTTTCCCCACCTCTTCGGTTTCATCCCCTTCGCGGAGAGTCTCTTCAGATTGAACCTGTCTTCTCCCTCTCCCTCAAAACACCTCCCCCTTTCTCATCCTTTCGCGGGTATCCCGGAATCCTTTTACCCGGCTTTTTTTTACTGGAATGTACGGTTTTTTTCCCCCTTCTCCCCCCTCTGACCTTTCTCCTTTTTAGCGGTGGAAACAGTTTCTTTTCTTCCCCCTTCCCTGGAGGAAAGTCATTTCAATCACCATTCCGTTTCCACTCATTACTTTTTTTCCTCGGTCATGGTCGAGACCTTTTTTTCTTCCTCCCCGTGGGGTCCTTTTTTTCCCCAAACTACAGTCCCATCTTTTCTTTCCCCCCCTTCTGTTTGCACGGAGTTAATTGAGGGTGCATGAATTCTGGTTTGAGGATCGGAACATCATTTACTTCTTCACTTCCAACCCATGACATCATCCAGCACCTCCCTGTATCGGAGAAGCTCAAGAAAACCTCCCCGACCCCCCGTGGTAAATTTTTTTCCCAAAGAAAGGTTATTGTCTTCGCAGGCCGATGCTTCCCTGGTAATAGTGTCACTTCTCCTGGTGGAATACTCCTAGATAATGGCATCTTTTCCCTCTAGGGTAGTTAGCCCCTCATAATTTAAGCACTCAAATTGGAGACAAATACGATACCCCACCTCCCTTCAGCGGAGTTAAGTTAATTTTCGGTCCCTTAGGGAAATGAATCTGTGCCTCCGCGGCGGTTCATATGAGTTTCTTTCCTTTTGTTGATGTTGCCCTTTCGTTATGTGTGAAACGAGCTTTTCTTGTTCCCTATGGTCCTTGTCCGAATAGCACTCGGAGTATGCGGCCTCCTTCTTTTTCATTGTTCGGGAACACTCTTGAGAAAAAATGCGCCCCCCCTTTCCTTTTTGGTTCTGCACAAAAACCTGATGATTTAGTTCTAGCATTTTAAATAGAGGACCCCTCCTCCGACGTGCCCCCCCAGAAACATAGGCCCCCACTTTCCCCTTTTCCTTCAAGGATCGAGGGCTGTGTTTGGAGTGCCCGCCAGGGTTAACCTCGGATACACAAGACCTTCGCCTGACTTTCTTTTTGAAAGGAGCCAGGGCTTCCCTTCCGGTGCACTCTTATTGGTGCGAGAGACGCGCGATAGAAACTTTCTTTAGCAGTAGATTCTCTAGAGGTCCCCTCCTCCCCTCCACACACGTTTGCTGACAGGTAATATTGGTTTTTTAAAGATTTACTCCTCTTCTCAAGCGCAATCCCCCCTTGGATTGAATCACCTATTCCCTCTTTTTTATTCGCTCCGGTTTCTTCGGAATTCGCTCGGGCGACAATTCCTTGTCTCTTGCTGGGCAAATTTCCCCCCTCCCTCGTGATCACTTCCCTCCCATGTGAATGGCGACGGGGCTTTCCTCTTTTGGTCGAATAGATGTTTTTGTGTCCCGTACCGACTTTGCAAGGATGCCTTACGACGACTACCGCGCTTCACCTCCCTTTTCTTTCACCGCGCAGAAGGTCTTCCTCAAGAAATGTTGAAGTCATCACCTTCCTCCTTCCCCTTTTCCCGCAGGTAAAAAATGGCCCTTATATTGTATGAGCCTCTGGAGAAGGGCGACTTTAAGTCTTTTCCCCCTTTCTGAGAACGGATACTCTCATACTTCTCCTTCCCCCTCTTCTCGCGAAACAAATCCCTGTTGTTGAGGAGAAGATGCAAATTTTTTTCTCTTCCCCCCTTCCTTCTTATAGAGTTGGCTTCTCCGTTTTTGCAAGCAGCCGGCGAACCTCCCTTTCTGTTGCTTATCCCAAGATGCTCGACCCCTCTTCTTCCCCTTTTTTCCCTGCGGAAAAGTTTTTTTTTTTCCCCGTTGATGGACATTAGCATTTTTTTCTCCCCCCCTTTTGGCGCGTTGTACGGAACTTCAAGTTGCAGATCCGGTCGGCGGCTCGGTTGCATGGTTCCCCCTTTACGGGCAACAAAAAACACCCCCCCTCTCCCAATCGATTAAAGCTTTTCCCCCCAGGAATGGGATGAGGGGCTTCTTTTTTCCCCCCCTTCGTTGATGGGGACTTTTTCGAGTTCGTCACAGGAATGGCGCCTTTCCCCCCTGAGCGAAATCACCCCGGCAATGGAAGTTTTCTTCACCCACCCTTCAAAGGGCCACCATGGGGAGGTGACTCTTTCCCGCTGTCACGGCGGAAAACCCAAGAGACTCTTGCGCGGGCACCGGTGTGGAACGTCCTTGACCTACGAGGCCTACCGCCTTTCTTTCCGCTCCGAACCCTTTTTTTCTTTCTCTAGAAGACAGTGGATCGGCCCCTTCCTTCTTTTCCCCTGCCGTCATGGGATTCAGGTCCCTCCCAAGCATGGGAATTTCTTGATTGGGTATCGGCCCTCGGCACTCCCACAGCCCTCTCCTCCCCCCCTTTTATTTCTCTGCATATGTTCTTTTTTTTCGCGATTTCTTGCGACAAAACTGGCTCTTTTTTCTGCAGCAGGGATTCACTTCAGCAAATGATGGGGCGATGGGAAGTTTGCCGAACCCATACCCCCTCCACTCGGCGCATTCCTTTCCTTGATTCTTATGCGGAAAAGTGGGTCCCTCTTCTCTTTCTGCCGGTTCAAAAATACGTCGAAACCATGGGCACAGCAACCAACCCCTCTGATTTTCAGCCGAGGAGGCCCTCCTGTCCGCCATTTGCCAGTTTTTTTTTTTCTTTTCTTTGGCAGGCAAAAAGAATTTTTCCCGCTTCCTTTATGATGTGGGTTGTCGACAATTGAGGTAGCCATGGTCTCCCCGAACCGAGCTTTCACTCCAGGCCCCACTGATCCCTCTTCGGCAACCCAGGACCTCATGGACTATTGCCGCATCTTTAGATGAAGAAGATCAAAGGTTTTTTTACCATTCTGTGCGGCTTCTTTTTTTCATGCCTTTTGCTACATGCGTTGTGAGTTTCTTCTTCCCTCTCTTGGGAAAGTACAGGCAAGTAGGAACTTAGTTCCGATTACGCCGCGTAACTTCCCCTTTTCAAAGTACACTCCGGAACCCTTTTCTCATTCCTGGCCCCTCAAAAGGGACCCAATGTACCTCCCCCCCTTCTCGACAAATGACCGACCGTTCGTGCATGGGACCGCGTATGAGGGAACGGATTTTCCTCCAAGGACTGCCCTTTCCTCCCTTTTCCCCCCCGCCCCACGCTCCTTCTGTGAAGTCACCCTTTTTCCCTTCCTTTCGCAGTATTTAAAAAGAATTAAAAGACGGTTAACATCTCCCTATCAGACCTATTTGAGGCCCCTCTCTTTCTGGTGTTCGGTCTCTACATGCTTTCAGAGAGGAAGAAAGCCCTTTCTAAGAGAGTGGATGAACCTTCCTTACCTTGAAGTCCCCTTTCAAGATGTGGGGATTCAAAGAAGATCTTTCCTCTCCCCCCGCTGAAACAACGCCCCATTGCGATGCGCCGTCCGCGGAAGAATCTTCCACAGAGATGTATAATTTGCCCTTTTTTGGGGAGGTTCTCCCCTTAGAAAGGAATAGTCCCCTCTTCCCATTGAGGCACGCCTCAACAAAAGCTCCTAAACGGTTTTACCCCCCTTCCCCCAAATGCCGCTTCCTCCTTCTATGAAGAATTAGTAAAAGTTCCTCCCCCCCCCCCCTATGCATATGGAAAGAACAAATCAACCAATCTCTATATTTTCTATTGTTGTTTATCTCTTTTTTTGTCAACGGATTTGCGGGTACGTTCCCTCCACTTTAGGAAAGGTGACGGATTTCTTCCTTCTTACATGAGGAGGTGGGGCTTTTTTTTCAATCCAACGTGGTAAAACCCCTCTCCCTGGTATTTGTTGATGTGATTGTCCCCGGAACCTTCAGAAGGGCCGGGTCTCCCCCCTTTAATAACTCCGAAACAAGTGCTTTTTCATTATCGGATCTTCCAAGCTATGCTGCGCTGGACAGAGGTCCCCCTTCTTGGATGCCAGTTTGGCCTCTTTTTCTCTTTTTCCCCTTCCCCACATTAGTGGGGTCCCAAAGGTAGAGGAAAGTTTCGGAAGCTTCCCCATCCCTCTTCTTTTCCTGCTCTGAACTCCCCTTTCCCGAAAAAAAAACCCCCTTTTGTCTTTTCCAGATTGCGGCGGGGTCTATTTCTTTTCTTTTTCGATTCGTTGAAATAATTGCCTTTTTCTTTTCCTTCACCTACCTCCCCCCTCTTTTTAGCGGTGGAAACAGTTCCAATTTCCCCCCCCCCTCCGGAAATTCAGTGGAGGGTACCCTTCTCATCCCATTTCACGTTCCATAATTTACCTGAATAGGGTATCAATGGGTCTCGCCCTTTTTCTTCCCCCGTTGGGTTACGGTTTTCCCCCCTTTCAGTAGATAGAAAACTATGCGGTTTGCCTTTTTTCTTTTCTTTGGGCATGATTATGGTGTTCCCACGCTTGTTGAGGATCGGGAACTTCATGATTGCCCCCCCCTTTCTTTTCAGAGACCATCCCTCATTCCCCTCCAGGTATCGGAGACGCCCCCTTCTCCCCCCAAAATAGGACGCCTCCCTCTTTTTTAACACGAGGGGAAGACCTGTTTCTCTTCTTCGAATAGTTCCTCTTCGGAATATAATTCCAATAGGGTCTCAAGGATCTAGATCATTGCTTTTTTTCCCCCCTCCTTTTCTTCTTTTTCCCCTAAAAAATTGCGAACCTCCCCCCATAAAATAATAAGTCCCGATTTGAATACCTTTCTTTGCCGTACTAGGGTTGCTCCTTTTTTCCTTCCTTTTGGGGCCATAAGCGGAGGTCTTTTTGAGTCGGTTCATGTTGGTTGATGTTTTTTTCCTCTAAGTATTTTCACCTTCTGATTGACAGGGCGTTTAGCTAAGGTTTGTCAGAGAAGCAAAACCTTTTCACGATCGGGGATCGTTTCCCCCCCCGGAGGACCCCCTCGGGCGCACCAAAGGCCTCCTTCTGCGAACAAATTCCTCTGCTCTTCTTTTTTCGTCAAAAATCGAGGAAAAGCGCCTTTCGTGTCTCCCTTTAACCGTCCCATATGCAGATAACTACCGTTTCTTTTCCCCTTGGTAGTGCGCAGGTTCACCTTCTTTTTTCCTTTTTTCAGAAAAAGAATTTCGCCTTCCTTTCCCCGGCTCCAGGAGTTAGCCTGCTGGTGCAACCTCAGATTCACGGGTCTTCTCCCCCAAGGGTTCGTGAGAGGTAGCCTTTTTTCTCTTCCCCTGATGACAGAACCTTTCTCGGTACTCTTTGTTTTTTTTTTCCCCGCGTAATCAAAATGGCTCCCAAAGAAGCACGGGAAACAATGGAGTGCCTGGATTTGCCATGCCCCCCCGCTCCCCTTTCTTCTGCCGCTCCGTTTCTCTCTTTCTTTCGGCCATTTCCTTGAGGAAAACTCTTTTTCTCAGCACCTAAGAGTGATCAGGAACGCACTAAAGCCCTGCGAACGGTGACCATCTTTCCTTCCCTCCTGACTGGTTTTTCTTCCTAAGAGCCTTGCCCAACCATGAACGGAGCTCCCCCCTTCTCACATTTTCGAAAGCGCAGGCAAGTTTTGGATGGTGCAATCGAAAAATGCTGACCTCCCAAGGCGCATTTCCGGCCATTTCCCCTTTTGCCTAACTCCCCCTTTCTTTCTCCCGGCACGCCCTTCAGCTTTAAAAGCCTTTCTTGCTTTTTTTTTCCCCTTATTACTCGCCCATCTCAAGCGGTCATTGATGCTCGCGAACAAATTTGAATCCTCTCTCTTTCGGAGAAGATGTAAACTTTTTCTTTTTTTTTTGTTTTTTTTTTTTTTTTTTGGGGGTTGGGGTGGGGTTTTTTTAGAAGTATGGCGAGGTATATTTCTTCTCCCCCCCTTCTTTTTCAAGCTGCCCTTCTTCCCCCCCTTCTGACCAGATGCAGTAGGCCAGGTTCCCCTTCCTTTTAAATTGAGGAAATTCCCTCCTTTTGACCCTTGCACTCCCTCCAGCCTGTGCTCTTTCAAGTTTTGCCGACGCTTTCTTTTTTTATGTTTTTGCAGCCTCCTCTCCGGCACAACCAGTCGTCTTTTCCCCCCCCTCTTCCAAGATTGGGGTACATTGCCTTACCATGGAATGGGATGAGGGCTATTTCCCCTCTTTGCTGGACTTTTAAAGAATTTTTTTTCGTCAAGTCCTTTCTCAATATCCTCGGCGCACTTTTTTCGACTAACCCCGGCCTGTATGGGGCATGGGCAAATTCAAGAAATTGTCGTGCTCTTTCCCTTTAGGACCCTCTTTGCGAACAACCAAGAGAACTTCCTTTGTGGAAGTTTTTAATCCCCTTGTACCTCGAGTCCCTACCGCCGTACTTTCCTCCACACTTGGATATTTTTTTTTCCCCCCCCTTTCTCGGAATCCCCTTCGGGAACACGTTCTCCCGGATCAGGTACCAAGCCTGCAGGATTGACTTTTCTCCCTTGAATCCTCTTTCAACTGCGGGCCTCCCCCCATACTTTCCGCCCTATGTTCGGTTGCAAGGTCCCTTTTTTTCGCGATTTTTCTTCTCCCCGAGACGCAAGAGCAGCCTCCCACTGATGGGGAGATGGTGAGTTGGTGCCTCTTTTTCCTCTTGCGAACAATCCCCCTCTTCTCTAGAGACGCAACCCTTTTGCTTGAGTTCCCCTTTTTTACCCGTAAGTGTGTGATAAGCCTTTCCCCTCCGTAGAATTCCCCCGGGACACCCAGCAACAAACCCCGACGAAAGTGATTTTTTTTGTTCCCCCATTACTTTCTTTCCGAAGGTTTCCCGGAAAAAGAATCGCAGGCCTTCGGATGTGGGAGATTATTCGCAATGAATGTTATGTGCGTCCCTGACCGGAGCGTTCCCCTTCACTTTTCGAATCATTTGAGTATTTAACCTGAAAAACTACCTCTATTACAGCCTTCCAGGAAGACCTTTCGCCAGAGCCCCCCACTGTTGAGGGGCCCTTTTTTTTTATAAAGGCGCTCTCTAACTTGCGTTTTTCTGGAGTGATGGTATATGCCTCCCTTTAAAAGTACAGAAAAGTAGTCCTTGCTTTCCGATACCTCAACCGCCTCCTTCAACCAGAACCCCTCCAGGTACACTCTTTCACCCCAGCCTCGTTTCCTTAATGGAAAATTTTTCCGGCAAAAAGGACCCCCCCCTTTTTTCCTTAGTCCCCACACTTTCTGGAAAGAGGTTCCGGAGACTTTCTTTCAGGAATGTTTTCGATGAAGTTCCTCCCCTTCAATTGCAGGGAAACCTTCTTTTCTCAAAGATAGACTTTCATCTTTTTTTTCCCATTTCACCTGACATTCAGTCGCCCCCTTCCACGAAGCGGACCAAGCTTCCCCTTCCCTTGCGCCTCTTTTGACCAGAAAGCTTTCTTTTTTCTGTTCTAGCTCCCTCGAGAAGGGGAAATTTCTTCTTTTTTCCAATTCCCTCCCTCGAGTGGCTGATTATTCCCTGATTCTCTTGGGCCCCCATAACGATTGCCTTCTAAGAGAAAATGGATTTCCCCGTTTTGAAGAGCTTTTCCTTCTCGCTTGTACGATACAACCTCGCTCAAGTTGGGGGTTTTCATAAATTGGACTTATTCCCGGAACTCGGTCATTTGCTCGCGCAACAATCACCCTCTCCTGTCTAGACCTCCCCCCCCTTTTTCCATTTCATCCCAAATGCCCTCCATGCCACCCCCTCTTGTGAAAAGTCCCTCTCCGTGATAAACAGCTTTCCTGAACTACCTCCCCCCAATCCTCTTCTTTAAATCATTCTTCTTTGTGAACCTTATTCCCGGTGCGTCCCCTCTTCCATTCGGCTGTGATGGGTCCATCCTTTTTTTTTTTGTAAATTGGTTTGGTCCCTTCTCTCTTGTGGATCCAAATTCCCTAACCGTTGAGTTTTGAGTATTTTCTTGGCGTCGTGAGTCTCGAATTTTGTACTTTCCCTTCTAGGGGAAGGGCGCACAGTCCAAATTTTATTCTTCCTGCGCCACAAAGTGTCTCCGTGGATCGTCGATCTTATGGTCTTGACGAGCCTCTTTCCCCTTGTTGAGTGTATTCTTTTTGGATTGAAGATCTCCCCCTCCCCGTGATGGGGCCCACTCTACCTTCCCCTTTTCGTTTAAGGACCTTTCTTCAAATTCCAAGATTGCTGCTTTCTCTCTGAAAGTCCCTTTTCTTCGCAAAAAATTAAAAGCGTTTTTTTCCCCCTCCGCGGGGTTATCGTTTACTTTTGTTTTGTACCCTTTTTTCACACCTTCCTTACTTTTTTTGATTCAACATAAAGGAAATTCTGTTTCTCTTTTAGCGGTTTTCCACCCTTTCCTTTTCATTCCGTTGCTTGGAAAAATGAATCTTAAATCGCGGCATTCCTTCATAGATTACCTGTAATGGTAGAGACTCTCTAAGAGATTGTCCAATTTCAAGGTGGGTTTTTTTGCCCGTTTCCCCCTGTCAAAGTCGATCTAAATATGTTCTTCTTGTACTTAGGGGTGTTCCGATTCTTAATTAAGAGGATTCCTCTCATACCACCCTTACCTTTCCAAGTGAATTTTTCCCTTCGCCCCCGGTGCAAAAACTGTCGAGCCATTGCTACCGTCTCCCCAAAAATAGGCTCCCACAGTTGTACGTGGACCTCCTGTGATCCTTCTTTCGGGACGAATTCGTATAGTGAGTCCTTGTGAATACCTCTCATTTCGTTTTTTTTTACCTCTTCTTTTTCTGCCCAGACATTCATGGCTCCCAAATTGGCGAACTAAAAACCCAAGTCCTCTATCGGTTTCTTTGAAGTCCTTTTTTCGGTCATGTTTTTTATGTGCTCCGCGGTTGGTTCGTCGGTTAATGTTGGTTGCCTTCCCTTTGTAGAAGTATGTTTTCCCCGAGAGGAAGGCCCTTCATCCTTTCAATCATTTCGCCCGCGAGTCTGCGCCCGGCTTTGATTGTCTTGTAGGAAAGGAGTTATTTTTTTTTTTTTTTTTTTCTCCTCCCCTAAGGGGTGTCTTCCCCCTTCTCCCTTTGTTCGATCCTTTTCAGAAAATTCGCTATTCCAACGCGAAGACTCCAACGAAACACCCCCTTCCAACTACATTTGTCGGGAACATCCTTTTTACAGGTCACCCCATCTTCTAACAAAAAGACAGTCCTCTGCCTAGCATGATGTCTTTTCTTTCGAATAAATGACGGTCCCCCTTTCTTAGAGAGCCTCCCCTTTGACAGGACCTTTCCTCGAGGTAAAGGATGACTACTTCACCCCACCGGTTTGAAACGCCACTATTGGTGTTCGGCGCGTGGCCCCCTCCCATGCTAGTCCCTCTTCCCCTCTTTTTCCTTTTTTGAAATGAACGAATTTTTTTCTCTAAGGTATGCGCCGCAGGATATCCCCTTTTACCCTTCCTGCCGTCACTTGATTCGTCCCTCCCCTTCCGCGTGATCAAAGGCCCCCTTCTCCCTTTTCCCCGGCATGAGACTTTCCCCCTTCTTTGTGTTGTTCATCACTTCTGGAGCCTGCCCCACCCTTCTCCTTTCCCCCCCTGCGCTGCAAAAAACTTTTGGCTGGAGGG
>Ga0179591_1370965_pt1 | contig 18091 bp, 20 predicted proteins | sample CZOMad2_1_08_16f_FD_182891 | JGI IMG/M metagenome (GOLD analysis project Ga0179591, IMG submission 182891) | Vadose zone soil fungal communities from Angelo Coast Range Reserve, California, USA - CZOMad2_1_08_16fungal (PacBio error correction) | ecosystem: Environmental > Terrestrial > Soil >... | reverse complement strand
AACGCTGATGCAATAGAACCTCTTTCTCCCTCCTTCCGGCATGTTAAACCCACATCGGAAAACCTGAATTTTGACTTAGTCAGAGTTTCATTTTCTTCAGATTCCAGAGTAATATTGTTTATGCGGTTGTCCCTTTCTCGTACCCTCTTTTCCCCCCCCTTTTCCAAATAAGGAAGGGACATCACCCTTACATTAACCTCTTCCTCTTCCTATGTTTTCCTTCTTTTGGTAATTTTGGCGAAATTACTGTAAGCAGCTTTTTTACTCCCCCCTTTTTTTGTCCCGGTCTCCTTTTGGGCAACGTTTCCTCCTTACTTCCACTCTGACCCCAGTTGTACGAAACCCCTGTTGATGCCCACTTCTTTCAACTTTCCACGGACCTTTGCGCAGTTTTTTCCCCCATCCTTTCCATTTTTCAGTCAAGATCTTTTTATAACGGCATGTAGCATCTCCATTTCTTTTCCTGGGTGTTATTTTGTGGTATTTTTTTTTCCCCGGAATATCGACCCACTTTTATCCATTTCTCCCCGTAAAGCCCTGTTTTTTCCCTTCGACTTTTGTCAGTCAACCGAAGCCCCCCAGAGCTGATCCTCTTTCCTTTCCCCCTATTTCCGGGTCTTTTGAAAAGAACTTTCCCCCTCCATGCAAATTTGAACTGGCTTTTTTCCTCCCCTTGCTTCCATGTTGGAAAAGACCATCTTCTTGCTCGCAGTCACAAAGCCCTGTGATGAATCGATCCAGTTTTCCGTTCCATAAAACGCCGTTCCGTTGGCGTTTTCCTTTTAATTCTAACATTACTGAACTGACCGTGGTCCCTATTCCCCACCGCCCAAACCCCCTTTCTCCTTTCCCCCCTCCAACCCAGCGTTCAGTACCACGCATTGTAGGCGTTTCTACTTCCCCCCTTTTTTTTTCCCCCCCTTGACCCCCACCAAATACCACAGGATTATAAAAATGAGACCCAGGTACGACATTTCCAGCTCCCCCCCAGTTGGTTGGACTTTTTTCTTTGAGGCTGACTCGGCTTTACATTTTCCCCCCCTCTTTTCCCCCTAGTACGGTATAGTTTTAACTATTCCTCAGAAATGGATATTCTCACTTCCCCTGTGCACCGCTTACTTCCCCCGTGTCTGGCCAGATTTTTCCTCCCCTTTTCCAACCCATTCTACGCTTTATCTCCCTTTAAAGAAAGCGGAAGTCTTAGGGGAATCCCCTTTTATTTCCCATTGTACACCAAACCCTGTCCTTCTGAATACATTTTTTAGGTACCCCACCCTTTCTATGAAGTAATGGCTTTTAGTTTACCCCGCGACAAACCCTTCTCCACCCTTTATTGATCGAAAAACGAAGTTATTCCCCTCCCCCCCTGCCCCACTCTTATCGCCTTTCCCCCAATATTGCTCACAAATCCCCCCACCGTCTCTTTTCCTTTTGAGTTAGGGTAGAAGGTTTTGTTTCCCCCCAACGCCCTTCCTTCTCCCCCCCGGTTTCACGTACAACCCTCCTATGAACTTTATAGGTTCTGATTACCCCCCTTTTTTTTTCCGGTCAAGGAAATGCCCCAGACCGTAAGTTTTGTCTGCATCCCTTCCCTCCTTGCCCCCCCCGGTTGGTCCGTGAGACCCCCTATTGCTAACAAGATTGACGTCCAGCCACAAGCCCTCACCCCTCCCTCCCCCTTTATCCGTTCGTGAAAGTTCCCCAGGGCTTTCCCCCCGATCCCCCATCCTACCCGGCTTGCTTCTTGCTTTTGGCTTCCAATTAGGTTTTCCCGTCACTTACTTTTTTCGGTTGGCAGTCTTTGGAACGTCCTCTTTCAATGCTGTCCCCTCTTTTCTGGTTCGTGGTCCGACTTTGGCGAATAGTTCTCCTTTTGATCCTGTTGTTCTTCTTTCAACCAACTCTGGGTAGTTTCAATCCCATAGGTTCCTGTTCTTTCTCTGTACAAGTACCAGACCCCTTACCCCCCCTCCCCTTCCCTTTCCCGTAGCTACGATACTGCTCAATTCCTTTTTTGAGTTTTCTGACCTTTTCCCTTCAGTCAACTGTCCCCCTTTCCATTATTTGTTTTTTTTTTTTTTTTCCGGGTTGAGAGTAGATCCTATTTAGTTTTTTTACCCCCCCCCCTTTCTTCGGTTTGGGGTCCGCCCCGGTTTCGGCTCCGGTGAGCGTACTTTTATCGTTCCTTCATTTGACACGGCTTTTCTCCCTTTAGTGAACTAACCAAAGTTGGGCCCCTGCCAGGGGACGTTGGACTCTTAGTCAGGGCCCTTTCGCGACCGGTTGGTTCCTTTCCCCCCCCCATTTCATTTTTTTTGTGGTCTGGCCGCTTTCTGATGGAATCCTTTATCTTCTTTCAAACCCTTTATGACCTCCGAAACGTTCCAGGTTCTTTTCGTCCCAGCTGTGTTTTTTCTCCAATTTGCCTTCCCTCACTAGTTTTCATCCCGGACTTTTTTTTCTCCCCTTTCCAATTCAGGTCTTTTCTTACCAAAATTCTCTTTACTCCCTGATCCCCCCCCCCCCCTATTTTGCTTGACTTTCCACCCAGAAGATTACCGGGCTTCTTTCCTTCTCCCCCCGATTTCTTTTCCCAAACCGCTGGGTCTTCCTCTGAGTCTGTCTGCAGAAGTGTGTGATTGCATCCCTTTTCTCCTCTTACTTACGGTGGCGAGATACATCAAAGCATTGGCACACTGACTTTCTCCCATTCGTCTGACCTCTGGGAGAGATAAGTGGAAGGACTTCATCGGCTTTATTCCTTCGGCAGATTGTCTCTCTTAACCATTTGCACATTTTTTTTCAGTTTTCTTGGAGGAGAAGTCATCTGCGCGTGCCGTCTGCATGACTCCCCTCCTTTTTTTTTTTATTCACCGCTTCCCCTTTCACCTCTTCCCCCCCCAAATATTTTTGTTATTCAGGAGGACAGCCCTCAAGTCTCCCCCCCCTCTTTCCCCCCCCCACTTCATCAAACTGCGCCCCCCCACTCTAGCTGACCCCCCCCCCTCTACTCTACCCAGAGTTCTTTGAAAGGATCCCCTTTGAAATTGTTTCCCCCCTTCCCTCTTCTTGCAGAAAAAGAATCGAGCCTAGTGGTATTTCCCCGCCCCTTTTCTCCAAGCGCGAGAGTCCCCTTGGCGTCCCACCTTATCCCCCAGGTATCACACAGCTTCATCAACAGAGCATTCGGTCAGTCAGCGTGCTTTCTCTTTCCAGTTTTTGGGAAAAACGTCTTTGCAATAATTCCCCCCCCTTACCCCAGGCTTTGACTCACCTAAGTTTCAGTGGCGAAGTCCACAACCTCAGCTGACCCCCCCCCCCCGTCCCCTTCCCCATTCCGAAGTTTCCCTTTGCGTAAACAAGTTTACTTTGTTTTGCCCCGAGGTTTCTCATTCCTTTTTTTTTTTTCATATCCCCCCGGCGGGTCGGAAACATGGATGTTTAAACGAGCCGTTCTCTTTTCCGGGCCCCCCCCAAAAGACGGTTCAGACATTTGAAGCGTCTACGCCGCTCGGGTGTTCTTTCCCCCCTCTTTCTTCTTTTCATCCATAATCTGAGAGATTACCCCCCCAACCACACCTCGGCGTAGGCGCATCTTGAATTGATGACGAGGTTTGTTGTCCCCCTTTCCCCCCCCCCTCTACCGTTGCCCACTAATCGGCGAATCCTTTTCGGTCTTTTTTCCCTCCCCCCCCACACTCCTATCCCTTCCAAAAGTAAGACTCGACCTCTAGACGGCAGCGAAATTACCCATACGGTAAGATTGAGGTTGTTGACCCTTCCCCCCTCCCCCTCTCCTATTTTGTCTATTTAGAACATGGTCAGTCCGGCAACCATAGCCCCTTGTTCCTTTTCCCTCTCCTTCTTTCCGATAGCAAGTCCCCCTTTGAAGGCTTTCTGGATGACATATGTAGGTTTACGGGGACCCCATCTTGTAACACCCTTTTCGCTTCCCCTTGTCTTTTTCCATACGGTTTTACGACTTTTTCTCCATTCAACCCTGCTTTTTTCTAACTTATGGTCTACAGCCACCCAAGCGCAGAGTCCCCTCTTTTTTAAATGGACCCCCCCAAGCCCCCCCTTCTTTCACATTTCGGTAATGATCGTGTTTGTCGCGTCCCTCCCTCAATTTCTTGTCTTCTCCTATCTGCCGTTTCACATTTTTTTGTGATATTTCTCCTTATTGCTCCCCTCCCGTTTATTCACCCGCCTATATGGCATCAACCGATATATCACCCCCTCCCTGGCTCTCTTTCCCTTCAGGAGAGCCCCTTTTTGTTTTGAACCCTTTCACCCACTTCGCGGTCTTTCTTTTCACCGCCCCATCGCGCTGATTCCCCCCCCCCCCCCTCATCCCTTTTTCCCCAACGTGGAGCATACTGCTTGTGTGCAGCGTTCTTTTCCTCCCTCCCTGCATTGCCCTCTGCCTCTTCCTTTGACCGGTGACTTCCCCAAAGGAGCAGTAACGTTTCCCATAATCCCCCAAGAATCTGCCCCACCCCCCCCCTCTTCCCGCCCCCCTTGGCAGTGAATTGTTCCCTTTTCCCCTGACTCTTCCCCTCCCTATATTGAAATTCCTCCGCCATTGCCGGCGGCCCATCGGCTTGTGTAGACAGGCCCGATCCTTCCCCAATCCGTGGAGTTGCCTTTTCAATTTAGACTGCTTTTAGACACTTTCGCTTTCCCCATAGCCGTTCTCCGTTTCGTTCAGCACTTTTCTTAAGCAGCTCAAGTCTCTTCCCTTCATTTCCTTTTCAATCCTCAACATAAAACAATGAACATCGTTTTAATCCCCCCCCCCCCCGTTTTATCCTCGAATATTTTCCCAAGTATTACCTGTCCTATAAGCCCCTTCTGCATTGAAAGCGTTGGTGATTCGATTCTCTCCCCCCTGTCCTCCCTTACACCCGGGATGAACGCACCAGACCCCTTTCCCTCCCTTCCCCCTGGCCCCACAAGATCCAAAGTTGGATTCTCCTCCTTAAGGAAGTCCAGTCAAAGATTCCCCCCTTATGAAGCACTCCTTCCCTTCTTTCTCGCCCCTTTCTTTGAAAAAGTTCAGACCATCTTTTTTCCTTTCCGAATTTTTTGAGTGTTTGATTCAGTTTTCCACTCATGATAAGTTCCTTCTTTCCCCCTTTTTTTTAATTTCCTCCTACCTTATCTTTTTTCCCCCCAGCAGAACCAAATCCCGAGTAGTCCTTTTTCCCCCCTACCCCTGTCCCCTCCCCCCCCCCCCCAACATGTTCAACTTATTACAGACCTAAGAATTTGAAGAGATGTGCCCCCCAAGCCCCCCCTCCCCAAGAAGTCGATTTTATTTTTTCGGACAGGCCCCCATTTCCTCCATGAGTCTTCCCAGCTAAAAGTGAGTGACGCGGACAACCTCCTTCCTTAACCCCCCTTGTTCCTTTTTGGTCTAGAGAATGGTGCAGCCTACTACGTTTTGCTCCCCCCCATCCCCCCCACAAATTTTTCTCCGGGAAATATCCGGAGTTATCTGAAGGCATGCCACCAACCTTACACCTGGTCCTATTTTTTCCACTGCTCCTTATTAAAGCAACCTCCGCCCCAGAGTTTTCTTTTCTTCGTCACTGTTTCAGCCTACCTCCTTTTAGTTGGGTAGTCACCACAATGAACTTTCCGCACTGAACTTCCCTCCGAACATCCATGCGTTTCTTTTTCTCCTTGTCCCCCCCCCCCTCCCTCCCCATAGGTTTGACCCTGCATTGAAGATTCCCCCTGTCTTCTTAATTTCGGGGTTTAGTGGAGACTCAAAAGTGTCCTTTTTGCCGGCTTTTCCCCTTCACCTTCTGATCTGAACAAGGGTCCCCCCTTCAATTGTTTCCCCCCCTCCCCAAAGTTCGTCCTGTAAAAGGTCAAGGGGGTAAGCTCTGATCCCACCTCTTTACCACATTTCCGACGGATGTCCCTCAAGTTTGCCCCTGTACCAGATACCTTTTTGGCAAGTTTGCTGTGCAACCATTTACTTACTCTCAGTCGCATTCCTTTTACCCCCACTTGATAGGGTATTTTTTCCCTTATATTTTCCCCCTTCTCCGCTACGTAAGATTCGCCTGAAACTTCCAGTTCCCCCTGCCACCCCCCCCCCCCCCCAACAAGATAGGTCTTTCTTTTCCCTCTTCCCGGGGGAGATTTTTCAGACGGTGGTCTTACGATCCCATTGCTAAGTCCCTTCTTTGCCCACCCTCCTAAAGTGTGGGCGGTGCCCAATCCTTCTCTCGCTCCTGCTTTTTTTCTGAAAAACCGTGAATGTTCCCCTACCATCCTCCCATCTGAGCGCCCCCTGTTAACTGCTTTTCACAGCTTTACCACACGTAGGCCCTTCTGTAACCGAAATTCCTTGCTTGGTTCTCTGGACTTTTCTTATGTTTCCCCCCCCCCCTTCCCCCCTTGTCCATGCGTCCCCAGCCAGTCCCTGTCCCCTTAGAGTACGAGTGAGGCATTCCCCCACATTTTGTCACATGATCTCTTCGACGCTTTCTTTTTTTGCTCCCATCGTCCTGGTGGGCCTTTAATAAAGATTGGACTCTTCCCCCTTCTCCGCCCCCCGTTAGCCCCAGCAAAGACTGACAACCCATGAGATAAATGACTTGAGACTCGAAAGGGAGCCCCCTCTTCCATTCCCCCCAACCCTCCCTGTTTGGGGTTTTTTGTTGTTTTTTTTTTTCACGCTTCCCATTCCTTGAAAAAAACTACAGCATTGTGTAACCTTTCTCAGTCCTTTTCCTCCTCTCACGTCTCCTTCTAGTATTGTCAACCCTTTTCTTCAAACGTTAAGGTCGAGTTGCTTCGCTTCCTCCAAGTTTGTTTCTGGATATTTTTTTCACCCCCCCCTTCTCCCCCCTCCCTCCCTTCCATGTAAGTGCCCCCCCGGTCACATTCCACTTCTTCGATCAGCCGGTTCCGGGCGTCCGTCCCTGGTTTTTTTTTTTTTTTTTTGCAGGAATCTGATTAGTTTTTCCTCCTCAAAACAAATCTTTCCTTTGGCAAACTTTATGCCAGATGTCTTCTGACCCCCCGGCGACACCCGAAACCCCTTCCCTTCCCAACCTTTTGAGATTAAGGATGTAATTTATTTTAGTGCTTCTTCCTTCCTTCCCTCCCAGAGAAGAGTCTTTCATTCCAATCGTAACTTCCCCCCCCATTAATATGTTAATACCCGTTGTTTTGTTGAGAGATCTCCCCTTTCCCTCTTTCAATCCCTTCCCCCGTCTTTATGTATTCCTTTTCCTACCCCCCCCCCCTCCCCCCAAGGAAAATCCAAGAAGATTGCCTTCCCTATCCGAAGTGGGCCCTTACGTTTTCGCAGGTGATTGCTTTCATGTTTCTCTTTTTTTTACCGCGTCCTCTCGGTCGAAATCATGACGTGTTCCTTGTTAAACTTCCCGGGAATTTTCCCTCCCCGAGGTATGTTTTCCCTCTCCGTTTCCCCTTTGCAGCACTTATGCACTTTTCGCGCTGGCTTCCCCTTTTCTTGACCCCCTTTATTTTTTCCCCCAAAAACATGCGGGTCATTAACCCTCGCTTCCGTTGACAAATGTGAATGAAGAGTTCCCGGTACATTTCCCTCCGATGACCCGTACTTCCTCTGAATTGGCAAGCTATGATGTTGTGTCATTCCTTTTCTTTTTTTTCCTTCTCCCTTCATGCCTTCCTTTCTCCCATTGCACTTTCGAGGTTGGAAGCCCCCCTTTGATTTTCTGTTTTTGGTGCCGCGACTTTCTATACCCTCCTTCCCCTTCTCCGTCAGCCTGATCAAGAGCACGCCCCCATTGGCATCCCGAAGCCATTTTAGACTCCTCGTTCCTTTCCCACTTTTTTTTGTAATGGCCGAAGCTCCCCCTGCCCCCTGACCCCCATTCCTTGACGCACGTGCGTCAATGATTGTGTCCTAATCTCGTTCCTCCCCCACCACCCTCTCTGAAGATTTGAGTCATCTCGGGAGACCCTATATTTATATTCGGTGCCTTAACCCCAAGTTGACTCCAATTGCTGAAGAAATCCCCAATTCGCTTCAGCAAAACTTTTCTTGGTCCCCCCGTCCCCCCCCCTTCCTTTTCTGATTTTCAATAATGGTGACATCAAGTGGCTATAAACCCGTGCCCAATCTGTCCCCCCCGGAACCCCGGCCGCCCACCAAGACTCCACCCCTTTTTCCTGTATTTTTTTTTCGTCCCGTTGGTATTTTCCCCCCCTCTGTAAAGACCCCCTTTACCAGTGTGAATCTTCTGAAACGACCCAGTTATATTAAGTTTTCCATGAGTGAAACAGCCTAGACTCTGCTCCTTCCCGCTGTTTCCGCCCAAACAAACACCCCATTGTACATTGGATGGATCCCCATTTTGTCCCGATCCCTCGCCCCTTTTTTTTTCTGGTTTTTTTTAATTTTCTTTCCAACCGTACTTCCGATATGACGTTTTAGTTTCGAACCTTTGCGTTTAGGCGACTTTTTTTTAGATGTACATTGGTTTTCCCACCCACCATACCTCCCCCCCTCCCCCCCTTCCGATGAGAAGCCCCTTTTTCACAACAGCGTTCGTATAACCGAACTTCCACTTTAGTCCCGCTTAATTTTTTTACAACCACCTCTCCTTTTTCTTGCAATCTTTACCCACACCGATTTCTGGCCCTCTTCCTCCGATGGATTTTGTCCCCGGGTATTGTAGAACAGATTACAGGTAAGTCCCCTTCTCCCTTTGACTACCATCCTTCCTATTTTTCCCGTTATTGAAACCCGGTTCGTTCCTTTTCTTGACCCAATTCTCCCGTAATTTTTTCAGCCATTCTGCCATAAGGAGCCTCCGTTTGATTCTCCCCCCTTTTTCTTTCTACCCTCGGAAGGTACCAAGTAAGACTTTCCTCCCAGTCCCTTTTCAACCCCCTTGCAGAGTCGTTTTCCAACGCCTGCCTCCCCCTCAGCTAGCCCCCTCCCCTAATACGAGTACTGGAAGTTGGACTCCACGACTTTTCTTCTTACATTTCATCCCCCCCCCCCCCTTCTTTGGAACCAAGAGTTACGTTGAGTATACTCTTTTGGGATTTCCCTTCTAGTTTTTGTTTGGAGCTCCGATTTTTCTGTGATCCTCTCTTCTCCTTTCTGTTATGTTCTGATTGGCCGACGAACCTTCCTTCTTCCAGTCCCTCTTGGAAATTCCGTAGTTTCTTGAATATTGGTTCCCTTCCCCCTCTTCCAAGCCCACCCCCCTTTTTTTGCATAACGTAAAGATTAGGAGATTTCCATCACTCCTCTTTTCTTTTCCCCCCCCCTTTGGACCTCCCTCTCGAAACTTTCCATATTGGGCTCCTCTTTTTTTTTTCTCGTTTCTTGCCACGTCCCCCCCTTTTCCGGTCTTTACCCCAACTTTTTGGTCCTTCTTTCTTGGCGTCGGTTTCTTCCCCCTTTTTCCTTTTTTCCGGTTTCTCTTTCCCCCCATTTAATTGCCACTTGTCTTTTGACCCCTTTTCTGGCCTATCCCAGAGCCCCCCCCCGTGGATATTCGGTTTTTTGACTCCTTGCCTGCTCAGGCAACCCATCTTGTAGCGAAACTGGTGGTTTCCCCCCTGCAACAGTTTCAATTTTTTTGGTGTGAGTAATTCGCAACGGCCTTTGTGAACCCCCCGTTTCTTTTAAATTTTTAGCGTGTTTTGTGATGTTTCACTCCCCCTTTCTCCCATTGTTTCCCTGACTCAGTGAATTTTCATGTTCGCATAAACCCTTTCTTTTCGATCTGATTTATTCTCACCCCCCCCCCCCCCTTCCTGAGTTTGGTAAGTCTGGTCTAACCTCTTTCTCGGCATCCTAAATAGAATACGGTCACACGTCGAACGGTTGAATTGTTCATCCCTTTTCTTTCCAAAAACTCGCTCTCCCGCTTGTTTTCTCCAATTCTTGGAACCCCTTTGGGTTTCATTGACTTCACCTTCTTCCTATGCTCTGATTTGAGGAGAATTTTCCCCTCCCACCCCTATGTTCCCCCGCCTGTCTTCTGGGAGTACCCTTCTTTCCCCCCTCCTTCTGGAGCTTTACCGGGTCTCCCAGCGAATCTTAGTTTCATCTTTCAGTTCTTTTCTTCCCCTTCCCTTATGGTAGTTCGACCTTCCCTTGTGTATTTCCCCTTCTCCCTAGCCGTGCCGTTGATTCCCTACCTTCTTTTTTTGTTCCTTCCAGTCATGATGTTAATCTAGAACTTTTTCGTATTGCCCCCTCCCGCCTCCTTCCCTGCTCACCCCAGATTACCCCAGTCCTCAGATTCAAACTTCCCCCCCTCCGCCGTCTGCTCCTTCGACAACAACCCCCCTCTCTTCCCCCTCGCCCCCCTGGTTCTGTGAGCATTTGCTGAACGGCGTTTTCACGAGCGTGCCCTTCCCTTTTGATAGGGCAAAATACTTTCCTCCTTAGAATAGGTTTCTTCCCTCCCCCCCCTTCCTCCCGCCTTCTTCGCAGTTCACAGCCCATTGTGTACACCCAGCGTGAGTACCCTTTTCCTTGCCGAAAAGATCCCCCTTTTAGTGAACCCTTTCTTTTGATCTTTCCCTCCGGGTAGTTACTCCCCGGGAGATTTTTGCACCCCCCTCCTTGATCCCTTCAATGTCAGTTTAAAGAGTGGTCTTTGGATTACTTCCCCCCCCCCCTCCGACCTATCCCCTCTCTAGGGCTCTAGTGTAGATTTCCCCCCGGACGCGTTTTTAGCGGTCCTCCGTACGACCGTTGAGTTTTGTTTTTCCTCCCCCAACAAATACCCCTTCTCCCTCGTGCGCCCCCCCTCCTGCAAGTCCCCCCCCCCCAAATTAATCACTTCCCCCCGCTGAGTTCCCTCCGCCTTTTTTGAAGTCCCCCTCTTTTATCCTCCTCCGTTGTTTTGGTGTGTCTCTCTCTTTTCCTTCAAAACAACCACTTTGCGTCTGGCGACCCTAACTCTGATCTTTTTTGCATTACCAATAGCCTTCTAGTGTCCACATTCCCCTTCCCCTTTTTTTCCTCTCGAAGGCCGTTTGGGGTGATCAATTTAACACCAACGCCCCCCTTCGCCCCCCTTCCCCCTCCTACTCTCCCCGTCAGGAAGAATACTGGTTTAAGTTTTTTGTTACCCTCCTCCCCCCCTAGAACTTCTTGTGCGGCCACCCCTGGCTAACTGACTGCCTAATCGTGTCCATTTTTTATCCCAGCAGACACTTGTAAGGATAGCAATTCACTCTTTCATTTTGCCCCGATTTATTCCACTCTTTTCGTTTGCAGACCCCCTACTTTACATCCCCCTTTCGCCCCCCCCCCTTTTCCCCTTGAATTAGTGCACGTCGTTGAATACCCCCCCCCAAGTTACCGGATTTTCCTGAAAACTAGTCCCTGCTACGATCCCTGTTGCCCCGCCCCCCCCCCTCCCCGTATAAAAGTGAGGTATCTCCACGTGTTTGGTCGCTCCTCTCAATCTGCTCCCTTTTTTTCTTTATCTCTAGTTGCACTCTGGCGGTTTTTGCAGTTGCTTTCTGCAGACCTTTCCCAAACCCCTGAATAGAGGACACATTGAGTCTCCCTCACCCCCCCCCTCTTCCGATGTACAATGACTTCCCAGGCCTACCCCCCCAGCATTTCCATTTTTCCAATCCAAGGAGTCAACCTTTCCCACCTTTCAAAGTTATGAGTATAGATTTTCTTACTCAGTCGGCAGGTTCCTTACCCCTCCACCCAGTTTCCTCCTCCCGAATCAGTGTGTGAAGACGATGGGGACCCCATGCTTTTTCTTTTATTTTGAGGATGTTTCCGCGTCTGCACCCCAAATTCCACTAATCGTTCAGTAATTTGAAGGGCACCACCCCCCCACAGCATTTTCCAGATTTTCACTTCCACTGCTTTCCCCGTTTGATTCATTCCGTGTCCGCCCCCGTTTTCCCCCTGTTTCGATCTAGACTGAGTTTTTTTTGGCAAGTATCCCTTCCTTCCCTTGGTTTTTCCTAGCAACAGCACGTCCTCTTGGAGTTGTCACCCGTCCCCCCATTCCCGTTCTTCAAGACGGTCCCTTTTCCACACCATTTTTTCTCCCCGATTTTCAAAAAATACCCCCCCCCGCACGGATTTTCGTGTAAGTCCCAAGAGTTTGCTTTTTCCCAGTCTTGTTCCCCCTCTCCTCGTCCCACTTCTCCCAAATTCAATCAAAACTTTTTCTCTCCCCCCTATTTCTCTTTCTCAAAACGGTATCTCCTCCCCCCCAGCCGAGCTGCCCATCGTTTTTTTTCCGCGATCTCTCATCCACTGCAATTTTAAGGACTTCTTTTACCGAACATCCCCCTCCTTCATCCACGCCTCCTCATCACCCACTCCCCCCCATAACGAGTTGGATACGCGACAATATCAGCCGCCCCTCCATCCCCCCCCCGCAACCCCCGTATGACGCACCCCTTCCCTTCCTTTCTTCTAAGTCAAACTTTTCCCCAGAAAATGCTGGGACCTTCTAATCTAAGCGTAGCTGGTTTTCGACTTGTTTGTTCTTTCTTCCTTCCCCCCTTCAACAGATGACTCAGAACAAATACAATCTGTCTCTTCCCCCCCCGACTCCATCTTCCCCCTCTCCGGTGACCCCCACCCCCATAAGCCCCAAACCCCCTCAATTTTTCTCCTTTTTCCTCCCCCACTCCCCGAGCATCTGGACCATAACCCTATATAGGCCCATTCCCCTAGTTGAGCACCCTTGTTGAACACGGAGATAAACGTTCAACCCTCCTGCTTTCGGTACTTGTTGGCTGGATTTGCAAGTCCTCGCCAGTTTGCTTAGGAAGCTCTTTTGGTCAGGTCGTGAACACCGGGAGTCCCTCGCCCCTTCAATTTTTCCCTCTCACGAATTTTTCTACCCTTCCCCCCTTTCCGTGCCCAACATGTTTTTTTTCTCCATGATTTAAGGCTGATCTTCCCTTTTTTTTCCATGACAAACCCTGGTAGATGGGAGAACCAGGCTTTACCCCTTCTTACACCAAAGCCCCCCCCCCCCCTATGATTCTCAACGAGTGAGGCGGGTCGTTACCCTTTTTTTACGCCTGCAGGTTCCCCCTAGTTCCCCCACTTTGAAGCGAAAAGCCCTCGTCGATCCCTCCCTCTTATTTGCTCTTGTACTCGTCGAGGCCTCTTTTTTTTGAAATGCGTCAAGTTTTCCTCTTGGAGTGGTCCCATTGATCCCTGTCCTTTTTTTGTTCTTTAGAAGATTCAATGTGCTTTCTTTACCTCCTTTTTGTTTTCCCCTCCCTTTTCCCCCAGAGATAGACACTTGCCTACAGTGACCTCCCCCCTGGGTGAATCCCCCCCTCCTTTAAAGCAGGTCAAGTTTCCTGGGGTTTTTTAGAAAGTTTCCTGTCCCCCTTTTCCCCCCCCCGTTTCTTTGAGTCGTTTTCCCTGTTTGTCTCAACCCTCCCCCCCGGTTTCCTTTGTTTTTTTTAAGGGGGCGGAACCCCAACCCCCTTCCCCTTCCCCCCTCCGTTTAAGTCTTCCAGGTACGCTCAGCCCGGAGTTCCTATTTTTCCCTGTCTCCTTTTTTTCGTATCTTGGACTGCCTCCTTTCCAGTTCCACACCACCCCCCTTTCTTACGCTTTTCGTATTTAGTTGCCCAGTTGTTCTTTTCCAGCCCTTCTTGTCGGTCACCACTTGAGCCCCACAGATGACCCCTCTACGTGAGGGGGAACTTCCCCAACAGATTGGGGGACTCTACTCTACCGAGTTTTCTTTTTCAGACGACCCTCACGGTTTGGACCCTGCCAGACCAGGCTACCTTCACGAGAATCCCCCTCAAGTATGGCTCCGAGGCTATTTTTTTTTAACCTCACGAGGGCAAATTAACGAGTCCCCCCTTCCCCCCCTTTATTGGTTGCTGGAACTTTGAGATGATGTTGTTCCCACACTCCCCCCCCCCCTCTCAATACCTTCCCACCGCCAGACATCTTTTTCTACCTGTTCGTCAGCTGTAAGAGTCGGTTTTCCCCTCCCCCCGAAAGTTAACCTGAAAGCTCTTTCTTCCCCCCCCTCTGCTTCTCATGAGTCGCTTCCAAGTTTTTGGTAAAGATGGTTCGTACCCTCCCCCTTTAGTTCCCCCCCCTTCCTGCCCCCCGCTTACCCAGTCTAGAAATCTTCCTCCGGGTGCCTTCCCTTCTTCATAGTCACCTTCCTTTTCGCAAGGACCAAACCTTCTTATCAGAGCTTTTTTTTCCCCCCCCTTTAGATCAGCGAATGTATAAGACACTTCATCCCCCTCCTTCCTTCCAAACCAACCACCCAATCTTATATTGAGTGCTTCGATGCCTTCCCCCCCGGTGTCTTTTCGGACTCCAGGTGCAACCAACGTTCTGACTTCCCCGTCCATTGTCCTTTCCCTTCGGTCCCCAACTCCCCCGCTTTCCCCCTCCCTATACGAATCAGCCCGTTTCTCTGATGGAACTTCCCTCCCCCCTTACCTCTTCTTTCCTTCCTTCTTGAGAAGTAAAAAACATGACCAAAGATGCCGCCCCCTCCCCATGACCCCCCTCCCCTTTTGAAATTTTTATGAGCGTCCCCTCTCCCTTGATGTTTAGTTCTTACTAGGATATCTCCAATCCTAGCGAGTCACTTTCCCCCTTTCTTTTAGTCACACTTATCCTTTCATAATAAGATTTGTTGTTTTGATCTAGATCTTTTTCCTTAGGAGGAACCTCCCCTCAGTCTTTTCTTCTCTCATCCCCCGACCCTCCGTTTTTTTTTCTCACTCCCCTTCACCTCAATCATCTTTCTTCTTTCCTAATCTCCGGCAAACTGTTTTTCGTTTTTTCGGGGGCTTTTTTGGTAAGATTCTGTCCCTTTTTTTTTTTCCTTTATCTCTGGAGTGAATACAACATAAGCAGTCCTTGAGCTACGGTTTCATTCCCCCCCTCACTTCTCATTTGTCAGCGGATTTCCTGGCCTTACTTACGCAGTACTCTTTTTTTATGTTTTTTGCCATTTATATATGGTCCCCCCTTTTGTTCCCGAATCCCCCACAGTTGGATTGGTCAAGACCCCCCATTTTCTGCATCTTATCTAACCTCTCCCCTCCTTTCCAATTTTTTCCGGCTTCTTTGGGAAAACCCACTTTCCGTCTTCTAGGGTTCCTTCCTTTCTCTTTCAAAGTTTCAGTTTCTCTTTCCTGGAGCAGTTCCTTCATTGCCTATATGTTTTTCTTATTTTTTTCTCCCTAAGGCTTATCCTCCCCCTCTTCTTTCCCACCTCCCTAAACACTTGAAAAGCGGAGCCCGCCCCACTGAATTCCGCCCCTGTCGTCCTTCTCTTTTTTTCCCTTTTTTTTTTTGCCACGGGTCTGGCAGCAATCCAACTGAACCCACGTTAACATTTCTTTCTTGTTTTTTAACTTTGTCAAGGTGGTTTTTTTTCCCCGAATCTCCTCTTTCTTCTCACAACTTCCTGCCTTTTTTCTACAGGCTTTCCCTTCAGTTCGTCCACTCCCCCCTGTCAACGTTGTGATGGTCCCTTCATATCCCCTTTTCCTTTTTTACTCCAAGTGGAGCCGGCCCGCCCCATCATGTCGTGCTCCTATGGCCCCCCTCCCCCCTACACTAAGCTTATTCGTGGATCGCACCTCCACGGCCACTGCGTTCCTGTATACACCCCTCCCCCTACCCCCTGTTTTTTGGTGTGTGGGTTGATTTTGTGAAATGTGCGCAATTTTTGTGTTTTCCTTTCTTTTTTGTGTCCTCAGGTGTTTTTTTGATTTTCTTTGTTTTTAGTATGTGAGACGCGCTTTCCCCTTTTTCCAAGTATTAGCAGATACGGAATCTTTGTTCAGCCAAATGCCCCCCCCCCGTCCTTTCCATTGATACCCCTTTAAGAGCATATTAGGGGTCCGTTCTTTTTCCAATCTCTTCCCACCATCCCAGATAATGTTTTTTTTTGTTCACCCTTTGTCTCTCCCTTTCGCTGTGTGTTTTCCCCCCCTCCGACGCCCCCACTTCTTTCCCTCGACACCATTTACGATCAAATCAACACTATCCCCCTGCGCTTGAAACAAAATTTAACTTTTCTTGTACCCCTTTCCCCCCCTTCCTCTTTTTTCTGTTTCACTTTTTTTCTGTCAGTTTCCTGAACCTTTTTTTTTCCTGGGCTGCAAAGGTTTTGCCCCAAAAGCCCCCCCCCCCTCCCTCTTCCTTTTAGTCCTCGTTTTGCCTCCCCCCCCTTTGGACTCCAATCCCCCAGTAAGTCATTTACTCCCTCCGGCTTTGCTTTTTTAGACCAATTCTTTCGCCCAACCCTCTTTGCCTTCCCGTCAACCACCCATTCTCCCCCGGCCCGCCCCGTTTCCCCCTGAAGGAGATTCGTCTTGTAACCCCCTCTGAACACCAGATCCGAAAACCTGACGATGGATAGACTTGCCGTTCCCAACGTTTCATATAACTTCTTTCTGTGGATCATTTGATTTTCAAAGAGAGTCAATTCTCTTTTGCTTTTTACTCCTATGTTTAGGGATTGTTTGTCTCTAGCACCTTTGGTTGGTCGCTCCTTGCGGAGTCTTTTTTTATGATTTTTTCCAACAGGAATCCGTTAAGTCCCCCTTAACCTTTGCCTTTTCTTTTTAATCAAGAGTTCTCCCAAAAGTGCAGTTTCCAGTCCAGCTTACTGACTTACTTTTTTTCGACAAATTTTTACTAGTGTATGCCCCCTGTGGTACGGCCCTCTCCCTACACTAACTTCTTTTTTAAGGGGCCCTCCTTTAGATTCAGGATTTCTGATTTTATTAATCGTTAGGATTTTTCCCCTAGTCCGTTTCATGGCGTTATGGCGCCCCCCCCCCTGGTGATTGCGTTCTTTCTCTAACTGTTTGTGATTCTGTTCCTCAAAGCTCCCCCCCCCCACCTCTCGTTCTTTGCTGCTCCTTACGGTTTACGTTTGTTTGACTTCTTGTATTTTTTCTCCTCCCCCTTTTTTCCCTTCACCTCTTTTCCTCTCGATTAGTAGCGCTGTGACTCCCTTTGCTTGATTTTTCCAAATTTCTATTTTACGGTCCCTACCTCGTTTTGATGGTTAACATCTGCCTCTGGTGAGCCAGGAATTTTGATTTCTACCCACCTTCTTGTTTTTTTGTTCCTTTTAGAACCCAATCCTATTGTTTGGAGAACTTTTTTTTCTTACAGGCCCGCCCCTCTTCTCCTCTCACTTCCTAGTCAAAGAGCCACGGCCTCTTATTCAAAACTGTTTCGCACGTGTACATATTCCTTTTACCCCTCCTTGAGTGTTCCTTTACCCTGTACGCTGACGCGGTATCTCTCCTTCCCCCCTCCTACCCACCCTACAGGGCACATGCCCCCAGTGCGACCCTTCTCTGTACTCCGCGGCGCCTTCCTTTTCCTTCCCTCCCCCCTAATTCTATATCGTGAATCTTCAATGATGCCAATGCCCCATGTTATTTACTTTCGTTTCGTTCAAGGAGTTCCCCTCATGAGGCCTTCCGACCTTTTTTTGAGAACTTTGTTCGCCCTTGTTTGTTTCCAAGGATTTGTCCTATATTTACCCCCTTTGCCTGACTTTTTCCCGAGGCGGATTAGGACAAGATCCCCCCCCTCCAACTTCTCTCAAGATCAGCCATCATTTTTCTTTTTCTCGACACCCCCCCCGAGCTACTCCGGCCGGTGACTGGATTCCCTTCTTCCATTCGAGCTGGCACCATACGCCGTCATCGTTGTATTCACGGCTGACAACTGCGCTCCTCGACCCGTCTGTCCAAAGTATGCTGAGGAGGCCTTCTCCCCCGGCCCCACAGCCTTTTTTTTTTTTTCCCAGGAGTGTTCCTCATATTCCCCCTTTTCGTTAATACCCGGGGCGGTACATTTACCTGTACCTTTCTCCTTTTGGACGCACACGCCTTTGCGTGGCTAAATCACTTTTCCTCTTTCCCCATTCTTCTTATTGTCTTTGTCTCCAAAAGATTTTGACTATGGCGAGGCCGTTTTTTTTTCTTGGATACACCAGACCGTTAAACCCCTTGTTTTCCCTCTCCCCCCCTTCGCGTTTGAAATTCCCCCCCCCCCCCCAACTTTATCATTATTTCATAGGATGTCCCCCCACCC
>Ga0179591_1301784_pt1 | contig 18092 bp, 24 predicted proteins | sample CZOMad2_1_08_16f_FD_182891 | JGI IMG/M metagenome (GOLD analysis project Ga0179591, IMG submission 182891) | Vadose zone soil fungal communities from Angelo Coast Range Reserve, California, USA - CZOMad2_1_08_16fungal (PacBio error correction) | ecosystem: Environmental > Terrestrial > Soil >... | reverse complement strand
CCCCCCCCCCCCCCCCCCCCCCCCCCCCCCCCCCCCCCCCCTCCCCCCCCCCCCCCCCCCCCCCCCCCACCCCCCCCCCCCCCCCCCCCCCCCCCCCCCCCCCCGATGACTATCAGGGAAAAACCCCCTCCCTAAAAGGTTGGCTATGCGGCCTTTTTTGCACCCACACTGGACATTCTTCCCTTCTAGTCTCCTTCCCGTCTAGAGCGAACATACATTTTTGTTAAACAACACTTCTTTCCGATCTTTTTTTCATCACGCTGCCGCCCCGTCACGAATAAGCGCGCGTACTCCTCCCCGACTGCCACCCTTTACGGACTTCCTTTCCTCCCTACTGAACCAAGGGTTTCGCGAGCAGGAGAATTAGTTAAAAGGGCCACGCCCTTTGGTTTCCTGGTGATCCTTCCCCCCTGAGAGTAAATTCTGATTTTTTCTTTTTGGGAATTGGTATGAGTCGCTTTTCCATAGGACTTTTGTTGTGTATTAGTTCCTCTTCCTTCCCTGGGTCATGTTTTCGACTGTCATGGGTGTGTATCGCGATTTTTTGGTTTTTCGGCAGCCCCTTTTATTCTCCTGCCCTTTTTCTTTCTCGGCTGAACCATGAGTGTCGGGCCACCGGGAGAAATGGCCAGCCTTTACAAACTCTCTTCCCCCACACTTTTTCTTGTTTACTTTCTCCGTTTTCTGTAAGGAGAGGATCTTCTTTCCCTTATATTCATCGATGTGGTTAAGTAGTTTGCCTTCCCTCTTCTAGATTTCCTCTCTTTTTTTCTGGGGCTCGCAAGAAAAAATGTGAAAGTTCCTCCGGCACTCAGTTAGTCAAGAGCATTCAGCATTCCAGGTCTCTTCCGTTTTCTAGATCCCTGATTGGCTCTTTTTCGGGGGAGATGTGGGTGGTTACCCGTACGCTTTCATGAAGGTCCCGAATATCCACCTTGACGCATAGGAGGTTGAATGAATGCTCTAGAAACGGTTCACCAAAATCTTCCTTTGATTCCCCCCTCCCCCCCCCCCCCAAGAGAGTGACACCCCCTCGTGCTCTCCAGCGAGAGACCGACTACCGCCCCGAAGACCCCTTTTCCTTCCCTCTATCACGGCGTTTCGCGTGTGTATTGTTGGATCCAGGAACCTCTCGCGCGTCCAACCTCCTCTGGATTCCCGGTTCCCTTATTTTCCTACGTCATCCCGTGTGTGAAGCGCTTTAGACCCTTTACTGGGTCACCCCAATCCACCTCCTTTCTTCCGAGTCTCGGTTGCGTTTTTGGCTTTTGATGCTCTGAGAAACTTTTCGTTTTGACTCTTCCCACGGGATCTTCCCCTTTGTTTTTTCAAGCGTGCTTTCTACCCCCATTGTTAATGTTTTCTCCCTCTTGTTTTTTAACCCTCTTCTTTCCAAGGGCAACTCCAATCCAGCTCCCGTTTTGCTCGCGACTGGGATAAACTGATCCCCCCCCATTTCCGCTTGCCACCGAGCTTTATTTAGAATTACTTATCGCGGATTGATTCTCCCTTTTTTTTCTTTTCACAAGTCGCGTTGGAGACGCGTCCAAAAGTTGAGAACCTCTCTTCGCCCCCCCCAATATTTACTTTACCCGACTGATGAATTTTTTTCCCCCTCCTCTGTCCCTTTCCCTCTTTCCCTTCCCAAAGAAAGACCTCTCCCCCGAACACAAAGACTTCTCTCCCAACTCTGACCGCAATTGGAACGTCTTCCGGATCCTACTGATTTTTCTCCTTCTCCCCCCTTATCTCGCCTCCCCTTCTCGTTGCTAGAGCCCCGGTGTTGTTTTTCCAGAATATTGTTCCCTTGCTCAGTTCCAACTTCACTTTTTTTCGGGCCTCGAGGATTTTCGCGCCTGGCAAACTTTCTTCCCTCTTTTTCCTTGAGTAGCTTTCCCTTCCCCTTCTCCTAGAGAGAAAATCTGCAATATACAGCGTCTTCACCCGTCCAGGTTTTCCAGCATGCAGTCCAATTCCCTCTGTGCGGGACTGACCCCTTTCCCTCGCCTCTAGCATCCATTGAAGGGTGCGCACGTCTGACCCCCCCACGATGGAGGACTTCCCTCTGGCTCCACAAATGGTCACTCACACTCTATATTCTCAGCTGTCGTCCCTTTTATGACCTTCGCGTAGAAGTATAAGAAACTGCGGTTCGCGCTTCGTGAAGGGCCGTGTCCCTCAGGCGAAATCCAAAGGAACTTGCAACCACCCCCCCCCCTCGAAGACCCCTGCTTTCAGCATACGACAAATAGTCCTGCCGCTGAGTGTGAAAACCGCTTTCTTTGCACCCCACCCGGCAATAGCGTGCTCGTTACTATAGCTGAGCCCACACCAAATGAAGGCCCTTTTTCCCTTCATTCTCTCAGAAGACTCTGTTAAGCCCGCCCCTCGTTTTTTCAGCATTATCTGGTTGAATTCCCCCAACTTTCCTTAGGTTTCCTCTGATCAGCCAGAGCGGTGTCGCCCCCAGCTTTCCCCAGATGCTCTGTGGAAACTTTTTGAGAAATCTCTCTCTTCTAATACAGAGTGTTGTTTGAGATCTTTTGCTTGCTCTGTCTTTTTTCTTCCCCTCTATTTGACACCGCTTGAAACTGGTCGCGCTCCAAAGTGGAACGTGTGTCCTATTACTATGTGCTCGGGTCTCTTTTCAGAGTTGTCGCGTAGTCGACCGTTTTCTTTTTGGTGTTGCTTTCTCCTCCCCCTTTTCCCCTGCGGGGTCACGTTATGTTTGCTCGTTTCTCTCGGCGTTCGGACAATTTTGTTCGAGTATGGACACGCCGTTTTCGCTTGGTGGGTGTTGCTCAATCTGCCTTTGACCCTTTTTCCTCTACCCCCCTCCTTCTCCTTTTCCGCCAGTGCCAAGCGCATTCTCTAATATAAGAGTCCCTTCGTTCCTGTTATGGATTAGATCTTTCTTTGATCCCCTCCTCTTTCTCCCTAAGGTTTCTTCCGGGGATAGCTCATTCCTTGACGGCGAATTTTATCGGTGATCTTCTGGCCCCTCCCGATGTTTTTATTCTTCGCTCGATCTCGTTTTCAGGTTATTAGAGTTTTTCTGCTTCCTCCGGGGACCGTTCCCATTTCCTCTGAAGGGGTATTCCATGGGCTAAAAATCGGGTCTCCTTTTTTCTTCCCTTCCCTGTTCAACTCGCGGCGACCACACTGATAACTTCCTACCCCTTCTCCCAACCGTCTTCATTTCAGTTCGTAATCGATGTCTCTTGAGAATTCGACCCCTCATTTTCTCGCCTTAACGGTACGCGATGTGCGTTCAGTTGTAGAATTTTTTTTGCGTTCTTCCCGTATTTATCGCTCTGTTTGCGAAGTATATTTGTATTCACTGAAAAGATGTGCACCCTCTCTTTTTAATTTCTTCCTGCTGGCATTGTTCAAGATCGTTTTAGTTCTCACCTTTTTTTCCTATTTTTCCCCTCCGAGAACGTGAAATCGCAACAGCCCTTGGCCCGCTTCGATCACCGAATCGACTATCATCTTGTGTGGGGCTCTTTCTGCAACTTATAGTCTTTTATCGGTTCTTTCTTCTTTTCCGCATAAGGCGATAGTGAAACCCACTCGCGGCTCAGAACATGAAACCCCACTTTCCCACTTCCCCCCAAGTGCTGATCCCTTGACCCCATGAGTCCCTTCCCCTCCTTTCCCTCCCCCTTCTTTTGCGTCCGAGAATCGACTGTCAGTCCCAGCCCCCCGGACACCCCCCGAGCCCCTTCCATTTTTTTAGGTAAATTCCCAGCTGTTATTCTTTGCCTTCAAAGGCTTGTTTGTTGATGTTGCGCTTCCCATTTCAGTCACTTCCTTCAGTTTTTTTTCGAATGTTGGATCAACAATCGCACGCCTTCTTGAGAACTTCCCCTCTGATCCCATTGCGTGAGCATTAGGGCCCCTTGTCGTCCCCTAGTTCCCCTCTCCCTTCCTCAACCCCCCCCCCTTAGAATTGGTTTTCGGGTTGCAATGTTGCAGTTCTCTCACTCTCCACCCCCCCTCTTTCCATCTCGGCTTTGACCACCCCAACTTCCCAACTTTTCCCCTGAGCCCCCCTTCTCCTTCACTCTATGCAAACCCCACCTGTAACAGCACACCCTCTCTCTTTCCCCCCTCTCGGACTTTCCTTTCCTTTAATAACTTCGGCCGGTTTCCATTTTCGATTGAAGACCACCAGACTCCCACCCCCAGTAGGATACCATCGCTCGGTTCATCACACCCTTTGCCCTTTTCAGCACTTGCCTTCCCCTCCTTCCTATAGCGAAGAGGAAGGACGTGGCGATTGATCCTTTTAACCCCCCACCCCATTTTTTCTCTTCAATTTGTTCGATTCCACCCCCCTAATTGTTCCCCCTTCTTTCTTCCGACGGTGTGTCGGCAACACAAAGCAAGGTCCCCCCCCTTCCATCCTCTTCGTGGACAACCCTTCCCGCTACCAACTGCCTCGCTAGTTTTTTGCCCGTGCTGAAATCTTTCCCGCTTCGAATGTACAAATATGTGCAACCGGCGTAAATTTGCGCTCTCCTTGCTTGTCCTTCTCCCCCAACGGTTGCAGGCTATCCTCGCCCAGCCCCTTTTTCTTCTTCATTTTTTCCTCCTCCTTCAATCCCAACGATGTTCACTGAGTATAGTCTTAGCTAGGAGGAGTAGTTCCCTCTTTAGTTAGGGAAGCTTTCCGGCCCTTGCGTATGATTGGATATTTGGTGTTTAGCAATGGAACTCCTTTCCCTACCCGAGCTTTCTTGCCCTTTTCCGTGGTCCTGTGAAGTCGAATGTCCCTTCAATGTGTGTTATCGCTCCCCTTTCACTCCATCCCTGTGATGGATTTTTCCTCTGAATTCACTTGCATAATGGGGCCTTCTTTCCTCCCCCCTATTCGTTTGAAAGAAGAGGCATAGGAAGTCGAGATTGACCTTGCCTTAATGGAGACAGAAAGACCCTAGATTCCCCTTCTCCCCCCTGCGATTTTTTTTCCCAGGAGAAAGCGTTAAGTTAATACTCCATGGGGTCCTATACCTGGTTGGCTTTTTTAGCGTAGTACGGGCTCTCCTTTTCTTCCCCCCTCCCCTATTTTCCCCCCTTCCTCCGCCGAGATTACCGAGGTTTTTTTTCACTTTCGAAGTGAGAATAATTCCCAAAATTTCACTTCTCCTTCTAGGTTAGCCCTTCTCCCTCCTAGGCTTTTGGCCTTTTCACATGCTGTTTCCGTTATGAATAGGATTAGTCTCTCTCCAATTCATCCCATTATTGATCCGCTCCGATCATGTGTTCTCCTTCCTTGTGTTGTGCTTTTCCCCTGTTCCCGTTCAATTCCTCTATAGGAAGGAAGGTGCCGTTGATGGACACAAGTGGAACAGGGAGGGTTCATCGCTCGTTGGACCCTAACATCGTGGGGCTCTGCCCCGATCTTTTTTCCCCTTTCTTCTCTGTTTTTTTCGTGGTTTATTATTTGGTTACGGGTTTGCGCCGTTCATATTGTTGAGAGAGAGTCCACCCTTCCTCTTGATTTCCCCTTCTCAAGAATGGTTGTGTCGCCTGACGTCCCTTCGGTAACTGCAGGTCCCCAGAAGGGTCTCTTTCCTTTGCCTTGACCACTCCTCCCCCCCCCCCCTCAGGGTTCCCAGCTGAACTTTTTTTGAACAGAGTTAGTTCTGACCCTTTTCTCCTTGACGCGAATGAAAGTTGTCGTCTCCTTTGATAGCTTTTCTCTTTTCTTCTCCCCTCAAGTTTTTTCTCTCTTCCCCCCCCACCTCTCTTCCTTCCTTTCTCCAGACGCTTTCGCGGGCGATTCGCCAATCATCCCCATATTTCCGCGAAAGGTTGGCCTTTCCCCTTTTTTGAGTTGTTTCTGTTAGGCTAAGCCGCGAACCCCTTTTGCCTTATATTTTCCCCCAAGCCTTTTCCCTCCTTTTCTTTTGAAGAGCACATTGTGAGCTTCCCCCGCTCCGGCGCGTTGCCTTTTAGCCCTCACCAGATGAATAGTTTCCCCCCCAGTCCCCCCCCTCTTTTTTTCAAAGACCCCTTGAGAACGGCTAGAGTCGCTGGTGCCTACCCCCTGTTATTTCCCCCTCCCCTATGAGACCCGCGGGGAATGTACACGGACAATTAAGAGGTACCCTTCCGTTCTTCCTGCAGCCTTGGTCCCCCCCAAGCAAGATAAATGATCTCCCTGAAAGTTGTGATTCCTTCGTTTTTTTCGCATGAGATGAAATAATTCCTTTGAAGAATAAGATTACCCTGGTCCGCCGCTTGCCTATAGCTCTCCAAATGCTGATCCCGAGATTCTTTTCCCTGCCTTTGAGAAGATTTCGAAGGCTTACTAAAAAAGACCCCCCTCCCGTTTCCCCCCTTCTGAGTCCTCTTTTTCCTCCTGTTTTGCGCGCCCCCGGATGTGACTGTCAGCAGAATGAGTCTCCCCCCCATTAGTTCACCCCTCCTCCTCTTTCTTTTTTCCTGCCCACGCGGCAACCACTTTTTCAAAACTTACCCCCACCCCTAGGGCACTCGCCCCCATCTCTGAAATTTTCTGGCTTCTTTCTTTCTCCTTTGCTTCCTCTTCTTCATTTCTTTCGTTTTTTCTGAGAAAGTACCCCTTTCCAGTTTGCCGTTTTCCCCAATTCCGAGTGAACAACCCCACCTCCCCCCTCTGCCGTGACTTTTCCCCTTCTGAGGGCTACTCAGGAACGCCCAGAAGTCCTCCCAAGAAAGTCTTTCTTTCAAGGACCCCCTTTAACACAATATTACTAATGCAGAACCTCCATGCCTGCCAGGTTTCCTCCTTTTGCTAAGAGACTCCCCCCCCCTTTTTCTCCTAATGATTTTATCGTTCTGCCCGTTATGGTGCGCTTAAATAATAACCCCCCACTTTTTTCTGTGGAGACCCTCCGTTCTAATCCGCTTATTGCTTTTTCTCCCTCCCATTAAGTTGACGTCGATTTTGGGACGGGTGGGGTTCCCCCGGAAATGTCCTTCTGGAGATTTGTTCTTCTGGCACACTCCACGCTCTGGTCTGCCCCCTTTTCCTGTTTTTTATTCCTCCGATGGAAAATGTGATCGGATTGTGTTTTGCGTTCCCCCTTGCTGCCTTTCCCCTGTTTTCCTTCACCCGTGCAATCGTAAACAACATGTTGATACCCCCCTGTCTGTCTTTCCCTCACATAAATGAGTTCCTTCATCTCTCGTCTCCAGTACTGAGAAGAAGTCAGTTTGTCCCTTTTTTGGATTTTTCCTTCGGAACGGTGATTTCCCTTTTTTTGTTTCAAGAAATTGGCCTTTCCGAGTAAGGCTCTTTTCCCTCTCCTTAAGCAAGGAAGGTCTCCGCTTGGCCTTCTCGGGGTTAAGTTTTTCAATTTTTTGTTTTTGTGAGCTTTGGTTTTGACTTCTGCACTGTATGCGACTTGTCCGCTAGCCCGGTCCTCTTTCTTTTCCTTTCATCGGGTTGCAAACCCTGCACCACAGGAGACCTTTTGCTCCTTTTTTGAGATATCTGTTATTATCTCCAGCGATCTTCTTACCACGCGCTCCGTCAAACCCATTGTGTTCCTTCCGCGTCGTTCGTCGGATTTGGAAAGTGAACAGATCGAGAGTTCATCAAGAGATTTAACTGTCCATTATGCCTTATCTTTCCCTCTTTTGGTCGACTCTCTTGTTTGTTTTCTTTTCTTAGGCTTTCTCCAAACACCGAATTCGCTCCCAGCGCTCACCCCTTTTCTGTCCCCCACGTGGTTAATGAATGTTTTCTGGGTTAAATGTATCTTGCCCTCCTGTTTGAGTCAAAAGGTCCCCTTTTTACGTAACTTCACCTTCCTTGTTTAATCTGGAGAACCCGCTTTTCTGTCCCCTTCTTCCGCTTTCTTTTCTACCAGGTCGAACTACCTCAATCACATCATTCAGTGGCCCCTTCGCCAGTCTCCGCTTCCCCCCGTAGCTGAGTCGAATGATCATTATCAGCGTTTCCCCCCCGTCTGCAGTTACCGTTGTGATTCACCCGTTTGGCTTTTCAATTACTGTTCCCCCAACTTTTTTCTCCCCGATTACGTAGAAACTACCCCTCCTTCTTAAAGGAGAATGAACTCTTGCTTTTTCGATTGTCTTTTATTTTTGACTTCCACCCATTTGCAAGTCCCTCGCGCCTTTTCTCCGAAACTCTTAACCCCTTCTTTCTTGAACTCAGTTAAACGGCAACATATGATTTTCGAATTTTTCCTTCACATCGATACGAATCTTCCGTTCCTACTTAGTTTTTTACTGTCCTGTAGTTTACCCTTTCTTGGTTCTTCCTAGGCCTGGCCCATCCTTTGTGGAGAGACCTTATTTTTTTTCCCCTACCAGGTGGAAAAAGTATCTAACCGAGCGCGATGTGAAATCTTCTCTCAGTAACCCCTCTCCCTGCCCTGACAGAATGCGCAGCAGTACAGGATCTCCCTCGACCCCCGCCTCCTTGTTTCCCCCATTTTTACAGCCTCGTTTCCCATTAATCAGCAGTCCCCTGTACTCTTCTTCTCCCGTGCAGGACAACAACGCCTGCGGCGAGTGAGTACCACCCCTTCTACAGACCACGATACTCCCCTCTGATACTCGGCCTTCCGTTCTGCTCTTTTACTCATCAGGAAGACGCTTTCTCCCTGGCTGAGGAATTTGCCGTCTACCGAACATGAAGTGCACCCAAATGTATGGATCACCCCCCCCCCACCCCAAACCCCCCCCTCTCCTTTTCCCCTTTGTTGCCGGCTCTTTTTACTAAACCATCCTATGTAGAAGACTTTCTTTTCCCCCCTACATGATTTGAAGTTTCTTTAAGCTCGCAGCACCACCTTACTCACCCCTTAGACCCCCTCTCATCTCCCGAGGAAGCGACTTCAGCAACAGATCTGCCTCACAAAGTTCAACTTATTTTTTTTTTCTTCGTTCTTTAAACTAGTTTGTCGCCCTCTCTCTTGTCTGGCCAGACCCACTCTTCTCCTCTTTCTTTGTTTGTGAGTTTTGTTTGGCAAATTCGTCCTTCCTACTCTGAGAGACCGCTTGCCAAGCAATGATCCTTGGTTAACTTTTCAATTTTCAAAGTGATTTTTTTTTCTCCCACCTTGTACGCTCAGGTATCTCTCGCGAGTCCAAAAAGGGGGCCGTCCTTTCTTTGTGTTCCTTCTAGCTTAATATCTTTCTTCCATTTGGACTAAAGCTTCTTTTCCCTTTTTGACTGCTGAAAATATCAGAGTTTAAGCGGTTTTCTCTATTTTGTTGGTTTGAATCAGTGCATTTTGCCCGTTTTCCCACACGGAAAGTCCTACTCCAATTTAGACCTCCGCTCCCCCCCCGGTGTAATTCTTAATAGCGGACTGACTTATTGAAATAGGTAGTTCCCTTTAGTCGTTCCGGTCTTGGCCATTTTTTTAATACCCTCTCCCCCATATAGCGGTTTTGCCTGAACGGTGATAGATACTCCTTTTCATTCTTCATTTATTTTCAGAGGGTTTTGTCTCATTGAGATCTGATTGCCATGTCTTTTTCTCTCTCCCCATTACGGTGTTTGAGTGCTCCAGATTGGCGTTGCTGTACCCCCAGATGACGTCTCTGTTTCTAGTTAACTTTTCGCGCAAACTCGGCATTTTTTTGCCGCATGCGGGCAGACCAAAATAAGGTGTTGGCGCTCATGATGTACCCCCCGAGGATTCACTCCTTTTCTTCCTGCAAGGACTTTTCTTTTTTCTGAGTTATCGTCTCTTTCCTCCATTGTTCGCCGTCCCTTTTGGTCCCATAGATGGAGTTCAGCTTTTCCTCCCCCTGCCCAATTTTGCGCTTGCCTGGTCTTTTGTCCCGCGATGGGCGGACTCGTCATTCCCCTCCCTTGCCCCCTTTGAGTGGACCTTCTCATTTTCCTTCGGTCTTTGTACTTGTTCGACGTAATCTTTTTCAACCCTTTTTTTGACCCCCGCTTGTTTTTGTACCCTTTAGCGAGTTTTGACCCTCCTCAAGTTTCGTCTTAATGCCTTCTCCTCAATTCCCTTTTTTTCGTTTTCAGTTTTTTAGTGAGCGTGAGCTCTATGACCTGGAGGCCCGATGCCCCTACTTAAGATAAAACCAACCTTTCTTTCCCCCTCCACCCCCCCTTCCCCCCTTCTTAAAGTAACATGATCGCCTTCCCATTTGAGCTTTCACATGCGGCACGATCTATTACTGAGTTCCAAAGTTTGCATGAGCGACAGTCAATCCCACCCCCATGCAACGAGCTCATCGTTTTTTATTCTTTTCTGCAAATTAAGTTTCGTGGACTGCCACCAAAGGGGGATGATTGACTTTTATTTTTTCGTAATCCCCCCTCTTTTCGTCCCTTTTCGATTGTCCTGGATCCCCCGGACCGACTGTCGCCGTGATCTAAAGTCCCTATCCCCCTTTGTTGAAGCGCGTGAGTGCTCTGCGTAGGCAACTTGTCCTATCTCTTGACCGAGACCTATCTCCTCCTTGAAAGGAATGTGGGTTGCTGTTGCAGGGGAAGAGATCACCTTTCATGCCCTTCAGGGGTTCTGGCTCTTAGTCCCGATTGGTTTCCCTCTCACACACTTCCCTCACCCAAATGAAAATAAACCCCATCGTCCAATGTTTAAGGAGGACCCCTTACCCTCTGAATGTAATAACTGATGAGGTCCTGTCCCGCACCCTCCCCAGACTCCACCTCTTCTCCCTCGATATGCCGAATTAACGCCCAACCTGGCCCCTTTGAGTAGAAAGGTCTCCCCCCATGGACTCTAATCCGAGATGGGTCCATTTATTTTGGAGCCCTTCCCCCTCACCCCTTTTTTTTTAGAGTCAATGTTTGTTCGCAAATTTTCCCTGTAGAAAGAATGTTTGTCCCTCTGCTTTCCCCAAACAACAGGAACATACTCCGATCGATGCTTTTCCCACCCTTTCCTGATCCCCTCTTTTTCCGGAACGCGAAGTGGTTGCACGGCAAGCGTTCCGATGGGATTTTACTAGACATATGTCAATACGACGACCCGAAATAGCTCCTCCTCCTTTTAGTTCCCCCCTCCTTTCCCACAAAAATAATTCGTGGACCCTCACGCTTTCTTCCATGCGTTGCGAACTCCTACTTGGTAATTCTCATGATACGTCCCCGAACCTCTTTTTCCGTAGTAGGAATCTTAGGTGATAGGTGCCGCCTTCGTCCTTCTTGCTCTTGTTTTTCTCCTTTCCCCTTTTGTGGTTAGATTTACTTCACTAACGAGCTTCTGCGGAGTATGAAGTTAGTTTTCTCATTCGCCTTGTCCCCAGTCCTGGCTGCCGCCTTTTTAGACCAACGGTTTTCTGACTTTCCTTCCTGCCCCCTTTCCTTTAGCGTCGCAACTAGACCACTAAGCGGAAGAGCTCCCCTTTACGATGACCGCCCTGGGAACATCAAGCCAGAATTCCCTGGTCCCCTTATGTTTTTGGCGCTTGCAAGGCTGAAGATTTATGTGTCGCCATAGTCCCTCTCCACTTTGTTTTCCCCGAAAGACTCAGTTGACTTCTTCTCTTTTGATTTTGCCGGAACGCTACTTTTTTTCCTTTTTCTTCTTTCCTTATAGAACTCTTTTTTCTGTATCACATTTTTTCCTCCCATGCCCCTCTCCTGCTCCACTTTAATGTCTAGGAGAGCTTTTTTCCAGCCTTTTGTCGTTTTTTTTATTCACCCTTTCTTTTCTTATCCGGATTCTGTTAAGCGAAATTATTTCATTGAGGGTCAAGCTTCCCGTGTGATCAGTAGATTAATTTTCATCTTTTTTTGTGCTGTTAAACAAGAGTATTTATCGAATTCGAAAGGAATTGCCTTCATCCGTCTTTTCTCCCCGGTCTATTCACTCTTCCCCTTTTTTTTCTTCACAGAGGATTCTTGAGGTCAGGTGTTTTTTTAAACAGATGGATTTTTTTTTTTCTTTACATAATGTTTCGTATGTACCCTGGTGTTGTCCCTTTCCTCCCTTCCAGTGTTGCTCCCTTCTCATTGATCTCAAAAACTGAAGCACCCAGACTTTGCGGAGTTTAGACTTGACTTTCCCGAAGTCCCCCTTTTTCACCGACTTTTTTTCCTTTGCATGAACTTGTACTCCAAGATTCTCCGTGTCCCTGATTGAACTTCAAGTCGTATCTTTCCCGTCTGTGAGGTTCCCTTCTTCCCCTCCTCCGTTGTGTGGAGATCCCCGCTCAGTCGAGGTATTTCGTAGAGAAGACTTAGCGCGGGACGCTTCCCCTAATAACTTTTTCCCTGCGCCTTTTTTAATGCATTTTATTTTGTCGTTGTCCCCTTTCGTTCTCTCTCCATTCCTCTGCCCTTTCTTTTCCTTAAGATTGAACTAGAATCGTTCGACGCACTCCAGTCTTTCTGATTTGACCACTCTTTCCCCTTTTTTCCTTTTGAACATCGGCGAACATGACTCGCGTCCCCCAAACCGTACCCCAAAATCTTTTAACTCCCACCCCTCCCCTGAAGAACAAGGCCTAGAGCCGCGTTGTCCCCGACCACAGAGTTTCCATTACCCCCCGAACTAAGAACCTCCTCCTTGAAGGCCCACCGGCTTTTCCGGTCAACTTTTTCTTTATTTGTTTAAAGATCCCCCTCCTTGAGAATAGACACTGGATTCGGACCGTTACCGCCCCATATAGGATGAACTTTTCTTTTTTCCCTGCTTTCCTTATCAGAGGCAACGGCGTTACCAGTTTCTCAAGTCCCAAACTCATCTCGTATCCTCCCCTCCGCGATAGTCTATTCGGCCCAGCAATGGTCTCCTTGCTGCTGACTCGTCTCCCCTTTCTAAATGACCACCAGGTTGTATCCCCTAGTTCATACTTCCGTCAACCAACTTTTTCTGCAAAAGCAGACGAGAGCGACCCACTTAGTTAAAAGCCCGCGTCTTTCTTTCGTCGGCCCACCGATTTTGCTCGCCGTGGCTTCTTTCCCATCCCCCCCCCACCCCCCCATTTAATTCCGACACCAGGTATGTAAATTGAAAGATCCATTAGGTCGTTGCTTCCTATCCTCGACTCTTTTCTTTTTTTCTTACAACTAGTTCCCTCCCCCTGGACAGATGCCGAAATTCAGGAGGGAACACCGCCAGAAACTTGTTTTTGTTCTCATGAGGGCATTAAACACCAATCGCTTACGACCCCCCGGCAGCCTCCTCCCTCAGCTAGTTATTAAAGGATACCTGGTACCAAAACCCAATATTCCTATCCCCTTACCTCACCTTTTTCATTCCCTTGATTGACCCTCCTGCAAGCCTCGATTTTTCCTAAGGTTTTCCCGCTTTTTCCCGTTTCATGGAGCAGTACGAACCTGTATGGGCGGACGGCCTTCTGCCCATCAGGCGCTAACCCAATCAGAATCCGCCCGTTTTCTCCCCAATTATCGGCGCTTTTTTGCGAAGGTTGGATCGTGCACCCTTTTCCGATTTCTTAGCTTTCATCGTTCCTGTCCTTGTGACAACCTGCAGCTCTTTCCCCTACATGGTTTCCCGCTCTTGTCAACGACAATGCTAGCCGGATTGTTCTCTTGTGGAGAGCTCATGATTTTAGGCCCCGTCATTTTTTCTTCCTCTCAAACCCCCCTTTTTTCCACTGTTGGTCCACCCCGGCTTCTGCGACCGGTCCCATTCCTTGGAGTTCTTTTTAAGGTTTCCTTGATTTGTATTCCGTATTTTTGAGATTTCCTTCCTTTTTTGGTTTTGTCGCATCCTGTCGTGCGGCCTGCCTTTGATTCCCCCTCAAGTACAAGGAAGGATCCTTTACGATTGTTTTCCTCTATGTTTACGTTTCATTTTCCGGTTGCGCTTTTATGCGCCCCTGCTTTCCTTCTTTTTACCAGCCGAGCAATTTTCCCTGATTGAGGGCCTTCCCCTTTTGACTTCCCAATGTGCAACCCTCAAAAAATTCTCACTTTCTTTTCCTGGAAGCTCTCCACTTTCATCCAGCTTTTTGCCCCGCCGTACGTTGACACATGGAGTGTTACGTGCGTTTTCTTTTCGTGCTTGTAAAAGATCGATTTATCCCTGAGGCCCCTTCCCTTCTTTCCTCACTTGAAGCGTTTTTTTTGAAAAGGACTTCTCCTTAACCACCAAGCACCCCGAATTCGAATTCTCGCCCCCCTTTGTGTTGAATTTTTTGACGCTTATGTTTCACGTTTTCCTCTAAATAAATTCTCTTTCCCCGCGGTTCTGCTCCAGGTCAGGTTATTCCATTTTCCCTTGGTACTTTTCCCCCCCCCCTTTATCGTGTTCCCTACGTCGCTGGATTACGGGCGCCTAAGAAAATCCCTGCTAAATACGTTCAGTGGTTTAGCTGCACCTTCTTTCCCCTCTTTTAGCCTTCCTTGAAAATTATCTCGTAAGATGCCCTGCTTATTCTTTTCGATGACCCCGTAGCAGGAATGTCACGCCTACGTTTTAAACCCCTTTGCGGTTACGTCGACACCCCCTTTAAAGTTCCAACCCCACCACTCTATTCTCTAGGTCCCCCCTTTCTATGGCCCTTTCCCTGCTACTACAATCCGCCACAACTCCCCTCTCCCATCCACATTACTCGCTCGATGAATTGTAACCTACTTCCCCCTTCTTCCCCCCTGATTTTATTCTAAAGATACACCAGATTACGAACTCCTTCTTTTCGAACTTTTAGGCGCAAGGTTTTATCCTTCAGAGCCTTTTCCCCACCTCCCTTCTATTGTTCCTTCTATTTCGCGCGGCAACGTTATCCCAGTTTTCCTTTTATTGAGAATGTTTCCACTCCCTTCTCTTCCAAGGCCATCGCTCATGCATTACAGAACGGCGATATCTCCCTGTCAAGACTTTCCTTCCTGTGCCAGAACTCGCCCACTCGTCATTTTTTCCACATTCATAATTTCTCCGCCCCCTTGGACCGGACAAACCGTTGCCGATTTCGTCACAAACCCTGTATTCCTTACCTCTTCTCTTCTCTGGCGACTTCCGCGGAGACTCCTTTGAAGACAAATGCCTCGCCTGCGTCGGTGCAGCGTAAGCCTCATGACTTTCACAGTCTTCCTTTCTCCCAACCCAAAACCACCCTCTTGGTGCCGCTCTACGTCACCATCTTTACGAATCTGTCCCAATCGTAAATACGTGTCACGTCCTCCCTTTCTTCCAGATAGTTGTTCCCCCACGACCAACGTTGTAATCGAAGAGCTAAGCTCCGTTAGTACAAGCCACCCCCCTTTATCTGGTGAAAGGTGACGTTCCACTGTGTGACTAGATTCTGGGTATCCGATGCGTTCATGGACCCCTCTTCTCTTTTACAACAGAGACTCTATCATATCCTACGTGTTGTTGTTGAGATGCCGGTTTTATCGATTTCCGGCTGAACAATACGCTTTTTTGACCGACCTTCTCTTTCCTCCCCCCTCTCACAACCCCCTTGTTGACCTTAACGAAATAGTGTTGCTTGATAACCCTTCTTCATTAAGAGGTGATCTATTCTTAGTTACGGTTGGATTTCTTTGTTGCTCGAGCTTTTTCCCCTAGAACTGCTTGTCATATTTTCCTTTTCCTAGAGGCGTTGGAACCCATTTCTTTTTCGATAAGGGGTCGTTTTTTTTTTTTGTTTGATAACCTCTCTTCCCCCTTCTAAATTTCTTCCAGCGGCCCTTCACGCCGCCAATGGTATTATCTCCCTCTCTTCCCTTTTCCCTTGATGGACTTCTCCAGGAAGGCCTGGAGTTATGATTCTTTTTCCCAGCCCAAGTTTTGGAATCCTCCCTCTTCGCCTTTGTGTGCCAACCGTTTCGTAAATTCCTTTCCTCGGATATCGTCGCTTTTCGTTCTTCCTGAACGAGATGATGCTTTCTTGTCTTGCTCCCTAATGAGAAGTTCCCCCGGTTGGGAAGATCCGGTGCTTTCCTTTTCTTTTCTTTGTGCTCCTTTGGGATATTTCCCATGCGCTCTCGAACCTCGTCCGTTTTTCGGTAGAGAACTCGTTCCCCCTCGCCCCACCTTCTGTGGTTCAGTTCGGCATGAACATGGCATCTTGTTTGAGACCTTTCCTTCTTCCCCCCCCTTCCCATCTCCCGTTCCCTTGTATCGTGTATGTGTAGACCGCTTTCTAAACAGTTTTCACTCTTGTTTGGGTCAAATTTCATTCTAGGTTGCCGTAATTCTCGCCCCTTTGTCTTTGAGGTTCGCGCTGGGGCCGACTCATTCCAAATTTCCCTCGTCCCCAGATGTCCCACCGAGTCAGGTCTGTAGATCATGTCCCTCTTTTCCCCTCTCAGATTCTTTTCCCCCCTTTTTTATTAGTGTTCTCCCCCTGTAGAGAAAGTTTCCCCCACACTACACGATTTTTCTCCAGGCGTACTTTCGGTGCTACTCCCCCCGCTCGGTTCCGCCGAAGACCTTGGGCTCGGTTAGCCACTTTCCATTTCTGTTCGCGATTTGTGAGGTAGGTGCGATTTATCCAAGCAAGAGCAGTTTGTTTTTTCCACCCACTTATCCTTCTTAACAGTGACACCTGTTCCCCAGTATCTCCGCGACCTTTTTGATCGGGAATTTCAACCTGATCCATTCTAAGTTTATGACACTTTGATATTCCTCCTCCCTTTCCCCCAACTCCCAAACGAAGCATAGACTTAGGGGCTTTTTTAGCCCAGTTCGGTGACGACACCCCCATCTTTCACCAAGTTCCTTTATGGTCTTTTCACAGACGGTCTGTTCCTAGAGTCTCTGTCTCAACAATACGACGAAACAACGCGGACCAGTCTTCCCCCCACTTTTTTTCTTTGATTTCGTTCCAAAACCTGTCGATCCTGATAGATCCACCCTCTTGAACCATCCTTGACTCCTTTTCAAATAATGCTGGTTTTTGTTGCCTTTCTTCTAACTTTTTTCCCCCTTTTGCAGGTCCATTTTCTCGGCTTTGAACACGTCCCCTTCCTCCTCCCTGTTATAAAGTTAACCAGAGGCCCTTTCCACGACCCTTAAACCAATCGCCCGATGTTCAAAGTTGTACTTCGACCTTCCCCCCTTTTCCGGTCATACCCTATTGTGAATCGTGATACAATTTCTTTCTTTCCCCAGACAAAAGAACTCACAACTTCTCTATCACCATCGCTGCGGGAATTCCCAATCCCCATTCCCCATTCTTGCTTCCTCCCTTCTCCTCAAACTGAGCCGAAGAGTTCATTCGCCTCATTGTGGAGAAGTAAATAACCCGTTCTCAGACCAAAATGTTTGCGATCTCAAAATTTCTCGCCATGGCCGACAGCATTGTGCAGCTGAGTCCCCCCCCCCTTCCTTACAAATTCTTAGTTGTGAGTTGACCACTCGCGATTTCCCCCTGATTTTCCCGGAACTTTGTTGCTGGTTTAGGTAACTGGAAGCACCCATCGGCAATTCTTTTTCCCTCTCCCCCCCCCTCTTCAATTTTGCCGAGACATTGGAAATACCAAGTTCACACCTTGAGGCGAAACCCACGCTTCGTTATCGCATAGTCCTTGAAGTGTCACTAAAGTTCCCCTTCTTTCTTATCACCTCACTTGAACTTGTAAGGTGAATCTATTTTCGTCTTTCCCCTAGGCTCCTTTCCACTCCGGGCAGCGCCGGTGAGGATTGATTTTTAATATTTCTTCTACTTTCCTCCTCTTCGTTCACTGAACGGCGTTCCTGTTCTCAGGACCCAGCATTTGTTCTGCTCAATTCGAGAACTTGAGTGATCTTTGTTAACTTTCCCTCTTCTTCCCCCCCCTTTTCGCAGCTTGAAAAAGAAACAGGGTACTATCCAAGAGAGAAGACCCTTGAACTGAAAGATACCCACTTGTGTGCAAAGTACTTTGTTTTTTTCGGCCGCAACGACGTCTTGGATTGCCCCTCCCATGGATTCTTACCAATTTCGCGTTTGAAAAGACTCAGTCGTGTTCACGAAGTGTATTTTTCTGCTGCTTTTTTTTTCTTCCCCTTTCACCCGTTTTTTTTTTTTTTTTTATTTCTGACGCCGGGATTTAAACTTTTTTGTTTTCTCCGTGAGACTGCATCACCTTCTCCCAATTATGTTCAGTGAGATATAGGATTTGTTCAGCTAATGTTGATCCCCTTTTTCGTCACCTTTCGGCGCCGTGAATT
>Ga0179591_1291475_pt1 | contig 18092 bp, 18 predicted proteins | sample CZOMad2_1_08_16f_FD_182891 | JGI IMG/M metagenome (GOLD analysis project Ga0179591, IMG submission 182891) | Vadose zone soil fungal communities from Angelo Coast Range Reserve, California, USA - CZOMad2_1_08_16fungal (PacBio error correction) | ecosystem: Environmental > Terrestrial > Soil >... | reverse complement strand
TCAGTGGAACAGTACCCCTTTGTGCACCTCCCCCTCGCTTTTTTCGCGTCCGGTTCAGTTTTTAAAAAACTTAGCGCTTGGATTCTTTATCACGTTCTTGTTCTTCCCCCCCCCTTACAGTCTCCAGCTTTTTTAATGGATCCTTTATCGGCCGGACCGTGACGAGTCCGTGCGACTTCACTGCTCTTTATGAAGGAGAGCCGTCCTAGAGAGTGGACAAGGAATGCTCCCCCTATCTCTCTTTTTTCGAATTGCGTTTAGGTTCGGTTTTCTCTGTCTCATTTTACGAGGTCTCCCCCTGGCCCCCAGTAGAGAAGGTATTTTGCCTTGACTGCCGCGCTGATGCTCTTTTTTTCCCCCGCCGGTTTTGGCGAATCGAAGCGCCTCGAGATAGTTCTTTTCTTGCTCTCCTGAATTGACTCAGCTGAATCCGGTTTTGTTCCCCCTTCACCCCCTTACTCTACTTTTGAGAGGCTTTTCCATCTCCATCTACCTCCTACCCCCCTGGAGAAGACTATCCGTGAGTAAGTAGGCCTTGCTCCGTCCCCTCACTTTACCTTCTGGCCTTCTAGTCATCCCGCGGCTAGCCCCGTTAATATCACCTTCAAGGTACAGAGATGGGAAGGAAACCCGCCCCCCCCCCCCCTCCTTTTCTCCCCTCTGGAATCTGAATAATCTCCAATCCATTCTCCAGTACGTGTCGGGTGTGGAATTTAATTCTACCCCTACCCCCCCCACTAGTATTTTTTTCCCCTTGGTTTCTCCCGAGGGTTGCGTTTCCGCTACCCTTATGTTCACAAACGGTGAAGGTGGGATATGCCTCCTCTTTTATAAATCTTTTTCTTTTGATCCCCCAAGGTAGAAAACCCTAATCATTTATCCTTTAATGTTTTCTCCAGCTTTACCCTACCCCCAAACTGAGTTTGTACCTCCTAAATATTTTGAAGGGCTCTTTTTGCCACTTCCCAAGTCACTCGAGATTTTTTAGACGAGGAAATGACCGCTTCTTTCGGCTTTCTCCCACCACACACATTCCCCCTGTTAAACGGACTTTCTGTTCAATTCTTCCCATTCTGATATGGGATATCCCGTTTACGGAGAACTCTTCTTTTTTGTTCTTAGCCCTTCCAGCCGATGGAATGTTGAAGGCAGGCGCCTGTGTTGGCGGCTCTGGCCCTCCTCAAGGTAGGACAGCACCGAAAAGCCGCCCCCCCCTCCGACTGAGCTTCCTTTTGTTAGTCTGGTGGTTTCCTTCAGATTTTTCCAACCGTGGAGGTTTTCCGTTTGGTGGGGGATCGTGTTAGTGTTTCGGCCAAATGGGGTAGTCGTGGAGCCCTCTGACCTTTCCCAGATCTGTCCCTCGAGTTAACTAAGTTACTGGTTTATATTCCCAACTTGATGTTTAGCGTCCCTGCTCCCTAACCATTCCGATCTACGGAAACGAACGGTGTACGCGATCCTTTGTCCTCTCTCCGTGCCGTTTTCAATTTAACCCCCTTTCACTTGCTTGCCCTCCTCGAATCTTTCAGAAGTTTATTCGATTTTATTTTTTTTTCTCCCTCCTTGTCTTTAAATTTGGAATTTGAAGTGCGATTTTCTCTCTTCCTCTCCCAGGTCTCGTATATAAGTTTGTTCTGACGTATTTTTCCACCCCTTTATGTTACCCCACCCTTTTTCTTGACTATCCTTGTGGTTTTGTCCCCCCTTTAAGAGATTCAGACCTCTATAGCCCCCCCCCTCCAGGTATCTTCCCACTCTTTTCGCTTGCTTTATGCTCCACTACAGAGTTTTTTTCCTTCTTTACTCAGTTCCTTTTCCCTGTCTTTAAAATTATGCCCAGAGGGTTTTAGGCCACGATAGATCGCCCATCGAAGACCGTAGGCTGTTTGTTCGAAGAACCATTTCTGCTTACTTCCGTGGATTTTCCAGTCTTGCTGACGGTGACCCTGGTCACAACCAAAGACGTTCTAGATCTCCTTCTGACGTTATATCTCCTCCCGACATAGTTCTTTTTTCTTACTTAGTTGTCATAGAATGATTCACTTTCCCCCTCTATTTGTGCGAAAGTTTAAAACTTTCATCCCGACCCAGTTGTTCCACTCTGCCCGGGCGGAGTAAGATAATTACCTACCTCCTTTGGGAACCGCCCCCCGCACGAAAAGCCCCAATACACCCACCCATTTCTCATTACCTCCTGTGGCCTACCCCTCATTTACCCCTCTTCCCAATCCGCCCCCCGGGCGAAGCCCCCACAATCGCAGTCCCCCCCCCCCCCGGCCCTCACCGGCGCAACTGGATACTGACACCTCCAGGATTAGGAACATGGCGACCCCCCCCGCACGCGCCCGATGAGATCCACACTAGCGACATCCGCTGCCCCCACCCCTCTTCCCCTCCCCCAATTACGCACCGCGGCCCCCTCTGCTTCGACTGGAGAACAACGTTACCGCCTACCCTCCAGCTAACCGATAGCCCAATATGGTGTAGACCTCAGGAATGGCGTGCATCACTATCACCGGCGTTATCAGTACATACTTTCTCGTAACACCCGTCTACTACGTAACGTGTCCGCGTTCCCAAGTCATGAACCGCGCCTGCGCCCCAACCTGTGCGCGTCCCCCCCTTTCCCTCCTCTTCGCGACAGACCCTCCACACCCTCCCCAATTAGGCCCACTTATCACATTTCCTCCATCTTCGTCCCCCTGCGCTTCCCCCCATGGCCCCTGGGTCGCTATCAGCACCTTTCACTCGGGGAAATGACGCCGCTCCTGGTCGCCCCACAGCCCCCCCCCACCCTCTGCCTCCCTTAGAATGCCATTTCCTCCGTGGCGGAACGCCGAAGGAACTTCTCCAGTCTGCCCCACCAGCCCTGCTTTCCCTCACCCAGCCGACCCGGTAATCTCTGAGCCGCACTCCACAACCTGCGATGCACGAGCCCCCGCGACCCCACCCGGCCATTTCGCCCTCGGTTCACTCATCCCATACGGAGGAGATCTTGTCGAGTCCCACCCTCCCACCGGCTGACTACCCCACACCCCCCCAACTGGCGACATTTCCACACCACACCTCCTCCCCCCCCTCCCCCCTGTGGCTAAGATCCGCGTCTGCTCAATCCCCACCTACCGAAGCTGACCCCGACCTGGAGACCTAACTCAACCACCCCTCCTCTCAGATAGTACATATCGGCACTCCCTCACGTTTTCTTCCAGACCAGGCGTACACCACCCCATCGGGTGGCCTGACTCTAACTACTCGTTGAACCCTATAGGCTATACCGAACCACTCCCGACACCAGACTCCTTCCCTATGCCTCCTACCCTTCCCCCCACCTGACCCTACGGCCTTAGATTGCCCTTCTCTGCCTCCCCCCTCGCTCCCCCTCCATCTCAACCCCAACCTCCCCTCTCGCCGACACTCTCTCTTGCATGACCACTTCGGCCCTATTGATTCGCACTAGTGTACAACCCGAAAACGCTCGGGCACAATCCCATTCGCAGTCCCCCTTACGAGACCCCCCTCCCGGCCTGACCAAGACGCTCACGTTCATCCAGGCCCGCTTTGCTCACCAGCGAATGACCATCCCTTCTTCCGTATCTTAGTTTCAGTGACAAAGATACCCCCACAAAGTCCCTATCGATCTCCTTTCCCCAAAGAATTCACAAGTACTATCCGACGTTCTAAAACTGGGCGCGACGTCAAAATCCCAATGAACCCTATGCGTCTGCGTGGCTACGCTACACCAAACATAGTTCAGATTTAGACTTTGTCCTCTCCTCTTTTGCCTTTTTGTCCGAGGTCCGTTAGGTCTTGGAAATCTATAAGTTCATCTATCTTGATCCCTGAACCCTGATAGGTAGAAACCGACAAACCGAACGAACCCCCATATCAGTCCCCCCCAGGCGAGTCAACCATGTCTTTAAACCACCACGATGAGCTTTCGAGGGCATCTTTTGCTCGCCCATTTCCTCGGACTATTAAAGAGGTCCCCTCCTGACCGCGTCAGTCCCATTCCCTCCCACTCGTATTTTACCAGAGAATCTTTTCCCATTACGTAAAGGGCCCTTTCTGGCTCGCGTCCCCTTCAACCTTTAGCCCACTCTCAGAGTTTAAGATCCAATTCCCCCGCTCTTTCCTTCCACCTTTGTTAGAGCTTGTTGGCTCCTAAGTTCCCCCGCGATGCTGGTCTCCCCTTTCACCCCTCCCCCTCCTTCTTGGGGCCCGGAGATGAGCGTTTCACTAGATGCCTCTCCCTTCCCTGGGAGTTCTCTTACCCTTTCCTTTGTTAAACTTACAAACTGTCTTCGAGACCTAGTAGTCTCTCCGGCCAATTTTCAGGTTAAATGGCCACTTTTTTTCTTTTTTCCCTCCCCCCCCCTCCAGTCCTTTCAAGGACCAACCACACGCGCATTCCCCCCCCCCCCGACGTGGGTTTCTCATCCCACCGCTAACCCCGAAATGTTTCAGCCCCGGTACTTCTTCAGGTGTTACCCGATTTTTTGGTATACCCCACTTTTCCCATCTTCCGCCTCCCCTCCCCCATAAGCCCCCCAATCCCCTCTCGTTGAGCCTTCCATAAAGACCGCGCCCTGCGCCCCCTCCTCCAGATCCTCGCTGGCGAATGTTCTCCCCCCAAAATTTACTTCAAACCCCCCCCTCTTCCTTCCCTGTTTTTCGACCCCCTTTTGCTGATTGTACTGAGATGTCCTTTTCCGTCTCACCAACCCCCCCCCACTTAGTAATCCCCCAGGTAATGGAAGTGCCTCGAACGTCCTTTATATCCCCCTCATTTCCCTGAGGGACCCCTCCCTCCATTAGCCCCATAAACCCCCGACCTGCCTCAGCGAAGACTCTCATATGTCCCTTGACCCCGGTCTAGTCCCTTAATTTTTGATCTCCCCCCCGTCGCTCCCAGGACATCCATGTCGCGATCTCTCAACCTATCTTTTCCCCCAGGTTTTTGATTTTCTCCCCCCTTTAGTCTTTAGCCGACCAAAATGTCTTGAGTAGACGTCCTGGTACAGTCCCCCCCTTCCGCCGATGACGAGGAAAAACCATAATCCACTCCAACTTACTTCGCGTGGAGACCCTTCCTCATACCGAACAATCCCCGACCTCTTTTTTCTTTATGCACAAGCAATCTCTATTTGACCAAAAACCAAAGAAGGTAAGGTTCCTACCCCTTTTTCTTTTTTTCCTAACTGACCCCCCCTCTGAAATAGGAATCTTTCCCGAGGAGACTCTTTACACTCTCTTTTTTTGGACCATTTTTTCTTTCCCAGGGTCCTCTTGCGACACCCCCCCCCTTCCTCTAGACGTTCCCAAAGATTATCTTTGGTCCCTTCGAGCCATCTCGATTCTCTCCGCTATTTTTAACGATCCTGTCCCAGAGATATTTTTTTTACTTTTTTCCTCTTCTCCACACATAATCGGGGTCTCCCTGAAAGGTGTTCCCTAGATCTGGTTCTTCCTCCTCAGTTCTCTTCAATTCAAGAGACATTTTATGGTCAGTAAAGTTACCTTCCCCTTTCACGCTCCCAGTCTCCCTTTTTCCCAAAGACTCAGACTTCCTTAACATCACATCAGCTCCCTTCAGCCCCATAGTGACTACCCTAAAAACCCCCCCCCCACGTTCCTCACTTCCTTCCAACGTCTTTTTACGGAAGGGGGCGTTCTCTGCTTCCTCATTATAGTTCCCTTTCTTGCGAGTTCCATCCTCATTGTACTTCCAATAAGTAATCGAAAGAGATCCCCCCCTACAAGACTTTTTAGTCCCGGACTTGACCTCTCAAATTTCTTTTTCCCACCCCCCTCAGTCCTGACACGTCCATCCTTTTCCCGTTTGCCGTTTACACAACCTCAAAAAGAACTCCCCAATTTCCAAGGATTCCCCCCCCCCCTTCTGTTTTCTTCCCTTTCCACTTCTGTCGATCCTGCACGTCCTTCCCGTCCCCTTTTTTGTTTCCCCGCAAGAACCCCAACCTGTCCCTCTTTCCCTTGACTCAGCTCTTGAAACTACCAGACTTGCTTCGTATGGATCCCTCTATACCTAGCTCTGAGAAAGTACATCATTTTTGGTGCCTTCTTTTTGCTGTAGTCCCTCCCCTCCCCTGCCATTTCCCTTCTCAGAGGTTGCCTGTTAAGGCGTAAGTCTCTTTACCCTTCCCAAGGCGTCGGCGTGTTCTCCTCCCCCTCTTGTTCGTATTTCTTCAGAAACAGGTCCTTAGGTCCTTCTAGTTCCGTCTTTCTTTTTTCTCATTTGAGGCTACTTGTACCTAGTGCTGCTCAGATATCCAACCTTCCCGCGTCCCAGTCCTGTGCATGCGTTTAAACTCCGTCAAATTCCTACTTGACTCTACCAGGAAAAAACCTACTCGGGTTGGATCAATTTTTTAGTTTTCAAGACCACTCCCAGTAAAACCCCTGACCTTTCTTTTCATCTTATTCCCTTTTTTTCCCCTCCTCTCATCTTCTAGGGTTCTCCTCTTTCCCGATGACAATGGGATTTGTCCGATTTTATACTTCCTCGAGGTAGTTTCGGGTTTACATTGCCTTGGAACGTTGGTAACTCTTTTTCCCATAAGACCTTGCAGCCCCTCCCCTCCCTCTCGCTTCCCCGGCCTTCTACCTTGAGTGTTTATCCTGTTTCTACGTAGGATCGCTCTTTTTCCACCGTCTTTTATGTTTATTGTCGGCATGTAAGGCAACCCCGATCACTCTCCTTTATGTTCCCGCCCTTTCCCTCTCCCGTCTGACTAACAGAGTCCCCCCCTTTTCTGAACTTCCTAATGGACCTTGGCTTCTGCCCTGCTAAACCGGTTCAAGATCTAATCCCTCTCTTTCCCCTTCCTCGAACTCTCCTTCCTCCCTCGTGGGCAGTCTTTTCGGATAGATCCTCTCTTCGCTTCCCGCCACGCTCGGTTAGTTTTAAATGGTACATACAACTGCCTGACGTTTTCTCCTCCCTTCCTCTCCGGTTAAAGTCTAATGGTGTTGAACCCTTCTTATTTGACGGCCCCTTTTTCTTTTCGACGGAGCTTTTTTGATCCTGAGTGTTTTAAGAAGTGAGCTTTCGTGCTGATGGACCCTCTTTCCCCCCTCTCAGAGTCCCTTTCAGGCATCCCTCCTTTGTCTCCTCTCTCAGACACTTTATTCTTGGTCTATGTCTAATGAATATATCTATTTTAACTCTACGTGGTTGGTTGTTGACTTTAGATCCTTGATCTTTTTTGCGAGATTTACTATACTAGGTTAGAAGTTGTCCGTACTCCTGCGCTTCCTTTCCTCTCCTCCCCCTCCATCTCCCGCTTGACAATACCCATTCCCTCACTATTAGCTTTAAGACCAATCCATCTGCTGAGTAAAAAATTCGACTCGTCTCTTGTGAAATCGTAGATTTACTTCGTACCTCTCCTTTATTCAGGTCTTTTTTCAGAAGGTTATTTCGTCCCTGACCTCTTGTCTTTTCTCTTTAGTCGCCCTTCTATCGAAAACCCCCCTTCCAAGTGAGCTTTCCCGCTCGTTTGGTTTTCCCGTGGCTTGGGCTACTAGTCTAGATTATTTTTCGTTTTTGTAGCTTCGGACCCCCCTTCCCCCCCCCTGATTCCCCTTTTCTTTCAGATGAGAGAAATCCCCCTTCGGCGAAACAGAGTAGCTCTTTAATCGAGACTTGGTGGTTTGCCTTCCTTTCTGACGCCTTCTCCCTTCTCCCTCTCACTCCCTTTTTTCCCCCTCCGTGTGAAGAGAGGAGATCTATTAGACCCCCCGCCCCTGCCGACTCAAAAGTTTCCTCCTCGCTCGGTTCTTCAGAGGCCGTATTGATATCACAGAACTGACTCCTTCTAACTTAGAATTTCTCCCCCTTATTCTCCTCCCTCCGTGTCACACTAGCAACGAGTGCCCCCATTGACACGAATGGCCAACCCCCCGAGCGGTTTTATCGGTTCCAAGCTAAAATCCCCCCTATACCCTTTTTCCTTTTTTCTTCCTCTGTCGCAACTAAGTCTTATTTGGTGATGTGGTAGGATTTTTCGTGTTGACCCATGCCACCCTGACTCTCAAACTTGTGCCCCTGGGGCCGCTTAGTCTTTCCCAATGTTGAACTCATCTCCTTCTCCCACCTTCCCCTTGCCATTCCTACCCGAAATGTAAGGCCGAGTCCACCCTAAACCCCCATACCACACCTTCTTTGGTCTCTATCCTTGACAGACTTGTTTTTTTTCGGCTTTTCCCCCTTCAAGCCCTCTCTTTAGTAACATTCAGCCGATTAAGGCTGCTTCTCCCCCCCCTCCAAAAATTTCCCATTCACGGGTCCTCTTTCCCAGAGTCTCTGACGACTTTTTTCCAATGCCCTATGCAGCGGTTTTGGAGTAGTTAACGTAGACCTCCAGATGAGAAATTATTCTTGGAGTTCTGTTTTTTGACATTCCCTTTCCCGCTAACCCTCTTTACCTTATGCACTTTCTTTTTACCCTTGAAAAGAATCCGAGCCTCAAGTTTTTGATTTAGTTGAGTCTTGTCGGCTTAGACCAGCAAAACGGTCCTTTAGTGGAGGACGAGTTCTTTTTTACTCTTTGGCTGACGTCACGCAGGTGGGACAGAGACATATTTTTTTTTAACCCAGGTCCCCAGTTTTCTTCTTTTTCAGACGTACTGTTCTTTTTCTTCTTGAGTCCCCCCTTTGGTGTATTTGTCTCGCCTCCTTTTTTCCACCTCTAGCTTCTTAGTTTTAGTACCTGAAGAATCCCCGTACTTTTTTTTCTATTACTAGGATATCCCCCCCCCCCGATAGGTTTCCTTCTCTTTCCCTTACCTTTTTCAAGTAAAGTTTGAAAGAATACTGATCTATCCCTTGGCGTTCTCCTTTTTTTGGGACTCTCACATTTTTCTTTCAATTTCCCCTTACCCTTAATTAGTCTGACTCGTTAGCATATTTCAATTTTTTCCTCTTTTCTACTTTCTTTCGCCGCTGCTTCAGCATGAAGACCCACCTGACCCTCTTCTTCTTTCACACACTGCTCCTCCGATTTCTTTTTTTACTTCCTTACAGCGATCCTCAGCCTATCTTTTCTTAACAGATACGAGATTGCAGCGGCTCCTGAGATTACCTCCCCCTACCTTCTCCTTCTGAAGAGCTTTTTCCCAATTACGGTTGGTATATTCTTTTGGCCAAATCGCCTCGCCCATGTGACGCGCCGACCCTCGATATCTTTTCGCAGATATCTTTCCCTTTCTTAATTTTCTTCTAACAACGTTTAGACCCTTGAATTTGGCCCATTCTTCAGGCCTTTGAATTTACACACCTGACGCCCTCTCTCTCCTATTGTAGGCACTTCCTGAGCAAAATCCACTAGCGAAGCTGGATGCAATTCCTTCCGTCTTTTTAGAGAAGTTCAGCTTTCTCTCTTCTTTCTTTTTTTCCCCCTCTTCCCCTCTCGAACTACCACTGGGTAAATGCCAGGGCTTGTCGAAATTTAATTTTCACACCTCAGCCTCCATCTACTAGGTTTTTCAACTTGTCTTGAAGTATTCTCCTTCAATGAATCTTCATGTGCCTCCGAGTCTTTCCCCCCTTGGTGTTGTATTTTAGCACAAGGAGCGTACGCCTTTACCTGGATTTTTGTCATTTTGTCCCAGGCGGTCTTGTTTTCTTTCGAATTCTGCATGTCTACCGCTGGTTAAACCCCTTGTACTCTCCGCAATTGACTCCCGTTTTTCTGTTTGGATTGTGTAGAATTACCCGGTGCTCCCTCTACGTCTCCTCTTTCTTCCCCCTTCAGTCATTTGAAGTTTAGGACAGTTGTAAAAATATGCCCCGAACGCTCCAATCGATTGTCCTATTGTTTTGCATTCACGGCTATAATACGTATTCTTTCTTCCTTTATTTGCGTCCTTTCCACCGCAATTCTCTTTGACGTCTCTGGTCCCCTGGAGCCCATACGGTGCTTTTCGTAGGATATGGTCCCCAACTTTTTTGTTGAACAACTCATATGTAGTTTGAAACCCTTTTTCCCTTTTGGAACTTTTCAAACCCCTCCCCCCCCCCCCCCCTTGATTTCCTGAGATTTTTCTTACTTTATGGAGCGGGCATTTGATCGAATAAACGGTTTGGCCCCTCTTATCTTTCTTTAGACCTTCCCAAGATCCATTTTTGGAAGGCTTCTCAATAAGCGAAGAACAGTCCTGCCTCCCCCATCTCCCCCCCCACCCCCCCACCGATGTTTCACTCTCCCCTTTCCCTCCCCATGGGCCCCTGGCCCTTCTTATTTTATTCCGAAGTACCCTTCCCCCCCTGAGAATGGCCGAGCTTAACTTTCCCCTCCTCTTTTCCTCCAGCTTGCCATGAGATGGCTTCCATGATTTTCTCTTTTCCCTTGTCTAGATCCTCCCCTTTTCCTCCCCATTAATTCCCTGTGACTTCAATTTGGCTTTCAGATGGGTCTGTTAGGCTGCGGGAACCGACCTACTGGATATCCCTCTCCCCTGAACATTTTATCTCACTGTTTTTCTACTCCACAAATCTCAAGGTTTAACACTGTTTTGCGTCAGATCCCCCCCCCCCCCCTCAGGACCCCCCGCCTACTCCCCCAAACACCCTGGAAACTACCACAGCTTGGGTTTCCTCCGCTACCCCCAGATGTTTTTCGCCCGATTCCCTACCCTCTCCCTCCCCGTCTGACGTCGTGGGGTTATACTCCAGTCTAACTCTTATATTTATCAAAGAGAAACCATAGGGAGCCCTACGAACCCCTTCCCACCCTCCTCTCACCCTTCCTCCTGGAGGGCTCCTATTTCAGAACACCACTGCCTTCACTTCCCCATCTCTTTTAACAACAGATCTCATGCTCTGACCACCGAATGCTACCCCACCCCCCACGCCCGATCCAGGCTTACCCCCCTGATCCTTCGGACCCGATCCTGCCGTTCCAATCTTCCCCTCCTTCCACCTTCCCAATCCCTCCCCCTAACCATACTAACCTCTTTTACGAAGCTCATCCTTCCTCCAGACGGCTCGCGTTTAGAAGCCCCCCCCCCCCTTGGTGAGATTCCCCCCCCCCCTTTTTCTCCATAGCCTCCAAAAGTCCACCGCACCTACGGCCGCAATGGCTTCACCGTTCTGTTATCTTCGTATGCTTCATTACGTTCACAAGGCCCGTCCATGGCGTCGACCTTGCCTTAAAATTCCTCATTCCCTCCCACCTGAAAGCTCCCCATCAACGATCGCTTCCCGTGGAGATTCTAGTCTCTCAGTCCTAACTTTTTCTATCGATTTTTTTTTTGCAGATAAGTCCTCCTTTTTTCCCCTCCCCTCCTTCCCCGGAACAGAAACTTTTATTATACTCAAACCCTTCCCCTCCCCGAATTCGGATGAGCTTTGAACGACCTCTGCTTTTGCCGTTTTCCGCAGAACCAAGGTCATTCTTCCGGTCCCCCCTAGCTCCCCCCTTTTGTGATTGATTCGCGCAATGAGCGTCGTGCCCTAGTATACCTTCTCAAGATGTACCGTCTTCCCCCTCCCCCCACCGGAGACGCGTGTTTCAGGAGTAACGATCTTCCCCTATCCCCCCCTTCCCCCCCCTTCCACTAGTTTCCTAACACGCTGCGCTTTTGCCACTCAGGGGACTTCAGACCCTCTCTCAGAAACCCGACCCTCTCCCTCCCCTCTTAAATATTGAGGCTGTAAGACCAAGGGTCTTTCTCCACACAACCCGTCCTTCCAGATCCCGTCAACTTGCTCCTGGATTCAAAGTTTGAGTGGACTCACGGGCCGTCTGTGTTCCTATGCTCCCTTTTTTAGCTGACACAATCTTCTCCTCCCCCCCCTCATAAGTCGTACTTAAGAACATACCGTCCTTCGACCGAAAAGCAAAGAACTTTGATCCTTCCACCGCGGCCCTTCCTCTCCCACTTTAAAAACCACTCCGTCCGCCTACCGCTTTTTGGTGGGTCCGGTGCAATCCCCCACCCAACTACCCCCCCTCCTTTTTCACCCTGACTCGGTGGATGCTTTTGTTCACGAGGTTGGGCGATTCAGGTAACTTCCTGGAAAAATCCCTCCCCCAACCTCCTTCCCTTCCATTGCCCAAGTCCTCCTTTCTTCCAGATACGACCAGGCCGTCTGGTCTAACTGTCTATCCCGTTCTTGAGAACAGGTCAGGGGTCATGTTTCCTTTTTTTGCCTTTTCCCTCCCTAAGGAAGCCTCTCTTCCTTTAGAGATCAGCGGCCTGCCTGCGTTCCGTGTCTTTCCTAGGAACCGGTCTTAGTTTTTTTCTCTCCCCAATCCCTCTTCTTTTTCTTTTCTGTGCCCTTAGTAGAGTCGCGTTGAAGGAGGAGTTCGACCTCTGGCGCATTTAGAAACCATAGAATGATCTAAACCCTTTTCCCAACTCCTTTCCTTCCCCTTTGGCATTCTTTTTACTTTCAAAGCCTCTTGACCAAATTACACCCCTACTCGTGTGGGATCATGTAGAGGAACCCCTTGAACCCCCCATGAACTCCTTTTTGCGTCTGGTCTGAGACTCTCCGTTCGGGAGTGGTGGTGGCGTGCCCAGGCCTGTTGAGTTCTATTAACTCTCTGGATACTTCTTCCTCCCCTTTCTCTTGTCCCCTAAGTGCCCTTGGCGGGGTAAAGACAAACCCCAGTCCGGGACGCACGATCACGCTCGCTCGCTGCGGCCGGCGACCTGTCAGCTGGCTTTGATCTCCCTCCTTTTCCCTTCCCCCAATTATCTCTTTGTTTGCTTACCCCTGTTGCTCTTCGCGGTCGATTGCGTCGGCTCGCCACAGGAGTGACGATATGTCACCTTTTTTCTCAGACCCCTTTGAAGTCTTCCCAACTCTCTCTTTTAGGCATCCTTTTCAGAGGCGTCGGCGCGTCCCCCTCGCCCACGATGACGCTCGTAAGCCCGTAGCCTTACTTTTGCTCAACCCTTTCCCCCCAAGTCCTTGATTATTACTGCTTTTCTTGGCCTCAGACGTTTCTTTCGCGTTAAACTATAGTCCTACTAGTCCCGTTCCTTCTCTTTTTTCAGGACTTTTCAACGAATCTTCCCCGCTCAATCTACTGAGAAGTCACGCTCTCGGCTCCATTCGTGGACCGCAGCTTCTCCCCTTCCCTTGTATGAGTGCATTTCTCTTTCTGATTTTTCCTTTTTATTTTTTTAGTTTTACTGCTGACTTTTTTTAAGTCCTTGGCCGTCAGCCCATTTTAGTATCGGCGAGGACCAGGACAGAAGGGATACCCACCCCAACCCAAACCCCCCCCCCCCCAAACACCCCTTTCCCCCTCTAAAGTTTACTCTTTTTCCTAATTACGATTGTTTTTAATGAAAATTAGATATCAGGACTAAATTGCCTCTTCTTTCCCCTTAGGACTCTACTCCATTCCTCCTGCGTTACTCTCTTCCCTCCTTTAGGAAAGTAAACATCTCCTCCCATCCCGGCCCGCAAGACCCTCTCTTTTACGGCGATACCCGCGCGATCTGCACCATTTATCCCTCGTAAACGTAGTAGATGTAGATTCGAACTCTCCTCCCCTGGTCATTATTCCCAGTCCTTTGCTTTGGGCGCTCGAGTTTCGATGCAGCGCGAATCCTTTCTCCGATTAAAGGCAATCTGAGACCCGTTTTTCTCTTCGCGTTTTATCTAATCTTGTGTTCGTCTTGGCTTGCGCAGGCCTTTTTCGTCTGGTTGTCTCTTCTTCGCCTGAAACCGGTCCCTACGTTTTGAGGAAGATGAGCTGTTACCATTTAAAGGCCTTGTCGTCTCCCCTCGTTCCCTCCTTTTTCGATTATCTCTGATGGATTTCGGAGCCAGAATTTCGCGAGCGGGCACGCCTTGGCTTTCATCAAAGCAAGGTGGAGTCTAAGCGGTCTCCCAGATATCTCCTTTCCCAGGTCGCGCGGTTATCCCTACAGTGCTCTTAGTGAGTGGTGATGCCCAGTCCCGTTTGATAGAGCGTTGTCTCCCTTAGTGTCTCTCGATAAAATATGATTCCTGGCGCCTGGGAACTTCCACCAGCCAAGATTAGGCTTTCGAGACTGTGATTCTACCAATACTCTTCATTTTTGTCCTTTTTTTTAGGGTGTCATGGCCTTACCCCTAGTATGCTTCTTACTTGTCCTCTTCATGGTTTTTGGGATCCGTCCCCTTTGGCAACCTGATTTTTTAATTTTGGAGATAGCCTCCCTTTTCAGAGGCCCCTTTTCTAATGCGCCAGGAGACACCATCTCACGTCCGCCGCAGATTCCTTCCTTTCACTACTCCATCCAACTCTTTTTTTTTATCTACACGCTCCCTTCTTTGGGCGTCTCTTTAAATTCCTAGGAGAGCATATACGCGGCCACTGACTCTGCTTCCTTCCCGGCGGCCAAAAGGCCTAGTCCCCCCCCCGGCTTTCTTTTTAGTTCTCATCTCTCTTATAGCTTCTTTCTCGCACCGAGGGGCGGTTCTTTTTCGCCCCCTTTTTAATGCGGACCCTTGAGGACGTAGGTTTTGTTAGTTCTTTTCCTGCCATCAGTGAAGGGCTCCAATTAGCCCTGCCTGCCACCTCCTTTTCTCATTTATTTTAGTTTGGATTGTTTGTTTAGTTGCTTTTTAGTTCGCTTTTTTTTTTTGGTACCCTTTGGCTTCGGGTCCTTTTTCCTCTTGTTCCGCGCGATGTGTTGTCATGCCTTTCTTTGGCCTTCATGGTGTTTTTTTTTTTCTTTTTCGGGTCGCTTTCGTCGAGCACTCAGGGGTTTGACCACGTTCTTCGTCCACGTGCAAGAGAAACTCTTCTCAGTTTGGTCAGTGACCACTGTGGCAAAGTGGATGACGTCCTGTACGAGAAGGGTCTTCTTTCGGTGGAGCGATTCCTCCAGAGGGACCTTTCCGGCACTTCTTCTCGATGAGATGTTTTATGTCGACGTGTTTTCCTTAGTTGTCACTGCCCAATGCGAGCTCTTTTCTTTTCCAAACCCGGTTCTGCGCTCTTTTTGCGGACAGAGATTTACATGCTATGTCTAGCAGCTCGATTGATGTACACGAAGTCCCCGCTGTCCTTTATAATTTTCTCCCATTTCGTCTCCGGGGTGACACTAGGGCGCCCCACTCACTCCCCTCTCTGGTCCGGAAGTCACCAAATTGCCGCTTAGGTTCGGCATGGTGGCGTCACCGAAAATTCTGCGCCATGTTGCTCTCTCCGGCAGCCCGAACTCCCCTCTTTAAGAACTGTCTCCTCTTCGATTACTCATATTCCCCCCTCATCGAATGACTTCTGCGCGTCTTTGCCTGGTTTTTCGACCAGCACTTCCTACGCAATTTGCCAGGGAATTGGCTAATACCCCTTTTACCTAAGCTCCCCCCTCCATGTGCTGACCTGTCGTCTTCGGTGACCGGTCAGCTACCTCCCCCCCTCCTGGCTTCGAGAGGATAGTGACCCGACGCGGCCGGCCTCGTCCGGCTGCGCTTGGAAGGGTGGAGGATTTGTTATCTTCCCCTTAGGTATGACTTTTCCCCTTTTTACGATGACCTTCTGCCCCTTCCACGCTGAGTAGAAGATTGGGGTGGGTATCCTCGGGCCAGCGCCATTCAGAAGGTGGCGACAGGACTGACCTTTCTGGATTTCAGTTTGGTTCCCTCCATGTCGGACCCGACCTATCCGATAAGGAGGCGTTTTTTCTGGGAAGAGCCCGCTTGATGGGCGAATTGTCTACTGCGCTCTCTTGGATCTCTATTTTAGTAGCCCCCCTCCTTGATTTGACCCCTACCATTTTTCCTGGGGGACTCGTTGTTCCGAGTGTGATCCCGTCACCCCGGGGGCAGTAGAGTTCTTTTTCTTTCTATTTCGGGTATGTCTTATCCCCACTGGGGGGAAAATATGTCTCGATTGTTTTGCATCGAAACCTGATTTCCCCTCCGAGAGGGACTTCAGGCGGAATTCTGACTGCCCTCCCCTTCCCGATCAGATTTTCCCAGGCTGGTCACTGAGGATGGGCGCTGCGCCCCCTTTGACATTCCCCACGAGCAACATCGAGATATCCCCCTCCTCCTTTGTGTTTCTCTAGATTTTGATCCCCTCTTCCCAAGTGGATTGGGAGCTGCCCCGCCGTTGCTTGCAATGTTTCATCGTATCCGCGCCTGGTCGGAGGGGGCCTGCGACTTTTTGCCAGACTCCACGAACCCCCGTTCTCCGGCTTAAGATTATCCTCTTTCCCCCATGGATTTTCTTCAGATAATACCCCCCCTGCCCGACCAACCCCCCCAATGATCCCCCGTCGTGGTGCTACCACATCTAAAAACAGATTTTTCAGGAAGAGTCAAAAGATGCTGCTTTTCCCAAAGCCATAGTTTTTTTTCCCTAGTTTGAGGACGCCCCTTTTTCCTAGTAGCCCATCACGCGTTCCCTGCTTCCCTAACCTCTCCCTCCGCAGATTCTCCTTTCGATGTCTGTTAGTGAGAAATTCTCCCCCCCTGGGCCTACCCCACCCCGACCTCTTTCCCTTTCTTTCCCTCCCGCTTTCTCTGAGATGGACCAAAGGCTACCAAACACACGGATCCCCGTTGAAGTCTAAAAGGACTTAATGGATTTTAAAAGGTTTTTCCTCCATTACGGTCCCCCGGCAAGCCCTCCGCATTCTCCCATAAAAATAACCCCTCATGTCGTGAAGGCCCTCCTTATGCCGGCGGCGCGTTTACGTTCCAAACACACCGTGAGGATCTAGTCTATCTCCCCCCTTCAGTGAACCCTTTCTCCCCCCGTTGAGGTGCCGGGGACAGAGCCCAGTCACACTGCCATGCCAATTCGTCGAAAGTTTAAACCCCTTGAACCTGATGGTCCCCCCTCCTCAAAGTCGTCTTCCCCTTTTCTCATTACTTTCTCTAAAGAAAGTGCTATACTCTCTTCGCGCTGACGATCCTGCAAGCTCGTGTTCCCATTCAGGTCCGCAAGCCCCTTAGCCAATTCCCTCCCCCCTCCAATCTTCCCTCCTTCTCTCCCGATAGGATGAAAGACCCCCCTAGAGACTTCGTGGACCCCGCAGGACGCCCCCGTTTCGAGCAATGGTCCCATTTTATCCTGCCCCAGTTCGTTCTTCTCTCCACGAGAGGTCCTCCGGATAAAAGCGATTCCTATTCAGCCCCCTCTCCTGCCCCCGTTTTTTCCCCTCCTTAAGGCGTGGGAGTTCCGAAGCGGGCGACTCACCGTCTACAGAGCCAAGGGTGAGAACGCGCGCTACTTCCCTGTCCGTCCAAGGTTCCTCTCCAGTAGGACACATAGACACCCGCGTGCATTCTACACGATTAGGGACTAAAGTTCCAAGTTGAACTCCCCACGTGAACTGCCCCTCCCCCTACACGTATCTTTCTCGCACTTGGGGGTCCGATAGTTTCTATGGCCTTATGAGTCCGTCCTCGGTCCGGATGCTGCGCATACATTCCTGAAGGTGAACGCGTCCCTTCCTAAAGTGATTACCTACCCCCAAGAAATCAACAGCAAAGACTCTTTGGTTTCTTACCCCATAAAGTAACAAGGTCCCTTTTCCCCCGACCGCGCCTACACTCGCTTCGTTAATTTTTTCTTTCCTCTTTTTTTAAACAAAAGCCCCCCCCCCCCCCCAAAGACCCCCCGCAATTCCCTTCTTCTTGCTTTGGGGCGTCTTCGGTCAGACTCCGGCACGGTTAACGGCGGCTGGAGGTCACAAAAGCACAAAAGCAGGAATTCACTTCCCCCGAATCTGATGAGGATGACCCCTCTATCCAGTCAAGAGTTCTTGAACCTTAGAATTTCTGGCAGAAAGCAGGAAAACTGGTTGAAGCATTTTTTTGTCTGGGAAGCCTCCCGACCTTCCTAGCGTATTGTGCGCGGCCGAGGTTTCTTTTTTCTTTCCGTTTCATGGCTTATTTAAACTTCGGTCGGGTTCCTCACACGCAACCTGGGAGTGGTTTGGGAGAGGTCGTCCATGGACATGTCTCTGATGTGGTGGAGTCTGTCCCCCGTCGCTTCGACTGTAGAACCCTTCTCGACCCCCCCTTCCACCGCTGGACGGTCCTGTTCCTTGGTCCCACGCCCATGGCCCTTTTTTCCCCTCGTCCAAGTACGAACTCTTCTGGCATG
>Ga0179591_1168139_pt1 | contig 18093 bp, 18 predicted proteins | sample CZOMad2_1_08_16f_FD_182891 | JGI IMG/M metagenome (GOLD analysis project Ga0179591, IMG submission 182891) | Vadose zone soil fungal communities from Angelo Coast Range Reserve, California, USA - CZOMad2_1_08_16fungal (PacBio error correction) | ecosystem: Environmental > Terrestrial > Soil >... | reverse complement strand
GCAGGCCACAACTAGTCAGCGGACCCAGTTTCCTTTCCCTCCCCCTTCCAAACGAAACCTCGACATTGCTTTTTTTTAACTATGCTTTAATATTAATGGCTCACCTTGTTTAGATTTCCTCTTCTTTTCTCATCTGACCTAACACCGCTTACCAGGTGTCATCTTCCATAATCTGAGTCTCCTTTGGGGCCTGCCTTTGCGTCACCCATTCCCTCTACGAGTGGCGTTCCCCACTCTTTTTGACCCGCGTACGAGTGATTTCTTTTTCGTCGCTCTTCCTATTATGAATCACCACCTATCATTACTGTCCTTTTCTTCCCCTTAACCCCCTGAATTCCCTCAACCGTCTGGACCCAGATTCGTTTTTCTCCTCTTCTTAGACTCAGTGATCGGTTCTCTTCCTTCTCGCCCCCCCCCCACCTCCGACGTGACCTCCTCCGACCTGAGCTAATTTTCCCCCCCTCCCCCCCATTCGCACCTAAACACACCCACGCCAATCCCCCCCTGTTTTTTTTCCCCCCGGCAAAAGCCAGCACCGGCACCCCTGTTACGTTTACCCCGTTGCCAGCCCAATGTCGCGGATTCCTGTTTCGGTACTCCGCCCGGAGGAATCTTTGCGTTCCACATGCTTACCCCTTTGACCAACGCCGTCCCCCCAACTGTCCTGAATTACGGTTCGTACCAATTTTTCCCCTGGTAAATCCCTAACAGAGCTTTAGCGGGTTCCCAGATTGTTTTTACGTACTGGATGGCGAGGGCCTTTTTTTTTCCATTTTTCTCTCCACTGCTGTGTCTTGTCTCCCCTTTTTACTTCCCCCCCCTGCAATCGTACGACAGCCATCATCATGGCGCTTCCCCTTTCCACCCCTCGGTCCTCCCCGCGGCGTATTTTCCTTTTACTAGTTTGGTAACGAGGTCCACTTCTCTTTAGCTATCATCTAGGTCGGACGGCCTGCATTGTTTTGCCCCCCCCCCTCTCCTCCGACACCTTCCTTTCGGTGACAACTTGATCGTACGGAATTCTATGTATCGGCCAAACAAGGGTTTTGGGTCCCCTTTGCTTCTCTTCCTTTTCCCACATGGTTTGCTTTCTCCAGACCTTCCACCACCTACACTTCCCCTCTTTTTGCTCACTTTGTAGTCCTTGATTCCACTTTTCGGTCTTTGATAAGTAACCGAGCGGGTTCGCCCTCCCGCCTCCCCAATTCCCACCACTGGCCGGAAGACCACCCCCCCCCAAAACCCCCTCGGTCGTGGGCCGGAGAGTATTTCCCCTTGCTGGATTTTGCTGGCCCCTTTACCCCGAAGGTGTCAACTCGTCCTCCTCTCGACTTATCGTCAAAGCATCCTTTTTTGTGGCCTCTAGCCTAGTTAGGAGGGGACCTCTATTTTGTTGGATAGGTCTTCTTGTGACTTGTTTTATCTCCTTCTTTGGCGGTTTTGACTTGGCGCCAATGTTCAGTCTCCCCTCACCTACGTACAGACCCCCCCTCCCGGCCTGCCTCTTTCTCGATGGCCTCCTTTGGGTTGGCCTGATACAAGTAAAGTTTTGCACAACGATTTAGTTTTTCCCTCACCCCTCAAGTTTTGGGGCCGTTCCTTCATTCTCCCAAGCAGGTCGCTCAGACAGAGGCCTTCTCTTTTTTAATTCTCTTTTGACCTTGGTAAGTGGAGTGTTTCGGTTCGCGTGACTTTTTTGCCATTTAATATGTCGTATAGATCTGTTGAAAAGTATCTGGCGTTTCTTATTCCGGGTCCGCAGATGTACTGTCCTACGGTTTATTCTTAGCGCTATTTCTGTACTCAAGTTACGAGATGCCAACTCCCCCATAGTAAGCGTGTGTGTCCGATTTAGACACTTCCCTTTTTCTACCGTGTGTGGGTTCATGTTGTTCCAATTCTACTTAATCCCTAGGACCCCCTCCCCTAGCAAGTCCCGTGTTGACCTGAGTTGTTCGCGAAAGGTCTAAGGGACCCCGGTTCCAGTTTTTGCCTCTCACTTTGTTTTCCTCCAGGTCTCGCACATTTCGTTGTGATTTCCTATCAATAATAAAGGTGTTGTGTCTAGCCGTTTTTCCGGCCGCTTGCAAGCACTTTTTTTTTTTCGGGCCTTCCGGTTTTATTTTGGCCCTCTTGAAGTGATTCCGGTTTCTGGGCGTGACGTCTTTTTTGCCCTTTTAGATCAGCGCGTGCCGATGTTATATGTCCTTGCCCTAGGGCATCCAACGTTTTTCCTTCATTTAAGTAAGCTTCGGAAAAACCGACCCCCCCGGTTTTCCTGACGGTCCTTGCACACGCTTTGCGTTACATTTCCTCTTTTTCTACTCCATCTTATTTGACGATCTGCGACTCCGAATGGCTTCTTCCCTTTACGTCACCGGGTAAACCCTTTTCTGTTCTTTTTCATCTACTTCCTGCTTCGAAGTTGATGCAGTTTCGTTGACTTCCCGAGCACGCGAGATCCGACTGGCTCCCCGAATGGTACGATTCAAGTGCCAATCCAATTAACTTGTTCCCATAGTCCGGTTTGCGTCCCCTTCCGTTCCCGGCCTTTGAATACCGTAGCCGTTGACCCGGTTTTTTTCTATGTAACATTGCCCGATTTTGTCCCGTTCTCCTCTGTCCCAACCTCTTTTAACCAGTTACATACGTTTTGTCGACGAACCCCCGTTCTTTTCTAGTGGCGGGATCGGCTTGTCAAGAGTCTTCCCCAGTAGCGTGTTAAAACAGTTCCCCCCTGTCCTTTCCGTTGTCGGACCATCGCACACTTTTTCTTCGTTCTTTCGTCACTTTAGGAAAGACTTTAGATATCCCCCCTCCGCAACTGCTCCAGATTGACTTTTTCCCAGGAAGCCCCCGTTTTTCTGACCGTGGGGTCCTTGCCACGACTGGCTCTCTCCAGTCTTCTTCCTTCCTGCCCCGGGTTTTGATTTCCACCCGCACCATTCCCCTTTCCACCTTTCCTTCTCCGTAGGGTACCGTATCTCCAGAACTTTTTTTCTCTGCGGCTGACTAGCACCCCCACCAAGGATTTCTTTTGTTGACATTCCTCACGACTCACGTTTTTCTTTCCCGGCTGGTTTTTCTTCTCCCGAGCTGGCCACTCGCCAGAGTACTTCGTCTGGGTTTTCCCCCGTTCTTTATAGATCCCAGATGGCCGCCCGTTCAAGCCGCCCTATTGGATCCCTTCTTCCCCCGTCCCCCACCAAGTTTTCCCCACCCCCAACACCCTTCATCCCAGCCTACAACTACTCCGGCTCCCCTTTTTCCGCTGAGAGTGTGTTTCTGGGCGAGTTATGCGCCTTGTGCCCAAAGTCTGGGAAAGAAGGTGCATTTTTCCCTCAGTGTGGTCCCCCCCCATCTTTTTTTGGCTTTTTTCCTTCATTTTTGGCCCAGGGTGATGGATTTTAACCTTTTTTTCCTTCTCCCCTCCTTTTTTTTGCTTCAGCACATTTACTCTATTCTCTTTTACTTTTAGGAGGTGACGGGAGGGTATCGGCGTTCAGACTCCCTTTCCTCCCTCTTGTTTCCCTTTTACTTTTCCCCGATTTTCGTATCTATCCCAAGGTTTTGTACTTCCGGTTCCCTTTTCTTGGCTTGAGTCTACCCCCCCCCCCCCCAATCCCCAGTTTTTCCCCGTGATAGACTAATTATTGTCCAGATTTTCCCCCACTTCTTTCTTTTCGTATAGATTTTTCAGGACCCCTCCTCGTTTGTTTAGCCGCCCTATCTGATTTTTGCGTCTCCTGTGGTAGTTTTTCCTTTCTTTCGCTGCCTTTTGGGGAACCTAGTGTCTCTATTCCCGCCTCTCATAAATCGCCATCACCTTTCGGTCGCCTTCCACTTCTTTTTTTGCTTCTTGCTGCTTCAACTGGTCTGGTTCCCCCTAACTGGCTTATTTCTCTGGTTGTGGGAACGGGGTGCGGGAGACTGTACTTTCAAGACCCGAGGAATTCAGATTCGTTTTCGGGATGTCGCAAGAGTCTAAGGACTTTTTTTCTTTCTTGGTTCGCTCCCCTGCTCTTTGTTGTATTCGTTTTTTCCCTCTCTTTTCCAAGGCAGACCCAATCTCGTTTGCTGGCGTTTGTGTTGTTATTTTTTTTCTCTTGTTGGTGATTATCGTCCAGTGGCCGTGTGCCCGTATGAGGTCTCCCCCTTTCAGCTCAACGCCGATCTTGTGATTTTCTCTCTTCTTGAGATCCTCTTTCTCTGCTGGAGAACCGGCATGGTCGCGGTGCGAGTCCCTTTTCTTCCTCAGTCTAAGGCGTGCCCACATGCCACCACTTTTGTTGTTTTCGTTCCCTTTCATGTCTGCGCGACGCCCTCAGTAAGCTCTTTTACGCGGGTCGGGCTTTTTTTGAAGAAGACTTTCTTGATTGTTCAAGGTTCGAGGTGGTGTCTGCTTTTTTTTTCCCATCCTTTTCCGAGGCGTCTCGACGTGTACCCCTTTTCTCTTTTGTTGTTTTTTTTCCTCGATGAAAGCTCTTTAAGGTGACCAGGTACCTCTCTGTGCCTCTTCCCCAGGTCGAGGGCCCTTAATGTCTCATTTTTTGGGGTTTAGGCCCCTTACCCTTGGTCGTCTCGGACCTATTTGTCCCTTTCCTTTCATCGCCGTTTTTTATAGAAAGTCCTGCCGGGCTTTAATCGGATGTCGAGGTTCGCAAAACTTTTCCTTCTTCAAGTGCATTTCCGTCCCTTTTTGTTCCCCCACCGATTTGCCCGTTTTCTCCTTTTTGTTCTTCCTTCCTCCTCGTGGTGTAGCAAATTTCATTTTTTTCCCTTTTTATCGATTTTAGATTGAACCTTGTAAAGGCACCAGGTTTCTTTCTTCCCTCATGGCGCAATCACGCTTTCGGTTGGACTCCTCTCCCCCAACGAGTTGCACGGTAGGTGGACTCGAGGGAACTTGAGTTTTTTTTTTTAGTTCCCCTGTTCGCGATTCCCGTTAGTCCGGTCGTTACCCCTTACTCTTTTCGGTCCCCCCGTTTATTTGCGTGTGTTTTTTTTCGTCCCTCCCTTGCAGTTTGGTAGAGGGCGACGAGTGGATAGCGGAAACTCCCTTTTCCTTCTCATTTTTTCCGAAGACGGTTTTTTTCGTCCCGTCCTGGTTTCCTTATTCCTACTTCTTTTTTTATCGTCCCGTCTGGCCTTCATGCCTACACATCCCGACCAGCTGATCCATCTGAGTAATCTTTTTTTCCTCTCTCCCGCCTAAAGCCATACCGGTGCTCTCTCCTCCTAATGGTTTTTGTTGGAGAGATATCTTTCCTTTCTTTTCGGCGTCTAGTTCAACCCACCCACTTCCTGATTCTATTTTCTTCTTTCCCTTTTCGCGTTGAGTCCTCGAGATTTTACCTGATTGATCCCTCCTCTTCCTTTGATTTTTCTTCCCCCAGATTCCGAAGGAAGTCGGCTTCCCCTTTGCTTTCCTTTTTTCTTTGCCCCTCCCAACTCGTCCCTCGCCCACTCATTCTTTTTCGACATTCCTCCCTCTCTTGAAGCAGGCAATAAGGGTTTCCCTCCTCTCTTTGGTTTCCTATGTCGATCGGTACCGATCGAGTACTGGAACTCATTCCCCCGCGACCCATCCTTTCGCCCCCTCCGAGTTTTTTCTTTTACCCGTGCTTGGTGGACGTCTGATAGACCCCAAGAACCCACCCCCCACCACCCAACCCCCCCCCCCCCCCCCCCCCCCCCCCCCCCCCAAAGCGTTTTTTTTCGGTCTTCCTTTCTCCCTCAGTTTTTACCTTTGAAATTACAAGCATACGTCTAAATCCGTTTGGCCCTAGATTTTGTGGGACCCCTTTCCCTCAAGGTGATCCCCTTTCCCCAACCAAGCTCTTGCCTGGGATAGCCCACCGTCCACTAACCCTCGAAGTGTTCTCGCTGATCTTTGGGGTTTTTTTTTGGTGTGATTCATTCTTCCTTCGTGTCGTAGCCTTCCTCCCAGACCATACTATTCTAACCTTCCCACCCTCTTGCTAGCCGCTTTTTTCGGTTCCTATCCGTGTTTTTCATGCCCCCAGTAGTCCCCTTTTTCCCCTTTAACCCCAGGGTCACCTGTGCTGCCCCACCTCACCGACCCCTTTCCGTTTCAACTTCTCGGTGGGGCAATGGTTTTCAGATGACTTTCCCTTGCCTAGCTTTCATCGCGACGTTTTCCAACTCGCTATAAACACTCTTTCCAAAAGAGGGACTCTTCGCTAACTCGAGAGAGCCCTGCTGATTTCCGCCTTTTGGTCCTGTCCCGCTCACCTTGAAAATCTCCCTGAGGCGTTCCCCCCCCCCGCTTTTGACACCAGGTACTCCTTCGCTGTATGGTTTTTTTTTTTCTCTACTGACTAGCTCCCCTCACCCCCCCCCCCTTTTTTTTTCCTTGTCCGCCGTTCTTTCTAGACCCAAAGCATGTATTCCCCCCAACGCGACCCATTGCTTTTCCAGCTTCTTTTTCGTTTTAGAGCGATTCTCTCCAGCCGGCGTGCGCTTTTTTGAACACAAAGAATCCTGGCCTCCGGCCGACTTGGCAGATAAGACCCACACCATCTCCCGCGACCATCCAAAAACCTCCCTATCTTCCCTTTTCCGTTCCCTTAAACGATCCCCCCCCCTTTTTCTCCCGATTCCTCACATTGCAGCAGTATTGACTTACCTAGACTCCTCTTATTCCGATGTGATTTTAACTCTTTTCACCAACTGATCGACCCCCTCCGGCCCCAAAACGTTTATGTTTTCCTTACTTTTTTCACTAGGACCCAGCAGTCCACCCGTTTTCCGGTTTCTTTCGTCTACTTGGTCTGGTTTTTTCTTTCTAGGGTTCTCTCCCCTTTTTCCTCTTCGGTACATTACATTCTGACACCCTCCCTTTTCCTCGTTGCCAGCCACCGCCGATGTGTCCTCCAAGTGGTATACTTATTTTTTTTTGCTTCCCGTGGCAATTAGAGGCTTCTATTCAATCGATTCGGCCGCACCTTGAATTTTGTGCCCCGGACATCAAGCATGCTTACATAGGACGTCGCGGTAATCCCCTTTTCGTCCGTCCCTTTTCAAGGTAACACGGGCCCATTTTTTCTTTGATTATCCCTTCGTCAGATAAATGCAAAACCCCAAAAACCCCCCCCTTCACTCCCCTAGTAGTCCCCTGTTATCCTCTTTGTGACTTCCCGCGTTGTTACCGTCGCAGTCTTTCCTTTTACTAAAACAAAAAAAGAATGGTTGGCCGGCGCCCTTCAGTTTTTTCAGCTTCTTTTTTTTCACTTCTGGTCCACGCGTTTTTCCTCTCCCCACCGTTTTGCCCCCACGCATAGACCGGCGGTGGTTTCATTCTGACCTTGTTTTTTTCCTTCCTCTGTGTTTTTGGCGAGGTTGTTTTTTGGTGCTAGATCCGGCCCATAGGTCAGTTTGTTTTTCTCCCCTGTCTCCCTGTCACACGAAATCTCCGACCCCGCCGAGGACCTCTTTCTCCGTTTTCTTCCCTCTCTTTTCTTTGATTGGATAACCCCCTCCCCATTTCAGTGCCCCTCCTTTTCCCTTAGCCCCCCCTCCAGTCTTGTGTTTTCTTCCCTCCTCCCTCGACCTGTTCGCTCCCTGAAAATCGGCTTTGCAATTTGGATGTATTCCTTTTTCGTTTCTTTTCTTCGTTAGGAGGGGCGGTTTGCTGGGCCAGTGAATTTTAGTTCGCTCTTCCCATGTTCCTTATTTCGTGGCTACGAGTTCCTTCCTTTTTTCCGTCGCGGTTTTCTTTCTTCGCTCGGCCGTCCTGTGAAGTTTTTTCTTTTTTTGATTTTTGGGATCCGTTTTGTGCCGTGGGTCGAACGCTTCCCCTTGTTTTCGCTTTCACCCCGATCTTCCGACTTGTTCCCTCCCTTTTTTCCCCGAAATAGCGGGGACTTTTCTTTCCCGATGAAACGTATTGACGGGTACTGCGGTGTTTTTGTTTAGCTTCTGTTCTCCCCTGGGGCGTCTTTACTCCCTTCTCTTGTCGTCGACCGAGCTTTCTCTTTAGCAAGAATTTCTTTCCAACTGAAGATGGCACGTTGGTGATTTCCTTTTTTCTTTTTTCCCCCCCTCGATGCGCGTCTTTTCACGCGTTGCTCGCAGATCTTCTCCTGGTCCTCACGTAGAATCCTTGCCTTTTTTGGACCGTTTAGCGAAACCCAACTTTGCCACGGTCTCCTTTAAGTCAGACAGTCGGAGTTCGTTCTACTCTTCCCCGTGTTTGTTTTTCGTAGAGATGCGACTTTTTTGAATTATTATCTGCGACCTGGGTTCCGGTGGGTCCTTTTATTCTTCGGATTCGACTTTCTTTTACAGGAGGCCTTCAGCTCATTTTCCGCGTTTCTAGACTTGCTTCTCATTTCTCCCTCAACGGACTCCACCTTCAACGTGTTTCTTTTTCCTCCAGTCGGTCGGAATCGTTTTTTCTTCCCGAGAGTCGACCCCTCGGTTTTCCTCCGAAATTTCTCCCCTGGACGATACATTTTTTTTTTTTTTCGCCAACGCTTCAGTAACTGAAGTTTTCTCTTTTTCCCAAGGAGAGTGGCGGGCGTAATGCGTTGCTTTCCCCCTTCTCTTTGGGAAACCTCGCCCCACCGGTCTCTGTTTTATTTCTTTTACCTCGACACCACGTTTTAGAGTATTTCCTCCCGGGGGCAAGGAACGTCGCAGAGATCACTTTTTTCAAATTGCTGCCGATTCCCCCCCCTTACTTTCCCCGTCAACCTCCCACTTTCCGTTCCGTGGCATTGAAAATTTTTCTTTAGGACTGATTTTTTTCCCCCTCATACTTCGAGTGCAACCCAGGAACCCAGTTGTTCAAGGATTACCTCCTAGGAATCTATTTTCTTTGCGACCCTTGGACTGGTGCTATCCCTTCCCCCACCAAGAAGGTGGGTGGCTCTTCCCTCCGTCTTGTTTTATTTCCCCCCCCCGTGCGGGTAATCCGACTAAACAATCTCGTCAGCGTTTGTCCACTCTGGTCCGTCGGCGGGGGTCCTCCTTTCTGTTTCTCTGTTTCAGTCAAGGCGCCATGCTTCTGGAATTCCCTCCCAAAAAACTCCTACCCCACCAACACTTCCTTTTTCCCTTTCACCGGACAATCTTTTTCCTCGCCACCTCCTGATTCTTGCCTTCCTGAGGAGCGGTATTTGTTTGTGACCACCTTTTTTTCCAGAAGGGGCAAGAACATAAGCCTTTTCTTAACCCTTCTTTGGGTTTTGGTTCTTCGGACCATGTCCCGTGTTGTCTTTCTTAGACGACCCACGCTTTTTCAGGCTTCACGACAGTGTTCACCCTGTTAGCCGTACGGTTTCTCTCTCTTGGGATTTCTTTTTTTCCGGTCGGGTCCCTTGGCGCCAGAAGCAAGATTTTCCTGTTTGTTTCGTCTCCTAGAATTAGTAGCCCTTTTTGACATTTCTATGTTCTATTTTTTTTCCCCTGTCGTCTGCCCGAACTTGAGTCCGACAATCCGAAAGTCCTTTTTTCCTATGGACCTCACTTAGATGAGTCTACGCATTTTGAGTAACCATAATTTTTTGTTGGCTTTCCTCTCCCCCCCCTGTTCTTTTCTTCGGTCAGCTGTCATTTTGAATTCAGTTCTTTTTTCTTTATCTTGTCTCTTTATCGACCGAAGTCTCTCAAGCTCTTTTCGCCGGCACACTTTTTTTTGTGTTTTTGTCGCGTACAACTGGTAGTGTAGTACCAGGCATGTCCCTCCTTTTTGGGGGGACTTTTTTGTCCTCTTTTTTTGCCAAGTGCACGCCATCGCTCCCCTTCCATCGGCTTTCTTCTTTTCGCTATGATCAAGACCTTCGGTCGAATTTTTTTTCTCCTTCCCACGGTCTCTTTTTATCGGTGCCTTTTTTTCGTGCTTTCCGCCAAGATTTTTTCTGGCGTTTGTGGTGGTCTTTTTTTTCGGTTTTCTTTATCGCCACTTCCTTCGGAGGCCCGTCGGGCTGTGTGCTCCTCCCTTCCTCCGCAACCTCGAGCTTGATTTTTCGAAGCGCAGCATTCTCCCCCGAATTTTCTTAATCGCGGCTTTTGTTCTCTTGGATACATGCTTGTTCCCGAGGGATCCTCCTGTTTCCCCAATTCCCAACCTTCGGTTTTTTTCTCTGATCGGATAATGAAGATCTCCCGCCACCTAGTAACCCTGATCCTCCTTTTTTTCTTCTTTTTCCCCCTTTCGTCGATTGGATTTTCGGTGTTTTTCGGGACGCGCCGGCGGATTCCCCCTTTTTCGTTTTCTGGAAGCGATCTCTCTGTACAACGGGTAGGTGATTCCTCGCTTTCGTCCTTTTTACTATTTTCCCTTATTGCTACCTGGTCCTCTTCCACCTTATTCCGGTCTTCCCCCCCTTAATTCGAGGTGTCTTTTTTTTGGGTCCCGTTGCTTTCCCCTTTTTACCCGGAGTCCCTTCACTTTTTTTAGGATCTGGGTGCAGTTATTCTCAGGGTTTTTCCTGTCCCCCCCCCAGCTCTCATGGATTCTTCCTTTCCTGTTCGTTTCCTCAGTTTTTGGAGGAGCTGAAGGACGGCCTTCCGTGTTTTTTTTCCCCCCCCCTTCTTTAATGCGTCAAGGCATCTTGTGAGGTAGGTGGTGATCTTTTACGCACGGCCTTCCGAGTCGGGGTTCTTCCATTTTTCTGTCCTGGTAAACCCGCGATTGTACCTATTGACGTCTTTCTTTTCTTTTCCAAGTTTTGAGACCCCTTTTTTTCTCTAAGATGGAAGCACCTCCCCTTTGGGTTGTCTTAATTTCTTCCTTTTTGCGTTTCACTTTTTTTAAATAGATCGCCCCTTCTGGTTGCGTGACCTTTAGGCCCCTGTCTTCTCCCCCCCTTGACAAGTCTTACACCTGATTCCAATCCGGTCCTAGGAACACAGATTTATTCCTATCTCTGTATTCCAAGAAGTTTTTTTTTTCTTTCCTCTGTGTCTCGCTTTCCCCTCCCCGGCGATTAAGGCGTTGAGACCGTCTGTGCGCTTTTCATATGGGAGGACCTCCTCTCCAGAGTTTGCTTTTGCTCGCCCCCAGTCTTTTGCACTATCTTCCCTTTTTTTCCCCCGATGACTCCATGATTGGTCCGTCCCTATGTGGTACGTTCCTCCGGCCGAAACGGACCCTACCTCTTTGAATCTCGGATGAATCCCTTTTTTTTTAGAGATTTCCCCCCCTCGGGGATGGCCGTGTCCCGCGCTCTAGGTTCCAAAAACTTTTTTTCTCTCTTTTTTATCGTCTTTTCTTGTATCGTTTCTGTCTTCGAGATCTCCCCTCCTTTTAACCTCGAACTGTCGATGGATGTTCGTCCGCGACTGTCTTTTTCTTTCTTGAACCAAGCTGTCTACTGAGGTTTGCCGAACACTCGCTTCCCCCCCCTTTTTTTTTTTCCTGAAATCCTCTTTAGGAGGACGCTTCCCACTGTCTTGACCCTCTAGTGGTGAATCGTATGCTTACCCCTCGTTGTCTTTCCTAGATACTTTTACCCGTGAACCACTCCTTTTTCATAGCTTCTTTTCCTTTTTGTCCTTCCTTCTCTCACCGTTAAGATTTTTTTCCCTCGGCAGTCCACTTTTTTTGAATTCCTGTACACGCATACGCTCGTTCAATATTGTCCTTTTTCCCTCTCCGTTCCCACCAGGTCGAAGGTACAAAATCGGGAGATTTGATCCCTCCCTACCTCCCCCGGCTTTCTGCTGCCGATCTTGTTTTTCGACAAAGTCTTCCTCATTCCCCTCCCCTCTTGCTAACCCTCGACTCCCGAGGAGATTTTTTTTGCCGGTCGCCCCCTGCGTTTTTGTAGTCCGTCTTCCCCAACAATAGTACGGTTCCGAGACAAAGTGTTCCCTTTCACCCATCCCTGTCCATTGACTTGCCGCCGGTGGAATGCTATTCCTTTGTTTTTTTCCCCTTCCCTATCATCTGCGGAGAATGAGATAATACAACCTTGCCGGTGTCCCCGACCTTTTCTCCTTTTCTTCTTGTCCCTTGCCGGATGCGTCCCGATCATCCTTTCTCTGGCGTTTCTTCCTCGGCCCTAGGAGATTTTGTAGGGTATTTTTTTTGCTTATAAGATCTCAAAAAACATCGAAGTCTTTTTTTCATTGTTTCCGCGTGTAGGTTCCTCTGTCCACAGAGAAAATTGCCGTTCTCCAGCTAGTGCGCATCGTCTTCTTTAATTTTTTCTCTTCTTCCCCCCCGCTCGGAGTTGCGTGTCTTCACGGCGTCCAACTACTATGGTAAGTCTGCGCTCTCCCCCATCTCCGTGTTTCCCATAACAACCCTCCCTTTTGCCTCCCCTGGTCTTTGCTGCCCGGTGCCCCAGGAACCCCCTTTCCCCCCCAAAGCTCGTGACGCGTCCCACACCACCACCGGACGCGGCCCTCAATTTCAGGTCTTGATTTTCCTTCTACTCCTCGGCAGTCATCGATGTGTGTCTCTTCCCCCCGCTATTAAAGACCGTCACACACCAAGGAGGCCCGCTTTTCCACGTTGTGGACTCGGACACCGCCCGCGCTTTTTTAGCGTGTTGTCTTTTTTACTGGAGACTTCTTGTCTTTTCACTTTCAGGGATAGAGTCCTTCTCGTTCCTCGCTCGGCCAAGACCAAATTCCTTACCTCCACTTCCTAGTTTTCCTTAATTATCTTTCCCCCCTCCACGCTTTTTTTTTAATAGTCCTTATTTTTTCCCCTCGTTCCCAATCGAGCTGAGCTATGTTAGATGTCGGAGCCATTGCATTGGGTTGCATTCATCATGCAGACTGCCGACCCTAGACTACGCGTTAGGCCCCCTTTCGTTCGCCTTCTTTTCGCCACTGGTGCACAGTAAGAATTTAGGCCCCTTTCTCCCGTACCTTCCCCAACAACTCACTGTCCGCATACTTTTTCCACCTTTTTGCCGCGAACTGTCGTTGTTCCCTTCCTTTGGGGCGTCGAAAATCCCCCTGTTTCCTCCATTCAAAAAACAAGAATTTTTTTGCCTGAGGTTCTTTGCTTTTTCTTTCCCCTTCCCTTTCCCCCCTACGTTCCCTTCCTCTTTTCCACCCATGTTCGCCACCCTGCGCTGTGGTGGCCTCTTTCTATTTTCACCCTTCCCTTGTGACATTTCGAGGTGTGTTTGTTTTTTTTTCGTGTATCGATACTTAAAACTCGGGGAGGTCTTTTTTCCATCTGTGCTCGAGCCCTAACTTCCTTCTGTAACACCCCCTCCCTACTGACCCCCTTGACCCGCTTTTTTTTTACCCCTTCCCGGGAATTGCCCCAATTTACTAGGTCTTTTGCTTTCCCCATCATTTTGTTGGGTGAAGTGTTCAAGCATAGAAACCTTTTTTTCTTTGGAGAATTCGGGTTCTTTTACTTCTTCTGTGAAGGTACTTTTTTTTTGGAATTTATCTTGTTGCTGGCCCTTATGGGCAATTTGAATCATGTAGTCCCTCCCGTTATGTTCGTGCCCAGTTAAGGGAATGAGGTGTTGTGGGTCTTAATTTTCAACTGGCTCTTCAGAGTCATTTTTGTTCGTTTGGTTTGCCTTACTGCTTCTCCCTCAGAGAGGGTAAAGCTAGCGGATCTTTTTCTTCCCCTCTGTCTTTGACCCCAGTCACCGTCTACCGGGGCTCGTTCCATCTACTTTTTTGAAGAGGCCCTCAGTGCCCCGCCCCTCGAAGTGGTGTTCGCTTCTCCTCCCCATTTTTAAGGGCACCGTGCGTGTTGTCTATTTTATTTTTTTCGAAAAGGGCGGGCAGGTCTGCCCCTTTTTTCGGGCTCGCTGTGACCGACCATGACGCCCTTTTTATTCCCCTGTTTTTTCCTCTTTAAGTTTTCCGGTGTCGTCTTCTGTTTTCTTCTATCCGTGTTTTGGGATATTGCGCTTTGTCCCTTAATCCTGCCTAAAGTATTCAATACTTCCTCTTCCGTCCTAACCCCTTTCCGGTTCGACTGTAAGGGAAAGCCCTCTTGTTTCACTTTCTCATCTACTTTTTGTTTGGAGAGTCATTCCTTTTTTTAAGGGATTTTACTTCCCGAAATGGTGGCACCTCGTGGTGGCGTTTGCCTTTCCCATTTTCTCCTTTTGCTGCCAGGCCCTTTGGACCTCTCATAGAGTAACGCCTCTTCTTCTCGGTCCCCTCCTACGGTCAGACCTCAACCTGAAGAACCTTACGTTAAAGCGTCTTTTCCCGTTTTGGATCGTCGTTCCCCGTCTTCCGACACCCGCATTTGATCCTCTGCAACGCCCTGGTTTGAAATTTTTTCCCTGCTCCCCATCTTTTCCTTCAATACGTTAGTGAAGAACCCCACTCAGTTCTTCTTTTTTTTTGCCGAGGCGGCATCGTCTTCTCTTTTTTTCACTGCCCTTTAGACGGTGACGTGTTTTCCTCTGAACACCTGGCCTTCCCTCTCTTCTTCGAAACGTTTTAAAGGGAGTCCCTTTTGACCCAGTTTTTTTTTCGCATCGAACCGATCTTGTACGCTTCCCCTCGGCCGGGACCCGGAAGCAAACGCCCTCGTCTTTTTATGAAAACCTAAGGCGAGTCTGACTGCCTCGAACTTTTTTCCACCTCCTACGAGCGGCAAACGCAACTTCCCTTCCCTCTTTCCTCCTCCGGCCTTCTCGAGGGTAAGGAGCGAACCTCTTTTCTTTTTGTCTCGTACCCACCCAATCTTGCTTTTTCTCCCCTCCTTCCCTACCTTCTTCCCTTTTTTTTTGTCCTCAGCCCCCCTACGAAAGAGCTGCGAGATTCCCCATTATTTTCTTAGGGGGTTCTTCTCTTTCTTCGAGACCGCTTTCCCCCAAAGGTACAAGACGCCCCTTTATGGGTCCGCCAACCCCAAACGCTTCCCCCCCAGAAGACTTTCCCCCCGAAGACACTATTCGAATTGCGAAAAACACCGCCGCTTTCTTTTGTGCGATATTGCCGGATTTTTCTTCCCGTGGGAGAGTCCACGTCGGGGCTTACTGGACCTTTCCCCTTTCCCCCGTCCGCGCTTAAAACCATTCCTTTTGTGGGTGGAGTGTGGCCCGTTCCCTGTTTATTGTCTTCGACGACCGTGCTTGGTTTTAGGATCACGACCGTGAGAGTTCTTTGGCACACCTGTCCACCGGCGGTCTTTATTCTCCCTATCGTTTTTTCTTGGTGGTGTTGCAGTTTGGTTCGTCCTCGAGAAATCCCCGTAGGATGCCTGCTTGTTTTCGAGCCTCTTCACCCTTTTTTTTGCTTAACTAGTACGTCCCATTAGAATGTCGTTTCCCTGTCTGGCCCAATGAAATTTCCCCCCCTCTTTGAAGCTCTCCTCGCTTTTTTTTCTGAGTGGGACTCAGTCCTTTGTGGCTTCCACTTGTTTGATGGCCAAGCCCAAATGTTTTCTTTATTAGGTATTTTTTTCAGTTTTGAAGACCCCTTGTTGGGGTTTTTTCGTTCTACCTGCAAGAGGAAGACTCAATTTCTCCCATCCGTCTCGCGTTTAGATCCTCTCCTCCCCCGCGGGTGTTTTTTTCGTTCTTTTCCCTTTTACGAAAAGGGAATGCATGATCGTGTTTTGTTTTTTTCGTGTTTCCTGAGAGCGGTTTTTGAACTTGTCCCGCCACACGTCCTTTGGAGGTAGGATGTCGCAGGAGATTCCTCCCTTTCGAATTTCTGGAAGCATTTTTTGTCGCGTACACAGAGCTTGGATCCGTGCCTGGGATTTTTTGTTTTGCCGCCCAGTGCAAAGATCGTTTTGACTGGCTGTTTGTTTTTGTTGTTTCTTGGGGTGATTATCGCCACGTTCGGATGCTTCTTTTTCTTGTGGTGAGCTATTCACGAAGAGTTTTCTTTTTTTTTTCTTCGGTCACCGACGCTGTGAAACACGAGCTGGAGACTATGTCTCTTTTTGTCGTACAATGTTTTTTTCTCTCCCTGCGACCCCTTCCCCCCCCCACTACTGCGAGTGGGAGTCTTTTTCTCCGGCTCGAGACGCATCCCCTTCTCTTCTCTTTTTTCAACTCGCTTCTCGGCGTTCCCGGTGATCTGTTTGACGCTCCGGCGTTCCTCCCTGCCGTATCGCCGTCTGGCGGATCGCCGTCGAAGGTGTTAGCTGGTTCTTTTCTTCTTCCTCGTGGGACCCCTCTCCCCTTTCCCAAGGTATCTTTATTAACCCGGCGGCCCGTCTTGTTTCGTTTTCTTTTTCCTTCCCCTTTCCATGTCGACTGTTTTGTTTCTCTTTTTTTCTTTTAATTTTTGCCGTAAGCAGTTTGGGGATCGGCCCGTGCCACCCCTCCTTTGCTTCTGTCGCGGTTTGCAATTAGTCTTGGCGCGTTGCAGTAGGCTCTTATTTTGGTGCCCACCCCCTTTTAATCGCGAAGGCCGCTGTGAGGGTCTGTTTTTTTCCGTCCTCGCATGGTTGTCCATTCTTAGATAAGGTACCCTATTCTGTTCCTCGGCGTATTGCGTTTGTAACGGCGCGTTTCCTTTGCTTGTCGATCTTCCTCTCCCCCCTCTCGGTGGCGATCCTTACGTCCAGCGTTCCTGGTCCCTCTCTGAGACTTTTAGTGGGAGTGTTGACCCGTTTCTTTTCGATTTATCTCTTTACTCTTCTGCCACCCCTATCTGTTCCTTTTCTTGTCTCGTTTCCTTTTCGAGGTCTGTTCGAAAACACTTTCTTCTTTTGAGTGTTTTTTTTTTTTTTCGCGGCCCAACGAACCGGAGACTGGCCTAATATTGGGCACTCCCGACCGGTGGACCCCCCTATTTTGGGGCTCTCCTTATTTTTGTTGATGCCGTATTGAGCCAGCGGAATTTCACAGCGACGAACTATATTCACCGCCTGGTCGTCACCTGACTGTGTTTTTCCCTTTCCTACCTTCCAGCCCTTTTAAGGCCTCATTGTTGACCTCTTGTTTTTCTTTAGGCCAATTTGCTTCGTTCTACGGGTAACCCACCCGTATGGACTTTTTACTCTTGTCCCGTCTTTCGTCGTGTTGAGGACTTCAGATGCGTCCAGTATGGAGCTTCACCCCTACGTGTTTTAGGCGTATTTTTTCTGGCCTTCTTTATGCCCCTCTGCTGACCTTAGCGTTTTTTCGTGGCCGATACCACTCGTTGCCTTCGATTGTGGCGACATCACTTGCGATTCCTCCCTTCGAACCCTTTTGGACTAGGGAACCAATTTCATTTGTGTTCTAGGTGTCCCACTCTCCCGAATTCCTTAAGAACTGGTAGCTCCTCAAGATGCGCTTTTATTATTCTCCCGGGAACGCTTGTTGGACGTACTGATTTCTCGCGTGGCTTTGCGTCCCCTTATCTTCCTCCAGGGGGTTAGACGTTTCCTTACACGTAGATTTCTTTTTTCCTCTCTAGGTTTCCAATTTCTACGAATGGGCAGGACACACGCTCGGAGCAGAGGTCCTGCCTTCTAACTCCCCTTTCTCAGGGCGATTGTCCTTTTTTTTTTTTCCAATCAAAAGGACGGTTGGAAGGCCTTATCCTCCACGCATCGTGCTCTTTCCTTCGCTAGTCGACCGGCATGTTGTGAAGGTCGTCCCCCGGCGTTTTCTGTAAGGAACCCCCCCTTTACCCTTTCGACTCCCCTTACATGTGAAGGCAACTCCCCCTAGTACATCTCTTTGCGACGGTGGTCGCGACTGTGTCTGAACTTTTTCCTTACTCTTCATCGCGGCGAAACGATTCCTCACCACCTCTACGGTGTCGATTCGATTATGCTCTAGTTTTTTTTTTCATCCTCCAGGTCTTTTAAAAGCTCTTGAATCCCTGACGGGTTCCCCATAGACCTAATTTTCTTCTTGTTTTCTTTGGTCGTAGCTCTTCAGATCCGTCGACCCTACGTTTTGTTTGGCTTCCTCCAGTAGTCTTTTTTAAGTCATGACGCCACCGCCCTGCTGTTTCTCCCAAGTTTTTTTCCCTGTTCCCGGTATAGACGCTATTCGCTAATTCCTTTTTTGCTGAGTAAGGCGCACAAAGAACTTGGCTCCGCCCGGTTATCCTCACCACATCTTTCCTTTTCCCATCCCCCCCCCTCGAAACTCTCTTTCTGGCCCTGAACGTTCCCTGCCCCGAATCACCCCCTTCTTGGAACGGCCCGTTCCCTTTTGAACACCTCAGTGC
>Ga0179591_1258517_pt1 | contig 18095 bp, 16 predicted proteins | sample CZOMad2_1_08_16f_FD_182891 | JGI IMG/M metagenome (GOLD analysis project Ga0179591, IMG submission 182891) | Vadose zone soil fungal communities from Angelo Coast Range Reserve, California, USA - CZOMad2_1_08_16fungal (PacBio error correction) | ecosystem: Environmental > Terrestrial > Soil >... | reverse complement strand
GCGCGGATTTCAATGCCGCTGATCTGTCCCGGCATGGTTAGAACCCTTCTTTCTTTCTCTTCGGTTTCCGCAGGATCGCTTTTCGGCGTTCTTCATTATGGTTTTTTTTTGGTGGATTCGAAGATTTATATACTCTTCCCTTTTCCCTTTCGGTGACATTTCCCGAGCTTCCTCAAACCCCCCCTCTTCCGCGGACCTCCCTACAGCCATTCCTCGTCTATCCATCGGTTCCCCATGGACGAGGTACCCTTGTCCGGTGATGTGATCCCCCCCAAGCCTCCTGCCTCTAAGGAATGAGTCATAGTTTCTTCACTTCACTCACGCTTTGGGTTGGTTTGGCTCCCCATGCTTATCTATCACATAGGAGCCAGTGAGGTTCCTTATGTTATAGGACTTTGATTCTGCCCCTGCTTCCTCGACGTCCTAAACGCTTTTCCGCCCTGAAATTCAAAAAAGAATGTAGAGGCGGCCGCCTCGGAAGACCTTTCGGAGCTTGTCGTCTGTCCCTCGAGGCCTAGGTGTGACAAGCGCTTGCACATGATGTTTTACATATCTTTGAAAGAGAGTCCTTTCTCCCCCTGCTGCTATATAGGCCGATCCCCCTGTGGAACCACCCAAGTACGATATGACCGATGGTTCCCCTCCCTTGTGGTCTTCTCTTTCGCCATTTGATGAGCTTTGGCCTCAGAGGTGAGTATCTGGCGCAATTCTCGATCCGCCCACATCCCTTCCGCTGAGGATCTTTTCCTATTATACGTTCGCTAGTCACCCTTATCCGCCATGGTGAAGTTCTCCTTCCATTTTTTCCCCCAAACCTTCTCGGAAGGCCCCCGGGACCCTTCCGCTTGTATTTGTTTGTATAAGCCTCGCGCCGGATTTTTTTTCATGCCCCCATAGTGCCCCCCATGTTTATTTTTCTGCGGCTTAAAAACCTTCCCGTCGAAGTAACCTTTCTCTGGCGTCTGAGCCATTGTTGTGTGTCTTCACCGAACCCAGACCTCTAGCGATCGCACCTTCCCCCTTCCCACCTGGGGTTCGGAGGCGCCTCTGCCTGACATGGCTTCTCCCCTTCGGAGCGGAATAGAGCTCAATCCGCCCAAATACGGCCATCTCTCCCCTTTGCCTGCGGTGTCCCCGGTGGTGGGGAACTCTTTTCAAACGACCCTCTTTTTGTCTGTCGGTTCAAAGGATGTGGGGACCTCCCTTTTCTCGAACTTTCATCGCCAGAGTTTTTTGTTCCCGAACGCCTTTGAATTCCATTTTTTGGAACTGATAGTTTTTTCTATTCTCGCTGTCGGTTAGAGAACTTATCCCCTTTATCGCTTTCACCTCCCTGGAGCGAGACTTTCTCCTCGGTAACCTTCGAAGGTGCGCTCCCCCAGGTGGCTCATCCCCTTCCCCCGCCGTGGCGGAGCCCCCTCGTTTTTGGTGGAAAAAAAAGAAGATTCCACTTTTTGAGCATTTCTTTGGGAGAGCGGGTAAATTTGTCACCAGTGGTAAACGCTGGGCCTCCAGGAGCAATTGTGACGTTATGGCTTTCCCAGATATTACCCTAACGGCAATCTCCAGTTGGTCAACTTCCTTATTTGTCGCGATGACGGAGATCGCATTGCCACAACCCGCTCTTTCTGGGAAAAACCGTGTCTTTTTCTTTTCACTTCCAAACGAAATCTACTCTTCTACAGCTAACTCGCGGAGTTCGCTCCACTCTATCTTTTCCCCTTTTGTTTTCCTCTAGTTTCTCCCAACCCGCTGAATAAAACCTTCTTGGTCCATACCAACAGACTCATTATTTGTTTTTCTTTCGACTGGTGATCTGCGGTCGCCATGTCTTTTGCGAACCACGCTTACATCCTACTCCCTTCTGGGAAGAAATCCACCTCACCACCGACGCCTTGCGTGTCTCTTTTGAATTTGCCTTTCCCTCTCTTGTAGCGACAAGCCTTATATACGCCAAGTTTCAGATTGCGTAATAGCACAACCGCCTCTGGTATCTGATGATATCCGGCATTATCGCTTTCAATATCCTGACCCCAAAGTAAACCATCCCTTCCCCTTTTAATTCAGCGGCCATGTGCAATCAGCCCACCTGAAGCAGGTACGGGATTTTTCCTAGAGGAAAACCCCTTCCTGCGCCTCCCCCTTCTGATCTTCCTCGTCTTGGACGAAAGCTGTATCGATCCCGATCCGGTCCCTCTAAGATTCAGGGCGAAGAGCCCCGCGGTCACTCTTTGGATGGTGGAGTTTCAGCCGTCCTGCGACCACCGGGACACCTCGCTTTTTTTGATTTCGCCCCGTAGGGACTTCCCCCACTTTCACCCCCTCTTCTTCGAAATCTTTTCTCGCCTTCGCTCTTACAGTCAAAACCCTGTTTTCACCCATTCCTATCTCATCAGATTTTCGCGCTCTAAGCAGCGAAGTCCTCTTTCACCAAGTACCAGACCTACCCGCCCCCCAGAACTTAATCGAATTACCGGCCACATTCCTGCTGTACCCTAACATGCCTGTCATCCCCTTTCCTTTTTTATTTTCCAAAAAGCGAAGATTCCATTTCACTGGTCGCCCCACCACGCTTCCCCTTTCTTCACTTTTTTCCCCACCACCCCAGACCAATTCCCCACGCCAGAGAATCTGCCAAAATAACAATTTTTAGTTCTCTTTCTTGTCAGGTAGAGTTGCTGAAGGCATCACCGTCTTTTCCACGCTTTGCAAATTGCTTCGCTCCAAGACAGACCTAGGATTTCTTACCGCCTATTCCGGTGCGCATCGCTCCATGTGATGTTCACTTCTTGATCCCCGTGAAAAGGGTATACCCTTTCGTGGGCTCCCCCGAAGCCCAGACACCTTCTCCCACGGGACAATTACTCTTTTTTCCTCCGCCTTAAGCCTGGGCTTCTGCGAGTTGACCGTTCCCCCCAGTCGACACCCGCTTGTCTCGTCCAGAGACTTATGAGGAAGGAGCTATTGGCCCCGTCTTATGGGACCCCTAAAATTCTTCCTCCCCGCTTATCCGAGATTTCCATAAACCTCCCTTCCCCACTGCAAACGGGACCCTTTCCTCTCTTTTACAGAGAAAGTTGGCGGGTTTTGTAGGATGCTCCTTTGGCTGCCCCACTACTTGTATTTTCCTACAAACCACTTTGCTCCCACTCTATCCAGGCTTTCATAGTGCATTAATCAGGTTGCAAATCCCCTGGCGGTTCCCTATCGGTTTAACCCTTTTAGAGACGCACCCGTGACTTGGGTGTGAAAAAAAACCTCGACCCACTGCTTCTGGGTAAATGACCTCTCTCGCCCCCCGTTTTTCTCAATTCCTTTCCCTGGGTTGTTTTTGGGGTTTTTTTTTTTGTGCGTCCTCTTCAAGAAAGTCACTATTTTTTTCAGGTGCCTTACTTGATTCTAAGTCTCTGCTCTACGGCGAGCGAACGCTCCTTTCTAAATGGGATAAATCTCAATTCTTTATCAGATTCCAGCCGTCTTCCCCCATTGATCACTCACCCTTTTCACTTATTACAACGGTTGGTCGCCATCCATAAACCCTTTCCCCCCTGCCAGTCCTAATAAATTTTTTTTGACAGAACCCCCCCTTCTCTTTTCAAAATTTTAACAGTGATATCTCCCTCCTCTCTGGCCATAGGCCTGCCGACCTTTCGTGAGTACAAGGCCTCCCGTAATTTCGGGGTGTTAATCCAAGTGACCCATTCCCATGGAAATACGTTTCCTTTGTATCCAAGCCACGAAACCTTGTCCGCCCGAATTTTTACACGTCCTCGTTTATTTCCCCCCCCCTGTGCCGTCCGAGGACTCAATCACTGAAGCGACTTGATGTTTTTCCTCCCCCGATGTATAGGCCCCTCGCCTTTCAGCAACCATCCCCCAAATTCGAGAAGGCGTCCAGTTGGGGACGTGTCCCTAAGCACAACGAAAGCGTCATCCCCTGAAAGGCCCCTTCGATGTTGGCCGCACTCAGAAGTCATTACTGCGTTTCTCCACCCTTCCCAAGGTCTAGTCTTTCTCAGCGATTTGGATTTTTTTTTTTGACGACGCCGAGGGATGAATCTTCGCTTGCTGGCGCCCCTTGGTCCCTGAAGGGCATATTTTTCTGTGTACTCCTCCGAGTTCGGTCCTCTTTTTTATTTCCGAGTGCCACTTCTCTGGACGAGGCCCTTCTTTTTCCCCCCCTTAGAAAACGTTCACTACCCTTCTCAACTGATGGGCCATATCCCTGAGGTTCCTCCACTGAATTACCATCCCTCCTGAGACAGTTCAACCCTTTTAATGATTGTTTCTTTTTATCGTTTCCCATCGTTGGGTTGAGCTACTTCTTCTCCCCCCCTCATAGCTTTGGCGGAGCTTGCTTTTTTTGCAGAGAAGTGCGGAACCAAGCTCCTCTCCTCATTTTCCTAATTGTACCCGGCCCTTTGGCGACCTGGCAGTTTAACTTTCGATAAAGAGATCTTGCAGAAACTCTCCTCAATAAGCGTTCCCAGGAATGCGCCCCCCCCCACCTTAGAGTCCCTTTGTGCCCCTCAGCACTCCTCTTTTGTAGCTAATATCGCCTTTTTTAAATAGTTTCTCAAGGAGCGAGGCTCCTAGACTTTTAGTGCGAGCGGACTCTTTCTTGGAGACATAACCTGCGAGTTCTCGGTTCGTTCGTTCATCGTTTTAGTTTTAGAAGTTTTTTTCTCTCAGCCTTGATTGTTTTGATGAACACTCCCTGCAGTCTCGACGAGCAGGAGATGGTCTCCCAGTAAGGCATTCTCGACCCAGTTCTTTTGAACCTTTTTTATGCCAACAAATCCCATTTCCCTTCTCCGGATTTTCCACGGTTTTTCTTTGGTAGACGGAAAACTTTTACTTTGCCTTGACTTGCAGGACCCCCGCCCAAATCTCGGCAGACTGTGGTTCTGAATTTCCGGCCTCCGTGTGCCTCCGGTCACCTAGCGGAGTCATGTATCTACTTTGACTTTTGACCCTGAGCTCCACAATGATCTTTTTTTTCGGCTCCGTTGCGTTTGATTTTATTTATGTTTAGCCAACCGTTGGTTTCTTGATTTCAAAACGTACAGATGTGCTACGAGGGAAGTCTGCCTAAATCTTTACGCGAGTATGACGCCTTCCCCCTCCCTCTCTCGCTCTTAATCAGGTAGGAGAGTGCCTCCCACCATCTTTGGACCTGTAGAATTCTGTGCGTAATCCCCCAGAGAATTGCTGATCCGGCCCGTGGGTCGATTCCTTAGGGTAAATTGGACCGTACTAGGCGTTTTGTCCTTGTTTTCCTTTTTAGTTCACCCCTGTCTTGTGCTTCTTTCAGTTCATAAAGATGAGGTTACCCGCCCAATGTTCTTTTGTTTGCTCATATAGTGAACCGATCAACCGCGCTCCCGGCTCCTTGGTGTTGGAGATTTTTTTCCCCTTTGCCTTCCCCATTTGTCGACCCAGCCCCTCCCTTCCCCCTATTTCCTGATTTTGATTTTTTCCTTACGCCCCCCCCCCTTCTGCCAATCTCTCTCGTGGATCTCCCCCTTTTCGGTAATCATTTCGTCTTTTTCACACGGACCTCGGCAAATCACGTTTACAGAATGACCTGTCACGCGGTATTTCTCTAGCCGGGGTCGACCTTGTTAGTTTTAGTTACATCGGCCTTTTCGCTTCGTGTTCTTTCCTTTATTATCTTGCTACATGTCAGTTTGTGGACTGTGGCAGTTTCACCGGCAAGATCTTTTTTTTTTAATCTTCGAGCCTTTCTTTTTTTCCACCCTATAAAAAGTGTGACTATTTGTAGTCCGGCACCCCATGTGTTTGACTCCCTAGCAGATTTTCCTTGCGACTACAGCCAATCCCTCGGCTTTTAAGCTTCCTCACCTTAACGACACGTCCCTCTACGCGGTGCTTCGTTCCATTTTGCCATTGATTTCCCTTGTCGTTTTTTTGATCAACTCGTCACATAGCGTGATTCTCTCCCCCCCCCGGAATTTCGTTTGCATTTTTTATTCTCCGGCTGAGAATCTTTGTGTCTGGGTCGAGGAGCAGGTTTGGCTATCCTCCGGTCTTTTGATGGTAGAAGTTTCTGCGGTTGTGGTTGAGAGGTGCCGTTCCTTTCGAGGCCCCGACAAGAGCGGTTATAAGAGTCCGGACGCTTGTTTTTGGAGAGTTTTTTTTTTGGTTCCCTGAGCGCTTCGTCTGCTCCGGTTTTCTTGGTGTTAAAGGGGAGGCGCGGGCCCCCGGCTACAGGTAACCTTTTCGGACCGCCCGCATTGTCCCTGTCTCTCCCTTCTGAGGACGAGAGGCCCTCTCCCTATTCAGAATGCCTGAGCCTGCAGAGGTTCCTTCTCTCAGATCGTCTTTTTTTTTCAGCGCCTTCATCGTTGAAGTCAGAATTTCCGATTCGGAATTGGTTTGTAATAGTTGATCCTCCTCTAAGATACCGTTGCTAGGGAGTTACGAATGTTTTCCGACATTTCCTAAGAGCGAAGTTTCATTTCTTTTGACGGGCAGGAGACTCTTCCCAGCGATTCCCACATGCACTGAGTATATTTCAGATTTCTTTGTCTCCTAGAACTTCTCTGGAATGATTTCTTATTCTGCTCTAGTTAAGCGTTTTATGCCGAGGCCCTTTCAAGGCACGTCTGGGTGTCCCCTTCCTTGGCACCCTCGGACCCCATCAAGGGTCTCTTATTTATGTAAACAACTGACATTTCTCCGTTCCCTTCTCCCTTGATAGAAAAAAAAATTTGTTCCGCGTGTTTCGTTAGCCACAATCCCCCCCCCCCACTCCTGTATTCTTTGCTTTCACCTGATATCGCGATTTTCCCGTAAATATTTCTCCCCTGAAGTTTGCCGAGATGCAGGCTCTTTAGATCTGGTGGCTTTCGTTCTTTTTGCCGTCAAACGGCATCTTCCGGACGGCCGCTGATTGCGCAGCAAAGCTTGCTTCCCTTCAGTAGCTCTTCATATTAAGGGCAGCCATTCGTTTTCAACGATCCAGTTTCGGTTGGTTACCCAACCTTCGCTGACCTTTAGAAGAGGCTGTAGCCCCTCTCCCCCTCAGAGAGCTTGCGCCCTCCGTAGCCGTTTTTGAAGCCACTTTTTCCTATGATTTCCCCCTCACGTCCCACCTCACCGACCTTCCCCTGGTGAGAGGTTCCCCTTGTTAAGCCCCCGGAGATCGTTTTCTGGCTCTCCTTTTTTGCAATAGTTGATCGGCGCCAAGTTCTTTACTCTTTTCACAGTGTAGCTCTCCCCTTTTTTTTCTGAAGTTATCTTGTAGAACTTCTATCATCAAGCCAGGCTCCCCGCCACTCCTGGCCGTGCCAGAGGATGGCGTCAAAGCCCCTGCTGGCCGATGCTCATTTTTCTAGAAGTTTCGGTAAGATACTTTCCTAGGTGACCCCTTATGCTGTTTCGATTAGTCGTAGGCATTGGCCTTCCCCTTTTTGTTAGGTATGTGAGTACTTGCCCTTTTTTCTTGCCGCTTCCTTTCATTGCCCGTGAAGCCTGTCCCGACTCCCCCCAAAAATGGAACCGTGGCCCTTTTGCCGTGCTTATCTCCCCTCTCTTTGTGTTCCCCAGGTAAGACGGGCCTGGATCAGACCCATCGGCAATGTTACTTGCGGAGCGAAGTTTCTCCCCCTCCCGGTCGCATTTGCAACTATTTGGCCCCCTCAGGCGACGTTAGGAGGAGACCCCCCTCCTCCACAAGTCGATTCTTTACTCTAATTGAAAGCGGCAGTTCCCCTTCCCTTACAGAACCGGTCCCTTCACCATTCCTTCTGAGGAAAGCGAGACTTAAGGGCTTCTTCCCACAGTTCGCCCTAGAGACGATTGCGACCGAGGGGGATGCATTTGCGCGAATACTCCCTCCCTTTTCTGAAAACTCTTCTCGTCTCTTTTTTTCAACGTCTGAAAGCTTAACGACCCCTCCCTGTTGCACTCCCTTTACGGAGAAGTGGGTCCCTTTTTTCTTATCTAGAAGTGCACAAGCTCCCCTGGAACGATGTACCTCCATTGCAATGTTCAAGCTTCTGTTCTATCACCTCTTTATTTAGACGTTCTTATCCCTCCCTCCGACCATCTGAGCCGCGATTGCCCTTCGAGGAAAGAAGTCGTGGTATTTTCGCGGGTCCTCGCGAGGAGTAGAGAAGACCTCTGAGAATTCCGTTCCCCCCCAAAAACACACCCATCAACAACGAATCCTCACAACACAAACAAAACCCCCCCCCCCCCAACAAAAAAACATACCCCAACTCCTACCTGAAAATCACGAAAACAACCACCACACAAACCCAAAAATCTTACACCAAACACCCAAACAGAAACAAAACCACCCCAAAAAAACAAAACATACGCTTAATCGAAAAAAAAAAAAAAATCCCTCCCCTATACAAAAAACCCCTCACCCACCCCCCACACACAATACCCACCCTACTCCTAAAAAACAAAAAAAAAACACACAACACAAAACTTAAAAACATCACCACACCAAAATCCTAATTCCCCCACAACACCTCCCCAAACACAAAAAAATCCCTCTCATACAACACCACCACCACAACCCACAAAAAAACGCAAAATCAACCCAACCCAAACAAAATAAAAAAACAACCTGAACCAATCAACACCCCAACCACAAAACCTAAACCCAACCCCACCTCCGCACCCCCCCACCAAACCCACTTAACCCACCCCAACCCTCCCCAAACCAAAACACCCTAACCCAAAAAAACAACACAACTGGGTGGGGGGGGAGCCCGGGGTGGTGGTTGGGGGGGTTGTGGTTTGGTGAGGGTGCGGGCCGCGCGGCGGGGGGGTGGGGGGAGGGGCGGCGGTGTGGGGCGGGGGGTGGCGCGGATTCTGGTTGGGCGTTGGGGGGGGGGGGGGTGGTGGGGTGGGGGCGCGCGGGGGGGGGGTGCTGGGGGGGGGGTGTTGGGGAGGTTTGGCGTTGCCCAAAAAAACAAACCAAAAACCAACCCCCCCAAAAAAAAAACACCACCCACAAAAAAAAAAAACAAAAAAAACAAACAACAAACCCACCCCACAAAAAACAACATTCCAAACACCAAAACAACACAAAAAACAACCTATTCACCCAAACCATCCCACAACAACCAACCATCCCAAAACAAAACTACACAAACAAACCAAAAAAAAAAAAAAAAAAAACCAACCAAACAACCAACCAAAAAAAACAAAAACCCAAAAACCCCCAAACCCCAACCAAAAAAACCCCCCCAGATTGAACCCGACCCTCCTCCCTTGCTCGCAGATGCTGCTCTCCTTTCCAGCACACACCCGGCTTCACAGCTGATAGGCTTTTTTTTTTAGGACCCTTTATTCCAACGTCCATCCCCGACGGCCGGTTGATGGTGGCACGTCACCCCCCCCATTCCTGGCACTTTTTTTCACCTCGCCATGTAGAGCCCTTTCTACTACGCTGACTTGGCTTTAGAGGTCGCCGAGGACCATGTTCCACCTATTTTGTTTGCCAGTATGGTTCGTTTGGGAATTACAGCTGTTCCCGATGTCTGGAATCATCACTCCCCCAGTCGCAAATCCACACATTAGACCCCCCCTCCAGCCCGAGAACGCCGCCAATCGCTCCCCCCTTCTGCATTTCGTTTTCAAACGTCCTCAAGAGTATTACTAGGTTAACCTTAACTGTTCCAGATCAGCGAACACTATTCATGGTATTTCTCTCTTTTCAGCATCCTTTTTGTTTTTTTGAGAGAAACCATGCTCCGGTTCCCCCCCAGCACTTTTTCCCCTCAGCAATGGTGAGACAGCTTTGACTCGTTTTTAGCCTTGTCATCGAAGATTGCTTGGCTTCCTGCTTAGATGAGGTGAGTCGTAGTTTTTTCTTGCTCTCAGATTTTCCCGGTAGATTCATAGGACTCCATCGCGCCTTCCTTCCCCCCCGACAACGAGACCCATTCTTGTGCCCCTAGTCCCCCTCGGCGCAAACAGGCACCTCTCTTCTTACAGACATCAGAGGGGAACCACGTTTTCTCCCTTTTTTGACTTCACACATCAATCCTAAGAATTCTCCCCCCGGCCTTTCTTTTTTCCTTCTAAAATTAACATGCACCCATCTCTAATGTGTGTGCCTTCACTTGCCCCTCTCCCCCATCTTTTTTTTAGAGAAAGGAAAGGTACTTCTTTGCCTGGTGAGACCCTCTCTGCTACGTTGGGCGGTGATTAGCGCCCATCCCCCAGACCCCTTTGCAAATTGCGCATCCTCCCGTCTCTTTCCGGACCCAGGCGTGTGAGCGGGCATTCCTTGCATAGTCGCGTGGTAAGCGTTTCAGTGCCCCACCAAGCCGCGTACACATGTAGTTCATGCCCCCTTTCCAGTTTCTTTCCCCCCCTGAGAGCTTGCGATGGCTCGCGCCGATAGGCTTACCGGCACCCAACTTTTTCGCTCTGTCCTTTGGACAGCATGTCTGGTGTTCGGCTTTTTATCTATCTTCGATGGGATTTTCTTCGTTCGCCCTTTCCTCGATAATTTTCCGAGAGGGCTATTTTCTACGTATTTCCCAGCAGCCTTCCTTCTGCGCTTTTTTCCTCCCCCCAGCTGTGTGAAGACGTCGGGCTAGGCCGCTTCCCCGACTTCCCCGGACTTCGTGGGGTCCCCTTTCGCGTTGTATTAAGCCCTTTCGTGGAGGCTTCCCTCTTTCTTTGCCAGATGTCCTCGCGTTGATGCTCACCATTCCTCTCTCGAGTCTAGGAAGCCTGGATCTTATCCTCCTACGGTGTTTTCCCAAGTTCACAGTCATCAGCCCATCGTCACTGAACAAGTCCCATCCGTTTTGTATTCTTAGCGTCGTTTCCCTTTGATGCTCACCCTCCCCCTCCTTCCTTCGGATAGAGTGCTCAACAGACCGTCAACACCGGCGTTCGGCCCTTTTCTTACCCTTATCCAGGAAGAATCCCCCCGAATAGCGTTGGATTTTCCCCTGCTTCTTGGCAGAACTTATTAAAATGATCTTCGAAGCCTTCTTGGTCCAGAAAGCCTTATTTGAAATGGACCGTGCCGGACGAAGGTTATGATTTCTTTCAGCGATTCCCTCGCACCCCAACCCACCAAACAACACCACACAACACCAAACCCCCCAACCCCCCAACACCCCCAAAAAACCCCCAACCAAACCAAAACCCGTCTCACTTTCTCACCGTCATTTTCTCTCCCCCCTTCCAATTTCGACGGCACGACGCACGGGTCCGGGCACGTCTTCCGTTTTTGGTTGCGAAAGAGTTTCCGACGCAATCCGTTTCTTGTCCCGATCAACAGATTTTGGGCTGTGTTCGTGGTGTTTGGAAGACTTGGGCACGTTTTAGTTCGGGGGAGCGGCTTTGTAAACCTTGCACCCCTTGGGAGTCGGGAGGAAGGTCGTTAGGATAAGCTCGTGGGTTCCCCCCCCCCTCCTCTTAGGCCCCTTTTAAATTTTTCCACCAGCCTAGTCACGAATTTCCCCCTGATCCTCTGAAGTAAGCCCCTGGAGATAGATTTCCTTTTCTCCGAGCTTTCTGCGGGGCATCCATTGTTTTTCCTTTTTTTAAGTTGTCAGGGAAAAACCTGCAAGCTCCCCCTCCTTAAGACCAGCGCCTCTCCGTCGCTCGCCACGCTCAGCGCAGATGTTTCTAGTCTTCTCTTTCTCCACACCCCTCTGACTTCACACTTCAGGGATTGGTGGCGTCCAAAACCACCCGGTCCCCCTTCCCCCCTTCTTTTTGTTTGCATACGGCGTCTCGGTCGCGTGAGTTGTTGATTTTCAATCGATTCCTTACATTGTAAGCTCTTTTTTTTCCTCTCTATCGACAAGAACCCCTCACCCCTCAGAGTAGGGACAGATGCCCGGCCGCGTTTCTTTCGTCCCTCCCGCCAGTCCCTATAGTGACTTGCTTGATCCGACCAGTGATATTCCTCTAAGATCTTTGCCGTGCCATGGTTTGGCGCTTCCAGCTCTGCAAGTCCCCATTGCACAGAAGATCCTCATTCCCAGGCAAGTTTTGTCTCCAGTATTACCCCACGTTGTACGGGGATTCCACAGGCTCCGCTTTGACCCCCCCATTAAGTTTACGGAAATCTATTCCACCTCCTGACTTGCGTCACCTTTTTATTCCCGATGAGTCCTGGCCGGTCCGGAATCGCCTTCTGGTTTTCCCTCGGAGGAACCTGTCCCCGCACCGCTTTTTACCTGCAATAAGGGACACCTTCCCTATTCCCCCCGACTAAAGTCGAATTCTGGCCGCCCGCCTGACACCCCATGCTAGTAGCACTGGTTTCGATGCGCGCACGTACCAAACCCCCGAGAGGGACCCCTCTTTCTTCTCCCTCTAATCACATATTGTAGTGTGGGACCCAGCTCCTCCGACATCCACACCCCGCCGCTCTAACAGACTTCCTTCCGCTTAACCCCCCTTCATCTTTCCTCCCCCCCCCCCCCCGGTCCACAAACCCTCCTTGTCCCCCCGTAGTTATACCCTCGCAACACCGAGGCCAATTCAATTGGCGACAATACTGTCTATCAGTTCGCCAATGTTCAATCCTCCCGACCCTCTACCCATTGGCAAAATGCATTTGCCCCTCTGACAACACACGCCCCCACTTGACTATTTTCATGCCGGTCGGTGTACCAACTCGCCCCCCCCCAATCTCCCCCCCCCTAGGAAAGCCGAGCTACACTCCATCCTGTGTTTTCACGGGTTTAGGCCCGAAGGGCTACTGTGCGCCCACCAACATCTCCGCCCTCAGTTTTCTCTTTTCAATCTGTTTATGACAGGCATTTCACAACTCCTGCTTTGTGAAAGCCCTTCCCTTCCCCCAAAGAACTCCAAGAGACCGAAGACGTTATCAGAAAGACCTAATCGCTGGAAAAGAGTTTTTCTTAGATCCGTCTACATACCAGATGTTCTCCCACCGGAGGGACCTCATACAGTCAATGGAAGGCTTTTCGTCGTTTTTGGCTGCGTAATATGGCCCCCCCTCCTTTTAAAGCATAGTATCCCCCTCCTTCCTCAAGATTTTCCCTCCCTTTTGCCGCCCCGGCAACTCCAATCCCATGCTCCCCACTCTCCAGTTTTCCCACCGTGTGGCCCTCCACAGGCGCCCTTCCCTCCCCAAGTATTGATTTGTGACAGGACACCCCAACTTACCTCCCCCTTTTTTCCCTTCGACATTTTTTTGCTTTTTCCTCAACCCGGATCCCTCCCCCATTGGCCTTTCCACCGAGCGTCTTTTTTTTCACCCTTACGCATCCAAGCAACCTACCTTTTTTTGGTACCCGACCCGACCGCCCGGCAGAGTCTTTTACCCTCCCCCTACCGCCCCCCCGTTGCGGATAATTGCTGCTCATTCTCACGACACCGCACCCTTCCCCCTTTTCGCCTTCCCTGCGATCTTTAATCGTGTCTCCATGGCCGTCTCCTTTCTTCGTGCGGCGTTTGTTCAAATTTCCTTTAAGGGTCTGAATATTTGCGTCCAAGGACCATCGTATTCATTTCTCCCCCGGTTTTTCTCCATCAATCAAAATCCACCCCCACATAGATGCTAGTCTGCCATAAGCCTCTAAGTGATAGTCTTTTTATTTTTGGGGGACCACGTCGTTCCTTTCCCAATCAGAGTCTGCTAGCATGGAGAACCCGGATTCCAATTTCCCCTGACTCCAATATTCTCCTTCCCCACAGTTTCCCGGCGTGTCGGCGGGGGTCATACCATTGCCAATTTACCACCGTTTTCCCATCTACCCCCCTCCCCCTCAACCTTGACCTTCCTTTCAAATTATCTATTTTTAACTTTTTGCGTGTCAAGTCCATTTCCAACCTTAAGGCATCGACTCCTAGTCCTCCTGATCCGGGCAGCATTAATTTTCTATCTAGCCCCCAAAATCACCTCCCGGTCGCTATCTCCAACCCTTTCCTCCCCTTCTCAGAATCCAGACAAATTCACAAGACCATCAAGCATCTTTTCCCACAATAAGAATTAGCGTCTAAACACGGCCTCGGCTGCCCCTCCCTAACTGGGTCGTTAGTTTATCCTCTCCTTTTTACGCCCGATCTGAAGGCTCTCCATTGTCTTTTTTACTCGGCCGCACTTTCGGGAATTATTAACTGTTTCCGGCCATGCTCCTATTTGTTGTAGGCACATTTTGGTCCTATGAAGGTCTTCGCTTGGGTATGCTTTTCCGCATTCTCTATCGAGCGTTCTGCCGTGCCCCCCTTTACTTTAACCTTTTCCCCCCCTTTTCGCTTGGCGAATTTCTTTTCCGCCTCCCTGCTGACAAGCTTATTTAATTACAAGCGTATGAGTGTTGTCGATATGTCCTTATTTTTTTCCTTTCCTCCCCGTTGGTGTTTCTCTGATGCCGCTCACCCCAACACTCAGTGCTCCTTTTCTCTCGAGGGAAGTGCTATACCGAGGCAGACCCTCTTTCCACTATTATCGCTCCTTTGTCTAAAGGGGTCAGGACATGTGTCTCCTGGCATTGTGACTGCTTTTTCGATAATTCACGTAATCCCCCCCGAGATACCTAGAAGATTCCCTCCGCCGCAGTAACCGCACCCAAACCAAATGCGGTAATGGCCTTTCAAAATCCCGGCGCTGCTGACTTTAGTCTTTCCATGATCTCCATCCAATCTTGGTAGATGCTCTCGTACTAACCCGAAAGTTTCGTTAGTCGGAGTCCTCCCAGAGCTACGCAGTCTGCTGGTCTACTCTCCACTTTCAGGATGCGGTCTGGGCGTTTCATTTTCTGATCTTTACTTGGCAGGTCGATTTCTCGATAGCGTTGCTTGGATTTTTTTCGACAGATATCACATGACTAGTTTAACCTATCGTTACGGAAGGTCGGCCTAGCATCCCCTTCTCTTCCCTTCTCGTTTTTTCCCCCCGCAAACCGTTCAACAATCCCTTGATCTCGTACTTCGCGATGGCAACTTCGTGATTTTTTTCTGGGCCCCAAACTTTTCTTCCTTTTTTTGAACTGGCCCCTTGGATGACCCCCGATCTTGTTTTGCCCTTATCTCTCCTGGTCAGGCTCCCTTGGCGGATCCCCTTTCTCCCCATGTCAGCCTCTAGCACTTCACGACTTTGACAGGTTCCCCTCCTTGGTTCCCTTCGATTAAACAATTTTTTTCTATGATATTCGTGGCCGTCCGTCGTTCTTTCTTTGGCTGGATGTTATTGATGTGCGCAACCTTTGCCGTCCGTAACGATGGGGATTTTACCCCCTAGACGTATGACCCTTATAACTATGTACGTTTTAAGCCTCCAGGACCTCATTCCCCTCTCGGTACCTGTCGACACAGAGTATCTGATCTCTACGTCTCGAAAACAGATTGGTTACTCGTTAGGCGGGCGCTTCTTTGAAGACCATTCCCCTTTCTCACGGCCAAGTGTGTACGACCCAGGCTTTCCATGATTTTTTTCGTACCCTAGTGCGGGTCTTCGGTTTGTAAAAACCTTCACGGGAGCGGCTTTTTCAAACTTCCCCCCTCTTGTGGAGGGTTTTGTCACGCCACTGTGTCGGCGAAGAGTCCGAGTTCAAGATAAAATGAACTTCGCCGCATTGTCTTCTAAGTGGTTTGATGTCCACATCCCCCCCAAGATTGGTGGGCCTTGTCCTGGCAAGGGGTCCCCCACTTTCTAACTGACCTCTTTCCTTTGAATCCCCGGTCTTCATGGTCCGTTGGGTTTTGCCGGCGGCCATTTCCTGTCTTTCTTTTCTATAGGTGGAGGTCAGCTCATTAGCTGGAAATTACGTCTCACACCCTCACTCGAAGGACCGTTCGAACCGGTCCCCCTCTTGGGCTCCGGCCGTGTTGCTCAAGATTTCTTGAGCCGTTCCTAGTATCTCCTTGGACCCCTTTTTCGGTCGTCGCAGCTTCGGCTCTCGTAGGGAATTTTGTGTGATTTGGTCGTGGCCCTGCCAGCTTTTTCACACCGTTTCTGGTACGCGACGCTTTACCCCCCCCAAACCTTCCCCGGAGGGGCTGTTTGTCTCACCGCAACCCCTTCCTTCCACTGTCTTCGTCTTGTCGCAATTCCTCTCCTTCCTGTGGGAGAGACGCTTTGCGCTTTACGACATCGACCTGCCCAGATATACTTCAGTGGTATTACTTTGGTTATGATTTTTGCATCTTTTCTCTCATTGTTTATTTCTCAAATGCCTTAACTGATCCGCTTGATTTCTCCGCCCCATGTGAAATTCTTTTTTGTGGATCCCCCCCCGGCGGATACCGTCTTTGTTCGGTGACCGTCTTTTCCTATCGCGAAGCGTGCCTCAGTTCTAGCATTAAGTTGTACGTTTATTCGGTTTTTTCGAATCTGCTTTTTTGGAGCGTCGGCTTCTGATGGTTACACGACACTTGGATTATCTCTTAGAAGATGGTGTAAACTTCTCGGGTATTTAAAAGCGAGATAGAGAGGAGTACCGGTTTGCCTCAGGCTGTTTCACCGTGGTTCCCTCCCGGGCCAATTGGCTCCTTTTCTGCGGGGAACCTTTTTTTTATGGTTCATTTTTCCTCCAGCGGACTGGAGAATAGAACGATTGAAGCGCGGAGATGAGTCCCGGAAGAGGGCAGGCTGATATCTTGTGTTCTGTGATTCCAAGCTCAAGCTTCCTAAGAACTTTCCTGGATCATTGGTTGTATAGATGTAGCTTTTAGACCCAGTCCCCGATACGTGCCGGTTTAAGGGCTGGCTCTCCTTTCACGACCTGCTGGCCATGTCCATTTCCCCCTTTCTGACATCGGATCTCTGTCTCCCGATCACACATGCGGCTTGCCATCCCCCCGACTATATCTTCGCCGGCGTTTTCACGCGCTCTCTGGCCATTCCGCGTATCTTGTCGTTGCTTTACTCCAAGCGGCTGGACTTCCCCTTTTTCTATTTCACCCCTCGTCGTTAGGGCTTTGTCGTTTCGTCAAGATTATCCGGAAGGTCCCGTGGTTTTTTGACCCCCCTGAAGGGACTGCCTCGCTTTAAGGCTTATCCCAAACTTGGTAGGATTTTTTGCAACCCCCTGTACTTGTGATCTTTGTTTGTTGACAAGGCCCCCTCGTCTACGGCCGACTTCTACTTTTGAACCGACGGAGTCCGTAGACTATCTCAGAGTTGTCTTGGTGCTCTTTTTAGAGGGCTGCGGTTCCCACCACCCTAGGTCCCCTAGTATTGATTTCCGACGTAAGCTGCGGATGCCCGTCTATCGACACAGCCTATACTAGCAATTCGTTCCGATCTCCCGGTGGACCAACTTTGTCTGAGTCGAAGATCTTTCATCGCCACGACCTTAATCTCTTTCAGAGAGAGAGCCCTCGGGACTCCCCCAGGTAATTTTTACAGGATCTCCCCCTACGCACAACTGATTCATTCTTTTCCGACTGATTAGCTTGTCAGCCAGCCTAACCGAGTTGGGTGCTTTTTTGAGGCCCTTCCCCTAGATTCCCAAAAATCGCTCCTGCTCAGGTCCTCTTGTGACTTTGTTCTGTACCAGTGGAAGGTAAGAACTTTTGGAGAAGTTCTCGGCCCTAGAATCTGAAGTTTTTAAGCCATCGCCTTACGTCATGCCGTTTCTGATTTGTTTTGTGCACCCCGCCGCGGCGAATTAATTAGCCCATTAGCGTTCCTTCATCCGTGTCCAACGATTTGCTGAACGAAGGATGGTCTGGTATATTCGCTCTACTGGAAATATGGCCCGTCCCCGGTTTCGGTCTTTGTCTTATCCCGACTCAATACTTTATGGATACTGTCTTAATTTTCCTGTAAGACTCCACGGCTTTCATTTTTTCCCTTTTTTTTTGCCTTGGCCTTCCGCTGTTCGCCCGTGTTTTTTTTTCAATGAAGTCAGTCCATTGCTTCCTATAATACACGACCTCTTGCTTGGTAGTACTCGTCTCGTTACTCTTTAGCAGTCCTCCCGCGGCGCCATCTTTGGACCATTGTCTCCCTCCAGGTCGACGCTTAGTGAACCCCCCCCCCTCTCTGAGAAAGTCGCCAAGTCTGTTCCTTAGAAGAGAAGCGGTACTTTGGGTCCATGCCCGTGATATCCCCCACAAGGATTTTTCTTGCGGTAAAAGATCCTCCGTTTTCAAGATTTAGG
>Ga0179591_1384290_pt1 | contig 18097 bp, 19 predicted proteins | sample CZOMad2_1_08_16f_FD_182891 | JGI IMG/M metagenome (GOLD analysis project Ga0179591, IMG submission 182891) | Vadose zone soil fungal communities from Angelo Coast Range Reserve, California, USA - CZOMad2_1_08_16fungal (PacBio error correction) | ecosystem: Environmental > Terrestrial > Soil >... | reverse complement strand
AATCAATAAGTTCCCTCGGTTTTTGTGTGAGCGCACTCTCGCCGGCTCTTTTCCCCCCCCTCTGTCCCCCCACATTTCAAGAAAAGGGGTTGATACATCTTTACCCTGTCTGTCTCTTTCCCTATCCAGCTACGGTCTTTAGTCAACCATGTATTTTCTCTTTAAGATCCGTCTCTATCTTTACGCTCCTTCCTCTTCTCCTTCCTGCCTCCCTCCCGGGCCTTCGACATTCTCATGTTTATGATTTATTTTGGAAAAGACCCTTTCCCCCCCCCCCTTTCTATTTCGGGTGATCTAGACATATCATTTCTAAACTCGTAACATCTTTCTTTTTACGCGCCCGCGACCCTTTTCCCTTCAAGATTATGAGAAAACTTTCCTAGTCCCCTGGTTTCCGCTCTTTTTTCTGCTGCTGGCGCATATTTTCGTTTTTGGGTGCTTTTTTTCCTCAGGTTGAATTTCTACTCTTTCACCCCTCTTTGTCCTTGCGTGAGGGTGTTCTTTCCTTCCACTGCAGATGACCTCGACATGGCCCTCTTGTTTTTTGCTTTTTTGTACAACAAACGATGCTTTTCGCCCGAAGTTCTTCCTAGTGTTCCCCTTCCCTCGTTGCTTCCGTCATACCCGGCACACCTCTTTCCCTCCTCCTTTGTTTTCTGAAAAGAAAAGCCTACCTCTTTTTTCCCCCCCGTTTTTTCCCCGTGCTGTCTCGCGCGTCTCTCTACTTGTTCTTATGTGTAAACTGGATTTATGTCTTGTTCTTTTTTACGTCAGTCACTCCCGGACCCTCACTACCTGTTACCCTTGTTCCTCCGTTTTCGTTAACCAAAGGGTGGGTAATGGTATTCATCCACCCATTAACGCTCCCTCCACATGAGGGCGACCCGATATTCTTTTTTTTTTTGAAAGGAGGGGACATGTGACCAAGCTTTTTGTTCCCCAGCTTATTATCCCTTCTCTTCTCGTCGTTCTTTCTTTGTCTTGTCACCATATGTCTGTACTTCAGGAAGGAGGGGGAGTTTACCCTTCGTTTACTTGCCCTCCCCGCTGAGCCGGTTCGGTCGACTTTCTCAATTCTTTTTTATATTGGTATGCACCTTTGCTATAACTGCAATATTTTCTTTTCGCAGTTTCCGCCCGCTTCGTTTGTCCCCCTGGTCCCCTCCCCCCCCCCCCATCTCCCTTTTACGCCAGCTCTTCTCGTTCCCTTATTTGGCCTCCAAGGATATGATCATCGTTTCCATTGAACGACCTCCATTTTGCGGGGCCCGCGACTGTTCTTCTCTTTTTATTAGGAGTGAGGAAAATTCTCCTCTCACCGCCCTTTCGGCGTCACGCCTTTTTTGTTGGTCTTCCGATGCTATGAGTATGGTCATTCCTTCTCCTTTATTTTTTTCTTTGGATTTTCTTTTCCCCTCCTCCTCAGTGTTTTTTTTTTCTCCTATCTCCTGGTTGTTATTATGGGAATTGACGTTTTTTCTGATCTCCCACACATTTCTTTACTCGACCGCGCTTTCGTTCCTCTTCCTGTGCATTGATTCAGGGGTTCGCCTTCGCCCCCCCCCCGAGCTTCGGCTCCATTTTCCCCCTGGTGCTATGCAGGAGGAAAGGTTACCCCTTTTTCATCGTTTGTGTTTCGCGCAACACCTTTTACTGTGTCGTCCCCCTGCATTCCCCCCTCAACCATAATGTTGACCTTTTCCTTGCTCACCCGGTCGCCTTGCTCGTATCATTTTTCCTGTGCACTCTCATTGTGTATTAATGTAAAAATGGAATGGAAGATCCTTGTTCCCTTCTTTCTTGCCCCATCTCCCGCCTATCATCCCCCCTTGTTGGTGTGTGGCTCCTGGGGAAAAATCACCCATGCCGCTGAATTTCTTCCTCCCCCCTTGCGTCCTCCTTCTCTTTCCCCGCGCTTAAGAATAAGAACAACTCTTGTCTTCCCTTCTTCCCTGAGCCTGTCTGTTCTCTTTCGGTAGGAATGTTTTTTTTCTAGCCTGGGGCTTTTTACCCATGCGGCCGACAACCTCCGGTTTTTTTGGTTTTTTTCTACCCAAAAAAAAGGGAAGTTAATCCTACTTTCCTCGTCGCGAGCCCGCCCTTTGACCTTTACCAGTTTTCCCTCACCAAGCGAAGACTTTATTCAACACTTGTTATCTTTCCTGCCTCGTTTTGCTCGTATGTTGCCTTTCTCTTCAACCTGTCTTTTGAGTTACTTCTCTTTTCTCCACATCCTCTTCTGCACTATTCTCGTCATACGTCTCTCACCCGTGTGATCGTAGGACTTACCTCCTCCTTTCTTGACACCCATTTTTACCTCTCCCTCTTTTCATGATTCGAAATTTCCCTCTTTTCCCCACTTTTCGCCGATTTAAAAAAAGAATCTTCCGCCCTTCTCCTTCCCTCACTTCCCACCCCCCCTACATGCATTTTTCCCCCGTACGATGTTCAACGAATCTATAGGTGCCCCCCCATTTCCAGTCTCCTCTTTTCCAGTCAATAAAAAAGTGCTTCGGAAGTTCTAAATTACCCCCCCTTCTGTACCTTTTTCCCTTTCCGCCTTTGTAATTCCCACTTTTTTCAGGCGTTTTTTATGACAATACCCTTCCCTTTCCGTCATGTATTCCCCTGTCTACCCCCTTTTTCCCCCTTTATGGAAAGCAAAATAGAAGCGCGAACCTCCTTTTCTCCCCTCTTTCGTCTCCATTATTTTTTTAAAATACATCGATTCCCCCTAATTCCTTTCCAATTACAAAAGGATGTTATTACGCTCTGCCTTCTCTCCCTTCCCCGTGTAATATTGGAAGAAGAAGAAGGCAGGCATGACCTTCCTACCTTTATCCCTTGCTTGTGCGCCTTCGTCCTTCACATCCAATTACAGACAATTGATTACCTGGTATTCCCTTATCTTCTTTTCCTCCTCTTCCCTTTCTCCTTTTCCACTACTTTCTCGTAATTGGTTTGGTTAAAAACCACCCCTCTCGTACTTGTCCTTACTTCCCCATTTCTGTACGCGTCCTTCGTCAGCGAGTAGGTTTTGATCGATTCGGCATGGCTTCCCGTTGTCTTCCCCTTCTTTTTTTCCAAAGTATTTGGAGAGTCCTCTTTGTTTCCGGTCCTGCTTTTTTTAACCACCACTGCTTTCGTAAGGAATTTTTCCCCCCCGGCTTCCGTCTCTACTTCCGCCAGCACTAATTCCTTCCCTCCTTTCAAATTTGACAACGAGATGTGTTTTTTCTTCGATCCACTGCGGCGCTTTTCACCTGTTCGCACTCCAATATCTTCATCGTTAATTACTTCCTTCTTTCTAGCCCTTTTTTTCCCTTTTTGCCTTGGTTTTTTTCCCCCCCTACGTCTTCCGTTTGCTCCCTGGCTCCGGCTTTAAAATGCGCAGAAGCTTTATCATTCACTCGCTTCTCCTTTTCGCCTGAGGTTTACTCGCGTGTTTATCGCGAATGCCTCCTGCCCCCGCTGTTGTTCTCTGTTGTTTCGTCCTCTCTTCGCCTCCCTCCCTCTTTTTCCCCTGTTTTCTTGTGGAAATATAGAATGTTTTTTCCGGCCTCGCCCCCTGGCCCCTCAAACAAAGAGACACATTGCGTATTTTCTCATACTCTTTAAATCGGGTTTTTTTCTCCCGTCCGGCTGCTCCTTTCCCCCTCCAACACAAAAAGTAAAAGGAAAGCCCCAGCCCCGACCCCCCCACTCTCAGTCTGCTTTATTTAGTTTCGCTGTTAACTTCTTCCTGTTTTGAAGACTCCCCACCCGCGCCATCATTATTTTTCTACCTATTCCAACTCCTACACCCCCCCCCCCCTTCCCCTTTACCACAACAAAAAATGGAAAGAGTTTCTGGATACTCCTCCGGCTCCCCCTCCGTTGCCGACTTTTCTTCCTTTTCAGTTAGTCGCGGAAGCATTCTGTTCCAGGATTCCGGAAAATTATTTTTTTCCACCCCCCTCGTTCGGTTCATCCTTTCCTTCCTCTCGGCTCCGACCTCCCCATCCTCTCAACCCAACAGTTTTGAAGGTCAATTGCTTTTTCTTCCTCCCCTTTCTTTCACTCTACCCCTTCTCTGTGTTTTTCCCTTATTGTTTACCCAGTTGGCACCCGCCCGGTACCACTTTTCCTTCCCTCTTGGTTTTGCGGTCTTTTCTTTCTTTTGTCGGCGTGTTCGTTGTTTCACTGTTTTCAGGCTCTTGGTTATCATAACGTATTGCTTTTGTTTTTCGTCAGCGCCTTGCTCGTGTTGTTGTTGTTTGGAATTTTTCTTCCCCAGCCTTTCTCCGCGCCCCCTGCCGTCCTAAGCAATGTGGGACCATTTTTTTTTTTTTTTTTGTGTGGTCCCCCTTCTTTGCGAAACCGAAAAATAAGACTTTTCCCATATGTTTGCTCTCTCTTCTTCTACGGCTTGCTTCGTTTTGATAAAACAGTTTTTTGAATTTTAAAAACGTATTGTCCTATCGCCTCCCCTTACCTTTTCCCTTTTATTTTTTTTTTTTTGACAAAAAAGAACACACAAGCACCCCCCTCCTCCCCCCCCCCCCCCCATGAGCCTTAGATGAGAAAACGGTTGGTGGCCGTCCCCCCCCGAATCCAAATTTCCCCCCCCCCCCCCCCTGTCCTTTTCTTCCGTCCTAAAAAAGGATTTTTCCCCCATGCCGTACCCCTCCCGGTGACTCTCCCGCCTCTCTGTATGCCTTCAGTAATGCTTTGTTTTACATTTTGTGTCACTTTGTCTTTCTTCGTCCCGCTGCCGCCAGGGCTGCCTCTCCTTCACCTCCGTGTGTGAGATGAAGGAAAAGCACCCCCTTCTTCCCACGTCTCTTTTCCCCTGTTCTACGTCGCAGCCTCCCTTTGTTCGGTCATTATAAGAAAAAAGGCTGCGCTCGCCGATCAGCGTAATCCTGGCTCTTTCCCTTCTTCCCTCCCTCGTGTTCTCCCCTTTTTGCCAACTGAAGGTTACAAGGAAGGGAGTAATTGCTTTTCTCCCCCCCGGTCCTCTCTCTGTACCCCCTTACCCTTGTTATAATTATTCCGCTTTAAAAATGAACTTTTTACCCTGCGGTTCGCTCATTTACAGGTTGCACCCCTTTCTTGTGGATTGATCCCCTCCTGTTAAAAAACGGAAAGAGATGGAAGGAATTTTCAGCCCCCCTCCCCTTCCGTTGACCATCGCCCCTTAACATTGGAATTCAAGTCCCCTAGTGTCTGTTTTCTGTTATCCCCAGGTCCTCCTGTCGATTCTTTGTCGCTAGTTATTAAAAAAAGGGGACATGAGCATTCTCTTTACATTTATATGCCTCTCTCCTACCCTTCCCCATACATATTACCTTGAGAAAGCAGCGAATTTGTGTTCGTATGTTACGGTCTTTTGTCCCCTTTTTCATCTCGAAAGCTTGTTTTCCCCTTTTGTCATTTCCCCCCTGAAAAAGGATGGGGTTTTCTTTTCTTCCGCGGTTCATGTATGTGCTCGGAGGGCAGAAGAGCACCTTTTCTTTATAAGATTTTCTCTAGCTTCGTTCTTTCTGACTTGCTCGAGGACGTCCCTTCCGAATCCCCTTTGCTGAGATAAAATTTCCCTCTCCCCTCTCCCTTCTCCCTCGACCGCAAATCGGGTTCATCAATACACTTTTTTTGATTTTCATTTTACGAAATTACCATCCTTATCTTACCAGGCCAACCTTCCAATCGCATTCTGCACTCCCGCAGCGACATTGCATTCTTTTAACTTTTGTCCCCGGAGCAGGGATGGATATATATATATTTTCTCCTCCTCTATCCCCCTTGCTTTTTTTTCTCCCACCATTCGTTGCGTAGTATTTTTCCCTCCTTGTGAATAATATCTGCCCCTGGCTTCGGCAAATTCTCATTCCCTTTGGTGCATCTCTTTCTTTCTCCCCTCGCTTGGGAAGGGTTGGGTAGAAAATTTTTCTCCCTTCCTTCCGCCTATCAGTTCCGCGGCGCTTTCGTGAAAGTTTTCTTGATGATTTTGATATACCCCGTCAAGCCTGATCAATTATTTTTGACCTCCTCCCCCGGCTTTCCGAGCTGTGATCCCCTTTTTTTTCTCCCTCCTTTCTCTGCTGGTACGTCCCTATGTTCCCGCTCTCCTTATCCGGAAGCGCTGTTTGCGGTTATCTTACCGGATTCATACCACTTCCCCCATCCGTCCTTTTCTTGAGATCTCTTGTCTGTTCCCCTCTTATTTGATGTGGGGAGGGTAAAGACGTTGTGTCGTTCCTTTCTTTCTCTTCTTTCCTCTCCCCTTTTGCGTTTTTTTATCAAAAAGCCGCGAAGCTCCGAGATATGGGGGGTTTTTTTTACCCGTTTGGACCTTTCTCGTCGAACCTACGAAAAGAGAGGGGGAAGGGGGGGGACTCCTGTCCCATCTCGCGATCGTCGAGCGGTGTTATTTGGCAGGGTGTAAAATTACCACCCGCCTCAGTTTTTGTTTACTTGTTTATTTCTCGGCTCTCTCCTTTTCCTCTCCCCCTGCTCCCTATGTATGTTAAAGAGTTGAAATTTTTTTTTTAGCCCTCCCACTCTGGACACCGGCTTCATTAAACACTCATGACGCAAAGGGCCCTTTCGATTTTATTGCTTCCCTTCGCCTTTTTATTTCCTATCTGTTGCCTTCACCCTTCGGAACCCTTGTCTCCCTATACCGCCGGCCATGACGCTGATCCCTCTCCACTCCCTATGACTTTTTTTTATTGCCTCTTCTCCACGCCGGCTCCGATCTCGCCCCTCTTTTTCCTCTTCATCGGAATTTCTGAGTATGTGAGTTATCTAATCCGTGCCTGCTCCCCTTCTCCGCTTCCCCTCACCCACATATTATTTCAAAGATTGCCATTTTTCGTTAAGACCCGCATCCTATTCCCCTCCTCTTTTGTCTTCCCCCCTTAATATGTGCGTAAATTTGTGTCATCTTCTGTCTCCCCCTCCCCCTTGACCGAACTATTTTCATGTCTCTTATGGTGTATGGGTAAAGGCTGGCCCTGGGTCTTTTGGCTTTTTTGTGATTCTCTTTCCAGCACCGCGGCCTTTTCTTCTTCCCTCTTTGTTCTTCTTTATGGAATCGGTTTTTTCAAAAATCCCCCCTGTTTCCCGTTCTTAGTGTACCCCTCGGCCTGTCGCTTTTCATTCTTTTCTTTGCCCGGGTTTAGCGGTTAGATGCTCTGTACTCCCTTCCCTTCTTGCGTCATCTTGTTCCCTTCCCCCCCCCACCTGTGTACAACTCCCTCTCTTTATAAAGGGATTAATTCATCGTTGCCTTCACTGCCCATTTTTTCTGCTTTTTGTTCAAGAAGTGATTGACGAAACTCCCCGTCCCAATGGCAGCATCGCCTACTTCCTACTCCTTCCCTGCCCCAATTTTTGGTTTGCCTTTTCCTTCTTGTTCCCTCTTGTCACACCTTTACTTCCAAACGCAGCTGACCCCCTTGGCTACCATTCACTCTCCCTTTCTGCCCGGTGGCCCTCTTTTCTCACCCCTGTTTTTCCGCGCTGAAGAAAAATGATAAGTATACTACCTCCCCCTTTTTTTGAGTTCCCTGTCCGCCTTCTGTGGTTAGGAATGGGTTTTCGCTCTCTTGGGACTGAAATAGGCTTCTTCCCTCCGCTCGAACCCCGTTTCCAGAAAAGAATACCGCTTGTCTATGCACGGCTTTAATTTACACAAGTGAACCGGATGCCGTCAATCACCCACCCTTTTTTGTCCGCCGTCGGCGCTTTTGTCGTTTTCCTTTGGATAGTTAGTTGGAGCGCGTATTGTTTCTCGTACTCCATCGTCTGTACGCCCCCCAGTGCCCTAGTAGAAAAGCATATATTGAAACCTGACATTTTCTCTTCCCCCTCGTTTTAGTCATCCCCCTGTCCTCCCCTTGTGTATTCTTCGCGATAAAAAAAGAATGCCGTTTCATTTGCATTACATCTTTAGTTGTCCGGTCATGCCACATCCCTCTTCTGTGATTTTGTTCTTCTTCCGCAGGCATTCGATGCATTTCTCCCCTTCTTTTTTCCCTCACCGACCCTTCTTCCTGTCCCCTTTCCAGAAGAAAGGAGACTGGACTATTTCCCCTGACTGCTTCTCTTTCCCCTGTGTTCCATTCTTTGATAAGTGAATTCTTCCCGGAATCCTTTCCTTATTTGCTGTGTCGGCGTCCCCGCTCCCCTTTTTTTCCTCTTCCCTGCGCTTGAAATAAAAAAAACTATTTTTATTTCCCTCTCCTTCGTTTTCGGCGCTTCCTCCTTTTTTTATTCTCAAATTTCTGGGATATTCTTCCCGGTTTGATAAGTCACAATTTCCCTGCCCTCTGTCGACGCCTCCTCTCCCGTTCCTCCTAGCTTTTAAAAATGAATAGATTATTTCCCTTGACACCCAATATGTCTCTTCACCCGCGGCCCCTCTTATCCTGCCCTTGAAGATTTAAGAGAGACGGAGCACGTGTTCATGTTCTACTCGCGTTTTTTTTTTTCTTTTCCGCCGCCGAACTGCCCTCCCCCTCTGTCACATTCTATATATTTTCAGAAGAAGACCCTCGTTCCTTTCAGTTGGCTCCCGTTGACTTTGCCTGCAGTCAACCTTTGTATTTCCAGGGAAGACACCCCACTGAGGTCTTTTACAAACCCCCCCCCACCCCGGCCCCCTTCCTCTTCCCCCTTCTTACCTTCGTAGAGGAAAGAGTCGGTACTAGTTTTGCCTTTCTTTCTGCAGTGCCCCTCCGCTGTGATCCGCTTTTAAAATAGTTTTAAAAGTTCTCGACTTTATGTAATTTTTTACCACTCCTCTCCTTTGTTCGTGTTGCTTCTTTTCCTCTCCCTATTTTCCTTGCAAGAAATGGGGACTTGTGCCCCTCGGTTCCCCGTCCCTCTTCCCCCTGTCTCCTCCCCCCTTCCCTTTTCTGCTTATTATAAATGAGTGCAGATCCTTGCCACTCCTCGTTTCATATCTCTTTTTCCCGCTTTTACAGGATCAGAGGATTTTTCTGCCCCCTTTGCTGTCTGTCTTCGGCCGGGTGCTTATTTTGCTCTTTTATTAAAATCAAGGGATATTAGGCGCTACTTTTCTCCGTTGTTTTTTATCAGCCTATCTGCGATCTCGTTTGTTTCCCTCTTTGAGGATAGGGTGCAATCCCTCCTTTGTCTCTCTCGATCCGCGCGGCGTTCCCCTTCTCGTCCACGGAGGTTCCCCTCCGCCTGCTTTCTCCTCCTTCCCGCCGTGGCCCTTTTTTCTACGCCTTTTTCCTGTGGGAAAGATTGCCTCTTGTGCCCGGCCGCGGGCGGCGTTATCTTTGTTGAACGCCAGCTTGCTCTTTACCCTCCGCCCATTTCAGAAACGTGCCCCCTTCCTTTTCTGCCCCCAAGAGAAAGCCCCCTTTTGTTTGTTGCCACACAGCCATCTCCTCAATCGGTGGCCTTCGCCCCTTGTATGAACTTCCTTCCTTCTTCGCTGCTCTCCGTTCCCGGAAAGAAAAATTTCTCCCGCTGGCGCCCCCCCCTCCAGAGAACTGCACAGGCGGTCCCCTTTTTTGAAAAGGGGGGGGGGGATTTACTGCCCCCCCCCTCGCCCCAGGCGAAACCCCTTTTCCCTCGCCGCCGCCGGGTGCTTCTTCACCACAAAAACATACTATTTTTTATCGTTGACCACCGGCTTACCCTTGCTTATCCCGTCCCCGAATGGGTATGAGTTTTTTCAGTGATATTCTTTTTTGCTTTTTTTATCCCTCTTTCTGGAGAAGGAATCTATTGTTCTCCGCCTGCTGATAACCGTGATCGCCGACTTATGTGTGCCTTCCTCTTCTCTAATCATTTTCTCTTTCTAGCCTGCTGGACGTCGGTGCTCCTACTCCTCTCATTGAAAAAAAGTATCCACATATTTTGTCCCTCACACCGGGGCTCGACGTCCTCTTTTCCCCATTACATTCAGTGGGCCAGTCAGCCCCGATTGTGTTCAATTTCCATCTTGCTTACTGGACACCTTTTCCTCCGCCGAAATTTGTCCAATACGGTCACTTCACGCTGAGCATTGTCTTTTGCTTGACCTACCTCTTGGCTCAGTAGTTACTGGGCCTTTCCTTAAGGAAATCACCGTGGCGAAAAAAAAGGGATTTCCGTTTGAACAAAGGGAGAAAGCCTTATTTCTATTGAAAAGAGAAAGCAGAGACCGCCGCCTCCTCAGGAAAGTCTGCTCTTGTTCCCCTGTTTTTTTGGAAGTTTTAATTACTCTTCTCGCTCCCAGCCCTTGTCACCAGGAGAACTAGTTGGCCTTGTTTTGACTCCTCCTTCCCAGCGGAGAGGAGTGTGCTGTCCTTTTTTTTTTTCCTTTTACCTCATTAAATTCATTCCACCTTCAGTCAATCCTCATCTTTGCTAGTCTCGCGGCATCTTTCCTTCCCCCCTCCACCTCCCTGAGAGGAGAAGGTGGTTTATTTCTCCTCTCCCCTGCACCCGAGGGGCTCCGTCCCTCTCTCAAACTTCCTGAGATCCTTTCCACGTCGTTTTCTTGTCCTGCTCGACGCACGACTTCAACGTGTCTTCTCGCCCTTGTCTTTGTGGACTTCCTTCCCCTCTCGCCTGCGACGCACGACAGGTGCTTCTCGTGCAGAACTTTTTTTTTTTCTTCTCTTTTCCACCCATGAGTCGCGCTCCGTCCTAAAGGGAAGCTCTCCTTATCCCTTCGCGTGGTCTGTCGTCGTTTTCCGTATTTATTATTATAATTTTTTCCGAAGGGGTGAGTCCCGCCAGCCTTCCAGCTTTATTTTAGAATGTCCTCACCCCTAGTGCGCTGATACGTGGTGGGCGTCAGCCTCTTTTCTCTTGGTTTGCTCGAACACCCACCTTTACCTTCATGCTCTGATTAGCTTGACTTTTCCGGGAGTCATGTATCGGTGGAGATAGTGGTTTTTTTTTTTTTCCCCGACTGTGGAATTCCCGCTCCGAAGATTCTCACCCCCCCCCCTCGGGGAAAGTTTCTTGTCCTCCGCACGCCAAGGGCCTGCGTGTGTGATTAACCACCTTTTTCACCTACCTATGATTTTCTCGCTATATGCCGTCCTCCCCCCCCTTTGTATCCTTTTTTTGAAGAAAGAACCTCTTCACTCCCTACCGCGATCTTCGATCTTTTTTCAGTTTTTTTGAGGCATCGTTCCTGCCACCGCCACTAGCTCCTTCCAGCGGAAGGCCCTCCCTTTCGTCCTGATTCCCCTTCAGCGATCCCTATTCTTTACTTCAAGCGAGGATCGTTTTAATGAAGAGGGGGCGTCGCGCTAGCCCGCTGCCGTTTGATCCCCTGCTCGCTCCCGTCCTTTTTTTTTCCCCTGAAATGGTAAATGTTCCCCTCCCCCCCACGCCATCCTCAATACGGAAAATTTAACCTCTGCGCCTTTCCTCCTTCCCTGCTCCGCTGCTTGTGTCGTTTGTTATTTTATCTCACCCTTTAAATGCCCACTGTCTTCCCCCTCTCCTTTTCCCCCTTTTCTTGACACAAAAAAAAGAATCCATGCCTCCCTGTTTGTTTCTAACTCGCCGTATTGTTCCCCCCCATACATAGTACCTAGGTTTTAAGTTCTCTTATGATTTTTTCGTTTCGTCGTCTTCCCCCCCCCCTTGGGCCTCGAGTCTTTCTTTTCCTCCCATTGGCGGTCGTCCCGCTGCCTTGGGGGAAAAAGCCCCGCCTTTCCGCGTCTAACGTACCTTCTCCTCTGTCGATGTGCGCGTCGGGTGCGGCCCCCCCCCCCGTTCCCTCGCGAAGAAGGATGTATTTTTTTTTGCTTGATTGTCCCCCGTCTTTCCTGCCTTCCTCGCCACCTTCTAGAAGCCCGTCTTCGGATTTTTCTCTATCTCTGCTTTAAATTTTCGTTTCTCCCTCTTTGCCCCTCCGCTTGGTTTTTCCCCCTCTCGGGGTCAAAAAGAAAGAAGATTGAAAGGCATTGTATAACATTCCCTTTTCCTTTGCCACCTTCCCCTGGCCAAAGACATATGGTCGAAAACAACCAGGACCCAACAGGCCCCCCCGTGGCTCCTCCGCGAGCTCTGGCCGGCCCCTCCCTCTCTCCCTGCTTCTCTGTTGGAGGAGAGATCGCCTGATGTCATCATACTCCTTTTCCTCTCGCGACCCCCCCCACCTGGCGCTATTTTCGGCAAAAAGTTCAACCTACCTGCTGAGAGTCATCTTACTCGTTGTTTCCTCTTGCCTTTTTTGTCCCGTATTTCTGTTCCCCCCGTTTCGAAAATGGAGTGGTGAAGCGAGAGGAGTCTACTTTTTTTTATTCTCCTGTGTGTGGCGCAACGTCCCGTCCCCCGCTTTTCCTGTACAAGATTCATACTTTTTTTTTCCCGCCCATTATCCTTTCCCCTCCGTCTCCTGTCGTCGAGTTCTTCTCCTTTTCCAGCATTGTAGAAAAAAGAGAAATCACCTGCCGTTCTGAGACTAGTGTCCGATTTTTTCAGTGAACGTTCTTCTCATCGGTTATCCGCGGCGGCTGCCTCCCCGTCCCATGGTCGGAGGAAATTCCCCCTCCCCCAATCTTTTCTGTTAACCTGCGCCCCCCTGTTTTTGGGGGCCCCCATCACGTACAGTGTCCCTTTTCTGCGACCCGTAGCCCCACCCCCCCCTTTTTCAAAGTCTTACTCATTTTCGGTCAGGCCAGCCTTGCGCCTAGTTTTTGTTAACACGTCGTCGCTTAACATAATGTCTGATTCCTCCATGTTGCCATCCGTTGTGTACTGTCCAGCTTTTCATTCTTTTTCGGAGGCCTTGGGTTTTTTGTTTTCCTTCGGTGGTTAAGGGTTGATTTGGCGCCCCTAGAATGTCATCTCCGATCGTTGAGCAGGCGACTTTCCCGTTGTACTCCCTGTGAAAGGAGTTGTTCTTGACATCCCCCCTTTTCTGACCGGTGACCCGCGTGTAGTTCCGTTCCCCTTGTACCATTGAAAGGTTCCGTCTGTTCGGTTACAACCTAGTTGACACTGCCGGGGGAAGCCTGCTCACTCCATGGCAGGGGGCGCGTTCGCGCGCTTTTGTCCATCCTTTTGGGAAAAGACTGGCTTTAAGGCGGTCGCCGCGAAACTCTCCCCTCCCGCTCCAAGGCGCCCTTCTCTGATCGCGCGCCTGGCAGTCAACCCATTATTTGTAAGATTTACATTCTCCCTCCACCCCCCCGCCCGCCGCTCGTCTCCCTAATATGCTGGTAGGGGATCTCTCACCTTTAAACAGTTCAAGGAGTGCAATGTTCACTACCCCCAAGCCCCCCCATCCTATATTCCCTGCCTGGTCTTTTCCCTTTTTATGCAAACAAAAGACACCACAACCCTGTCTCCCCCCGGCGCTGGCCGACGTTGTCCCTTATTTCCTTCTACTCTTGAGGTTTTTGTTGTGGTGCCTCCGGGGTTGTTTGGCATTTTTTCGTACCCGTGTGTTTTGTTCTTTGTCCGGCCTGCTCGGTCCTCCTCTCCTCTCCTTGCGGGGGGGAAAAAAAATATTCTTACTACTCTGTCTCCGTCCGCAGGCCGGACGATAACCCTACGCTCCGGCTTTTTTTTTTTTTTGATCCGTCTTTTTGTCCCCCCAGGACCGGATACCTCGGCGGCCAGCCCGTCCGTTTTCCTTGTTTCTGTTCGGGAATGGGACTGTTTCGTTTACTTCTTTTGTCTTCTCGGCTGTATCCCCTTTGTTACTTTTCAAAAGGACATTTAGGCTGGTTCATGGTTTTGTGCTGGCTATTCCCCTCTCTTGTTTGGCGTTCGGCGTCCCATGTCCTCCGACCACTGTCCCCCTTTGAAAAGGATTGTTATTTGTACCTCCTAACCGTTTCGCCGCTCCTTTTAATCATTTGTGAATTGCGGGCAGCGAATTGACCCTGTTTTCTATTAGCCTTAGCTCCGGCCTTTGCGGCGCGGGTTTCTTTCCTTTCCCTTGCGAGGCCCACCTAATCCCGTCATCCCGCGCGCGCCGCCCTTTTTTATATCCTCTTTCGGCCTGACAAAACCTCTCTCGCTCCTGCGGTTCGCCACCTTGGTCTCTGGGCACCTGATCCCCCCCTCATCCCCTCTTAAATTCAAGAAAATTTCCCACCATTCGGTCTTTTACCCTCTCCGCGATCAATTCCACAAGCCTTTCGGAATTATTACTCTCCGTTGTTGGTCTTGTGTGTCGCCGCAGGGCTGACTGATCTCTTCAGAAGGGGTTGTCCCCGTCGGCATATTTCACTTTTGTTGCAGACGAGGTGTCTACTTTTCCTTATAACTACCGCAAATTCGTTCTTCCTCCCTCCATCTTCCTCCTCGTTGACTGTCTTCATCGATTCTACTTCTTCCTTCCTGTCTTTATTTAAAGAGTTAAAAGGCAAGCACTTTGACCTCACCCTCCCTTTCTACACCGGCCCTCTCTTTTGATCCTGGCATATTTGATTTTTAGCTCTTTTTTTCTCGGCCTCCAGACTCCTCCTGTCTCCAAACAATGTGAGAGAGGGAACAGCCAGTTCTTACCGTGCCCTCACGGTTGTTCTTCGCATAAAAATGACTACCCATTCAACAGCTGTTTTCTCCCGGTCGCGTTGGTCCTCCCCCTTGGGTGTTTTATGTGGAAAAAAAGTCTTCTTCCTCGTCTTTGCCAGACGGCCCCGCCTCGATTAACCTGGAGGGGTTATGGCGACTCTTTCCGCGACTGGCCGTGCTTTTCCCGCTCTCCTGACGCCTTGTTAAAATTTCTGTCTCCCTCTTTTTCAGGGGCCTTTTTCGACCTTGCCGAATTAAGCGGAATGTCCTGTTACCCTTTTTGATTCTCTGGCCGACGCTGCCCATTCGTCCACTTTTATTCCTCCCTTTCATTAAAGAGGAAGTTATTTTGTAGCCTCACCGTGTTCTGAGGCCGTCAAGGCCGCTGGTGTCAGTCTTTTTGTGAAATACAAAAATATATTTTCCTATTCGCCTCCTGTTCCTTGTCCTTCCCCCCCCTCTGCCGACCATCGTTTTTCTGTCCCCCAGGTCTTTGTGTCCTTGAAAAGGAAGGAAGAAGCGTTGTTTGTCCCCTCCCCCTGGTGGGCCCCCCCCGGAGGGTTTCGTCCCCCGTTCGACATCTACTGGTTATAAAAAGAGGTATTAACGCTTGGTGCCTATTTCGCCGCCTTGCCATCTTCCCCTCCTTCCTTTGAGACCGCGCGGCCCTCTGTATTTTGTGTTTGGGCTTTCTAAAAACATGGACGAAAATGAGGACAGGTACACGCTCTCTTGTGCCCCCCCCTCCCTCGCTGTACCGGGGCCCCCTGTTGGTGATCCTTATTGGGAAGAAGCCCCCCGCCCAAGAATTGCGTACCGCCCCCCCCTCTACCCCCCACAACCCCCTCTGTCCCAGACGCTTATAAGGCCCCCCCCCCCCCCCCCCCCCCCCCCCCCCCCCCCCCCCCCCCCCCCCTTTCCCCAAGGCCCAGCCCCCCCTACCCGCTGAACTAGCTTTTACTCCCCTTGGGTCCGACTTTTTTGTTTCGTGCATTCCCTCTGATTTTTTCTTTGTCACCTTTCGAGCAACGGCTCCTGCTTTTTTTTTTTGGGAGGGAATGTGGTGAAAAAAACTGTTTTGTCCGTAGGTCCTCGATGCTTATATTCAGTTTGTTTCCCTGCCTTCTGTTAATAAAGAAAAGACATATTTTTTTGTCTACTCCCCCCCCCACCCTCCCCCACTGTTACTCACTGTTTTATTTTTGTTCGAGAAAGCAATACCACCTCTCTTTCGTTTTTTTTTCCTCTTCGTTTCTTTGCACCTCGAAGCCCTTTCCCTCTCCCCCAAGGGTGGAGGGATTAAAGTATTTTCAGACATTTTTTCCACCCTTCGTTTCCTGGTCTTAAAAGGTAAATGAGGTATCTCCCTCTCGGCTCGCGCTCGCTTTTCTGTGAGGCGAGATATGTCCTTTCCCCCCCCTTTTTTTTAGGAGTTTTCCCTGTCGCTCCGTCGATTTCGACGGTGCCTGATGTGTCGCAGACCCCATTGCTTCCAGCTTCTCCCTTTCTTCGGCGATCTCTGGGTACTTCCCTCTCTTTCCTGCTCTTTCTCCAAGAAGGATGGCCCGCCGACGCCCTGTGTCTTGTATCACGGCTCGCTCCCTCGTAACCTTCGTTTGTGATTATCCAAATCGCCAGCGTCCCTCGTCTCGTCTTCTCCCCTCCTCAGTCCCCATTATGGAAAAGTCCCCCCCCCTGGTCTTGCCCCTTGGTCTCTCTGCCCCTTCCCATTACCACACGCTGAATTGCTCTTTGTACTTGTAGTACGTATCTTTTTTATCAGCCTCGACCTCTTTTTTTCCTCCCCCCCTCTAGGAGGTAGTAGTTTGCCCCCCTTTTTCCCTCCTTATTAGCCTCTCCATATTTAAAGCCAAAGGAGAATCCGCGCCCTAATCCATTCCTCTCAATTCTTCCGCACCCTCCTTTTCCTCTACGCGTTTAGAACCTGTTTTTTCTTTTTTTTCTGCGCTCGCGAATTCCTATGAGTTCCGGCAAGAATGGGCAAATACTTTTTTTCAGCGCTTATCCTTTCTTTTCGGTGTCTTAGGCCCTCGGTTCTTGGATTGTAGGCTTCCTTTGCTCTTCCGTCTCCTCGCGCAAGTCGTCACACCCAATCAAGTTGTGGAAGGTACCGAATATTTTTCCAGGACCATTGTTTCTTTTTCCCTCCGCCTCCTCGCTTCTCTCCTCCCCCCTTTTTTCGTTCTCTTTCCAATTGGCTCTGTCCCCCCCCCCTTTTCCACCTCTTTTTCTCTCTTCCTTCTTCCTTTGTTAACGGAAATCACTCTCTACTTTCTCTTGCTTTTCGCTTTCTCCCCTCCCCTTTCCATCTGCCGGGTGAAGAAAGGTATATAATATAACCCCTCCTCTTCTTCACCCTTGACCTTTTTTTTCCTTCCCCCCCCATTGTCCACGCCGAACAAGGTTCTACAATCATTTTTAAATCTTTTTTCTCTTTTCCTCTTACTTTTCTCTCCCCCCCTTGTTTTACTTCAAGTTTTTGAAAAAACTTTTTTCTTTTTATCCCTTTCCCCTCCCCTTCCTTCCCTATATCTAACACGGAAGACAGTTTTTTTCTTTCTTTTTTTTCTGCCTTCGTTACCCACTACCCCTTCAAAAGGAAAAAAGAGAGTAGCACCCCCTTTTTTCCCTCCCGCGAATCTATGATCCGGTCCCCAAAAGGTGGGGGGGGATGCTATTTTTTCTTCTTTCGTCTTGAGTGTGCTCCTCCTAAATGTAAGAAAATTTAATAACTATAATATCTCCCCCTCTCTGCCCCGGGTGGCACGGCGCTCTTCCCTAAGAGGTTTGTGAGGATGAAGGGAACATGCGGCCCACCCTTGGAAAATTTTTTTACGCCTCGCGGCGATACTCTCTGCTTCCGTGAGGAGAAGGAATCTCCCCCGCCTCCCCCGAACGCCAGGAATCAGTTCTGTACCGTTAGGGGGAGAAGTTGCTGCGGCTTCATTTTCCTCAGGCTTGCCAAAGGAAATAGTTTTCCCTCTCCAGCCCTTTTTTGTCTTATGGTCCTCCCGTTTTCGTTTTTTCCTCATCGACGTGTCTCCTTTGTCCCCTTTTTTGAAGAGAAGTGATTCACTGTTCCCTCCATTTTGTTTGTCCGCTGTTTTCTTTTGTTCATACCTGAAAGGGTCGACTTTCGTCATTCACGGACTTCTCCCTGGCCCGGTCTGACAGCTACGTAATCTTTTTAGCTATTCCACAGGAAAACAAAGGTGGTACAACCTAGCTGGACTCCGTATACGTGTCGCCTCCCCTGTGAATCCGCTCTCCCCCGCATTAGCATGTATATAAGGAAAAGATATGTTTCCGCACTCTAGACATTGAGTTATTCTTTTTTGACTGCCTAGCTCGTCTCTCCTTTCTGGTTTTAAAGAATGAATTTGGCAACCAACACTTTTTTTCTCTATACTTCCCTCCTTACCACACACCCTCCCCGACTATACTATTTATTTTAAGGTTCCTCTAAGAAAGTTTTGCTTTCCGTGTCCCCTTTTTTTTTTTCGGGCTTCGGCGGACAATGTTTTCTCCCCTTATTCCCTTTTTATTGGAGGGAGGGGTTTCTTTTTCTCCGTGCTCTCTC
>Ga0179591_1272980_pt1 | contig 18101 bp, 13 predicted proteins | sample CZOMad2_1_08_16f_FD_182891 | JGI IMG/M metagenome (GOLD analysis project Ga0179591, IMG submission 182891) | Vadose zone soil fungal communities from Angelo Coast Range Reserve, California, USA - CZOMad2_1_08_16fungal (PacBio error correction) | ecosystem: Environmental > Terrestrial > Soil >... | reverse complement strand
TCGGAGCGCGTTTGGCTCCCTCCCATTGAGTCCCCGTTTTGAGCTTTGGACCTTTTGCGAAGAGGAACAGCGGCACGGGAATTGGAGGGATTCCCTTCCCGGTCCCCTCGGAATTATTTTTGCACCCGATCGTTGTTTCCTTCCTTCCGTAAAGGCCCCCCCGGCCAGAGGAGAATTTTTCTACATCTCCAAGCCGCGGTTTTTTTTGGAATCTTTTTCTTGCAGGACTCGCACCCCTCAGACAGAAGATTCGCTGCGTTTGTTGACTTCTTTCCTTTTTAGGTATTTTTTCCCTTGAGGAGATCCCCCCTGGGCTTTAATAGCAAGAATTAAGTTGCGTGTGTCGGAAACTCCCCCAGACATAGAGGTTCCTTAGTGTAGCGATGCGTTTTTTTGAACCCCTTCCCTTTCTCCTCCTCCAACACGGTGAAGCATGGCGGCCTGAGTGCGCCGCATTCTTCGTTTTTATGTTTGAGCTTCCTTTGGATGAGACAGCAGGATGGAGCACGTACAAGCCGGTTTTGATGGTTCGTATCTCATGTTTCTTCGTTATCGACCCCCTCTCCCCCCTTTATAAGGCGGCTTTTCCGTCCAACAAGTGCTGTGTAGTTTTTCGTTTTTGGATTTGTTCTTCCCCTTGTGTCGGTCCTTGAATGGAGGTTGACCGTTGGACGCTTCCCAAATTTCCCGCTAGTCCCCCCCCTAACAAGGTCGCGCTGTTCTGAGTCCTTCTTGATGAGATGACGTGGGCGCAGCTGTATTCAGTTCACCTCAATCCGCGGATAGTCCAGGTTTTGACAGATCTTAGGGAGGAAAGTTTTAAACTTTCCGGTTCCAAGCCGATGCCTTTCCCCTGCGGGTATAAGGGTTTTCCTTTTTGTCTTGCTAAAGTCCTTCCTTATGAAATGCCCTTGGGGTTGTGCATTTGTGTTGTTACAGCGTTGTTCTCTCCCCCCTTTAGAAGCAAGTCCTATCTCGGGTGATCTCGGCAATATGTGTCGGTCCATTTTTTTATAGCGCAGAATCCTTTTTGCTTCCTCCGAGAGGTTCTTTTGAGCTGCCAAGGAAGGTCTCCCCTTTTGACCGTTCCAGCCCAAATTCTCCTCTAGGTGAGCAGCCTGCCGAGAGGGTTTGGTTGTTCTTTTTAGGTTACTTCCACAGATGGTCAATATCCAACTCGTCAAGCACCCCCCTCGAAGTCTGCTGAAATTCTAAGCGTTGTTAGAGTGTTTTCCTTCTGGCGTCCTTCTCTGTTGCCGTACTTCTTTCCCCCATCGCAGTGAACCCCATGAAAAACCTTGGTTCCCCCCCCCTTTTCTGAGAGGAATGATTTTTAGAGAAGTCCAGACAAGAGCTTTGGATACGTCTTCCAGCGCTGCAGAGTGACTTTTGCCCAGTTCTTTTCCTGCATTTTCCGTTCCGACCCTCCCACAAAGCCCTTTCCTGGATAGAAGAGTCTCGAAAGAGCGGACGATTCCTTCCCCCCCGTCCCTCGCGACTTTGATTTTTGCATTGAACCTCATTGTGAGAAATCGACTTCCCGGATTCTCTTTCCGCATAGGAGAGTCTTCCCTTTGTGATCAGTTCCTCCCTGAGCAGTACTTTTTTTTCCTTGAGCTTGCATCGTGACTCTCTCCCAGTTTTTCTTTGCGATTTTCCTCCCCCGTTCCTCTCTCTGAGATCCAGCCCCCACTTGGCCTGCTTGGCGAGGGTGGTCGGTGAAATTTAGACTAGATTCTTTAGCGGTTGAAGGTTCCAATCCCCCTAGGAAGAGTCAGCATCGAAGACCTACAGTCGTCCCCTTCCTGACATTCTTCTTTTGAGGTTGGGGATTGTTTTTGAAGTCTAGATAGAGCATTACTGGTTTTTGGCCTTTTTTCCTCCTGGAGGCCCCTCCTCGAGCTGCTATTATTCGTCTCAGTCACGATCAACCTGGGGAAAGGGGAGAGAGAATTTCTTTTTTCCTCCCTTTTTGGCCTTTCTTCTCCTTTCATCGTACTGGCAGAGGACACAGACGCTCTCTTGTGTTTGCACAAAGATGGGGTAAACAGGAGCCAATCTCTTCTCCCCGGGTTTCCGCTCTTTTACATGGAGTATTTGATTTCCTTGAACGTCGTGACTTTGTTCTTCTCAGGCCTGGTACCTCGGTAAGGGTTAAGCCCTTGAGGATGGTGGAGGTGACTCCTCATCCCCCCCCTATGTCGAGATTTCCAACCAACAAAAGCTTGAAAACCTCGGACCCCTCCTCCCCTAAGCTGACGCAGAACCGTAAAGAATTTTTCCTTTCCCAGCACGTTACTGAGACTGCCCTTTTTTAAACCCTCGGCTGGGCTTGGACTTCCTGTTTAACCAACAGTCGTTGGGCAAACCACCTGTCTAGGCGATGTTTTTCCCCTCTCCCCCAGGTTCTCTCCTTTCCAGGGATACTATGGCTCGTCTCTTCTACCTCGGCATCCCATTTGCTAAAGACGTTTTTATTTTTTTCCGCAGCTCTCCCTCGAATCCTAGAGTCAAAAGGCCCACGTCCTCGATTTATTCCTGGAGCCCCCTCTTAGTGCCGAGATCTTCTTTTCCCCAAAACCACAAGATGAACACGGACGGATGCTAGGTTGGCTTTTCTTTTTCCTTTGTGCTCCTTGATGATCTTACTCTTGGCTGTCTTGCTCTCTTTCGATTTCTCAGATTTTTCCCCTTAGAGGTCGAAAACTAGGCCAACAACGACAAGCAGGATCTCACTCCTGCGTGGTGACGTCTTTCTCCAGGACTCCCGCTCGATTCACGATGAAGTCGTCCCCTTAGCTGCCCACCGATGTTGAAGCCAACGATTTATCCTGCAGCCAGAGCCTCCTAGGCGTCCGTGACGTCTGATTTTTCACACCCCCCCCGGGGTAGTCCTCGTTCTCCATCAGGATTTTCCTGGCCACCTGGACCCGGGAAAGTATATCTTTCGATTTTCCCCTTTTTCGCGAGTCCCTCAGCGACCTGCGGAGCTTCTTCCCTTTTTGGAGTAGAAGTCCTTTTACCCCTTCCTCAGGCGATCACGTGTTCGGAACGCTCTCAGTCTGTCTTACAACCACGATCTACATTCCCCTTTTCCCCCTCTTTTAAGAGCTGGTTTCCCAACACAGGAGACTTTTTTTTCCACATTCTTTCAGTTTTTTTTTTTTCCCGACGGGCCTTCGTCGATGATCAGGCAATTAAAAAACAGTTTTCCCCCCCTGTCCTTCTTCCTTTTTAGCCCGCTTCCGTCTGCTCCGGAAGTCTATCTTTTGTCACAGATGCCTGCTCTTCCCTCTTGAGCCCCCAGCAAAAACCGCTCGAAGCAGATTTTCAGTTTTAGACTTCTGTTCTCCCCCCTCCCACGCCAAAGTTACATTCCATGAATTCCTTCTAGTGAAGCTCAATGTCTTTCCCCCTCTGAACTTTTTTTCTTCCTCGTTCTTATTTCCTGCGAGCTAATCTTCATCTCTCCCCATCCTAATCAACCTCCTTTCCGGCACCTCTCTTCTGCATATTTTGAGTGTCTCCATCTCCCACACCTTTTCTTGGACGAACGCCTCCTGGCCAAACCCCCACTTTGGCCTCCCTTTCCTGCTACCAACCCTTTTCCCCCCCTAGAACTAGATTCAGCAGCAGCGGTTGCATAACTTCCGTTAAACCCCCATTTTTCCAGGCGCGTTAAGCAACCCTCTCGGTATGCAATTGTACCCCAGTCCTCTTGGTCTCTACAGCCGTGAGGCAACAGGGAAATCTCTTCATCATCACTCCGTGCGTCTCCCCCCTTCATAATTTTTTCCTTTTTTTTTTGTAGAGCTTGGCGCGCAGGTCGCGGCCCCTCAGTGAAACATAAATTTTCCCCTCCCCCTCCTTCCTCCCGCGACGACCCCCCTCCATGAAGGTGATTTTTGATAATTTCCGTTCTTAGGTTTCTTTTTTGATCGTCGATTTTTCCTAGAAAACGGCTGGATAGAAGGAGTAGATTCCCCCCCCCCCCCCGCTCGCATACTTTTCCAAAACCACAGTTTGAAAGAGTAAAAAACGTCCTCCTCTGAATCCGCGGGCCTGAAGGCCGGTCCCGTAGTAGACGGGTTGACGGACTATTCTCAGTCTTGCGTTCACGCCATTTCTCAGCGACATTCCCCTCTTTCTCTTGAACACTTCCGGGGTTCGTCCCTGCGCCCTCCTTCTACCCACCGGGCCTTCCGTAGAGCCGTGTCATCCTCCTGAGCAAGCATCCCCCCCGTTTTCCCTCGTATCCCTTTTCTTTTTCCCGGGGTGAATCCCCGGAAACTTGCAAAGAGGCAAAATCCTGGATTCCTCTAATTTTTTGTCCTTTCGATTTCTCCCCTTGCGAAAGCCTTCGGTCCAGGTAGTTAACTGCTGGCACATTTCTCAACCGATTCCTGTCTCCGTCACACTTCCTCCTAGCCTTCTTCATCCGGATCCCTCCCCCTGCCGTCCCCCCTTGCCTCTTTCCTGTCTCCGGTTCAAAGTTCTCTCCCAAAAGGTAAGACTCCCTCTTGGCGCGAAAGGATAGTCAGGTAGCCCTGCGCAGCACCATTCCCGCCCCCTACCTTGTTGTTTTGAGCGCTTTTGCGAATTTTTCTCTTTGGACCTGGCGCGACTCGCCTTCCCCCTTCGGGCACTTTTTCCCCGTGATCTCGTCACCTCCCCTTGAAGACTGGTACCCTTAGGTCTGATAGAGTCCGGCTTTCCCGCATTATGATGAGTCGGTAATTTCTTCTTGCCAGTTGCTCTGCCCGCGCAGGGCCCCCTCTTTTTGAGAAACTAAGAGAATATTGCAGCGATGGGCTGTTTTGCCTCTTTGCATTGACTTCCCACACCCCCTCGACCCCTTCCTCTCGATTTACGAGGTGAGCCCGTCTGGCAGGTTAACTGGAGACTTCGAAACTTTTTCTTTAAGTATTTCTCTTCTTCGGTATCCTTGAACGAAAGACGAGCGAGTCCCTAGAATTGCTTTCTTTTTGTCCAAACTGACTGCCAGGCAGAATCCCAGATAGAGAGAGTTCCCCCCCCCCTTCCGAGGACCGGTCGAGCTCTATCTCTGATAACGTTTGTGTCTGCTTTCAAGTTGCCTAACTTTTCCTGTTGCTCTGCCCCCCTCGGTGGCTTTCTCTGGTCGATAGCCTTAGGTAAAGATTCGTTTTTTATTTCCCTCGAACTTCCTCAGTTACCTTCTTCCTGAGACTCCACACTTGCGTTTATTTGGGTTCTGGATTCGCCTTGCTGTTCCTGTACCTCCGGGAAGTACGCCTGGAGTCTTTCAGCTTTTTTTCCCTCACTTCTCGACAATTTCTTTCCCAACCCAACTGGTTGCTCTTTTTGCTCCTTTGATGATCTAAGAAAGTGGAAGCGAGGCGGAGGAATCTGGCCCCGCAGAACTTCTGGTTATCGACACGCTTTTCAATCCTTTTTAGTTTATTTCTCTTCAGGTTCGCCTCCTTTTCTATGCAAGCTATTAGGCGTTGACACTTTTTTCGATGCTTTTTCTTGGTCAGGCAAATTTTTTTTTTTTTTTGATGTTGGGTTGGTCGTCCTCGTTCCCTCTTTTGGCATTTTTGCTTTCCCTTGTAGGAATAGAGTTCCGACTTTCCTTTTTTTGTTGCAATGGCTCTCCTTGAGCAGCTTCTTTTCTTCGCCAGGAAATCTCGCCTCGGGAGCCACGGTACGTTGTGCTTTTGATACCCCTCGGTCTTAACTTGGTTAGTTTCCATATGGGAGTTTTCACTATAAACATTTTCTCACCGCTCTTTTTACGTCTCTCCCCCCTCCTTGTTGGGTTTCTGCGCAAAGTAGTGAGAGAACCAAGCTTTTCTTCTCTCTACCTTCCTGAAATGAAGGTTCTTATTCCATGAAGAGTTGAGGTTATTTGGAACCCCAATGGTTTCTTGATACTTGTCTATGATGCTGTAGAAAGCGCTTCCCTTTCCCTGCACCCTTTTATGACTCTTAATGATTCTTTGAGAGCAGATCAGACCCGAGTTCCAGCCAGCTTCTGCAGCGTGAATACTTCGTTGATCAGATTTTGGGCCCTATTTGGCGAAACCCGCCTCCTTATTCTCCGAGTCCGCGTCGACACGAGCGTCAGATTCACTCAGACCCCTTTCTCCCCTTCAGTTTCCTCCCCCAGGTGTCCTCATAATTAAGTTTGATTCATCCTTTCTTCTCCTCCCTCTAGTATATCCTTCCTCTTTTCGTATTATGGTATTATTAGAGTGTGAGTAATGAAGAGGCGAGTTTCCTTTCTAAGGTAACGATCTTTTCCCTCCCCCCACCCTTTTCTGGATGTACCGTAACCCAGAATACGTCCTTTAGCCTTTCTGGCTTTTTTTTGCCTCTCCTTAACCAGATAGAATTTGCACTTCGGTCCAACTTCACGTCCCCCCCCCCTCCGGCCGCAGAGCGAACTGAAGAAGGCCCCTAGAAAGTTCTCCGACAAATATGAACATCAATCCCAGTTTCTTTTTTCTCCTTTTTTTTGAATCCTGTCCCTCAATTGATCCTTGGGGGCAGAAGAGGGGACTTGCTCTCTCTTTAGATCCTTTCGTTTTGATAGTCTATTCGTGAGGGTTGGTCCGATCACTTCTAGCACCGGAGGCTGCCTCGACCTAGGCCCTCGGACTCCCCCCCCCACCCCCCTTTCGCCCGTCAACATGCGCGCTAGGTACGGTGGTGCCCACGCGGGTATCGGTCCTCGTCTCCCGCCCCCTTCTTTTGACTAGATAGTTCCTTCGTTGGACTTGGCCGGCTTCTAAGAGTTACGGCGAGTGCGGTCCCCCCGGGCCGCCCCGCTTCGGATGGTTGGACTCTCCTTTTAATCATCAATATAGTTGTTGTTGCGAGAGTTCCCCCCACACCCCCCGGCCTTCTTGGAACCTTTCCGCGGCTGACGTTCTCGTCAACCCCCTCGTTCAAGGTCCACTACGAAAGGCAAGCTTTCCTTTCCCCCCCCTGAGTTTCCTCTTTCTTCTGTTCTACCCCCTTGGGCCCACACCTTTAGTCCTTTTCGCTTCGTTTTCCTCGCAGTGCCCGATCCCGCCCATGGAGAAGCTTCTCGGCCCCCACCTTGCCCCCCCGCCCGTGTTCCAAAAAGATTTCATGAAGATTACGCAGCTTTAACCCTTTTTTACCAGTTTACTACCTGCCAAAAGAGCCAGGGCGAGAAGAGTCCTTCCCTCCCCCCAGCTACTTAAGTCCATGTGGTCTTAGACGATTATGCGGTTTTATTTTGTGGCATTCGGGGCGGGGGCTCCCTCTTGAATCTGGCCGCGAGGCGCAGGTAAAAGACGTACCAATCCCTTTCTTTTCGAGTGTTTCTCCTTTCTTCGGAGGGTCTCAGTCACTAACTCGCCAAGGAAGGGCACGTGTACCTGACAATGTTTTTTTTTTGGTGTTTCCCTCAAGATCCTTAAGCCAACGCTTCCCTTTTTTCCTCACCACCGATCCTTAGGACAGATATCATAGGCGTTATTCTTAGTTCCTCTTCTTTCCTCCATTCTTTGGGCGGACACCCTTGCTTTCTCCACTATAGCGAAGGTCGTGGAAGAGATCTTCCTTTTTTTCCCCTCTCCCCCACGCGGCTCTTCCGGTTTTTTTAGGCGCTCGACCCCGCCCGTTTTGCCACGGTAGGGCATCCCTGCCCCCGGCGTCCCCCCTTACCGATGACCGCTCCGTTTGATCATTTCTGATTCCCTCTCCCAGGAAGTAGCGTGCTCCTCTTTGTCCCCGCTTTCATTCCCGAGCGACTGGGCAGCTCTCGTGTCCCTCCGCCAACCCTTTTTTTACACGACCACGGACGAACCCCGAACGCGGTCTTCCATCCCTTTATTCTTGCCACGTTTTAGAGTAGTTAACAGCTCGCTGAAGGCGCTACCTCAGCGCTTTTCCCCCCCAACCTCTAGGCCCTCTCTTCGTCCCCCGCAGCGAAGACAGTCTGTTTTTATCCGACTTTTCTGTCCCTGTTTTTCTCCTTCTTGTGCAGTTTCAACCAGCTGCTTCCGGAGGATGCCGATCCTTCGAGCTGAGCCTTGAGCTCCCCTCCGCTTGCTTGCCAGATAGCCCACAATGGAACTTCTTTCCCTTTCCCGTTCCTTTCCCCCGTCGAGATCAAAAATCTTTTATTCCCCCCCAAGTGAGGGGACGAAAGCCTAGAGCCAAAAAAAATATTTACTCTTCAATTTCCCCCCCTTCCCCCCACACGGTACCCCCCTTCTCAAATCGCCGAAGAGAAAGAGGCGTGTCAAGTCCCCTCCCCCCAACCTACCCCTGGTCGAGTTCCGCAAACTCAAGGGGTATGCAGTGTCCTTAGCCCCGACCTTTGGCCCCTTCTCCCAGACAGCTTGAAAACGGTTCCATAGGAGTCATCACCCCCTGACACCTCAAACCCCTTGTTCGGGGCGCGGTCTTTTTGCCTCGGTCGTGAACAGAATGAAAAAGGGCGAATTCACCGTTGTCCCAGGACTCCTGAACACGCACTAACCAAACCATTTGCTGTTCTCGCTTTGTCGTCTCTCTTCTTGGTCGCTATCAGAAAAAGGATGGGGCCCTCTATCTCAACAACCGGTTTCTTTCCGCTCCGTGTAGCCTAAGCCACCGTGTAAAGCCGTAACCTTTCCTGATTTCTTGGCCGCCGCTTCATGTCGATCGCCTGTCTGCAGATTCCTCTAGAGGATGCATTTTCATCCTCTCGCAGCGCCGACCATATCTTCAGTCTCGGTTCACCCTTGACTAGGATGGATCAGCCTCCTCTTGCGCCAGTTCCAGTCCCCCGTCCTTTTTACCGGTCCCTTAGACGTTTTTTGGGTCGTGAATCTCGGCAGTGCAGAGAGCACAAAGTTCGGCCCCTCCTCTTCTCCAAGTTTTTTCCAGGTCGGTCTCCTTTCACGTCTAAACGAGCGGTGCGCAGATCGCCTTCCTCTAGACTGGTTTGCCTTTTTCTTTTTCTCAGACCTCGTCCTTTTTTTTTTTGCGCTGCCGTCGCAGACTGGTTTGCAGGACCAGTTCGAGCGCGTTCCCAGATCCGTCCCCCCCTTTCTGCATCTTCTCCCTAATCATACGTGTTGTTCTTTCTCCTTTTCTTAGTGTTGACTGTCTCTTTGAATATGCGCATTCGCGGCGACTTGTCCTCTTGGACCGGTGCTGAGTCGCGTCTCTTTCCTCATGGGAGTCTTGTTGGCCGGCTTTCTTTTTTTAGGTGATCCACTAATTTCTATGGCGAACCTCTCGTTGAGTCAAGTGCCGTCCCTAATGACGGTTCGGGCTTCTTTTTTCTCCCTCAAGCGCTTTCTTTGAGGCGGGCCGCTTGGAGAAGATGGGACCCCCCCCTGAGATGCCCGCCGAGTCCCGGTGAGACCCTTTTTGGGAATTGTATGGCGCACGTCGGATGATCACGGCGTCCTCGCCCCTTGGGGGTTTTGATGAACTCGCTGAGCGGTTAAGCTTTTCGTCTCTTCTCTCGGCTGTAACGGAAGTGACCCCACTGAATCCCCGGACCCCCACGGAGACCCGCAGGGAAAGGCTTGTCCCCTCCCGCCATAGTTGCTAGTTTGTGAAGTTATTTTACAGTTTTACTTGAAAAGCGGTTGGAGGGCTTGTAGCTAGCTCATACCCGTTCCGCGGGTGGGGACTCTCCCTTTTTTTGCTTGCTTCCCCGGCTTCCCTTCTTGTCCACACTTGCGGGTATCGTGTGCGAGGGATGGAAGGGGGGATCAATTTTCCTCTTTCGGAGGTTGTTTCGGTCTTCGCCTCCCCTATAGCCCGCCTCGAAAACGAACTGTCTGATTTTAGCGGTGCTTGCTGATGGACTATCTTTTACGTGGGACTCGCGGTGGAGGAAGTTTCCCCTAGCCCCTTTCTTCGGCAGATTTCACTCCCCTTGTACAAACTGGCCCGTTTTTCGTGAACGCCGTCTTTTTGCAGAGGTTTCTGGTTGAACGGGTTGGTAGTGCGCAGTCCAGGAGAAATGTCCTCTTGTTCTTATAGTTGTTTTCCTTTTTGAGAAGTCCTCTTTATCCTTGTAGAAGCCTTTGCCGATCAGGATCGGGTGATCTCGGCCCCCCTCTTCCGTCTCAATCGGGGATCTTTTTTTTTCCGAGCGAGAGGGCATCTTTCCGCTCTTATGTGATAGCGGGTTGATGACGAACTCCCTGGTCCCCTTTGCCTTGTGTCGTTCACCTGGAGATTGTTTTCTCCCACTGCGTCCAGGGTTGGTGTTGAGCTTCATTCTTCTCCTTCAGTGTCAGATTTTTCTTCACGTTCCCTTAGAACGACGTTCAGTATGTCCGATCAGACGTTGCGTTCCCTCTTGGTCTTCCCCCTTTTTGCGTCGTTTTGTGGGGGTTGGTTGGCGAGTCCTCCCCTTTTACATCCGCCGGAACACCTCGCTTTGTTGGCCTGAAACGAGGAAGCTGTCTTCTCCTTGGCCTTTCGAAGCTTTCCCTCCTTCCGTTGTGATAGCATTTCTGCCAGTGGAAAACGACCTTTCCTCTCCAACAATGCCTTTCTTTCCTTCTGAGTTCGCTTTGAAACTCGGAGAAGTAAAGATAGCCCCTTCTGGATCTCTTTCGACCGATTTGAACCTCCCCTTTGAGCAAGAGAGGTCTCCGGCGTCAGTAGAAGTACGTTTCTGAGATTCTTTTTCGCATCTTGTGTGACCCTTTTTTTGGAGAGTACTTTATCTTTGCATGTGACGCTGCGAAAGTAATTGGAGCTCTTGCTTCCTTTCTCCTACCGTTTCTCTCCCTCCGCACGTCGGACTTCCTTTTTTCTCTTGATTTTGGACTTTGAACTGCGCATCGGACCTTGCCTTTGCAGATTTTTTTCCCCCTCTACAACCGAATAGCAAGAGAAAGAGGTCAGGAATTCCCTACCAGCGCTCCTAGCCCCCGCCCAGTAACCTTGGTGGGTTCTTGTTTGTTCCTATAGATATAGGAATAAATGGCCTTTGAATAGAGTTCCCGGGGAGGCCTTAGCGAGATGAGTTATTTGGATCTTTGGATCATTTTTCCAATGGTCGACGATGTCCTTGCTTTCGTTTCTCTGGAGGCTCTGGAACTGCGCGCCTGAGTCCCTCTCCCCGTCGAAGCGCGGTTTCTTTTTTCCCCCCCCCAATCGTGTAGAATAAATCGTCTTTCCCCTTTTTCGGGTTGATGTTCTTTTTTCTTTCAAGTAGTTGAGAAATTGACCTTTTTTTCTATTTTTCCTTCGTCTTGCAGGTCCCTTGTCCTGGTTCAGCTGGATGGTGGGGTCCTTTATTCCCTTTTCTCTTTTCCTTCCTTTGTTTGATCTATTCCCCACCAATCTTTGCAGATGAAACTTTGCATTTCCCAGCAGATGACCCCCCTCCTTTTACGACGTTACTTTTTTCCAATACCCCCTGAAATCTTGAACACCCCTCCACGGGCAGGGCTTCCTTTAAACAGCGCCTTTTCCCCCCCACCCGGACGTCGCTTTCGCGTTTAAAGGTCACGCTTAAGGGAAAGATACCTTTTTTTGCCTATTCTTCCTCCTCACATTCTAGTCCATCCAAGGTGCTCAAGAAGGTATTGTTCCCCCCCCAGCTCCCCCCGCAGTCTCCCTCGAACGCAGCCCCAGTGACCGATTCTTGCCCCCCCCCCATTGCGTCGCTTAGGATTTCCAAAAAAAACCCGCTCCACCCAATAGAAAGGATGTCCCCTTTTGTTTCTGAGTTCCATTTTCTATGGGATTCTCCCAAGGGTCTTACTTGTAGGATTTTTTTTTTTCTCTGGAGCCTTCCCGCGCCACAACCTCGCAAGCAGGAAGTGACCTTTGGACCCCTTCTCTGTCGTGACGGACCAAGGGAAGGGATGAGAGTACACGATGCATCTTCCCAACCTCTCCCCACTCTCGACTTTTGAAGCCCGCGTATCCTGCGCAAGAAGTACATAGTCCTCTTTTTTCCTTTCCTCGCTGTTCTGAGTCTTGCGCAATCCCATGAAGGTCGGGAATTCATGTTCCTTTCCGGAATTTTGAGTCTTCCCGAGCTGGCCTGAGATCGCGCGTTTGTTAGACTTCTTCCCCGTCTGTGGATTCGGGCCTTTTCGGACAGGCGTCCAAAACGACCCGTTCCTTATGCGCCTATAAGGACTTGCCCCATCTCGTGCGATGATCGAACATTTCGACCTTGGTGCCCCCCCACCCCTTCCTGGGTAACCTCGCTGTCAGAGCTCCCATTTCTCGCGATTCCCTCCTTCAAACCCTGTTCCCGTACCACGGAACCGACCCTTTCTCCCGGTCTTGCTTTTCGATTTTCCGATGTACGTCTGAGCTCAAACGCATTATCCGCCCCCCCAACGTCTTCTTTTTTGCCTCGATCATTTGCCCCCTGTGCTAAACAGAAAAGCTGTCCCCCTTCCTCCCTCCTGCAACTTGTTCAGGATGCCCGCCCGCTTTTCTCCTGCGCGAGCTACCCTCTTTTTCAGATGCAACTTCTTTTCCTATCCTGAGCTGCTGATTATACAAGGAGGAGGTCAAGTTTTCTTTTTCCTTTGGGTTCCGAATCCTAACCTACCACCCGGAAAGGGCCTATGAAATACCATGCCCTCAGCCCAAAACTTTCCCCCCAGGAGAACTCGCTGAGACCCTCCGGTCCACTGCCGAACCCAGTTAAAGTTCCCGTGAGTTAAGCAACAACCTCCGGGTTTCCTTACGAGATTGCTTTTGAAAATTGTACTAAAGTGCTGCCCAATGCAATTTTGCCCCCTTCGACGTAAGACCCCCTCTAATCAACAGTTCGTGTTTTTTGAGTTTTTTCGCTACTAACAAGAAGTGCAACCAATTCCCGTGCAAATTCTTTCCCGGCCAGCTGCACTGAACTACCCTGTGGATTTGCTTTCAGCCTTTTTTCCGTCCCCCTTTTTTATAGTACCCTGAGGTAGATAGCCCCTTCTGGAAAGAGCAGTTCATCTCCACACCTCCATCCCCCCTTTTTTCTGTTCTCGACTCAGGCTGTGCCTCAAGTGAAAAGTCCCCCCCACTTCTGGTGTCCCGGAATCTCCTTCCGGGTCGTAGTCGACGTGGTCGCCGCGTCGCTATTCCAGTGATGATTTTTCCCTAGTTGCCTGAGCGCAGCCGGACCCCCGCTAGTGTGGAACATTCTGCTCTTACGCTTTCTTCGGATTTCCTCCCCCTCTTGATAATACCTAGTGAGCCTCCATTCCCCCCCCCCTCCCTGGTTCCAAGCTGACTCGCTTCTCGTTCTGGGCTAGAGGGTGCATAGAAGGGCCGTGCAAGCTTAAACTCCTTTCTCGCAGCCTTCCCTGAGTTAGAAAAGTCCTCCCCTTTCGGTAAAGGTCGTGTTGACTCCGGGAAACCTTCAACAGAGGCTTCCAGAAGTCACCCAGTCCTCTTTTCTTCTAGTCACTAGATCCTTTGAACAAGAGAACTTCGGCCAGTGCGCTTTCGAGTAGACTCCCTTTGAGCCACATTCGGTCAGCTCTTTTCTTAGGCGAAGTCCCCTTCGGCTAGCCATTTTCTATTTTAATAATAATAAGTGTGTTGTTTCTTATGATTGGTACTGCGACTTTTCTTTTGGCTGATCTTGTCTGACCTTTTTCCTGCTGCTCCTTTGAAACGGTGCTAGACCAGATTGCGCAAGTGCTCGTCTGTTTCCGGTCCTTCTGATTTTTACCTCTTTCCTTAATGGATCTGGCTCTCAGGTCCGTCGTTTGTAACTTCTTTGAAAGTTCCCCTTGCAGCTGGGCGAACTCCTCGCACGGTTTGACGACGATGGGCTTGGCTGGTTCACCCGTGCGTCCCATCCGCCCGCCGCTCGACTTAGAGGTGAGCACACCGTCCCGGGGCAGGTAATGCGCATTTTTTTCCTCCATGAGCCTTTTTTAGGTTCGGTTCTCCTTCTCCCCCTACGAGCGGCGAGAGTGGTCGGTTCTTGCATCTTTCCCCACTGAGGATCTGGCGATCGCCGAGATCGGACCCCAAAGGAGAACGACTTAAAGTGCGGCTCTAGAGAGTTCCCAGTTTGTGACTTTCCCGGGGCTGAGTTTCTTTTCCCGAACCCCCTCCTTTTGGCTTGGTCGCTAGATGCTAAGGTCCGACCTCTTCAGAGCCACCCCCAGCTTACTCCCTTCTACGGCGGGCGGCTCCCCCGTACTTGGGGGTGGGCGTGTTAGCGTTTTTTTCTGACCCCTTGTCGCCTGTGCCTTCCTCTTGTCTTGTTGACACCTTCTTTTAAGCGGACCTGAGAGACGCTGCGACCTCCCCTCCCTTGTTGAGATTTTTTTTGAAGGTTGATGATGAAATCCGGACGTGGCAGAAGAGGATGGAGTCAAGTCCGTATCCCTTTCACGTCCTTGTTGATTCCTTTTGACACCTTGGTTCGGCCGGGTATTTTCTTTGCTACCTCTCTTTTTGGTTGCCCGGGTTGTTTCGTGAGAGTAGTGCGGCCCTTTTCCCCCCCTTTTCGGTTGTTTTTCCAGACCCCTTTGGAGACGTCAAAAAAAGGTTACCTCCCCTCCCATTTTTTTTCGGCGAGACTTCGGGCAACGTGGGGAGATATGGACAAGACCCTGCCTTTGTTTTCACGAGACCCCCCTCCCGCAGTTTTACGGACGACTGCAGCTGGTTGCCATGAACTCCTTAAGGTTTTTTCCATTTTCATTGTCCCCCGTGTCGAAAAAGGGGCTCCTGTTCTCGATCGGTCAAGACTGCTTGAGCGTCCTTTTGTCCTTGAGGTTCTTCATTAAACTTCGTAAGATTTGAATCCCTTCACTTGCCCTACCTAAAAGGTATCTGCCGCTAAGTGAGGTATACCAAACTTTGGCTCCAGTTGCTTCAGAGACGAGATCCCTCCCCGCGGAGCCTTTTAGAAGTTCAACACGCGTTGTGGCACCAGATCCCTGCTTTTAGTCCTTTTTCCCCTCGTCATAGTCTGGTTTTATTTCCGTCGCACAAGCTGGTGTGCCCAAGCTTTTTTCTTGGCCTGCAGTGGACACCCTCCGGCGATAGTCCTAACTTTTTCAAGGATCCTCTTCTTTTCTAAGGCGATTATACTCGTACAGCTCATGATCTTTTTTGTCCGTGAAAGAATGTGGAAATCCCTTTTCCCTCTCTTCCCTACCCCCATTAGTTTCCTCTAGAAGTCGTCTAGCCTTCTTCTGGATCTTTGGATTGAGTGTGAGTCAAGGCAGAGTCCGGCAGTTCGTTTTCTGCAACTTGACAGCTCCCTAGAGAAATTCCAGTTTTTTCTCTCTGGCGTCCCAATTTCCTCCCGAGACGAAGGAGATCCCTCCATTACTGGTAGTTGGGTGGACTCTGTCCATTCGCCTTAGCAATTCTTCCTAAATCGCGACAGCTTCATCGCGCTTCCCGACAAAGAAAGAGAGGAAGAGGCCGACTAATTCCATCCGGACTCTCCACCCGTCTTGAAACCCCAACCCCGATTTGGTCCTTGTTTCCCTCTAGACTCGCGTCCTCAATTTATGGGAATGAGATGACTTTTCATTCGAGAGATTGAGTTAGTAGAGTGATGGTTGGACACGTAAAATGATTCTGATTTCCGGCTTTCTAAGGTGCCTTATCGAAGATGACCGCGATCCTTTTTAATGCGCCACGTACTTTAGAGCCCCCGTCAGGAGGAGGGGGAAAATGGTGGCCCAGAAGAAATAGTAAATGGTTCCTCCCGTCTCAGATAGCTCTGGCGTTTGAGGACCCCTCTCCCTCGAGCCTTTATTAGAGGAACGATCTTCCCCTCCCTTTTTTATGCCGGCTTTTGGAACCTTCTATATTTTAATACTCCCCATTTTGTTCGAGCCTAAAACCACTAATTAAAGTCTTAAACAGCTCCCTTAGTTTTCCCCCCGCAGCCCCCCAAGAGTGCTGAAAACCCTACGTTCCACCCAACTATACTTACGGCTTGCATACCAACCAGAAGGGAACCCGGATTCCATTATGGCCCCGCTCTTTCCAACCAAATAGGACCCTCCCCCTTCGTTCCTTAGGACCTTTCAGGGACCATATAAGCATTGGAATCTTCCAATGCTTGCCGGTAGAACTCCTTTAAGTGCTAAAAAAGATGTCTTTTTTTCCCCTGCGACCCCCTTTTTGACTGTATTAGTGACCCTTCTTTTCCCCCCCCCCCGTACTCCCCCTCGATGAACACCACAAAGCAGTTAGCCCGCGATCTCCAATCCAACCACATAAAAACCCCCTCTTCGGTGTTAACCGGGTTGATTTTAGAGATTTTTTTCTTAGTCATGGCTCTTCCTATGGATGGGCTTCCGGGGATAGAAGCCCCTCCTTTTTCAATTAGAGTGCTCTGCCCCCCTCATCCCCTCCGGCGAAGTTTCCTCCCTTTTCAAGTTCGGACATCCAACGCCACAGGGGTTGTCACGCCGTCACGGCAGGCTACACGCCCCGCGCACCTCCCGCTTTTCCGTGCTCAACCTCCGATCCGACACGATTCCATCGGTTAGGAAGGATTGCTTTTTCCCTCGGCAGTTCCGCAACTTAGGAGGGCGCCCCTGTCGGTCGGCCACGTCTCGCCGAAGGTCAGATTGACTCTCTGGCAGCGATGAAAGCAGAGGCGATCCTTCCAGGTCTTGTCGCTCCCCGGTGTTTCAAACGGTAGGGAAAGTTTTTTTACTTTCCCGACTTATTCCTCTTGCCAGCCGAGAAGGATGTTCACCCCGCTCCTTTTCATGCTCCCTTCAGTCCGCGGAAGAAGCTTGCACCCCGGCGACTTGTAATTCCTTTCCGTGAGCTTCCATCAGCTTAGTCGCGCCCATTTTACCACAGCCCACTGAGAACCCCGTTCCCTTTGCGGCTCTTTCTTTGAATCAGAAAATTCGTCGTTGCTGGTCCTGTTGTTAGGGGTAACCCGTTGAAGTCTTTCAGTCGATAACCGCCTTTCTCCCCAAACTCCCTGAATAAGATGCCTTGCCGAGCAGTTGACTTTTTTCATGGTTGATCCCCCCTTATCATGCCTCCCCCCCCCCATGGTGATCACCAGCTGGCAAATTCGTAGAGGGCCCTGTCTTTCCAGAGGATCGAGATTCCATTCCGCTCACACACTCTTGGGACATCGACCCATTCGTGGAGATAAAAACCTGGTCTCGGGATTCTACACAGCCTTTTTCGCCAACGTCTTCTTTCCAACACCGTATCCGTCTCTCCCTTTGCAAGGGACTAACTACTGCGCACAGGACACCATGTACCCAACCGGATCCCACGCTGTCAGAGAAAGAGTTTCCCCCCCTCTGCCCCAAAGTTAAACTGCGAGTACGACAACTCAATTCTTGTACAGCCAACATTTTCTTCTTGCGGATTTGCAAACTTGACTAAAGCACGATTTCACCCCAGCTCATCTGCCCGGATTAAAACTGATTCCTAAAACAGTTGCTTTCGGTAGAGTGCTTTGGCTAGGCGGATTCCCCTCCACCCCCCATTTGGCGCCCCTTAACCTCAGGTAACAGAAGGCTCCGAAAGACTTTGTGTACGGGGGAAGCAGAGTAGACGTGAGTCCCAGATGTGATGTTTCTCCCCCGGTTGAGATATATCCTCATCACCCCCGGCTTGTACAGTCTTAATTAGTCCTACACCTTTTTTCTTCTTTAGCTACCCCAACGTTCTCCCTAGGATGAGCGAGCCAACTTCCGCCATGTTCGAACAAGGTGTGGTTGACCCGTTTCTTAGTGGTCTTTTCGTTTCTGAAGTTGCCTGAGCGCGTCGGACAACGAAAAGACTCCCCCCTACCTTTCTTTTCTAGGATTCCCTACACCTTTTTTAGTAGGCTCATAATCGTGGCGCCCTTTCCCTGACCCTCCCCGGTTCCCCTTCTTGAAGTCTCTAGTCGGGCTCTCGGGGTGCCGGCAAAGTGCTTCACTCGGGCGCCTTTCCTTTGAGTTCGTCCCTTTAGCTCCCTTTCCCCGGTCGTTTACGGGCCGGGCCTTTTTTCTCGGCCCCTTTTGGCCCTTTTGTTTTATTTCCCCTCAGGAAGGCGGTCAGCCGGCGAGAGCCGCACGCCACACGCGGTTGTCCGCGTCTTGAACTTTCAATTTTCGTCGCCCAGCTTTTTTCCTTAGTCAGGCGCTACATGCGCAAACGCG
>Ga0179591_1269173_pt1 | contig 18102 bp, 22 predicted proteins | sample CZOMad2_1_08_16f_FD_182891 | JGI IMG/M metagenome (GOLD analysis project Ga0179591, IMG submission 182891) | Vadose zone soil fungal communities from Angelo Coast Range Reserve, California, USA - CZOMad2_1_08_16fungal (PacBio error correction) | ecosystem: Environmental > Terrestrial > Soil >... | reverse complement strand
TCTCCCGCTTTCAGTCCTCTTCGTTCTTAGATCTTCGTTTGCGTTCGTCCTTTTCTCTCCAGCCCTTTGTTTTTTTTTCATTTCTTGGCTTTTCTCATTTTTAAATTATTTCCCAATGGGATGCCTTTCCTCGTTTACATTTTTAGAGGAGACCTGATCCGGAGCATCTTTTTCCGTTTGCCCCTTCAACACCCTTGCCTTGCGTATGTGGTTTTTAGGTGCCCTTCATGCACACGCACCCCCATTTTCTCATCCCATGTATTAGCATTTTCTCTTTTTTTTTTTTTTTAAAAATCCTGATAGGGAAGGTAGGGCACCATTCACCCCCCCCCCCACCCCTCTCCTCACCCATTGTATATTCGTCCTCCGCAGAGGTTTGAGTGATCCTGACCTCCAGCCCCTTCCTTTTTTTCCCCTCTTTGTTTTGAAGAGGCTTGGACGATTTCCCTCCCTTTTCAGTTGCATAGACAGAAGTGCATTCGTTGATTCCCTCTGGTTTTTCCAAAAGACAAGTTTTCCATTGTTTTAACCTTCCCGTTCCCCGGCACACGTGAACTTCATTTTCCGGCCCTCCCCCCCCCCAAAAGTTGTGCCAAATAGATTGAAGACCGCATCCCCTTCTCGCAGTCAAATCTTAGGAGATGAAGCCCTTTTCCTTCATGTCAGACTCTTTCCTGTTAGTAATCATGTTTCCCCCAACACGTTTATATTTTCACCTAATAAGTTGTTGTGACTCTCCTCGTTTTTCAAGTGTTTCCACCAATCCTCTTTTTCCCCTCCGGGCGAATAACTTTAACTCCCTGAAGGGTTACTCTTCACGAACCTCTGCCTTTCTCCGGCTGGTTTTTGAGCCAACCTCTATGGGTGGCCACCCCCCCCCCACTTTCCGGGAACCCTTTTCCATGACTTGTCTAAGTTCACGGTTTCAGTTTTTGCGTTTGTGGAAGAGAAATGGCCCCTTCACCCCTTTAGTTTTTTCCAGAAGGTCGCCCTGCTTTTTTTCTTGTATGCAAAAGGATCGAATTTCCTTCCCTTTTTCGCCCTCTTTCAGCCCCCCCACCCCACCAAGGTCTCTGGAGAGAGCTTGCCCTTCCACCCCCCGAGGCTGATGATTACTCCACTTTCTCCCCCCCTGTTTCGACTGTGGTTCCTTAATGGAGCCTACCTCCCCTTGCTGGATTTAACCGGAGCATTCTCATTCTAATACCCCTTCACATTCACCCCCGTCAACGTTTTGACTTGTGAGTTTTTCCTTGTCCCCCAACCCATAGCGAATACCAAAGACCTTTTTCGACGAACCCAAGCTTTCGTTACCAGGTGCTTTCGCCCCTATGACAGCATTTTATACAGAAACGGTTATTTAGATAGCGTCCTATTTCCCAGTTTCTTCCTCTCCCCACCCCCCAGAGGTTACAGACACAAACTTCTCTTGATTTCTTTCCCACGCCTATTCGACCTGACACCCTGAACCTCCCGCGTACTATCCTTAGCTTTGTCTTAATTTAATCTGATGGACGCTGGCGACAATGGCTGCCCCGCAGTCAAAAACCTGTTACGATGTTTTCCCTGGCGCCGGCAAGTCTTTTCCCTCCCCACCCCCCCACTAGCCCTCGAAGAGGCCTACTGAGCCTGACATTGCTTTCCTTCATCCAAGTTAGTTTATACAGCTTGACATATCCCCCCCTCCCCCTGAGATCCTTGCCCCGAATTCCCCCGTCTTTTGGATCCCGATCGTTCTCTGACAATTTTCCCATCTGCGTTAAATCCTGGAGTCAAGCTTTTGTATCTTTGACCCCTTGCAACACTTTCTGAACCGAGAGAGCAGCGCTTTTGCGCGATATCCGGAAACTATATTTTCTTTCTTTTGACCATGTAGTGTTGCATTGACCTTTTGAACCTACTCTCTCCTTCTTTGCTCACCTGGACTAACCGATTAACCTCTTTCCCAAACCCAACGTGATGTGTCCTCCCCTTCTTTCCTTCCCCCGCCGACTTTGACCTTTCGATGTCAAACCTCTCCTTTTTTTTTTTGAGGAGAGAACTTTCCCCTTTCCCCCTTCAAAGGAGATAGTTAGATTTATGCGCGCCCCTTCCTTTTTTTTGAATCGATCTTTAAAAGAGCTCATTAATTTTCCTTCCAGTACGCGAAGTATTAAAGGTCATGACCCCCGCTCAAGCGTTTCTCGGCTCATTCGTGAATCGCCTGAATTTCTTTTTGTCTTAAAGTTGAGATGTGGAACCTCTTACCCTCCCCTTTGTCCGGGCAAATTACAACATCTTTGCCCATCCGCCTTATAGTCGGATGACTCTTTCAGTTGAGTCTTCGGGAGTCGTCAATTTCAGGCTAGTGAGTGGGTCTCCTTTCTTTTCTTTTATTCAAGTAAAAGGGATGCCACCCTCCGCAACTTCTGTTTCTATTTCCTCCACTCTCTCTATGTTTTCTGGCTTCTGGAGTCCGTCGAGTTTAAGTTTGAGACCTGCAGTGGTGCCATCTCCCTTTCCCCCCTTCTTTATGGATTCGTCCGTCCTGTTTCGTACTCTGCGGTTTCTTATATCTCGAATAGGCTTGAGCCTTCCTCGTCATATAACCTTTTGAGTTCCTCTTTTTGGGTTTCTACCTTGCCCATGTTCGTCCCAACTTTGCAATGGATTTCTTCTACTTTTTCTCATGATGGTAACGGTGAGCCTTATAGGAGACCTGCCCCATCTCTTTTTTTTTCCGTCGGCCCCCCCCCTTGAGTAAGTACGCTTATGTGGGATGCGGGGTGCTCCCTCCCCCCTCCCCCCCAACCATTTAATGATAGCATTTTTTTCTCGCTAATTTTTGATTATCCCGGATAGTTCCTTCTTCTGCGCCAGTCCATACCCCTCTCTAACAATTGGGGAAAACGTTTAGTTTTCCTAGTTTGTTTGAGGATGGAATCCCGTCATCTCCCCCTTTTGGCTAGGAGACGAGTAAAAGTCTCCCTTTTTTCAGCCTGTCTCCTGTAAAAGAAACGGGCTCCCCCTCCTCACGTGGTCCAAGGGTTTTCATTTACCGCAACCTTTTACAACCGTGACCCCCTGATACAAGTCCTTCCGATTTTTTTCTCCCGTTTGCACAAAAGAGATTTCAAGAACCCCTCCTATGACTCCCAAGTAAGGAGCTTATAGCCTGTCATTCATCGGCCATGTTCTTGACTTTTTCCTCAGTTTTTTGCAAAACGAAAGCGAAAATTTTTTTCTCCCTTTTGTGAGAGAGCTCTTTAAGACCTTTACTTTGCCCCAAGAATTGATTCTGCGGTCCGGAATGTTTCCCGGCCTCCCTTTCTATCAGCATCCTTAACAGTTTTTTTCTTCAGTCGCTGGTCTTCGGTGAGTGAAACTAGTCTTTTGCCCCCCCCCCCCCACTTTACTGTTCCAATCCTTTCCTCCAGTTCACTTTTTTGAGTCGTGCAGAGCCTGACCCTTTTGACCCACTGCTGTCTTTTTAGTCCGATGCTCTTCCCCTCTTTTTCCGTGAGACTTTTAACCACCCGTAAGTTTTTCCCCTCGGCCCGATTCCCTCCGACCAAGCACTTTTCTTTCTTTCTTTTCAAAAAACACGAGGATTCATTTCCACCTCCCCCTTTACCCGTGTTCGTCCTCTGTGGGGGCGACGGCCCTGTCCTCGACTACCAACTTACAACTTTTCTGCTTTTTTAAAACTTCTGGGACTGTCTTTAGGAGAATACCCCCTTTCCCCCCATTGATGCCTCAATGTTTGTTCGGATCATGCGGTACCCATCCCATCCCACCCATCGAGACATTACCGCTTACGCGGACCAAAATTCCGCAGTTCTCTGTATCCAGTTTTCGCTTTCCCCCCCCAGCATAGAGAAAGAATGCAAAAGTGAGGATGCCCCTCCTTTTTTCTACGCCCCCCCCTTCCTTGCCCCTAAAACCGTCAGCGTTCACGCTCCCTCTTCTCTATACCTCCAAGACCGCCCGCCTCCGACGCAAGGATTTTCTGTTTGAATTCCCTTTTCTACTAACCTTTCTTCCCTTCTTCACTCTTTTTTTTTTTTTGTGCTGTGCGACGGCCTCTCGGACCCCCCCCCCCCCTCGCGCTGTTTATTGAGGAAATAAGTGCCGTGACCGTTGCCTTGAGTTCCAAAGTGGAAGAGCTTCTGCGTCCCGGTCTTCCTCACGAGCTGATGTAGTTCATACCCTTTCAACTCCTTCTTTTCACAGATCGTCGATCTCCTCTTCTTTCCCTTTTTTGGCAAAACCTCCCAGGAAAAGATGGTGTTTATCGGTTTCTGCAACTTTGCCAAAAGGAAGTAGTGTGCTCTCTGCAAATACGGACTATTGGAGAAGGGAGCCTGTTATTGTGCTCATGGTGAACGACGATCTTTTCTGATCCCCCTCCTCCCCCTCCCTTTTCCAGAGAGATTACACACAAACTTTGCGCATCCCCCAATAGAGACCGTCCCGAACTCGACCCTTTCGAATGTTTAACCCCTCTTTCCCCCTCCCATCCTTGTTGTTGATGAGCTCTATGTTGAACCCCTCCCTTTCAACTTTCTCTATTTTGTCTGAGAGAAAGAAGTTTTGATCCGTTTGTTTGGTTTACCCCCTGTCTGGGAGTAATATCTTATCCCCCGTACTCTTCTTTCACCATTCCAATACTTCTCAACTAGTCGTTAACCCTGGTGGTTTTTGGCCAGATTTCCTCTCGCTCTTCCCTTATCGATCTGTTTTTCCTTGAGTGGAACTCCCCAGACCCGTTGAGTGAAGGAGGAAGTTCCAACTTTTCCTCCTGCCGTATTTCTTCTCGATAGGTTACGTGGATTTTTTAAGCATTATCTTTGAGTGCCTCATGTCTCCTCGGGAGAACCTCTTTCTGGATTTAATAAAGAAGAAATGCTCAGTTTTTCCCCCTCATGTCCTAATTCCGTTGCCCAAGTTCCCCCTCTAAGGTTTCCCGTGGTAGCCACTTTGTTTCATAAGGCTGGACCCCCCTTTTCTTCTTTTTTTTTTCCTCTGCGTATGAGTATCTCTATTTCTTCTCCTTCAGAGTAGTCTTTGGCTTCCTCCTCTTGTTATTGAGCTATTCCCCCCTTCCGTACATATTAAGAAATTGGCCCTGTACCCGCTGGCGTATTCTTGTCATTCTTCCCCTTTTCTACATGAGAAATCATCTTTCGGCGTCAACACAAGTTCGTAATAGCTCGTTGTTTTCGCTGTTTACATTACCGCCCCCTCCCCCCCCCCCCAAACCCTTTGACTGCCTCACCTTTTTGCCGTTAGAATAGCTCCGGCCTCGTGTTTCCATCCTTCTTTTTTAACTTTAGTCGATTTCCCTACAACACATAGCCGACAAAGTGTAAACTGAACCTTTTCGTCCTCAGCGGGTGCGCTGTCATGCTCCCTTCTTTCCGATTGAATTTGGTAAGTGAGGAGCTGCTCCTCTTTCCCATTTTCCGTTTTCATCCCGCGCCTCCATCTGTGTCTTGCTTTTCAACTCCTCACGTGGGTCCTTTTTCCCCCCCGAAAACGAAAACGGGAAATGTACCGCCTTTTTTTTTCTTTTTAAGTAAAAGTGTAACACCCTCTTTTTCCCGCCCCGGCCCCCTCCCTTAGGAAGGCCCCTTTCCTTCCGGATACCCAGTTCAGTAATAGGCCCTTTTCTTCGTGCCTGTAAGTCTTGTGCCCCCAAAAAGTCACAGGTCCGTCTCCCTCCCCACTCCCCTCACGTTGTTGGTGAGAATCGCCTTCCCCTTCTGTTTGCCACAGGCTCCCCCCTTTTGTTGCCATTTGTACTCAATTTGCTATCAGCGTAATATTTCTTCCTAAGGCCGGGCGGGATTTGCGGGACCACTCCTCTTTTGTATTCCCCACTTTTTAGGGAAATCCTTCAATGGGATAAGTCACCGTGTTATTTTTTTTTTCGGGGATAAGAATTCCCTTCCCACGTTGAGTCCCTTGTGACTCGCAAGGGTCGCCCTTTCATGCTCAGCGGCCAACGGAAGCGAATCTGCCCTTCCGTCAAGTAAAATAAGCAATCTGCTTCTTCCTTTGAGATTCCTTCAAAAAGGCTGATCCCAAACTCCCCCTTTCCGTTCCCGTTGAGGCTGTCAATGGACTCCCTTCCAATCCATTCCTCAGTTGCTTTAAACCGGTTTTTTCCTTTCCACCCCCTTAATTCTCTCCCCCCATTTTTTTTGCGTTTTTATAGGAGGTAAATCGCCACTTCCCCCCCATCACGCGCATTAAGCAATTTTTGACTCCCCTACACCCCATAGGTCTCCTTTCCTTTTCGCTGGAAGATTTCTTCCTGCTGTACTGCGTCTTTATTGGAATCTCCAGGTGCTTTGGGATTTCCCCCCAGGATTTACACTCCCCGTATTCTCGGACAGTAACGACTATCCTCGATCCCTCTCCCCCCCCCCCCCCCTACCTCTCCCCTCAGAACGGATTTTCCCCCCACCTTCCTGACGGAACCTCTGGCGCTAATTCCCCTTTTCACTGGCAGGAGACACCCTTTCCTCTGCGTGGAACTTGGCCGGAAACTTCCTTCCCACCTTTCGAGACTCTGATTCTCCCTGCGCCGTTCCAAGTTAGGGCTTTTAGTTTTTTAATCTTGCCTTTTCTCCGCTGCACGGATTTTCAACCTCTGTGTTTAATGCGATAACCCTTCCCCCCGTTCTCCGTTTTCGTGACTAGATCGTGAGTTCCCCGCTTTTCCTTCCTTACTGGAATCGCCACCATTTCCCCCTTTTTACCTATCGACTCCCTTCTTGAGCGTCTTAAACCGGCTTAAGTGGCGACGGTTCTTCTTGTTCATCTGTCCTTTTCCTGTGAACCTCCGAGAGTAATCCCTTTACCCTGCCTCCCCCTCTCACCTAGCTATTAAAACACAACGTTCGAGCATCAATCGCGACAACTTGATTTACGTTTCCCTGGACCTTTTCCAACCCCCTCTCCCTGTTGTGTTTTATCGTGATCTGCGATATGTTTGAATTCTCCCACCATAGTCGCCTCTTTTTCTTGCGCTAAAGAGTTTCTTCGTTCCCTGTCATTGGTCTAATAAAGTCCAGCGCGTTTTTTCAGCCCCAGAATCATGCCTCCACGCTCCTTTCTGGACTCGTCGACAGACTTCTTATGTTCTGAGTATGTAACTTGCCCTCTGTGGCCTCCCACAGCACACCGTTGCCTACGAGATCCCCTTTTTTTAAACGCAAGTATAGAGGTCTCTCGTTTTCCGTTCATTCGGGCTCTTCCAATAAGGTTTGCCTTGCTCGCCGTGAAAGTCAAAGGCCTGCCTAGCCGCACCCTGTTTCGGATAGGTGGCCCCCCCTGGTTTCTTTTCGCCAGATTAATGGAGCAGTTCCCCTTTTTCTTTTCGCCTTCAGTGGGCCTCCACCATCCCTTTATCTTCCTGTCGCGAATTTTCTTGAGAGTAGTAGTTCGTCGGCTTTTTACCTTCTAATAGGGTGAGTTTCCCTTTCATATCCCTTTTTTTTTTCCCTTAGATTGTTTTTGAGCTTAAGACAAATGGCCACCCGTGCAAGTGATAGTGTGCTTTTTCTAAATGCTCCCTTAGAAGGATCTGATTCCCCCTACAATCCAACTACCCCAGCATATGGTTATTTAAAAACTGCGGTACTGAGCTTGTGGGATTGCGGTAGTCATGACTCCGTTTTCTTCCCCCCCCCCCCCCCACATTTTCTGTCTCCTGAATTTTGCCGTTGTCTGACTACCGCTTTGTGTTTTGTTTGGGGTTTCTTTTTCCCTGAAGGCTATTTTTAGAGGACACGCGGCACCAGTCCCCCCCCCCATCGCCGACAAAATTGTAACGGAACGGTCATCTCCCTTGTTTGAGTGATGGATGTTTCCGAAGTCCTTTTTTTTATGCTTTGTCCGATTTCCCATTCTCCTTTCCGCTTTTGTTTTGTCCCCGGGGACTGACCTCTCTTCTTCAAAAAGCCCCCACGGTTGAAGGGTCATCTCTCCCACCCTCCTCCCCACCTTGTCCACAAGTATTCCTGCCGGTTTAAGTAAGTTGTGCACCCCATCGACCCTCCCTCCTCCCCCCTTTTGACGTCACCTCTCCTTTAGCTCCCTGTCCGTTCCTCCTTTTCATGTTCGCCTCCGGTAATAAGTTTGTTTTGGGTCCCACTCATTCTTCACGATACTATTGTTACGTGTTTGGTTGCTGTTATCGTTCAGACTTCATTTTCCACCCTTTCCTTTTTCTTAACGAGATAAATTCCTTTCATGTCTCCTGGGCTTACTTTCGAGTACTGATTCTGCAGTTCTTTCTGTCTTGCTCCATTTTTGGAAAATTTCCACTTTAAAAATCGGCATACTGGTATAATCTCGGTTGTTGTGTTGGAAGAGTACTCCTCCCTTTCACGTTCATTTTTGAAGCCGTCGCCCCTTTCCCTCCTTTACAATTTCTTCTTGTTTGCCAACGGTCAAGACAATTTTACTCTTCTCCTCCGCTGTACCAAAGTCCCTGGAGTCTGTTTCGTTTATTCCCCCCTCATAACTCTCTTCTGCCCCGGAAAAAACGTTTTACCCAATTTGCTCCTTTCTGTTTTTTGGTTCTTGTTCCAATTTCTTGGGGACTGGTCTCCCCTTTTTTCCCCCCCCCGGCGACGGACTTCGACCCCATTGCAAAATTAGAGCAGTCAAATGTTGTCGCCTTTCACCCCGGCCCCCTCCCCCCTACGATTTACTTACAATTCGTTACCCGAATGACTTCCCTTATTCAGGATCCCGCTTCCAGCGTTAGGTCAAAAGATTTATTATCCTTCCCCTTATCCCCCATAAAGGTTGTTGCAGAATTTCCCCCCAGATTTCCCGCCCCCTCCTTTTGGAAGGATAAGCTTCTTCCTTCTTAGCACAGTTCTACCTAGTACGTCTTTCCTCTTCCCGCGGCCTGTTGACCACGAGGCAATAAGCTTCCAAAATTCCCACATTTGAGGAGAAAAAAACTTTTTTTTCTTTTTTTCCTGGAGCCTTCGCCTCCCGAACCTCGCGTCTGCTTCCCCGAGACAAGTTGCGGTGGTTTAATGTTTGGCCGTTCAGCCGACCCTTCGTCCCATTAAATGCCTTTTGAGAATTTTCCCCGAACACACGTTCTCTTCTCGTCGTCCTATATTACGGAGGAATCCCGCTTTCCCCTTTCCCGTATTCTATTGTTCTGGTTCACCCCTTCTCCAACTTTGAACTCCTCCTTTTTTTTTCCCCTCTGCTCGTATCGGAACATCTGGCTCCTTGGCGTCCAGAGTTTCTTTTTTGGTCGCCTTGACTTTTTGTAAAGACGCTATCCTGTCTCAATTGACACCCTTTCCCCCGCATCTTGATTCACAAAAACGTCCCCTGTTTTTCACATCGAGAGGCGGCTTTTCCCTGTTTTCCTTTTTCCCCCTATTCTTTTAATAATAACTTGTGGGTTCTGTCTGATCCTTTGACAAGTCTCCCGTCCCTGCATTATTTGTGATGCGCGAACTGAACTTTTTGAATCGCTCGGTTCCCCCTTTGTCCCCATTGTACATACCGTAAGAGCAGTCTTTCCCCACTCCCCTTACAGAAGAAAGAGTAGACGGCCTCCCTCTGATTTACGGTTCAACCGCCTTGAACTGCGATTCTTTCTCTCTTCCAATTTGCTTTGGCCCCGATAACCCGAACAAGCTGCTTTTTCCTCCCCTTTCAACCGCGCGTCTCTTCTGCTGAGACTGGCTCCGTGGAGATTCGTTTCCATCCTCTTTTTTATGTTCCCCCCTGTTCAGCGGTAGAAACGTACAACGGGTAAATCCCAAGTTTTTTGTTTTTTCAACGTGTCTAGGTGGACTACAATCCGCCCCCCCCTCGTCTTTTTTCGTCGCGATTAGGTGCAGCAGTACCGAGTAAGGTTTTTTTGATATGCAAGGTTTCCATTTAGCCACTTCCATTCATTTCTTGTTCCCCCCAAATAAGTAAGAGTAGGTACTCTTCTTTCTTCTTCCGCCTTTGGCGCTTCCTAGTCCAGTTTTCTTTCCTTCCCCTTTGTAGTTGCGATAAGCATTGAGTCATCTTCCTCCCCTTGATTCCCATTTTACCCGCGTGTCGTTCCTTGTCTTTTTGCCAAGGAGAACCATCTTTCTTTGGAAAAAACATTGCGGATAAGTCCGTTTCTGTTGGATTTCGTGGTACTTGCTCCTCCCCCCCCCACTGACCCTGAATCACACTTGCAGTTTAGTCTCCGTTTTTCAGCCCGTGATAGGGAAGGTAGGGCCTTCATCCTTCAAACAATTGTAACGCCGGTTGTTCGTTTCATGCTGCGGTTGTGCTTTCCGCTTCCTCTCTCCTCATGCCTTTTTTTTGTTCGGTTCCGGCGCCTGTCCCATCGGCTTCTTTCATCCTGGCGGGCCGTCCCTCTTTGCTTTTTTTCTTAAAAAAAGACAACTTTTTTCCCTTTTCTTCTCCCAAACAACCTGACACGTTCCTGCTTTCCCTTCCTGCCGGGCTTTTACATTCCAGTGTGACCTCTCTCCCGCCTCCCAGCCTTCTGACACCAGATTCCCTTCCCCTCTGATAGCCACCTCAGGTTTTGGCAAGGTATTAGCATTTCCTTGGCAACCCACGGAAATCACCTCATCTCTCTCCTCCTCCTCGCTTTGATTCTTTCAGCCTTCAGTTTACCCAGTCACGCGGCGAAATGGCCTTTCATGCAAAGGGATTATAGTCCTTACCTTGCAGTCCGTGGAGGATCTCAAACTGATGTTTTGACCAAATTTACTGGGACCTACGACCCCTTTTTTCATTTTGGTACCCTAATTTCTGGTTGTGGTCCTCATTCCCCTTTAGATGTAAAGTGAGTTTTTTTTTTGTCCCTCCTTTCCTCTTGAACGACCACAACTTCATGCCTACATTGTTGAAAATTGTTCGCCCCCCCCCTACGAACTGGACCCACGGACAATTCTTTCGAGCTTAGCCCTTCCCTCCCCTTGATGACGTCCCCTTACCCCCGTGACCACTTGTTCTTTCTTGTGTGGGACTTGCCGCCCCCCCCCCCCTATCCGTGCTTTAAACGGCGGGCTCTTGAGCATAGGAGAATCCCCCGGCCCTTCAGAATTTCGGGTTTTTTCACCCTTTTTATGGACTTCGTAAACGCAATAACACATTACTCGTACCCTTTTTTCAATTTTTTTCGGTGGCACTCCCTTTATCATTCCTCCGATTTCAGGAATTTTCCTTTTTCCTTTTAACGTTTCTTTCCAGTCCATTGCGGAAAGATGTACCCTTTGTCTTCTTGCCACATCAGGGAGCTTCCCTCCCCCCCCCCCTTTATTCGGTTCTGGCTCAAGACTAGTACGCAGATCTAACGTTCTCCTAGAGTTACTATTTCCGTTCCTAATTTTACTCCTGCAGGTCAAAATTGGAAGGCGCCAACTGCAGGCGCAAACTACTTTTTGTTCCCCTTTGGCGGTGAATTATGAAGAAACCTAATCTCCTTTTTTTTCCTCCTGCTAGGAACAGTGCTTGAGTTCCCCACCTTTCCCCCCCGTTTCTTTTTCACTGCTTGATTTGTTTTCCTCACCGAGCCTGCAGTTTCCACCCGAATCTATTTAACCCTCTCGTTTTTTTTTTTTTTTTCTCTTGACGTCTTCCGTTTCCCGTGATCGGCGCAATCTGTGCTGTCCACCATCCCAGAAACTGTGAACCAGGCGCCCCTTCCCTCCCTTCAGTTCCTTTGGATGATGCTCCCTTCCCTCTCTGGAGCTGGACGAACCTTGTCTTGTCCCGATTTCCCTCTTCGTCTTACTGTGTCTTTTAACAATCCCCCAGATTTAAAACTCCCCAAACGTTCGTCGTGCATACAATAGCAAGGTTCCTCCCTCTTCCTTTTCTCCTTTTTTTTTCCCCCAACAGATCTCCTTCCCTTCCCTCCTCCTCTTTTGTTGAGAAAGTTTTTTGGACCCCCCCCGTCCAGTCTGCAATGATGAGCGCCCGTTCCCTTTTCCCTTCGCTCTTAAAAGATGAGGAGTTTGCAGACCTTACACGTCTTTTCTTTTTCACCGGTCCTGCCCCAGACCCTTTTCCTCTTGCTCCATCTCTCCGGACTCGACGTAATAACTTGCGCTTGTTCTCTCTGTTTAACTGGGTGGTTTCAAAAGATAAAAAGAACCAGTTTGCTTTTCTTTCCTCCAACAGCTTGGAAATCCGAAGTATAGCGATTCGGGCTTCCCACGTGGAGATTCGTGTCTTAGAACATTTCGTGCTGTCTCCCTTTGAGTACCCCTTCCCGGGATGAACCTCAAGCCCTCAACGTCGGAGTTTTTCAGGTATGTCCAATACTCTCTGAGAAGTTTTTCGTTCTCCTTTCCCGGCGCCCCCAGTTCACATCCTTTTTTCCTTCCTCCCCCCCTGTTTTTTTTCTCAATTTTTCATCATAGAAAATCGTCCCTCGTAGGATCCTTGCGGTGCGTACTTCTTCCTACTATGGTCTGTTATTTGTCATATACCAAGTTTGGGGGCTCTTTTTGGATTGCTCTCCCTGCGTACTACGCAAAGATACCTTTCCCCCTATGTCCTTGCTACTTGTAACGCCCGAGACCTTATAACTGAAACCTTTTACAGGAGCTGACAAAAATCCCTTAAGTAGCCTCTGTGGGAGTGCGGTAGCCTGCCCGCACGTCCCCCAACATTTGAATTATCGACCCTTGAAGGTCTCCCCTACCGGATCGGGCCTGTTCCCTCTTTGAAGGTATTCTTGACCATCCCCTCAAACACACGCCTAACACTTCCCTTTTCCTTTTTTTTTTTCATCAGTCCTGAGGAGGAGAATGCCTCTCAGCACTCTGCCTTTGGTTCTAGTTTTTTTTTTATTCTCTCCCCCCCCTTGTGGTCTGAGCGCCGGCCCCCTCGTCTCCATCTTTTCTTTTTGTATTCCCCTTGACTTTCATTGGGTCAAGGGTACTTCTACCCCGTCATCAAACTTCCCCCTGCCCTGCAACAGTAATGAAGGATTTTCCCCCCACCCTTTTTTTTTGGTGCAAAACTCCCGAGTCACAGCCTCGCCTTACAGCAAGAGTTCCCCGTACCTCTTCCTTCCTCTTGACGCAGGTATTAGAGATTCCTTCTTGTGGCCACACGGTCCCTGAAAGATCTCTTCTTTCCCTTCCCCCGTGTTTTCTTTTGTTGACCCTTGGATAGGTTCAGCCTTTCCGTTTTGCCCCCCCCCTACCTGATTGAGAGAAGACATGGACTTCATGTCCTGATTTTTGGTTTCTACTCTCTACTCTTTTCTTCCTCTTGCTGGGTCGTGCTGTCTCTTCCCAAGATGGTTTTTTTTTTTTTTTTTTTGTGGGTGGACTTTACTGGGAAACTCCCTTCTTCTTTGATAAGTTAAGTGTCTTTTCGTCTTGTTCCTTTCTCCATGAACCCCCGTTCAAGTTGTCCTCCACGAGTTTTTCCCGCCTTTGAGAGATTCCCCCCTGGAAGAACTTCATGTTAACTCCTGTTTCCGCCCCCCCACTCCCCACACTTCAATTTGCTGGGCCATTCTCCTAAACAAGTCTTTATTTACAACCCCTTCCGTTACTTGTTCGCTATTGTGGTCTTCTGTGCAGCCCCTAACTCGTGGCTCCAACCAGGAGCTGGTTCGGTTTTTCCCTACTACCCTTTCCCATTCTCATGTCAATTTTTTCCTTTGCGGATCATTCGTACCCGCACTCCCATACGCGCTACTTACTTGTTTTCCCGAGCCACCCTCCTGGTTATTTTCTTCTTTACAGATACCCCTTTCGTTTTTTCCTGCGGTTGTATGTCACATGCGGAATATTCACTCCCTTTTTTTTAACCCCCCCCCCCAACCCCCTCCTCTCTTTACCCCCCATGTTTATGACGCGGACCTTCCTTTCTATCGAATCTACCACGTGTAGATTTACCTTCTCGGACGGAATTTGGAAGGTATCTGGTCCTTCCCTGGCGTCCCGAAGGAGACTTTTGACTCTTGTGAATGGCGCGGAAATTTGCCTGACACCTCCGCTTTGAGAGGCCCTATCCCCCTCCAGTTTGCTTAGATGGAGTGTACCTTTGATCTCCGCTTTTTCTACACGGAGGCGCCCCCCCCCTCTCCTGCCTTTTCCCCCTTCCCAATCCCCGTTTAGCCATTTTTTATCTTCTATCATAACGTCGGATTCTTTTTTTGACCCCCCTGGACGCTTTTCGTGTGTTTATATTTACACCCCTTCACCTCCCCAGAGCGTTCAAGATCCCTCCCTCCCTATCCGTTGGCCCTTCGGAGCGGCGCTCTTTTCTTTCTTAATGTGAAAGAAGTATTTGTTTCCGTCTTTTTTCAATGCTAAAAGAGGTACCTGCCCCCCCAAACGTTTCGGTTCCTAGACCTGTAGGTCTTTCCCCTTTTGGATCGTTTTTAAACCCCCTCCCTCTTCCCCCCCCATCCCTCCGTTTTTTTTGCACTTTCAGATATGTTTGATCTCCCTTCAAATTCGCGCCTATGTCCTTCTTGATTGCGAGACAGAACGTTTTTTTTCATTTTTTACACCGCTGGTTTCTTTGTTTCCTCTTTCCTACCTTGCGATTTTCTTCAATTTTCAATTCCAGCCCCAAAGTTGGCGCAAGCCTCTTTTTGCGTACTTCCCCTTCCCCCCTTCTGATTTAAAAATAGGTATTGCGCCTTTTTCCCCCCGAATACAAAATTTCGTCCTGGTTCCTCTCCACCAGCGTGACGACCTTATTAGTGGCTGGGACCGATCTTCTTTTTCCGTTTCCCTTTCATCATTTCGTGAGTGCATAATGGCTCCTCCTTTTTCTTCTAAACTCCCAGATGACCCCGTCCACTGCTTGCAGTGATGAATCCCCTCGTCAGTTGTAGAGCTCGTCTGCCATACAGCGTCAGGGGTTTTTTTTCGCACTTTTTCCATTTATCACTCTATCCTTCAGGATGGAACTTCGTCGAGTCTGGATAGTAATCCTTTCTGCCGTTATCTCTTCCCTAAGAGGTTGCCGACCCAAGTTGCGGGCCGCCGCTGGGATTTAGCTCCATACCTGCGTACATCTTCTCCCCTGGGAATGATACCCCTGGTTTAAGGATATGACTCTAGCCCTACGCGAGACCTGTTTTGTTTTACGGCTTACAAATGCTAGTCGTTGCGTTGTGGGATTTGGGTTTAAAACATGCTCGACACGCAACCCTTTGACTGTTCTTCCTAATTTTCGAACTCTAAGGACCAGTGTTTCCGTCTTTTTCCTTTGAGAGCCCCAAATTAAACCATGTGCCTGCCCTTCCAAGGCAGTTTTCGTTCTCAGAGGGGTTTTTTTTTTTTTTTTTTCGAGCAATGCCCGATCTAAAGTCCCCAATCCCTTTTCTTGAGGAACGATTTTTTTCCCCTAGCGCGGAGTTGTCCTCCCTTTTTTTTTTCCTGGTTTCCGTGAACTGCTCGTCTTCCCACCCCCTCTCCCTGTTTACGTGTCATCTCCACGACCCGCAAACCTTCAACGTTTTCCCCCTCTACCAGTATTGCGGTTATTTAAAAGCTTTTCCCCCCCTTCGCACCGCTCTAGCCCAGCGTTTCCTGGACTTTCCCTCCCCTGTTTTCCAGTTCAGGCCCCATGTATTTCGGGTAATCTTCTTTTTGCCCCAAAACTGAAAGCTGACCCCTTCTCTCCTCTTTCCCTCTAATCAGTTTTTTTTTGTTTGATCTCTCTGTGTATATTGACTTTGTTTTGCAAAAAGAGCTTCCCTTTGCTCCCCTTTCCCTCCGTCCTTACGGGTTGCACAGAGTCTTGAACTCTGTTGTAAGAAGGCTGGGTTGCTTTTTTTTCCACTCGTGGGGAAAAACTGTAATGTGTAAAACTCCCCCCTGCACTAGGCTAGGTAAGTGTAATTTTTTTTCTTTTTTCCTTTCTTCAAACCCGAAAACTTTGTTTTCGAAGATCCGACGTTCGAGCTGGGGCCTTCTTATGCCCCCCACCTTGAATCCTCTTCATTTTCCCTTAAGTCCTTCACCTTCCCCCCCCCCTATTCTGGAGATTGGATCACACCTCCCTTTGATTCTTTGAGGTCCGTTAAACTTGTTCTGCGATTTTTTGGGTGGACTGGAAGCGCCCCTCCCTTCCCCCTTCGCCTGCCGGGGTATGCCCTTTTCTCCCCAACCACCCCCCCTTCCCAATTCTTAGACGTCACCATTTTTGTGTCCTCCTGAGTTACCCGCCCCCACACGTTCCACTCCCTCCCAGTGTTTTTTCTTTTTTAAATGAAGTTTTTCCTTCAGTTATCCCTTATGAAGATGGGACTCTTTAGCCTCCCCCATCTTTCTTCTGCCCCTTTTCCCCCCTTCTTGAGTCTCCAGTTATGAGAGAAAATGCCCCCCCTCGTTCCCCCTTTCTAGTCCGAGGAGATTCCCCTCCTCTTCCTCCGCTCTGATACACTGCCGTGCCGAAGAACGCGGATTTTAATTTTTCATTGAAGGCCTCTTTCCCTCGAAAACTGCCTCCACCGCTTGGGGAAGGAGAAGGCGTCCTTTCTTTCCCCCCTCAAAACTCGCCTGATTTAGTTCCCCCCCTGCCCTGCCACTGTTGCGGCTTGAGTTCATCTGTACTTTTGTTCTCCATATTCAGCTAGGAGGAACTCCGAGCTTTTTTCCTTTGGCACCCCACGAAATTTGGCCCCTCTCTTTCTCCTTTCTATTAGTTGGGATGTGAAACTTTTACCGTACGCCGCTGTGCGTTATCTTCCCACCTTGGTTGTCCCAAATCTCCCCTGACAAAGAGAAGTTACCTTGCTCTCCCACGGAAATCTATGACAGAGTTCTCTTTTTCTTGGCCTTCTTTTTTTTCCCCCGCTCGAGATTATGACGTCTTACGACTCATTTGTACTTCTTCCCCCCACCCCCCACTTTTTGCATTCAATTACTGCTCCGCTTTTTCCTGTTTCCCCAACACTCCTTCTTTATCCCTTTCCTTTTTTTTTTGTTTTTTCTCTGTTTTTTCCCACAGATAAAGTAAAGGCGGCGCCCAGTCTCCCCCGCCTGATGAGCTTGACAGAACTTTTATAGCTCTGTTCCAAGCTTGGAGTCATGTAAGCCCCGTCAATTCAGCTCTTTTTCCTTCCCCTCAGCCGAAACGCGTCCCTCCTCCCCCTCGTTTCCGGATAATCGCGCAGAACTTCTTCCTTCCTTCAAATTTGCCGACTGGATAACCAGAACCTCTTTCTTTCCCGGTTCCCAGAGATTTCCCAGCAAGTTTCTTGTATCTGTCGCCGATCGGTTCTGTTTTTACGTGTAGTCGCCATTTTGCTTTTGCGTTTTTTGCGCGGTTTGGAAACGTCACGGGGTACCTTTCCTTTGCGCAGTGATGAATAAATCACGCGCTTCTTTCTTCCCTGGCTGCCCCCTGTTCAACTTTGCGCCTGTTCCCGTGGTTGCATTCGCCCCGTATTTTCTGATTGACCACTTCCTACGCGTCTGCGGTTGAGTTATCCTCCCAATTCGGCGTGTAGTCCCTTCCTTTTCCCTCTGAACAGTGTTTCGGAAGAAGTGTCGTCTTCCCTTTTTCTTTCGTACCTCTTACACTTCCTAATTACCTTGTGCGTTCTAAATGATGTCATGTGCTCTCTGCTCGTTTCGCCCTCTTTTTTTTTTTGTGGTTGTCGGCTGAAAAAATTTCCGTAAGTATGCTTGTCTTGCTTTCTTTTACGCATGTTTTCCCGTCACGCAAACCCATGACCACTGCCTCATGTCCTCTTCCTTCCTGTCTTCTCCCGGTTGAAATCCCTTATCTGGTCTGCTCCAGTACACAAATCAAGCACCATTTTAACTTTCTTTTTTTTTCATCAGCCGCGTTGAGGTTCCTTTCTTTCAGCAATTTGTTCCTTGCGTTTCTACGTTTCCATGGCTTTCCGTTTGTGACTCCTTCCTCCCCCTGGCGAAAGAGGAGATTCCCCTTTTTGTTCATTTCTATTACACAATCCTCCCCCCTCTCGACCCCACTAAAAAGGATTTTTAAGTTTTCAACCCCCTCTCCCTCCTCTTTCCAGCTGTCCCAAGCGTTAAGGAGCTTCTATCCCTTTCCATGAAGTTTGAATGATCTCGCAGTTTCCTCTGTGCCAAACGGTACGGCTCAATG
>Ga0179591_1362222_pt1 | contig 18107 bp, 25 predicted proteins | sample CZOMad2_1_08_16f_FD_182891 | JGI IMG/M metagenome (GOLD analysis project Ga0179591, IMG submission 182891) | Vadose zone soil fungal communities from Angelo Coast Range Reserve, California, USA - CZOMad2_1_08_16fungal (PacBio error correction) | ecosystem: Environmental > Terrestrial > Soil >... | reverse complement strand
GCGCCTGGCTCCAATTCCTTCCGTTGCATTATTCCCGTGATGCTGTTGTTTTTCACCAGAATTCTGCTATGGTTTCTTTTCAGCCGGAGCCTAATAACCTTCCCGATGGGGCTTCTTTTTTCGTTGACGTTTTATATCCCCCCCCCCTCTGTCCTCACAATCAGATTGCCTTGCATGGCTGAGGGCCCCCTTATTTTCCTTCTGTTTATGCCAGGAGTTTTATTGATTTTTTTTTGAGGGTCTGTTTTTCCCTCCGTTTACCTTGTGCCCCTACCGACTCTCTATAATGGCGGTCCCTGCCTCTCTTGACTCCATCGTCCTTCACTATTTTTAGGACTAGGAATGACTTCTCCCCATGTGTATTTCCCAAACCAGCGTTCTTTTTCTTAAAAGCCTTTTCTTGCATAACCAGATGGCTTTGTCTTTTCCTTTCCCCCCCGTATTTGACCCTTCTGAAAGCCACGTGATCCCAGCACCCCCTTACGCTTTGCTCCCTTTTGAGGCAGCCCATATTGCCTGTCTCCCCTGAGCTTTTTTTTTCTTATCCGTGTATTAAGTGATTATGGCGTTTTCTTCTTTTATCATTGATGTCTTGGAACCAATCGCGAATTAGTTACTAAAGTCTCTCCCTTTGATCTTTACCCGGCGAACGCCCCTCACTTAAGTTACGTTTGAACCTTCTTTTTTTTTTGGCCCCAGACCTTTCGTGTGAGGATGTGGTCTCCTGGATAATCTTCTTTAGTCTATTTGAATTGTATTTCTTTCAAGAATCAACCTGTGAGCCTTTATTTTTAGTTTTCTCCCCTCCTGCTGAGCTGGCTGCCTTTTGATGTGTCAGCTATTTATTTTACTTCTTCCCCCCCACTTATATTTTTGCGACCGGTAGTCTTTTGAGTGATTGTGTTTCTGGATCAGAGTTTTCCTATTGTTCTTCCCCGTGCCGTTTTTTGTTGCTATCTCGCCGTTTGCACGGTACATGATGAGCCAATATCAGGCACTTCTTTTTTTGCCCGCATTTCACCCGCCTTTTACTCTGGTATCTTGTCCCATTTCCACCATCCCTCTTTTGGGAATGCTATCTTGCTCACGTCCTTCCTTTTATTTTCCTGCTGGTTTTTAGTTCTCCTCTGGGCGCGTTTGCCGCGACTCCTCTCCCCCAACTCTTTTTGGTTTTGGAGGTTTATGAACTGGCTCGGCACATTTGCTGGTGCGTGTCTTCGTGTGCTCTTGTTTGCCTCTAGTGCTTTTTCCCCAAGAAACCGGAACCCATCGGTTTTCCCCCCCCACCCCTTAGTACTGTTTAGAGAGTAGCATGATTTGTTTGTTCTACTTTCTGATATTCTTCCTTTCTTTCCCCTTTTAAACGTTTTATGGTCCGCCTTTCCTCCGATCCGCTTATGTGAACGAAGCGTTTATTCTCCGTCTCCTTCTCTACTTCATCGATTTTGCTGCTGCAATGCTGACCCTACAGAGTTCCACCCGCTTGTAATTATTCCCCTTCCCGCTCCTTTGATAATCTCCCTTTTCCCCGTGCGCCGCAGGCAGCCTTAAATTGGTTTTTTCCACGGTGCTGCTGTCGTTATGGGTGTGGTTTTGTGGTTTCTCTGTTCTCTTTGGGCTTGTAGTTTTGATGTGGTTTCGGTGGCAGTGATTTCTTTTGCCGTGATTTAATGGGGTTTTGTTCCCCTTTCCACTCCCATGAAGACTGATCACCTCCCTTTTTTTTGTCGTCCTTTTCTTCCCTGTTCCTTTTTGGTTAAGCAGACGTTTCATTTCATTCTTTTTCCATATGATGGTATTGTCTCTCTCTTTAACTATAATCCTGGTGTTTTTTTCTTCGCGATCGGACCAAGGCCCCCCCCACGTTTTATTCTTCCTATATACCGATTTTCTTTTCCCCCTCACTCTTTTGGAAGTTTCGAAAGTCGAGGACTTTCTTTTCCCACCACCTTTTCAATTCCTTGCGCGGTTGTTTCACCATTTCCCCCCCAACCCCCTACCTCTGGTCAATCTTTCGCAAAATGATATTCAATCGACCCCACTAACCCCTCCCTCTTCCTACGCTCCTTATCCACATTACCCCCAAACCCTAGCAAACCCTCAGATACCCCCCGCGGATTTTTCGGTCCGGTTAAAGTTGGTTTTTTTTTTTTGGCGTGCGGGTTGGACTTTCCTTTTCCCTTCCCCTTTCACGGAATGTGCCGGCTCCTTCCCCCCAAAGCGGTGTTTCCCCTTATTTTTCATTTCAGGTCCGCCTTTCCTTTTTTCAGGAGATTTTTCCTCCAGTTTTGAGCCCCCCCTTCCTCCTACCTTTTAAGTCGACGATTCCCTGGATCTTCTTTCTTGCCCCTCAACTTCATCTCCGATTATCCACTCATTCCCAGCATCGTCGGTTATTCCCCCCCCCAACATAGAGTTCTTTTCCGATCTTTTTTTTTGCGATTGAGTTAGTCTCTAGGGATTCATTTGACCAAGACTTCCCCCCCCTTGCGCAGTCCTTTGTTGCCTTGCTTCCCCAAGACACGACTTTTTTCCGCGAATTCCTCCAATCCCTCCCCCCCTCCCCCCATCCTCCCTTGCCAAAGCTTTGAGTATCAAACAAACACGCTCTTCCGCTGCGCCCCTCTCTCTTCCAGCCTCAAGCGTAAGCCCCTTTTTTTGGCTTTGGTTAGTTCCACCCAATCTCTACCCTTTTCCAAACTTCCTGTCTCAGCGGGTCTTCCTGGACTGGGGCTTTCATCCCGGTGACCCTAGATTTTCTCATGGGCCATGGCTGCCCTCTGTTTTTTTCCTGGCTTTTTGTTCACCAAGCCCCTACCCTCTCCCTCGGCCTTTCCCCAACCGCCGCCGGCCTCATGCCATTTTCCCCACACGCCACCCCCCCAACAGCCAGCTTTTTTCACGTGACCCGTTTCTTTCTAACTGAGCTTCCCCCCCATCACCCCGCCCTTTTTCTGCCCCTCTCTTCCCCTGACGTTTTTGACCCCACAGCGACCTCTTCCATTCGCCTTTGTCCGGTTCCCTTTCCCACCCCCAACCCCAGTCTGAAACTCCTTGCAAGATGGCCCTTTGGAGCACTTGTTGCGCTGCCCCCTCTCGTCCCCCTCTCATGTTCTGGTAGCACCATATGTTAAACGTTTTGGGATTTTGCGATTTCGTACCGCTCCTGCCTTTTTGCTCTTTACTTTCAGAGTTTCTCTTCCCCCCCGTCCCCCGTTTTATCCATGCCCCCCTCCAACTTCTCCTCACTGGCAAATCCCAGTTTCTCCCGTCTCTTTCCCCTGGCATCGCTTTTCTTCAGAATCTTTGTCACTTGGGTGATGGGTTGCAGCAAGGCTAATCTCTTGTTTCAATTTTTACTAGCCAACCTTTTCGCCCGTGATACCCCTGTTTTTTGTCAGGCCTCCCCCTTTTTTTCGAGGCCGTCGCGTTTCCTTTTATCCCCCCCAGACCCAACTTCTTCCATTTTTTCCCGGTGTTGTCTTCTCAGGACGCGCTAGTCACTTGAGGTCCTGCTCTTAAATCACACTTTTCCATTCAGCATCATTCCTCCCCCTTTTGGATGGGCTCCTCCTTTTTTCGTACTCCAGATGTTTCACGCACATCAGACGCCGTCCCTTTTTTCCTAACCCCCTCCACGAGGTACTCGCCACCTCAGCCGGACTCTTTCTCTTTCCTTTTTCCTCCTCATAGTCCCTTTTCTTTCGACCGTATCAAGACGACCAGCGCCCTATTGGGTCCCCCCCCCCCCAAAACCTAATCAACATCGCGATGTTGCTCATGCAGACTCTTCGCCCCGCAAGCCCCTGCCATCCCCCGGCCAGCCAATTTTCCTCTTTTTTTGTGGTCTCTCTCCAGCCTCTTAGACCAATGAGAGTATTGTTCTTCTCCGTTTTCTTTGCCTGATTTTTTTTTTGTCCCACTCCCTTGTGCGTGCCTGCACGCAACAGAGAATTTCAACTCCCCATGGTTTGTGTTGACGATATGCCGCTTTTAGAGTTCCATTCCTTCTTTCTTTGCCTTTGTATCCATGCCTGATCAGAAGCCGCTCCTCTTTATACCTTTGCATGGTCCTTCCTCTTTTCCTTTTTGGTTTTTGCCAGGTGCCTCTCCCAGGTCTGCCATCGCCTTTTGAGAGCCGCGTGAGAAGGTAACCTTCCTTCTCCTCGCACTTCCTACCAAGCCTTCCTTTCCCTAAGCAAAAAAGACCGCCCGCACCCTGTTTGTTTTTTTTCAACGGCCTCCCCCCCCCCATAAGCCAGATACCTCCCCAATTAACATTTTTCTCTTTTTTTTCCTTCCTTTTTTTTGTGAGTCTCTCTTTTTTCCTCTCGCCGGTCTGTTCCCTAGTGCCGAGGCTGGCATTGTTTTAAATTTGCTTTGGCTCTTGGAGCTTTGTTGCCGGTAATATTTTGGTGGTGGATCCCTCCCCCGGACTCTCCTCATTTTTTTTTCAATTCTCATCTCCCCAACAGGCCCCTGCACATCTCCTGCTGGCTTTCCTCTCTTTTTGGCTGTGCCATTTCTACAGTTTTTTCAGAAGGATGGAACGCTATGCCCAGTTTCCCATGCCCTCCCGGCTAGTGCATGAAGTCCCTGGTCATCGCTTGCCTTTGCGCCCCCTTCTTTTTAATTGGCGACTCCAATCTAGCTTGCTCAACCTTTCTAAACTTTTTTCATTTTGTTTTCTTTACTTTCTAATCTTTCCGACCTACTGAGGCCGCTTTTTCCTCTTTCCTGGAGAATGAGGGCGAATGGCCCCCGGCATCCACCTCCGTCTTTAAGTGAGTTTGTTTTTTATGACTCCCGCTTTTGGTTCTGTCGTCTTTGCTCACTATTTATTCGTCCTATTGGACTAGAGCTGCATCCTCTCCCTATGTCTGCTGTTGGGGCTCTCTATCATTTCCTCCTGTTCTTTTTCTGCCCAGAAGGAGCTCATGACCTTCTTTTTTCAAACGAGTTGCTTCTTCCCCATCCCCCTTTTTTTATTCTGTCTTACTTTTTTTTTGGTTGTCCCCCTTCGATGTCTTGGTTGACGACCTCCCTTTATATTTCTTCCATTCGCTAGTTCCCACCCTTCCCCTTTTGCCAGACCTTTTCCCGTCAAGTTTTTTACCCCCCCCTGCCTTCCGTTTGGTCATGTCCACACCCCCTTTATGGTGCTCCTTCCAACATCTTTTCAAGTATTTTTCTCACCTGGCGTATATTCGCTATCCTTATCCCTTTTTTTTCTTCCGCTCTCCTCCCCCTCCCGTAACATTCTTTAGCCGAGGGCCTTCCCTCGTGGACGAACCCTCTCCTCTTGTTCTAGTATGCACTCTTTAGTATGACGTGACTTTCTTGCCGTAGCTCCGTACGTGGTTTTTCCCTAGGTACGAATTCCCGCGTTTTCTCCTCATCTCAGAGCATGTACGTTACCTGTTTCCCAATGAAAAGCTAGTTTTTTCCTCTTTTTTCTTTGAGTCCCCTCTTTTCCCGATTTCAAGTGATGGTCAACTCTCATTGCCTTTGCTTTATTTTAAGTCGCTTTCTGGTATTTCTTAGCAGTCGGCCTTTTATCTTATCTCCGTTGGACATTCTTACCCCTTGCTTCTGGGCGGCTTGCCTGTCTTCTTCCCGGAGAATTGCTTCTCTTTTTGCACCCCCCTTTCCTGAGTGATTGAGGTGTTCTTTTTTTCCATTTTTTTGATTTCTTTCTGAATCTTTCTTAAGAGGGCTATGGTTCCCTATGTTTTATCCCGATCGTAGCATAATGAGGCTATCGTCAAACTCTTCTCTTCTGCCATCCTCTCCCTTTCCAAGCTTCTCATGAGTTATGTCACCCTATGCCGTGGTTCCCAATGCTTTGACTTTTTCCTGACGATGGTATTATCTTCGTCTCGACTCTCCTTTTCCCGGCTCGCTGTTTTGTCGTACTCCATTTGTTTTTTTTTGTGGTTGTGTACTTTCGTTTCTTTTGTTTTTTATTGTTTTTCTTCTGTACATTGCTGACCCGCCCCTCCCTGCTTTTCCTCGTTCCCCGTCTATCGTAAGCAAGAACTCAACCTCATTTTCTTTTCCCCCACCCCCCACCTGGGTTATCTTCCAGCGATTTCTTTGTTGTTTCTCATTTTTCAGTATATTTTACTTCCTCCCACTACGCGCCTCTGAAGCTTCACTCTCCTCTGTGAGTGATTGCTGCGAGCGGAGATTCCCCCTTATGCGGCCCTGATCCACCTTTCCCCCCCCCCTGCTTTTACTCTAGCCAGATTGTTTTCTCATCAACGCCCTGTTCCCCGTTGCCCTTAAGCATTCACTGCTTTGCGTGTTTTCTTTTTTCTGGTTGGTTTGTTTTTTTTTAGTTCTCCTGTATCTGGTAGGCTATTTTTGTTTCGGTGTCCCCTTCTCTTCTCCCTCAAGGATCACATGGGTTGGTTGTGAAATGTTCCACGCGACAACCCTCTTCCTAGCTCCCACACTTTTTCACATTCCCTTGTATTTTTTCCCTTTGTCTCTCCCCTGTGATTAAGAAGAATTAGCCGGGAGCGTCGGTTCCCTTCCTCTTCCACTCTCCCTTTGTTTGAGGGCCCCCAATTGAAACCCTCTCTCCGCCCCCCACTTCCTCCCTTTCTTTTCAACGTCCGGGATCCGGCACCTTTAGGGATCCGTACCTGCTCAGTAAGATCCCCTTCTTTTATATTTGGTTTTGAACCACCCCAAACCCCCACCCCACGTTCCTCAAATCCCCGGAGTTACTTATTCGTCAACCCCTTCCCCACAGCCAGCATTTTTTTCCCTTGATTACAAATCCCCCAAACAAAAACCCCACTCTCTGACCCCCGCCTGGAAATTCCCGATTGCGTGCCTCTCGGCGCTCGTTGGAAGGTACATTTTTGATGATCACCTGGCAGGCATTCTCTTTTTTTTCCATTCCCCGTTTTCCCTTAGTAATAAGAAAGGGACTCGATGCTTCCCTTGACCGCAGCGGCCCCTTAAAACTTTTATGCGTTACTCACTGCACTCGGGTCCCTTTCTGATTCTTTTGTCCCTTGTAATGTTATACCGAACGATGATATACATCCTGCATAAAAAATTCAAATATCATCTCGGCGTTCTCTTCACACCCCATAGCGCTGGTTGTGTCTGTTCTTTTGCTTTTTTTCTTTAATCTATCTTGGTTTTAGATCTCTAAGAAATTGTGGTTTCCCTTTTGGTTAAAGTGCCTGATTTCCTGTACATGTTCCCCACCACCCTACTCTTTGGAGACCCCCTTTGCCTCACTTTCCTTCTCACAACCCTCGTTTGGTTCGAGAGCACAACATCTACTCCCCCCCCCTTACTTCTTTGCCCGCCTTCCGCTTTGACATCTAGTTGCCGGAAGTCTTATCTTGTGACCTTCCGGCCCCGTACCTTTGTCTTCGCGGCTTTTGGTTTTTCAGTTGAACTAGATATAATTCCTCATCCCCCTTTTCCGGTGCTTTCCCTCCAGCAAGGTCCAGATAACTCTTTACGTACTTTCCCTAACCAAATCTTCCTCCCCCTAAATCCTTCGCCCGCCCCCCAACCCCGACGAGACAGGTACCGCCCCTTGTGCCACCCTATCCCTATGGTCGGCCCAGCCGCTGCTCCCCCCAAGCACTTGCCAGCCCGTCTGGTTCAGGCCAACTCCGCTTCATCTCTCCCTGAGTTTCCCCCTTGTCCCATTCCTTTCTTGCACGAAATCCCCCCCCAGTTTGCCGTCTCGACAAGTCATGCTCTTTCCTTTCATTCCCCTTTCACTTTAACAGATAATGGTTTCCTCATCCCATACCGGTCCACCTAAGTCTTTTTTTTTGATGGGAGATTCGCTTTACATCCCCAGCAATTCATTTTTTTTTTCCTCCTGCTTGGATGATTTATCGGCAATGCACTACTTATCATGTCACTTCCCTCCCAGCCTCCCTTCATTACCCGCTTTTCACAAAAAGCTGTCGCAGGTCTTCCCCTTCCCCCCCGCTCCAAGCGGTGGGGGATGCTTTTCCTTTCAGTCTGGCCTTCTTCAAGCCTTTGTTGGCAAGGATACCCAATTCTCCCCTCTTCACCTTTTCCTTTAATTCGTTTTGTAGTTCTCACCCCCCCCATACACCACCGCGTTTTGTTCCTATTTTTGTAGTTCCCCCTTTAGGAATTTGCCCCCCTTGTTTCACTGTCGGCGGGACTCGGGTCTTAGCCGATCTGTCCTGCTTCTCCCCAGAGCTGTTTCCTCCCTACCCCCCTTCCCCCTGCCCTCCCTACCCCGGTGAGAGTTTCATCTTTCCCCCCCGCGGGTCCCTTCCGCCCTCCTTGCCTTCTTGTTTTAAACCAACCCTCCGTCTTCCCTGGATGCCCCCTAGCCAGTCTCTGTGATTTGCTCTGCCGCCAGTGGCAGCGACCCTTCTTTTATCAAGCTCCCAGCTACTCCTTGGTCGTCCTCCCCCCAAAACCCCTTCTTCCCTGAACGGCGTCCCTTTTCTACATGCTGCCCTCTTCTCCTCCCTTCCCCCCCCTACCTGTCTTTCTCGCGTCCCTCTACTGAACCCCCCCCACCCCCCGACTGGATCGTCCTGCCATGAGTAAATCTTTCTTCCTCGTTTGCTTTTGTCGCTCTCTTCCACTTCCCATTGTCCCTTTGATCCCGCAACCGATTCTTCATACTGTGTCAATCTCCGAGTTTCTTTGAGTTGCACCTTTGCCCGTAGTCACCCTTCTTTGGCGCCGTGGTAAATAATTACCTAATTTTTAGGAGAAATTCTTTTCTCCGATTCTTGAGGTGAAGAACCCTCACGCACATCTCGCTGATGTTCTTACGCTCTTGCTTCTTTTCCACATTTTTCCTCCTCTGAAGAATCCATTCCTTCCCTTTCCAGTGACCTGCAACTTCCCCTGAATGCCGGTGTTGTTCGAGTTCTAACTCAACCCCCCCCCCCCATCAGCCCTCGTGATCCACCCAAAACCCTCTCTCCTGTTGTTTGTTTGAGAGCATTGGTTATATTTATTTAACCCCGAGGCCTGTTCTCTGTTTTTTTGTTTCTCTCCCCACAACCGTTTCATTTTTTTTTGTTGCTTTCCCTTCCTTGAGCAGTTTCCGTTCTCCTCTTGTCCAAGCAGGGTATTTAATAATGTTCTCGCTCATTGTCTGACTCCCTTTTCCTTTCTTCCCTCCCCCCCCCTTTCATATATCCATTTATCGGATTGATGTTATGTGCCATGTATTACCCTCTTCCTTAACTCCCTTCTTACTGGACAGTTCTCCATGCGGTATCACCCCTCCTCTCTGTGAAGCGCTATGTAAAGCCATTTTTTTTTCGCACCGCTTGCAATGTTATTTCCTTCTTATTTAAAAGAAAACGATACTACCCCCCTCCTCTCTTGGTCTCTTCAAGATAACTTTTCTGAAGTGACTGCGTTGTCCTCTTGCTGTTTAGAGGTTTTCTTTACTTCAGCCGGTATAGTTTCCCTTTGATGATTGGTTTTTTTTCTAAGACCTGGCGTCGTCTTTGACTCCTCTTCTTTTTTCTGCCTTGTCTGATGCGTTTGCCTAAAGAACCTGATTGTTAGTCTTCCCCCCCCCCATTTTACTCGTTTTTCTTTATTCACTCAAGACTTCCTGCTGATGAAGACGCAAATATTTTGTCCTTCTTCTTTCCCGTCTTCAAGGGTTTTTCTTCTTTCTTTTCTTTTGTTATGGCGTTACCCCCATTTTTCTTGGTTGCAGCCCGTCCCCTTTCTTCTCTGTACTGTACCTCAAGGTGGCTCCAATTTGCTTTCCTTTTCTTTTTCCCCACGGCCTTCCTCGTTTCCCGGAGGAGTCTACCAATTAGCCCCACGAGTTATTTTGATCAAGTCCCCCCTCCCCAATCCTGAACACGTCGCCTTCAGAATGATTTCCACCCCTTCTCTTCTTAAAGCCTGCCGACACCAGGTTTCGACCTTTAAGATGTAGGCCTCTTTCCTTCGACCCCTTTCCTCTTTGACTTTCGGTCTTAATTGCTTTTTTTTTTGCATTGCGTCTTTTCGTCTGTGCTGTTTTTTGCCTCATGTCGCCTTCAATCGACTCCCCTCTCCCCTGCATTTCTTTCCTTCTAAAGACACCCAGCCTTAGTAATTTTGTGAGTGCGGCCCGCCCTCTCTTGGTCTTCTCTGACCCTAGTCCGTCCCATTTCTCATATTGCTGGGAGTAAATTTTTGGATTGTTTCCCTTCCCTTCCCTTGCCGTGCCGTTTGATGGTTTCTCGCTATTCTTGTTGCCTGAACCCTATGGGGATGTGTTAAATTTTTGAAGGCCTTTTTTCGCTTGTGTCCCCTTTTTCCTTCAAAGGAAGAGTTTTGGGGGGTTTTTGTTTCTTTTTTCTGGCCTGTCTTGACACTTCCCGGCTCTGTGGTCCTTCTCTTTGCTCTTTCCTTTTTTCCTTATCCATTTGTTTATCCCGGAAATGATGTCCATAATCTCCCCTTTGACTTGATGATTCTCAACAAGTCCCTGACGGCCCAGATCTTTCTTCCGCCGTGTTGCCTTCTCTTCCTTTTTTCGAATGAGATTTTTGTTGGATGTCTTCGCTTCCCTTTAGCTATGCTGTGCAAAAGTGTTGGTTTTTCTTTCATCTCAGGGATTTTGCTTTTTTTTTCTGGTCTGGATCCTGATGGTGCCCCAACTTTTACCTTTTGTCCCTGACTCACTTATTGGCTAGACAATTGCCATCACCTATATTTTAAGACGCACGCAAAACCCCTTTTGCGCAACCCCACCCCTAGACGCTGATGTTTTTTTAGAGTCTTTGAAGATGGGAAGGATTTTCCTCTTTACTTTTCTTTCCATAAAACGTTTTTTTTTTCCACTAGAAGATATTCGATATGAAGATGTCCACTTTATGCTTTGTCTTTTCTTTAGGGGGATCACCATGATTCCGGACTGTGACACTTTACATTCTTGAAGTATCACCCCGTCCCTCCCTCCCTTCCCCCCTTTTTCTTAAGAAACGTCGTCCTCGCGCCGCTTTTTTCAGTCAATCGTTGGGTGAACTTTTGGATTGTTGTTAGTTCGGGTTTTTGTTTTTTCTTTTATGGGGTAGCTTGCTTGGTTGACTTTTGATTGAGATGCTTTGCGCCTTCTTGCCGGTGCTCCCTTTTTTTTTTTTCCATGGTCCCCCACCCCCGACGACAACCCTCCCATCTCGGCGATTCAAACTCGTCCCTTTTGTTTGCGGTGTTGAGTTGGACGAACTCTCCTTACATTCGTTTGTTCCTTCCTTTCCTTTTTGCCTGTTCAGTTCATCCTCCTCGGTTTTTGTTGGTCTCGTCCAAAGGTCCCCCCCGTATTTCATGAGAGCTGTCCATCCTTCTCTTTGGCGGAGCACCCCTCCCTCGACACTTCCGGAGATTTTTTTCTATGTTCGTCCCTCTGTCCTTTCTTCATCTTTTTTCTGCCCCTTTTTTTGACCCCAGGGCCCCAACCTTCACGGAAATCGCGCCTTTCCTTCTTCCCCCCCTAATCAATCAGCAGCCTAAAGCCCCCCTTCCCCCCCCCCCCAAAAACTAAGACGACATTCCCGCTCCCCGTTCCCCGCGATTTCAGGCTGCCTGATCTGGGCTTTTGTTCCCCCGTGCCCCCTGTGATCCGGTCCGGTTTCAGTCTTTCCCCTGTTCTCAAAGATGGTACCAGTAGTCCGTCATCATGGGCAAGCGATGCCGGCGGGCACTCCTTTTCCAGGGCCCGGCGGCGACGGATTTCCTCTTACTAGGCGAAGCTCTTCACCGCATTTACTGTTACCGTCCCTTCCCGCTTTCTCCATCAGCTCCACCAGCCACCTTTTCTTTGCGGTGTATGATAACTCTTTTTCTGTCCGTTTTTTTTCTTGTTACCTCGTGGATCCAAGTGCCACGTTTTCACGTTGCATTTCCCCCCCTTGTCTCCGACTAACTTTTCCCAGTCCTCATCCTTTTTCCCCCCTTACCTGAAAAATCCTAAGTTCTCCCCCCACTTCTTGCATAATGTCCGCTTTAAAATCTTTTTTGCGGCCTGTTCCTCCATTTGCTTCCAAGCCTACGATCTTCGGCTTTCCCCCACAATTATCTCCTTGAGAGATAGGAAATCCAGTATCCCTGGTTTTTTCGTTTCAGCTTTTTCCTTTTTTTTTCTGTTTCTTTGCAGGTGACCTTTTTTCTGTTTCGTTTCTCGGTTTTTCAAATCCCTGCGCACTCCCCAGCGCGCGTACTCTTGGCCACTCCCCTCCCCCTGCTTTAAACCCCCCCCTCACCCGTCTCATCTTCCTTGACCGCGTTGCCATTCCTGCCTCCCCACCTGCCGGCTCAACCCACTTTTTTTCTCCTCAGTTCAGTGTTTTCTTCATCCTTCCAGAGTATCACCACGTTTTTTTCTGTTTGCCATTTGACCCCAATCCTGATCCTCGCAACTCCCGTTGTGAATTCTCCCATTGATGACGGTCTCCTCCCTGCGCGATCTCCCTGCACTCATTCCAAGAAGAATATGTCGGTCCCTCCTCCCGCACTTCCAACATTAACAGCTTGGCGTGGGGTTTGGGTCCTTTCTTCTATCCTTGCTGTTCGTGTCCGCGTTTTTGATTCGCGCCTCTGCAAGGCACCTCGCTCCATGACCCCGAAGCACTTTTTTCTGGATATTTCTGCACACCCAGCCGGAATGGCGAAACTCTTCCCCCCCCTTTTTCGGGGTTTCCTTTTTTTTTTTTTTGAACTAGAGGAATCTCTTTGCATCGGTCGCATTCCCCCCAATAGAACGATAGCGACCGGGTCTAATAGGAATGCATTGTTTATTTTCCCTTCACCTTTTTGTTTTTTCTTTTTCTCGCTGTTATGTTCCTTGGTTTTTCCCCCTGAAATACGCCGCTTCCCATTTTTTCGGTGCGGGACCGACCCTTTTCGTGTGTCCTGAGCCTCGTCTTGGCCTCCCCACAGCGAACGCTCCCCTTCCCGTCATCATCCCCAAAACCCCCCGTTGTTTGGGGTCTCCGGGGCGCCGCCATTTCTCGTACTTAGATTTTGGTGAAGCTCAAGGGATAGTACGCGCCCCCACTCAGCCGACATGGTGTTCCTCATTTTCCGCGCCCTTACTCCTTTCCCCCAACTCACCCTCTAATAGTTTGAACAATCATTACCAGGCAAAAGCTTATAAATGCGCTTTTTGGCAATTTTTTCCGCGCTTCCGCCCGACCGCTGCCTTTTTGCGGCGCGTGAAAGCTGTCGCGTTTAACTTTTCCACCCTCTTCCCACGAGCCTTTTGTTATTGCCTTTTTGTTGCAGAGCGATTTGACCCCATTCGGATTTTATTAGATATGCTCACCTGATGGGGCGCAATCCCCCATTAAGAGTTCTTTTGCCTACCGGGCCTACTGTTTAGCTTCTGAGTAATCCCATGGCACCTTCTGTATGCCCCAATCCCTTCCTAAGATTCAGCTTGTGTAGCCTTTTCAGCAGACCCGGCTTTTTCCTACCAGCAGAGAGGCCTTAGCTTTTGTGCCGGCCATATTTTCCTGGTTATGTTACAGGACTTTTCTCTACAAACCAGCGACCCGGCGTGTGTTGTCCTCGCTCGGTAACGCCTGACCCAAAAACTTAGCAGCCCCCACTCGTCTTACTTCCTTTTTTTCTTTCCTTTGGTTTATTTTGATCCCGAGAACTTTTTTTTTGAGTCGAACCGTGCCGCGCTGGCATCGGTTTTTGAATTGCTGTGGCTACATTCTCCCTGGAGGCTCTTCCGGTAAGTCAATTTACACCGGGTTTTCGAATTCCCGGCGGGATGTTGTCTTCCTTCCCACACGTTTTCTCATTTCATTTACATGTCTCGTCTTTGTGCTGTAGGGCTTCTTTCACCACGCCTTCACGAAGGAATAGCGAAGTTCGCTAATGCGGCAGCATCTCTCTTTGGCGTGAACCAGAACATTTTGTCTCATTCCCTGTGAGCGACGTACCGCCACGGGGATTCTTCCAGCGTTACAACCCCCAGGAGTTAACCCGCATTTTCTTTTTTGGACGGATAACGCTTCCCAGTCCCTTCGCTTATATGATTTTTGCCCATTGATCGGTAGTTCCCCCTCTTCTTTTAATGATGCGAATGACGGCCCGCCGTCTTTTTTAACGACTTTTGACCTTATGATGTTTGTTGTTTTGCACGGGGTGCGGAAGCCTTATATTTTTTTTTCCCTCTCTTCCTTCTTATTGCGGGCGATGGGTTTTTTATTTTTTATTCCCTCCGCTCACCAAATTTCTGCTTTGACTTTTCGTTTGACATTTTGTAGCCTTCGACGACCAACCCTTTTTTTTTTTTATTGATGGATGGAATGGTAATTTGGTACAATTTGTTTTTTGCCGCCCCCTCAAGGATGCGGGATACTCCTTTTCGGTTTTTCCCCGTCTTTCACAATTGAAAACCGTTTTTCACTCTTTTCCAAAGGCTGCTGCTGACAGCGTGTCCACCCTGTAGCCACCTTTTATTTTTCCAAGACTGGAAGGTTTCTTCAACTTTTTATATGTCCTGCCACGGCCTTGCCGTGCCCGCCACCCGGATTTATCAATTGGACGCATTCTGAAGGCCGCAAGTCTTAATTGAGAAAATTTTTTTCCTTTTTGTGCAAGCAATCCTGAGTCATGGGGATTGTGAATTCAGTAGTATCCTTCGGTGCTGTGGCCCCGTCCCCCCATTCCATGTTTTTCGATCCTTCAGGTATTTTACCCGCTCTCCACGACCTCCTGATAAACCTTCGTGAAGGCCCAGACTTTCTTCATGCGGGTCATTCGTTATATGTTAGGTCTTAGTAGCCCTTGACGTTTTTTTAAGTCTGGATTTCTTTTTTTTACTCTTTCTTTATTGTGTATTTCGGATTTTTTGAGGTCAGTCTTGCCCTCCTATTTGGACTGCCCAACTTTGGTGATGGTGATGAGGAATGCTTTTTGGCCTTTTTTCTCGGGGGTGAGTTCTTTTTCAGATGTGATAGCTATTCGCCGGAGTTAGGCTTTGAATCTTGTTTTGTTCTAAAGGCCTAGTTATTGGTCCTTTTTGTTTCGTTTGTTTGAGCCGCATTAGCCTTTTTGCCATTCCTGTTTTTTTCAATTAAGAGGGTCTGAGCATTTTTTTCCTTCACGTCCAGACGTTTTTGGCAGTTAATCTCGTTGTTTTAGTCCTTATTTTGTCTGACCCTAGGGCTACGTCTTCTAGTCTCGACGCATCTGCCACGGCGGTTGTTTTTGGCGCCACCGTTCTTCCTTGGTGGTGGCGGCCCTTCAGATTGTTCTTGTTTGATTGATCCCCTATTTTTCCACCATTCCATGCTGGTCTTGGCCTTCTGCACGTGCCCTTAGAGTGTTAACGACCCACGCCCTATTTCAACAACCCGCCTTGGGGGTTAGACGAGAAACTCAGAGTACTCCTTGACTTCCATCGCTACCTCGTTCTTCTCCGCCGCTTCCCCCCTTCTCCTCCCTTTTTTTCGCAATTTCCTCATTTTTTTCTGTCCTGCCCTTTTCACGCAGATGAAGTTGCGGCTTTCCTGCTGCACTTTCCGTTTTGTGTGTTTTTGACTGATCCTCTTTAGATATTATGTGACAATGTCCCCACCTTTTGACGTCTCAACTCAAGATTTCTTTATGATCAGTCAAGGTCATTTCCGCTTAGATTGACGGGGACTCTTAGGTCTGCGTGTGGCTAGTGTTTGTGTTGTTTGATTTTCTCTTTCAGGTAGGAGTTTTTTTTTTCGTATGCATTGATGTGTTTGGTTTGTTGCCATGGTCTCAAACGACGACATCCCCCCCCGGATCGCGGCCGACATATTAACATTCCTAAGTTTCCATTTCTTCCTTTTGATATTCTTTGGAAGCTAGCTTCGAGCCGGGTTTTTTGCACGTTTCCTTGACTGATCTTTCCTATCGGTTGTTGTATCGACCCCCAACCATTTATCGTGACGCTGTACCGTTCCATCACTCTCCAGTGGGGCTCCCCCCATTGCCGAAAGTACCGTTTTGAATCCTTCTCGCCTTCGATGCCAGAGATTTGTCCTTCCTTGTTTTTGGTTCTTTGCCCAACAACACCCGTTCCCAGCCGGCAAGGCTACTCCCCCGTTCTACCTTTCACTCCGCTATCCCCGATACTTATCCACCACTCTCCCCTTGACCCACGCACTAAGAAAGGAAAGTCCCTCCCTTTGCTTCTTGTCTTCGGGGTTCCCCAGGTTGTTACTTTCTGATAAAATTATGCCTGCATTTGATACTTCCCGCTGGTTTTCCATGTTCCTCCTCATGGAAGAGATGTTTTGGATCCCGCATGTTTTTTTTTCAATCCCGTTTCTATGTCAGTTCTCAGCAGTGCGCTTATTCTGGACCATTCCTTTTACAAAGAAGTTATTCGATGCGAAAGCCTATGTTCCCCCTCCCGCTCATTCGCGTGGGGTTTGTTTTTGTCTGGATTTTGCTTTTGTACGCTCTAGGTTTAGATTTTACTCTCGCTGATTTCTTCGTCACTACCCTCCTTGACGACGATCACGGATCTCCCCCCCCCCCCAATCCCATCTTGAAGAGGCATACCCACAAAATGAGGTTTTCAACGGATCGCCTTCCAAACCCCAACCTCCGGTGCCGCAGTGACGTATCAAGCTACGCTGGGTGTTTCTCGGTGCCCTGAGGTGTATAAAAGTGTTTATCTTTTAAAAGATCTGTGTCCCTGCCCAGTAGCGGATTTGAGAGGCGTCTTTCTGATTTGTTTGCCCGGTGACTAGTTGAATCATTTTTTTCATATATTCCATCTTGTAGCATACCCAGCCCGGCACGGGGCCAATAACAAATCTTTCCGAAAGACCCCTAGACAAACGGAAGCGACATTTGGTTCTTTTTTTGTTCTACCCGAGAAGCGGCATTCAAGACTTGCTTACCCGCACCTTTCTTTGTCCTACACTCGGACCCTACGCGACCAGAGACTCCCGGCACGCCCGAAGGGCTGGACCCTACACAATGCGTCCGATATCCCGCGCCGTTTCCGGGATTTTTGTTCCCGCGCAACCTTCCTATGAACGAGTTTTTCTTGCCATTAGGTTCAAAATTATTGATTCGGATTTTCGAGACCCCAATTTCGAGCTGCTCTCTTACCCGGCTTGACATTCTTTCTGATTCTCGGCAATTTGCCCTTTTTATCCCCCTGCCCAGACCTTCATTATCAGGCTGCTGCACAAAAAAGTAGTGATTCAAGGGCATCTTGGTCCGCACCAATCGATCATATGTGCATTGTCTAAGTTAGGCCCTCGCATCGCCGTGTCCTAGTATTATGCGACGAGCAAGGTTTACCGCCCCAGTGGTTATACCGCGGGTGTTATAATTTTTTTTGCTCGTTCATCCTTCGCGCCGTCTCTTTTTTAAAATCCTTGCCGCCGCTTTCTGTTGGTGGCTTTTTACGGAGTTAAACTAATTCCAAGGATACGATTTTTTTTAGTCCACTGCGGTCGCCACCATAACAGCGAATTGTAGTACCCACCACATAAAACACCGGGCAGTTTTTTTATGGTTTCACGCTTTTCTCAGCAGCGCCTTTCTTGTGCTAAAAAAGCAGTAGGAAATTTCAGATCCATCCCCTCCTGCCCCGGGGCGCAGATAAGTTATCAACGTTCCCATCGCCATCCTGGTTTCAAAACAACAATTAATCACGCCCCCCCCCCAGATCGATGGGCGATACATATTTTTTTTGATCCGCATTGAAAGAAAGCCCATCCGCCGTCTCTTAAGCGTAAGCACTTGAGTTCATCACATTCCAAGATTTAAGGATCCGGGTGCTGTCCCCCTGCGCTAATATCCCCGTCCTTTTACGCGCAATCCCCTTTAGACCGGCGGCCCCAGTTGGGCTCCAATAAAAGCCTGATTTATTGTTCTCAATTGCCTCTTCGGTCATTGAGCGGCGCCTTGGTAATCCCCCCCAGTCCAGAACTTTCCGCCCCTACATGTTTTCCCCCCCCTATAATTTGCTGTTTTGCAGGAGCCTAGGTGCCATACCAACGGCGCGATTTGTTCCCGGTTCTAACGATAAAGGGAATCCCAAAGAACTCAGATGCTGCTCCCTTCCCTTCCCAAAACCCATTTTCCCTTTTCTTTATTCTAATAAA
>Ga0179591_1184480_pt1 | contig 18109 bp, 22 predicted proteins | sample CZOMad2_1_08_16f_FD_182891 | JGI IMG/M metagenome (GOLD analysis project Ga0179591, IMG submission 182891) | Vadose zone soil fungal communities from Angelo Coast Range Reserve, California, USA - CZOMad2_1_08_16fungal (PacBio error correction) | ecosystem: Environmental > Terrestrial > Soil >... | reverse complement strand
GCTAGGCCTGTAATCTCTCGTTCCGAGCTCTTCCCCCCCCCCTTTTTGTCACAACGACAAGCCGATCAATCACCCCCCTTGGCTCACCTGGTCACCCCCCTTGCCCCCCCTGCCTTCCGTCGTTCATTAAACCCCTCTGCCGGTTTTTTTCCCATTCTATTGTGTCCGAATCCTCTTTGCCGCTATAGTACCACATCAGATCTCCTCCTCCTAATATGCGTCACAAAAATGTTTCCCTGCTCCGTGTCTTTAGTTTTCTTTCGCATTCCCTTATTAGCGCGTATGAATCCTGAAAATGTGATGGCGATCCTTCTTATTAAACCCCCACACCGAAAGATTCCTCCCTCTTCCCTGAGGCTATCGTCGTGATAGGCTTTCCTTTTCTTTTTGGTTTTCCTTCGTGCAGAGTACTCTTAGACTTTGTTCCTTCGCGCAGATCTTCTTTTACAAGACCGTACTACTTTTTCTACAAAATGACGAGTGAGACTGTTTAACTCCTCCGCTTCCCAATTTGTCCCCCTTTTTCCACCTCCCTTAATCGCTCCAGCCTTGCGACATCGCCTCCTTTTGAACTGACGTCTTCGTCACCCGTGAAAAAAGTGAACCTTTTTACTCACGACAGCGGTGTCCCTCCCCCCCCTCTTAAGAACATACCATCTTCCCTCCCTCCGTAGTAGTCCCCTCTATGACTCGATTCCAAACCACAAAACTTAGGACACCGTGACAATCAGGATGATTTTCATGCGAATTCGCCCCGAATCTTTTTTTCCCTGAAACTTGTACCACCTTCTTCCCCAACTGATCCCTGTTTTTTTCCTTTCCCCCTACCACTCACTAAGTTTTTTCGAACTTTTTTCTCGTGAGGCTGATTCATGCCCTATCTAGTACGCTACTGTTCCCCATCCCTCCCCTTCGTCTGGATGCACGCTTTCATCTTTTTCCCAGATCCTGAATCCACTTCTTCCGTTACTGATAGCATGTCATCGCGGTCTTTATTACCCCTCCTCCTTTTTCTTTTCATCTTACCGTGCTCGTGACCGTGATCCCCGTATACTTTTTTTCTTTTATTTTGCTTCAATTCCAAGACTCCCCCCCCGTTTTCTCCTTTTTCTTCCCCCTCCTTGCGCAGGTCGATTTCTTCACTTTTGTACACACGAAGTTTAAGGCGATCTCCACTTTCCATACGGCCGCTGGATCGTTCCCTTTCCCCCCTGTCAGTCGGACACTTCATTTCTGCCAGTCACCTCCCAACTTTTTTAGCGTCGAACACCCGCCGTCCTCTGTCCTGCATTTGAATCTTTGGGACAGTTGCGTATCAATCCTCCAACTCTCCTTTCTTAGCAAAACGGCGGGGATTTGTCTTTTCCCTCCGATCTCAGCGTCTGTTTAATTTTTTGTCCCGCACTTCTAGTCCCGCGCCTTCCTTTCACATTTCGAATCGTGAGAAGTTACCCCCTTAGTACTAAACCTTCGCTTCCTCCCCCTTTCCGGCCGGCCTCGTGCATTTCGTTTCCCCTTTCTAGTCCTCTCATGACGGTTCCCTTTTTTTACATCGTCAGGGCAAATTTTTTGCCACACGCCGAGAAATCTCCTGTTTCGAGAGTGGTAGAGTAAAACGAGCCCCATCGTCGAAAGCCTGGTGGTGTTGAGTATACCTATACCCGTCTTTTCGTCAGATGGACTTTTGCTGGCCGTGTGGGAAGCTGGTGTGTTGAGTTTGGGTTTCCTGCCGTCCACAGATTATTCCGAACAAGATTTCACCTTTTTTTGCCAGGATGTTTTGCATTGTTTTCGATTTCAATCTCTGGACCGGCGGCGCATTTGATGCCTTTTCTTGAGGACTGGGCTATCTTTTTTTTCAACGAATGCGGAGGTCTTGTTTTGTTGAGCTGCGCGGGACGAGATGTGCGGGTTTTCCCTTTTCTTGGTTTCAAAGTCTTCTGTTTTTCTTTTTTCTCCTCTCGCCCGTTTCTTCTGCGAACACGAGCTTTTTTTTATACAGTCCACGTTCGAAAGAATTTTTCATGCGCCCCCTTTCCTTTTCCTCCGGTCTCGTTCGCGATGGTTTTCTTGTTTCTGACTTTCATTACTTTTGTCCATTTAGAGGCCTTTCGTTCTCTTAACGTCCGGTTTGTAGGGGAAGGGGTTGCACACCGCTGTCTTCGATGTTTTGTTTTCTCTTTCCTAAGGCTGCGGCAGGCGTGTTTGCCCCACTCGATTTGTCGGAGCCACGTTAGGGTTGTTTTTTTTTCAATGGGAATCCCTTTTGTTTCCGACTTAGACGGGTGTTCCCTGTCACGTTTTGAGGTATCCCGACGTTTTCCCCTCCCCCTATTCCCTTTACGACAGGCTCTTCGTATAAACGCTCTTTTCCTCTTCGCAACTCAGTTGTTCCGTTTCTGTCTCTTCGGCCACAGACCGTCGATTTCCTCTTAGTCAACATGGGGAGGTTTTCACACAGTAGCGTACTATTTTCTTTTTTCCTTTCGTTCAAACTAGAAGTATTTCTCTCTCCCGGCGTTTTTTCTTTTAATTTCGGTCCTCCGTGCATCTGTCCGTAGTTGTGTGGTCTTTAGTTTTCTAACCCTTGTCGCGCTTTTTAGCCCTTTTTCGGGCGATTTGATTCCTTCTTTCTCCTTCTTGCGTGGGTAGTCCGGAGGTATTGGCGATACGTGGGACCTTTTCGCAGCATCTTCTAGTGGTTGCCCTCCTTCTCTGCTTTTCCTGCCGCGGTTGTCTTACCGTTTTGACCCCCCTAGCCTTTACTTATTTACAACGTGGGAAGTACTTCTTTCCTAAGCACTTTCTTTCGTTTTTCTCGTTTTGCTTTCTCTTTGTTCTGGACGACTTGCGGGGAACTGTTTTTCCTTTTTTTATGGCGGACATGTGCTTAGACAGGTTTCTTGGATGGGGGCATTGTTGTGAGGGTTTTCCCCTTTTAAGGTCGTTGTAAAACGTACTTTTTTTGGGTTGGCAGGGTGTCTTTTCTTTTTCTAATCATTAACTTCTTCCATTCGGCCCTGTACGAATCTTTCCCGAACTCCTGACTTCGAATTCTATACGACTCTCTGATCATTCCTCGCGTCTTAAGGTGTCTTTTGGACGTGGTGTAAATATCCTGAATCGCCGTTGGGCGAATGTTTTTTTTTGCTCTTGGTTAGTCTTTTCATCTTTTCCAATTTTTGTGCAGGCTGAGAGGTAGCATCAAGTTTTTTTTTTCATCCATTGTTTTTTTTTTTCCCTCTGCTGGGTCGGGGGCCGAATCGCTTTTCTTCCCTTCTTTGGCTTTGGGATGAGGAACAAGCTTCATTCTGCCTTCGCGGCATTTGTTTGTGACAGTTTTTTTTTTTTGGGAGGGGAAGGGTGGTGATTTCTCGCGAGTTGCCTTTTTTCAGAGGTTGATATGGCGTTTTTCTGGTGGTTGGACGTTTTTTTCCGTCTTTCCTTTGCAAGCAGCGGCGGGAGATGCAGGCAGTTTTTTTGCAGGAGTGCTTTGGTTTTCTTTCTTGTGATTCACTTTCTCGACCTCTTTTCTTTTTAGAAGGAGCTGAGTTCTTTGATCTCCCTTGATTTTTCGTTTCACTTTTTTTTTGAGGAAGGTGTGTTTGCAGGGGAATAGCCTGTCCCCTTCCTCCAATGTTGGTGCGTTTTCCCACCTCTCCCCTTCCGATGTGAAGACGACGATGGCGGGTAGGTCTAGTGAGTTGATGTTGAACGGCGAGTCCTTCGCGAACCGCGAGGTTCGGTTGCGATGTCTGCGACCTTTTATCCCTCGCTTCCCGTCTGATTTGGGTTATTTTTGAAATAATATCAACATTACGGTTTTTTCGCAGTCTGAAGCTAGCTCGGTGAATGACTTCCCTTTTCCCTTCGATGAAAGCGCAACATCTTTGCTTTCTCTGGGGTGCATTTTTCGTCCGTTCCTTCTTTCTATATACGGGTTTAAGGCAGCAGAGTTTTCGGGTTTTATGGGCGGAGTCAACTTTTCCCAGATGTCTTCTCTCCTTCCTTTTCTCCATCCTTTTTATTTCTATCTGATTTAACGGCATCGTAGGAAGTGTTGAAGAAGTCATCATTTTCCCGTATGTTTCTTCTGCTCTCCCTTTTTCGAGCACAGTAATCTTCACCTCAGTTTTTCTCTCGCAAAGATGAAGGTTGGCATCATCCCTGCTGCATATTGATGCTGCCTCGAAGAATACCTTTTTTCTCCTTCGATACCGTAATGGTTTTTTCTCCATAGACTAGTTTGCTTTTGAGTGCTCATTAATCGCACCACTTTTTTCCTTCTTTCGGGTTACGAAGGTTTTTTTTCTAAAATATAACCTCTGCCACCTTCCCTCATTGTTTCATCAGGCAAGTGAGGTCTTCCCCCTTATCTCTTCCCTCTCTCCCCTCACCCTGCCGCCCTTTCCTTAAGCTCTCATTATTTTTATCGCCAGCACCAGGCATATTAGTCTTCCCTTCCGTTCTTCCCAAAGCCCCCCTTCCATTCGCTGCTTTTCCGCCTTTTTAAAACCCGAACGTCCGCGCCCCTATTACCCTGACAACATCTCAAGCACTTTCCCCGCATAAAAGGGGAATAAAAAGTCCCCCTCCCCTCCTCTGTTCCAAAATACGAGCCTCATTTCCCTTTTTTCCCACCATTTTTATAATTTCTCTTTCCACTCCGTTTCGACCCGCAACTATTCTTCCCCACATCGCCTTAAAAGGATTTTTCTTCCCTATGAGGTAACGCGCATTACCCTTTCTTCTTTCGTCTCGACCTATACCCCAATTCCCATCATGACGCTTCCAGTTATTGCCACCCCCCCCTCCTTTCACTATCGAGCTCCATGCGGACTCTCGTTTTTTTCCGAAGATTTCGTCGTTTGTTCCTCATTTTGAAGCATACTCCTTAGCGGTTTACTCCCCACCTCCGCTCTCTCTCCCTATTGTTTTCCAATTTCATGGTTCAGCACCCCTCCCCACAATGCCGTTTTTTCCTCTTTGCCGTCCGCATAGCAGCCTTTCACCATTCAAATTGCACTCGGTTTCAAGTTTTTTTCTCTTTCTCCATACCCGCCAGCTATGGAGCAGCCGGTTATCCGTCCCCGGCAAAAAAAAAGTGCCCTTCAGTCCATCATCTACAGCTTCAATTTTCCCTCCTTTCCCCCTCAAATCGGCCATGGTTCCCCCAATTCCTTCGTGAGACCCCAAACACCTTTCCCTGTTCTATCAAACCTTTTTCTTCACCCGTGCCACCGGCTTATCCTGAATGCGAATCGCCTTTTCCCCTTTTTTTACTCTGACACAGTCGGCCAACACCCCCATCCTCCCCGATTTTCCCTCAACTTATCAAATATCTCTGTTCGATTCCTGCTGCGACTTCAATTTTAGTACGCTCTGTTTACCAATTCTTTTCCTGTTCATTGTTTTTTTCTGGCACACTTGATCTCCTCAACCACATGGCATAAGCTGCTGTCTCTCCTAAATCGGTCTTGACCTCAAGCCTGGCGGAAGTTCCTGTTTTCCTTCTGTCCAAGTGAACTTCCCAGTCCCAATTCTCCTTTTCCCCTTTTGTTTCCACTTGAACGTGTAATCCTTAACTTGTTTTTTCCCACCTCGAGATTTCACGCCTTTTTCTGGTAGAATTTATCAACTCCCGTTACCCCTCCCCTTCCGAGGTTTTGCAGGCGAGACGCAATCGCTGTTCTCCCTCTAGTTAAATCTTGTCCTTTTTTTTTTCCACGCCCAATGCTTAATGTGTTCCGCCCTTCCGACTTTGCCCAAAAATATCGTAGGTAGTTTTGGCACCGTGGCATCTGCAGCCTTAGTGTTTCTCCCCCTGGTGAAATGTTGCTGTGCCTAATCGAACTTCTTTTTTCGTGAGATAAACGGCGACGGACTCTCCCGTCCCTTTTTCGCCCGCTTTTGTTTATTCCTCAATTTAGCCGTTTTCCATTTTTTACCGCGCTCTGCCTCAGCCCCCCCTATTTTCTAGCAGTTCTCCCCTAGTACTAAAAAGTCGCCCTTTTTCTCCTCCCCCCTTGCGCGACCGGTACGCACTCATTGCTCTTACTGCCCGTGCCTTTTTTCCCAACCTAAATATGCTCTTGTTATTTATTCCCTTTTTAATTCCTGACAGACCTCCCTGCAAGGCCGCGATCAATGTCTTCTTTTTCTACGACTCGCTCTCTTGTGCCGCTCCGTTTTTTTCGAGATCTGTCTCAAGTACTCTCTCTCTTCTTGCCGGGCGGCGTGTGTTTTCTTTCTTTTGGTCCCAATGACGTCCAAGATTATCCTCCCGTCCCTGATCTTATTCCGGAGGTTGTGGCTGAGGTTGCAGGCTTTTTTTGCCTGCTTATGCGGCAGCGAGGCCGTTTCTTTTTACTGTCTTTGAGAGCTCTTGAAGCTTTGTTATAAGGACTTCGGATAAATCTCTCTTTTCGGTTTTGCGGCGATTTCGCTGCGATTAATTTTGCCGTTTCTTTCCCTTTCGGGCGTTTACCCCCCTCCGTCTTCGTTGTTGGTTTATTTCCCCCTCCTTTTTCTGAAATCCTTCCTTTTGGATGTTAAGCATTTGTCCTTTAAGCGTGGCTGCGCACTGAGTCTTGCATTCGGGGTGTTTTTTCTCTTCTCCTGATGTGTTTTCACGTTTGGTATGCTCCCTTCCCCTTTTCCTATTGGGCGGCCAGCGGCTAGGCAAGCTATCCTGTTCTTCGGTGGTGTAGGGAAGTGGCGGCTTCCTCCCCCTTGGTCGCGTTGGGGACGGGAGTCCGTGAACCTCTGTACATGCGGTTCCTTTTCCCTTGGAGTAACGTTGCCTTTGTTACACGTTACTTTTCCCACCCTTCTCCTTCTTAATGTGGGGGGACGTGAATCAAGCTTCTTCTACATTTGGAAGGATGATCCTTTTTTCTTTTTCGTTCACGATTAAGCCCGCGTCCTTTTCTGGTTTGAACACGCAGCTTAAGTTGGAGTTCTCGTTTTTCCAATAGACCGTCGATACTTCCCCTGAGTTTGGCCGGCGTGGGAAATCTCTCCTCTTGGTCTGATGACTATACAAGTTCTTTTTCTTATGCTCCTGGCGCCGAGTCTTTCTTTTGTTTCGTGCGATTGCCCTCTCGTTTTTCTTGCTTTTTTTCCTCAGGGAACGAACTTTTCTCTCTTTTTTGACCAAAGTGTATTTCCTTTGTGCGATTGCATCCTTATTCTTTCTGATGGCACGGTGTCCGTCTTCGGTGGTTTTTGCCCCTTGACAGGCCCGCACGGCTCTCAATTTGCCTCATGTTGTCGGAGAGGGGACCGCTTTATGGTATGAAACGAGGTTGTCTTCCGTTTCCGAGGGACAGGATATTTCCCTTTTTCTTTCACGGGTGTCTTCCTTCTCCGGCTGCCTCCGCATATCTGTTTCTTTAGTTTCCCCCGGCTTTTTTTCAGATATCCCTTATTTTCCGGGGAAATTGATGTTGACTTTGAATTTGCGATGGCGGTTGCTCCTTCCCTCCCCAGCGCTGGCTTTTTTTGGTTGTGGTGATTTTCTGCTGAACCATTTTGACGTGTCGTTTAAACTTTTCTTTGATGCGTTTTTGGTGTAGCATCTAACCCCCTCCCTTCCCTTTAGTACTGCTTTCCCATTTTTTACCCCCCAAGACGATCTTCGCATTCACCCTGCCCCATGTTCTTCCGCAGGAGCGGTTTTGTTTAACCGGGGATGGCCTTGTTTGGGGTTTTTCCAATCCTTAAGTGAATCGGCATGATTCTCCTTTTTGTTTCTCTGTAATCTTTTTTTTGGTTTCTGAGCTGAAATGTCGATCTCTTTTTTTTTCCATTTACGTTAGTGGCTGTTTTTATCGTGCCGGGCTTGATGGGTTTCCTCCTGTTTTTTAACTTCTCGCTTGGTTCTCCCCTCCTCAGATTGGGAATTGCGGGATCTTTTGTCCAGGCTGTGCTTGGAACGCGGTCCCCCAGCTTCAAGGCGTGGTGGGTGACGGGGACGGGTGCTGCCCCTTTTTCTTTAGAGAGCCTTGGAGTGCTTTGTTTTCTTCATGTTGGGGTGAGAGTTTTTTTTTGGGTTTTTCGCACTGGCTGCTTAGTCTTCTTTCTTGCAGGAAGTTGCTGGAGGTCGTTCGCCTTTCTTTTGGTTAGACATGAGAAAGCTGCTGGGTGCTACCATTGCTTGATCTTTTGGAGCTTCCCTTCTCTGTGAGGGTTGGGCCTTGACTTCTTTATATGATCCCTCCACCCGCTCCCTTTCTTTTTGAAAGCGCGATCTTTTTCTTGAATGTCCCCTTTTTATTCTTTCCTGGGCCCTGAGAGACAACTTTTTTGGTGTTGGATGCGATGGCTTTCTCTGGTCTATCCTTTTTTTCTTTTTCTCCGATCGATGGGGCGCGTGCATCCTGCTCCCCCCCTTTCATATGACCTCTCTTTGGAGTGATTCTTAGAGCATCACCTACGAATGAGTCTTTCTTCTTAACTTGGAGGGTTTTTCCTTTCCTTGATTTTTATCGAGTTTTTGGAGACTGCCCTTCTTTAAGTCAGCAGGATATTCCCCCTTGATGGAGGTATGATGCTGTAACCGGTCCTCGCGCTTTCATCCTTGTTGTGAGATTAGCCAACCATTCTCTTTACGCAAGCAAAATCTGTTTCCTCCTGCTGCCTGAACCCCGTGGCGATCATTCTCTTCTTTCCTAGTAATCTGTCGCACCTCTCCAGATAATGTTTGCATTCCTCATGCGTTCCTCCATTTCCCTCCAGTATCTTCCCGCTTAGCTCACTTCTAGCCCCGTACGTGTTTCAGTTTTTATGCAGCGTTCCCCCTCTTCTCTCTCTCCTAAGAGGCGAGAGCCATCCTCCCTTTCCTTCGCCCGAGTCGCGACGTTCTCACTCCCTTTTTTCCCGATCCACTTTTATTCGCCCCCCAATTTTTCAGTCTTCACATCGGCAAAGTTCTTTGCCAAAAATCGTTTCACTCGCGATCCCTGCACACCCTGCAGACACCCCTTTCCTCTGTGAAGCTCTCAAGAATCTGCATCATTCGCCACCCCGACAGCAGCTCTTTTCATCTCTCCCGTATCCAAGCCACTCCTTATCCCCTCCTTCGATTTTTTCTCCTCTGAAACGGCCGGTCACCACCAACTCCTTGAACCCTCATCGTACCAGGCTCGCATCCTGTTCAGCACCGCCCCTCCTCCCCTCCCTTCCCAGAGGTCCAAATCCCCCCTTTTCACTAATCTTAATCTCAACTTGATTCGCACATGAGGCCCGTCCTCTCTACCCCCAGTCGCTCCGGCTTCACCGTTCTTGATTCATTTGACAGCGCCTTCAATCTGTATTACTTCTCTCCTTTCTTCCCATTCGCATCCCTTCGATTCACAGTTCTTGTTCCAACCCCCAGCCCGCTACAAGCAACTTAATCGCCCCTCTTCCTTATAGTTTTCTAGTTGAAATTTTTGGTGATCTTCGCATTTTTTTTTTTCATGGTTTTTTCATTAGAGGTTTCCTCCACTCGCCGCTTTGTCCTTTTTCCACGTGACCGTTACAATCACTCTTGTTTAACAATTCCAGTGCGCGCTGGACCTGTCCCCCCAGTCCGCCCACGCGCAACCCCCTCATCCTTTCCCCCTTTTCCGTACTAGACGACGAGTTCCGTGCCTCTTCCCCGCGACTCCTGTTCGGAGCAGCGGAGTCGTCTTCCCTTTTCCCCACGTTCCCTCCTCTGACCTTTCTCCCCTGACAACTTTCAGATCGTCTCATACCAATGGACTGCGGTCGATAACCCCCTCTTTCTTTGTCCAACATCCGTCATCGAGATACTTTCCTCCGTTGCGTCATGCTTCCTCGCCGACACGTGGGTCCAGCCCACGTGTATCGCCCCTTCTTTCTACCTTTCCATCGAGGGCCACACAACCCCCTCTGCAATCGCGTCCATCGAATTTATTTCCCCCCCCTAATTTTCGCTTTCCCTCTCCCCATGTTTTTTGAAATCTTACTCGCCGCCATAAGTACGCTACTGTTCCCTTCCTTTTCTGTGTACCACCGGTATGTTTCAAAGATCATCGCCCTTTTCCTTCATTTGATGTCCATCAATCGTACATGCCCGACAGTCGTCCAGTCGAAGACCACCGTTTCTTCCCTTCACTTTTTCTGTTTCCTAAAACTGCTTGATCACTCTCTCCCCCTCGAGACTGACGGGGTTGTATGCCCTGACTTCCCAACCCCCCACCCGCCGCTTTTCTGATCCCCCCCCGCTTTCCGCATGTCGAATGTCTACCTCCCCCTTCCCCCCCTAGAGTCAATCGTGTGCGGCTCAGCCTCCCTTCAATAAACAGAAGCGGACGTCTTTTCCCCCTGAGAGGGCCCGGAAATGCTTTATGTCCTTTTTGAAGTACACTCACCTCAGGCGCGTTCTTTGTCCACACCCGAGGAAATATCTTCATGTTGAGCAGCCCCCTTCGGTGAGCACTGGCTCTAACCCATACCTCCATTCTTGAATTCAACAGTTGTTCCCTATTCATCATTCCATGTTTACCGCCCTCTTTCTCCTTCTACTCACATTTATCGAGCGTTCCAGACGACACTTCCTCCCTTTGAGCAGTGAGTATCACCATATGAAATCCCTCCGCTGATTCCATGCATCCAGCCGGTCCGTTTCCGCCCTAGGTACCGCAGCCGCTCATATCGCACCCCTTTCCCTAGACCTCTTGTGCGGATAATCTGTCCCTTATGAATCAAACTGATTCCACCGCGGCTCTCGCTTAAACTATATCGAGGAGTATGCTCTCTCTTTCTCCTTCCTGTGTGGATCTATGCGTTATACCACGCATCGAATTCTCTTCTTGCTTGGGAGGCGTGGGGAAGCGGTGATGCTTTCCCTAAGGATGACAGATCTCCGAACAGAGATACTTTCCCTTCTGATTGGTTGTCCTTATGAGCCCTTCATTTAGGCTTCGTTGATCTCTTCCTGACACGGCGGCCCGCACTTTCTTCTGACGGCGCCGTTTGAGGCGTCTAGGAATGCCAGCGGCTCTTTTGTTTTTTTTGTTAGTCTGTCGGACAGCGTCCCTGAATTTTTTCTTATCTTCTTTGTAATGACGCGGAGCTTTTTCTTCTCTTTGCGTCGTGCGACCAGAATTGTAGGATTCGATGTAGCTCCCCCCCTTTTCCATGCAGTTGGTGACATGAGCTCCTTTACCTCTTGTTCTCATCCACCGCGAGGTGTTTGGAACGTGTGACTTCTTGAACCCACCTGCAGGGGCAGGCCGCTCCCCCTTTCGATGGGCACGCTTTTTTTTTCTTTCTTGTTCCAAACGCGGCGGAGGGACTTTGCGCTTAGTACTCCCCATGCTTCCCTCTTTTTAATTTAGTTGTAAGAACGCGACCGCCGGCCTTCTTTTCCCCAAATTCTAGGTGGTAGAACCGGTTTTTTTTCCCACGTTAAAGGGTGAAGTCAACCCTTTTTTTTTTTCTCCTGTGCCGGTCACGTTTGAGGACTTCAGCCTCCGTATAACTCCGACTCCCAGGCTACCTCTTCCCGACTTCGACATATGCTTTATTTTCCTTTCTCCCCTCCCCTAAGGTGATTATTGCACTTAAAGAACTGCGAAACTTCAGGAATCCTGTTCTTCGCTTTCACACAGTTTATGCCCTTCCCAGAGGCGGTGCTGATTGAAGTCCCTCCCTGAAGTCAGCCCCCGCGAGACGATTCTTTTTTAATCGGAGTCGATCTTTCAGTTTGCTTGACGCTTCGGTCATTCTGTGTGAGGTTTTTCTTTCCCCTCCGGGATTTACGGAATCCTGTGCGATTACCAAGTTTTCTTCTTTGGACGATTCAGCTGAGTCCCTTCGTTTGTGGAGGGTCCTCTATCCTATGACGGGCTTTTGTGGCTTCTCCGGACGTCACTTTGCTGGTGTTCTCACAGAGCATGGACGGATGAGTTTTCGGGAAGACGAGGTTCTATTGTGACTTTTTTCCGGAGGGCCGTTGTTTTTTCCAAGTTCTCTTTCACTGGTTGCAACGGGTGTACGAGTTCTTCCTTCCTTTCCCCCTCCTTCTTTTCATGGTCTCAAGGCTGGAGCCAGAGTTTATCGCCTTGATTCCCCTTGCTTTTCTTGCTTGATCCTCTTCCCTTTTTTCCCTTTTCTGAGACAAGGAGCCAGCGCTTTGGGTTTTCCTTGTTTGTGTAGTTGCTTGTCGTTTTTGTCTTGGAAAAACTACGGTCGTTGTTTCGGATTTGAGAATAACCTTCGGAGTACCCTCTGCATTGCTTTTTTCTCCCCAACCAGTTCGCAACTCATCTTACGTCCCTCTTCATCTTCTCGATTTTCCGGTGTGCGTGGGGGGTTTTTTTGCCCTAATGCGTTTGTAATTTCCTTCTTGCTGCCAGCATTGTTTTCGAGTTTCATCCAATCGGATGCTCTTCCGATGTCGACCTGAGTTTGTTGCCTTTTTTGAAGCTGACGAGTCGGGCTGGTTTTGTTGTCCGCCGAATCCGGATTTTCTACTATCCGGCCCTGTTTTCTTATTCTTGACAAGATTATTGATTGACTTATGCTCTTCTTTTTTGTCGCCTTCTGTTTTCTTTCTGCGGACGGTCACTTTTTTCCCCAGTTTGAAGAGAGCCCTGGCGATCTTCTTTGAAAGGACGTTTGAGTTCGGGGTTTTTTTGTCGGCCGTTGTTTTGTATGTTTAGCGTGGGCTTTGACTTTTTCTTTGGGTTCTTACGGTGATCGTGTCCTTTTCTTCTCCTCCTTGATGGAGTTTTTCTCCCTCACTCTGAGAAGATTCTCCTTCTCCCTTGTGTTGACCGGGGGTGTGCAGGTATCTCTCTCACGATAACCATGTTTTCTCCCACCTGCTCTTGACCGATGTGAAGACGGCCTCTGATGCTGGCGGATTTGCTATCGGTGTTTTTCTTTTTTCCCCCTACGAAAGCCGTCGTCCGTTGGGCTGAGGTATGGCTGCGATGGCCCTCTTTCTTTCATCCTTAGTATCCTTTGGCGTCGGGTGGCTAATGAATTCATTCTTTCTCTGAGAAGTTTCAGCTATCTGAGGCTTCGTCTCCTTTCAGAATTGCTCTTCGTTTGTCTCTTTGCTGATTTCCTTTGATGGTTCCAGTATATGTGCCTGGGTTGTCATGTGAAGCAGGAGATCCCTTTTTTTTTTATCTAACTGCCGACGATGCGCATCCTCCTCATATTGGTGGTGGGATTCATACCCGCGCCCCCTTCAGTTGTGACTCCGACAGTACGCTCCCGCGCTTTCTTCACTCCTTTTGCTGAAATTTTGGCTCTCACAGAATACCTCCCTGTCTCGTACTGCACTCTGCCAAGATAGTTTTTCCTCTATGCTCATGTAATGATGCTAGAAGCCTTTCACTATCTCACTGAACTCCCGTCATTTTCCTCTTTTTCCCCCGAGTCCCCATCGATCGTCCCTCTCAACCTAGAGCTTCAGCATGAGAACATCGCCACTCCCCGTCTCCTTTTTCCAGTTCCACGTTCGCAGCAGTGTCACCGCCATAGCCAACCGCCATTACCTCCTCCCACCTTCTTTTTGATAAAACCATCTTCTCTTCCTAAATATCCAGAGACCCTGAAAACAATTGCCAAGACAAATCCTTCCCTTAAGTCCTTTCTCAATCATCTCTTCCCCTTCCCACATAAGATTCGATCCTCTCTAACCCGTATATTTCCTCTGACAATCCACTATGCATCAGCATCGGCCTTTATATCCGAAGATCTTCCCCCCCCCCTCAATTGCTCCCCCCCCTCCACGCTTCAAGGCTGTCTGCGCCCAGTTCTACTATCCCCGTTGTCCTGCCTCCCCCCCTCCAGTCCCCATCGGTCAACAAAAACCGCTCTTCCTTCCCTTTCAGATTTCCCATATATTGTCGAATCGTCCCTCCCGATCTTCAGTACCCCCCCCTAAGTATGTTCTCCCCGCCCTGAATTAACAAGTCCGTCTCCCCTTTTCCAGCAGGACTTCACCCCTCCTCCTTCGGCTGAACTCTACCCTTCGAAGAACAATTATTAGATTCACCCACCCCCCACCGAAAAGACCTTAATGTCCGCTTTCTGAATCTCTTGTTGTCTTCTTGTATGTTTCTTCGTTTTTCATCCTGCATGTCTCCTTTCCACCCTATAGGTTAAGGTTTAACACTCCTCCCCTCTTTACAAGGACCACCTCTGTTTTCGATCTAACATAAATGGTTCTCCCCCTTTCCCCCATTCCCCAGCGCGTGGTTTTCCTCTTTCCCTCCAAGTCCTGTTCCTCCCACTTTCCCAAAGACAGAAAAGCAATTTTTTTTTTCTTCTCCTTGGTAAAGCGTACAACCCAAGAGCCGTCCGTTTGAGTTTCCGCCCATTTCCCCAGTGAACTCTCCGTTCCTTTTTCTCAAAGCCCCTGTCCGACACCCGCTTTACTCCCATAGTGAACAACGGCTTTTTCCCCCGTCTTGTCGTGAACACCTCGTTTTTCCTTCCCTTTCATCCCCAAAGTGTTCCATCTGTTATTTATCCGTTTTGCTCGTTCTCCCTATGTTGATGCCGAATCGCCCCCCCTCACGTGGGTCCACCTTTTAGCCCACCTCTCTAACTCACTAGGCCCCCCATCCGCCAGATTCCAGGTCAATCCGCCGACGCATTAACTCTCCTTCTTCTATCCTGCGTTCTTCTTATCCAGTTACAGTTACTTGTTTCCACTCCCCCCCCTTCTTTCTTTACCGGGTATAGGCCCGTCTCAGCCCTCCATGTTGAAGTCCTTCTTTTCCATTTCCTCAGCTTTCTTTATCGTTGACTCATCCCTTCTCCTTTACTGTCAGTTTCGTCGTGACCCCTTGAAAGTGATAACCCTTTATCCAAATTGCCTTCATGGTTGACTTCGTACGGGAAGGAAACCTCCCTCGTTTGACCAAATATAGAGTTTCACCTCCCTCGCCTGGGTCCTTCCCACCCACCCACCTCCGCAGAAATACGGTGTGGGTATACTCGCCACTCCTCCCTCCGCCCTCTTCTTTTTCCCATTCTTAAATAAGAGGGCCCAAGCCCACTGTTTGTGACGTCCGTTTAGCCCAGTCAACCACGCCCTCGTCGCGGGTCCGTCTACCCCTCAATATTTCAGCTCATGCATCCAACGTCGGTGAACAATTGTGTATCTATTGTGCAATCCAAGATTTTTTATTTTGAAAGTTCTTGAAGATCCTCCCCATTTTTATGTACCCGCAAATAATTGAGTTGTACCCCCCTCCCCATTCGATTCCCCTATGCCTCTGCCGACGCGACAAGCCGCATTTTATCCTTTCTTTTATAACCCTCGTAAACGGCCGTTTCATCTCCAATTGTCAGGCCTATCTCGTTTCCGTCCCTTTTCCATCATTCCCCTCAGCAGCTAAGACTGACCCCCTCCCTCGACACAATTATAATCTGTTTACGTCAGGCCCCATGAATCCCATCTTACACACGCCGACAATTTTGTCCAATTCGATCTTGTTACAAGCATCTTCCTAATACTCGTTGTTGTTGGCGGACTCTTCACTACCCCCTCTCTACGAGACTCTGCAGGGTTCGGTTTGAGTCATAGGCACAAGTTCTCCCCCCTCCATTTTCAGGTATTTTCCGTATCGAGTCTCTGCTCCAAGGATTAGATTCCGGCAAGCCGGCTCGCCCCCCCCCCCACATTTGAGATATTCCTTGAGACCGTTTGAGTAACTATGGTTATAATCCTCGACTGATCTTCTCTCTGTTTCTTGCGCAGCTTAGATAAGTTTTTTCTCCTCTCAATTTCTGGCGCGAAAGACAGACGATTGGGTAGAGGTTTTTGATCCAGGTTTACAGATCTTTAACAACGAATGGCTGGAGTTCTTTAGTTGAGTAGCAAACAGGTCAAAATCATTTCCCTTCTTCCTCACAATTTCTCTGCCTTTAGGTGTTCCTGCCTTCGCGCTTCAATTTCCCTTTATCCTGACACCTTCCTCCCCTTGGATGGGCCCGGCAATTTGAGAGCCTATCTTGTGAACAAAAGATCCCCGTGCCTTGTCTTGAAGGGTAGTGGCGGCGTAGTGTCCGTACCCCGCTGTTAGTACGATGGTGGGGAAGGGGATTTTCCGCCATTCGACCTGCCGTTGCCCTTCCCTTTTGGACTTCTCTGAGTTTCTGACCGTTGTTTGTGTTCCACTTTTCCCTTGTGACCCCACTGACCCTTTCTGAGAATGTTGCCGGTGATAAAGGTTTCAAGGTTGAGCCCCCTTCCTTTACGTCCGCTGACTCCTCCTTTCTTCGTACCGATTCCAAGACCTTTGGCTACGCCTTGCTGGACCGACTGGCCCCTCAGCTTCAGACCGGTTTTTGATGATTATCTGGGTCCCCCCGGCGCTTGGTTTGCCCCTCCTCCGGAGGGGTCGACGGTTTAACTGCTAGCTTCATCTTAGGTTTCTGTTTTCTCGCTCACCGAGACGGATTTAGTCATTTTTGATTGGAGTTTTTTCCGGTGCTGTGACCGCCTGGACTGATGTTTGTTTCTACTTGGATTTTACGTGTCCTTTGGGCTCTGTTGTACACGTTGTTGGACGATTTATGTCCAAATTTTTCTCTTTGGACCGGGGCAGGTCCTGCTAGGTTTTTTTGTTTTCTCTCATGGAGTCTCTCTTTTGGTTTTTTTCCCTAGTCAAAGCAGCTGATTTGCTTTGCAGCCGATCTTGCGTACTCTTTCTTTACCCCTCTTCGATGACTTGCTTCTATTTCTTTTTGTTGCACTGTGGTGACGAGTTACGGACTCCCCAGATGGCTCTTCCTCTTCTTCTTTCTGAGACCGGTCGTCGGTTTCCATTTCCTTGCACTTGCCTTTGCTTTGATTTTTTGACTCGATTGTTCTCCTGATCCGTCTCCTGCTGTGTCAGTGTTTCGTGCGTGTCTGGACTTGTAGTGTTCGTGGTTCCCCCCCGCGGTTTGCATGTTGTGAGGGCCCAAGATTTAGATTCCCTTTTCTTTGACTACTCTGCCCCTACCTCTTTTGAGCCTCACTAGCATAGATTCCGATGGAGAGTTTTTATATTTTCTTTGAGGTTTGTGTTTTTTTTTGGTTCATTTGAATTTTTCCGCTTGATTTGCGGATGACAGTTTTGGTTTGTAGTGTCGAGTTCACGTCGGGAACGTTCTTCTGCAGCTGCTGCGATGTTTGCCACTCCTGTTCAATGCAGCTGGGTTGTCAAGATTCTTTTTCCTTTTGTGCGAGCCTCCTTGGTGACTCATGAATCGTCTTCCTTGAGTCTTCGGCCCCTTTAGACGCGCTTGTGGCGAGGATATGTGGGGTTACCTCTGTCTGTTTTTGAAGTTTTATGTCTTTCTTTTTTTAGCTCTTTGGAGTGTGCTGAGATGTGGGAACTTGAAGTGGGCGGTCGGGCCAGTCTTTTTTTGTGAAGGGTTTAACCCCTCCGGATTGATTCTTTCCTTTGAGTTTAGCGCGGGCTTTGAGTTTTGTTTCGGGTAACCCGGTTGTTTATTCTTGAAAGTACTTCCCTTTTCACGGTGTTTCTTATTGCGGGTCTCCTTGAGATGCTTCGGCTTCCCTCTCTTTTTGTTGCAGTTGCAGGGGATCGTAGGAGATTCGATCCTGTTTTTTCTGCGTATTTATCCACCCCCTTCTTTTCCTCATCCGATGTCGGTCGATTTTCTTATTCTTTTCTGGGTCCGGTTAAACAAAGGCTTCGCCTGGGGGAAGTCTATGTGTACTATGCTTTCGTCTTGTTTTAATCTGGGAATTCCTTCTGATTTTGCGGGGGACTTCACTTCTTTCACCCGGGAGAGCAGTATCCTTTCTTGGTGACTTTTGCCTACCTCCCTTTGGCAGCGAGCCATTACTTCTTGGGGACGAGACGTTGGAGAGTTGAAGCTTCCTTTTCTTCCGACAGACAGGTTTCGTCAGCGCTGCAAAAGAGTCTGGAGCTTAGCTGCGGACCCCCTGCGTGCGGTCCTTTCCTATCTTTCTCACACTCTTTTTCTCTGATACCGATAGTCCTTTTTTTGACTCAGCCAGCATACGCTCCCCCGTTGGTCTGCCTCGTGCCAGTGGCGATAACCCCCACCTTCTAGACCCTACTTTTGAACGGGCCAACCGATAATGTTTCTCAAT
>Ga0179591_1287347_pt1 | contig 18111 bp, 22 predicted proteins | sample CZOMad2_1_08_16f_FD_182891 | JGI IMG/M metagenome (GOLD analysis project Ga0179591, IMG submission 182891) | Vadose zone soil fungal communities from Angelo Coast Range Reserve, California, USA - CZOMad2_1_08_16fungal (PacBio error correction) | ecosystem: Environmental > Terrestrial > Soil >... | reverse complement strand
TTTCCCCCCCCCCACCTTGATAATTGGCCCCCCTTCCTGGCTGATATTAAGATGAAGTTCCGTCACTTGCGAAATCGACGATCCGAAGGTTTTATCTCTTTCTCACCCCCTGCCCCTTTCTGAAAACCAACCCCATATCAGGGGTGGGTAAACAGTCTTTTAGTCCACCCCTCTTTCCTACTCTCATTTGCCCCCATCGGACTGAAATTTTTTTCCTTGCAAATTAGACCTTCTCACCCCCTCCACACCTCCCAACCTTGTCCCCCCCTCTTCTTAGGGACTTTATTAAATGTGGTCGATTCTTTCCGTTTTCCACCCGGTCCCCTTGACCTTGAGGTGGCATCGTTCTTCTTCCCCCCGATCCTTCTCTAGATAAAAACTTGCCTTCCGTTAATTATGGTCTAATGTATAGAAACCAACCCGCTCCCTGCCGTAAGTTCTTGTTCGCGCTAAAATTTTTTCCCGGAAGTGACCGGCTCCCTCTCGACCCCTCGGACACCCTGGATAAGGATAAATTCTTCTTAGTCCTGTTTAAAAATTAGTCGGGTACAGGGAACAAAAAGTTTCTTCCCCGGAAAAGTCGGTTCCCCCGTGACGTCAATTTACCTCGCGTAACCCTAGTTTGGTTTTTCTAGGAGTTGACCCCCCTCCCTTTTCTTTTGGAGGTTATTTTCTTCCCTCTTAGCAGAGAACCAGGTGACTCCCCTCCATGAAATTTGTTCTCCACCTCTTATTTCCTGACCTGAGACTTACTTTCCTCTCCTCTCAAGTACGGTGGGTCGGGTCCATTACAGCCTGTCCCCCTTTCCTTCTACTTCTTTTCCTGATCCAAGCCCCTTTTAGTTTATCCTACTTAGGAACATCCCCTTCTCCCCTTCTGATGCTCTTTGACCTTCTTTTGCATGACTTTGCTTGGCAGGATAAGTTTTTTCCTGACCCGTAAAGGAAGCCATGAGTCCCTTCGCCTCCCCCACTTCCCCCAGTTGTTGAGAAGGTTTAAGCCCTCTCAGAACCGTATACCTGCAGTCCCCCCCAGGTATCATACCCGTTCCCTCATTTTTTCCTCCCCTTTACAAACCGCACACAGACGGGACATTCCCTCTTTTGATCCATCATTTCCCCCGTTAATGGCCCTTCTCTAGCTGAGGTATCGCGCCTTCCCCCCCTGAGTATGGATTACAGTACCTCCCCCTTGAAGATTGTAGATGTGTCTCTAAGAAGATGAACCCCTTGAAGGGTACGTTTTTATTTGGTCCCTGCTCGCCCAAATATAGTTACACGCCACCCGCCCCTTCGCCCCTTCCCGGCGACCTTCCCAACCCACGCGGGAAGTTTCGCCCCGTGACCGCCCTTCCCCCCCAGGTGAAGATCTCGTACGTTCTATCCCCCCTGACCTCAGGGAACGATTTTTAAAAAGGTTCTTTCTCGTTCAACGGACTCTCTTTATCCAGGATTAATCTTCTTTCGTAGTGCTCTCCTCCCCCCCCTTTTGACCATAGTTGGCTTAAATCTCTTCTCTTCCTTCGCTCTTTGTCCCAAGAATAGAGCCGACGCCTCAACTCCCGACCCCATATGGTTATTTCCTTATAAAGTCCAACCCCTCCACGACCTCTCCCCCGCTCTCTTTTCTTCTCACCCCGGATTCTAAATATCCAAGGGTTCGTTTCATCTTTCCCTGAAACTGACCCCTAACCCCCCCTCCCCTCTTCCCTCCTTCCCCCCTAATTTCCCCCCAATTTTCTTCTAGTATTCTTCCATGTTTCCTCCCACATTATAGATAGTGTAGAAATCCTTTTCCTCCAAAGATTAGCCATCCCCCTGGGAACTCTTCCTTATCCTGATGCAACGGAGCCTTTTGTACCCCCCTTGATTTTTCATTTGTGGAAATAGAATCCTTCCTGCAAAGAGGAGAGCCTTTTCTCCATTTTTTTCCCCATAATTCTTTGAAAATATGCTCTTGAACCCAGTTCCTCCTGGTACCTTCGCTTTTTCCTCGACGTTACTCCGACAACCGCCCCCACCAATTTTTCTCCTCGGTTTCCCTCTTTCTAAGCCCAAATAGATCTTTTCATAATACCTGTTGTTTTTCCTTGCTCGCTATTTGTGCTTCTTCTTTACTAGTAAAAAACCGGGTGGTCTCGTTCTTGATGACTCAGTTTTCCATTACATTCGATTTCTCTCCTCTTTTCCTCTTTCGTAGATCCCTTATTGTCAAAAAACTTTTCTTTTTTCCTATTCCTTGCAGTTCCTGGAGTCTTTTCCACTGACCTTACCCAGGATCGATTCATAGCGATACTCCTCCTCCTTTTGATCCTTGTGAGGAGAGAACTTAGGTTATTTTTTATAAACCTCCCCCCCCCCCGAAGAGATCGACCCGTCTCTCTGTACATCCCTTGACCCTCCTTTTCCTGTTCTTATTATTTCTAATTTGTTATGTTCTCCTTTTTCCCCCGGTATAGGCAAACCTTGATGTAGGATGCTCTTTTTAAGCGAAAGACTTTTTTTTGGGATAATCCACGATGCGCCCTCTTCATTCTTTTCCCCTTGATATACCGCCCTTTCCACTACTTTCCCCCTCGGCCTAATCTACGTTCTTTTCCTCGCGTCCGATGGTACTCCAAAGCTCTCTTCCGACACGCTCGATCCCCCTTTTTCTGCCTACACTAGTCCTCTTGCCCCTCTTTTCTAGTGCTGTCGCGAATCCGGACCTCTTCAACAATTCACATCGTTATTCACTTCCTTTTTTACTGTTTTTTTCCCTCTCAGGACTATTTTTTCAGGCACTCTCTGGGGTTTCGTCTGCTACTTGCAGTTTTTCCCCTCTAGGAACCTTTTAGAAGTTCCCCCGTTTCCTTTTCCCCTCAGACGATCTTGTATTTACCATACCCTTTCATGTAACCGCTCCTTTTTTCTTGAGATCTCCGGACCCTAACAACTCATTTTTTTTCCCTTGATGGATAAGTCAAGAAGTCACCCCTCTCGCGACCCCCCAATCCACTCCTCGCTAGAGCACTCCTCCCCCCCCCCTCCACCCCCCCACACAACAAGGACCACCCCTGTGAAATGCTTATTCAATCCTTCTCCCCCGCCTCTTACTCTTAGGGTCCTCCCCGGTCCTTGACAGACAGCATGAACTACCCTGGATCCCTCGGCCCCCAGTACCTCTAATCCTTTATGTTCAGAGAAGTAGGAAGCAAGTAGAAGGTTGCGTTTTCGCCAGTTTCTTTCCCCCTTTGACCTGGGAAGTACTTTATTTTCGAACCCTTTCCCCTCCTTCAACTAACCTCGCACCGCTACCCCCCCTAACGGGTAACCATGCAGCGTCAGAAGCCTTTTCCTGCCAGGAGTGCTGAAGACTCAATCTTTCCTGGCAGTTACCCCCCCCCCCCTTTCCGCAGTTGCCCTTGTTGTCCTTCCCATGCGATCTTCCCGTTACCCTCCGAAGCATGCCTTGCAAGCTACCTTCCGGGAGTACTTGTCGGCCCTGAACACGCATCGCGGACAGTTGCTCCTCTCCTTACTTTGGGTTCGAGCTGCCTCCCCTCCCTTTACCCTATAACTACGTCCTCCCCCCTCCTGTCTCCGAAGGCCCCCCCCACACTGCTGTTAGGACACCCCCCTGATTTTATCATACACCGCCCTATATTCTGGCCTTTTCCGTCCCAAAATTGTCCACCTTCCAACCCTTAACTGTGTATAGAGCCCAAATGTCCTCCGTCCGATCTTCCTTTACCCCCCCCTATCCCGATTGTCGGACGGTCCCCCTCGCAACACCACTCCTTCCCCCGAGGTCCCCCCCCCCCCGGACCTTCTGTCAGACTGTCTAACACAAGCCTGACTCAACTTTCAGCAGTTGCGCCCACTGCGGAAGTTGCCACCTCCCTCCTCCCCCTCTGGCTACGAAAGGCCATTCTCCCTCGCTCATTGGACACGCTTGGCCTAACTTTGCCCCACGTCATTTTACTCCGTTGTTTTTTCTTTTTCCAACCAAGAACCCCCCTGACCCTTTTTCCCCTGCAACTCTCACATCCTTTTCTTATTCTATGATCCCCCCCCGGTTCTCCTTCATAATGAACACTCGTAACTCCCCCCTTCTGCTTTTTCCTTTTCCTCCGGTGACTCGCGTCGATACGTAGGATTCATGTCTCCCTTGTCTAACCTCCTATCCTATTCGTCCTCTTTGAGAACCCTTTTGATTGTTTTCCCTCTCCTTCCTCCGTGTTTATATCGCCAAAGTACCCTGTTCGAAAAATCCTAGTGATCCCTTTTCACAGAGAAGGCTTTCTCCTGCACCTTCCCTATGTCTCCCCTTGATTACTTGAGTTTCACCATTGAAAACCCTAACGCCCCCCCCCCCCCCCTGAGTGCCCCCCCCCCCCCCCCCCTTTTACTTGAAGTATATAGTTTCCTAAAACAGAGGGTCTCCTTTCCTTCAACTCGGCCTTTCTATTTTTTCCCTTTTCTATCCCCCCATAACCCCGTCAGTACCCTATTTTTATGAAACTTCTCCCTTCCTTTTGTCATACCTCTTAGACATAGAATGGACTGCTTCATTTCTAATTAGGAGGTCCCGCCTTTCTTCGCCACCCCCTGGCAGGATTATTTTATGGCTTCTGTTCTCTTCCCCGAGACATATCTTGAGAGTACTGAAAGATCCTTTATTAAGCAGTCTATGTATTCAGCATGGTTCGTGCCCTTCTTAACCTGTCTCCTTTTAGGATTCATTTCCCTGTGATTTTCTCCACATTTTCTAAACCAGTCCTTTCGAGAGCGTCCTGTTCGCCCCCCTTTCAAACTTGGTTTTTTTAACTTCTGCGACGCCGATTGCTTGTGGCGTTTATAACTGTTGTCTCTTTTCAACTTAGCGCCCCCCCCCCCCCCGTTTTTTTTTGCCAAAATCTTTCTCCTTTTTTCACCAGACTTTTTTCTCGGACTTCCATGCAGATTGTTTTTCCTCGTACCGCTCGAGGCCTTACCCGTATTTGTAAGTCCGGGCTCCGTGTTGAACTGAATTTTTTTCTTCCTTTCGCACTACTTCTCTCACTCCTGCATTTATCTTTCCGTGATTTCTCTTTTTCCACCGGAGGCAGGTGCAGGTTATTGACCTCCCCCCATGAAGGCAATTCTCAACTAAGTCCAAACAATTTGTAACTTTTCCTTTTCTTTATCTCGGCCGTCCCCCCTCCCCAACTCCCGCGAGAATTACGAATCCCCCTTGTCCACCCCTGTCATTTTTTATTCCATGGGAACAAGCAACCTTAACCTCGTTTCAATTTTGAAAGGCACGACCCACTTTAATTGTAATTTTTCACTTCTCATTTCCTGCGACTCCATTCCTGTCTGCTTGAACCTCCTTTAGTGCTGCCACTTATCCCCCCCTTCCCCCCAACTGGAGCCCCTTTTGTTGTCCTTGTTCATAAGCGCCCCTCTAACGTCCTTTTTTGGTTACCGTCTTTCCGTGGTTTTTGCCCATTCGTTTTTCTTCTCAAGATCCGAGACCTTTTCTTTACACTCTCGTCCCGACTTTTTGGCCATTATGCCCTCTCCCCCGGAAAAACTCTCGTTTGAATAGGATCGACGCGCTCACTCCCTCCCATTTTTTCCTCCCCCCCCCCTGGGAAAACCCCAGGTTCTTTTCCTGGCTTAGTATCGCAGGTCTTTAGAATGCCTCGGAAAGTTCTCTTACGTTTCCCAATCCCCCTTCTATTGTTTCCGACCTCACTTGTCTCTTCGACTGCGTCTTAAGTTCCACTCATTCCCCACCCTTTTGCAGGTTCCTTCGGATATAAATTACACCACCTCTATTACCGCCCTTTCCCCTAGTTCCTCGCTTGGAGGGCTTCACGCGAATAAACAGCTAAGTGAGGGTGGCGATTTTCCCTTTCCCTGCACTTTTTCCCCCTCACCCGAACTCTTACTACACCCCTCCTGGCATCTGAATTTGACTTCCCCTCACCCTTATCTATCTAGTTGTTAGTTTTTTTAGCCCCTTCCCCCCTCATGACCTTGGTTTTTCCTACAAATTTTCCCCCCTCCAGAACCTCTCTTCCCCAGCCCTCTCTATTGTAGTAAAAGGAGTGCCCTTGTTCCAACATTCACCCTCTTCAGTTCCTCTTTCCCTTTTTTTTTTTTCACCTACCTGGAATTTTTTTTTCCTCCCCCCCCTGTCGAATTTTAAATCCGAGAAAGACTTTCGGCTCCTCCCTCCAAAATGAGAGCTGTTTCACGCTTCTAAGACAAAAAATCCCTATAAATCCCCTTTGTTGTTTTGTCTTTGACTGCAACCGCATAAGGGTAGGTCTGCGTGAGGAAGAAGTCGTTTTCTCGCCCCCTTCCCACTTCTTCTTTTTTCTACAAGTTTTCACTCATTTGTAGCCTTTCTTTAACACCTGAGATGAGATCCTATTTGCGTAATGGCTTGCTCCTTTGAAAACCTTTCATATTTCCCAGACTCCCCGCATTCCCCCCTCAGCGACGTTTGATCCCGCCACTCTTCTCTTTTCTGATGGTTTCTTAGATCTTCAACGCTTTCTTCTCCAATCATCCGGGTATCTCCCCAGGTTCCCTTCTAGGCGGGGACGGTCTAAGAACCCCCATGCCTCTTCTGATTCTCATGTTTTTCTCGTCCCCTTTCGATCCTCTGGTCATGAAGATTTCCGTTTTTAGGAACCCCCCCTGAGATTTTCGTAGAGGTTTTTCTCCACGTCTCTATGCCCACATTATTTTCTTGCCCTGCATTTTCCTTTGACAGAGGGATATAATTCCCCCCTAAAAGACCACTGAATATGACTCTTCCTACTATACGTTTTTCTTTACAACAGCACTACTTCCGACCCCTCCCTCCCTCCAGAATAGAACCGCGGTATGAACCCTCCGACTACTTACCTCTCTTTAGTGTCTTCATTCCTTTTCCACCCCTCTAACAAATCACATCGTTGCATGCCCTGTCGTTTTGATAGCCGATCTCTGCGCCCCCCCCTCTTTGAGTTTGAAGCCGTAGATCTCCCCCTTCGACGCGGCTAAAAATTCTCTTTCTATCCCTTTAGAATAGTTAGTCCGCCTAATGTTTTTCGCTCATCACAACCTCCCTCAGGCCAACCTTCTCCGGGTCTTGCATTAGGCTTATTCCCCCACCTCCTCAACAGAAGGACTGGCCTGAGAGAATCCAAGCCCCGCAGCTACCCTTATCGTCCCAGTCCCCCCCCGACCTCCCCTTCCCTCAGCGCCATCTCCTCCTTCCCCCCCTGACAATTAATGTCCCTCAATTTGACTTCTTTCTGTTTTTGTTTTTGAGGTGGGCCCCTTTACCGGAAGGATGAGAGATATAAAGGCCATATGGCCTGCCCCTCAGTCCTAATCTCAGGTAGGAAAATTGATCGACACTCGGAATTTCAAACAGTTCTTCTTTTTATCTCTCCATTTTAATCAAATTTCAGTTTAGAAAAGATGCACCTCCACGTTCCCCCTCCCCCCATCCCCCGTTGCTCTTTTTGATCGGTTAGTAGATTAGTGAAGCTCAGGCCTTTTTTCATTTTCCTTTTACCCAACTTTTTTCCCAATGCACCCTTTTTCATGTCCCTTCTGTTCGTCCCCTCAGCCGCTTCCAATATGAATTATCCAGTCTCTTACTCGAACCCCGGCGGATTACCCCTTCCTAGTTGGTCTTCGCCCCCGCCTGATGTGTGAAGATCATTAACCTATCCCTCTGACAATGTATGGACCCGAGTTATCCTTAGAAGTAGCCCAACCCCTCGTTCTCTGAGGAATATCTCCCCCTTTTCCCGCGTCAGCTGTGTTCCTTTTTAACACAATGTCGTTTCCCCCCTGTAAACTACTCTGTCTACCCCCGACTACCCACCGGTGCCCGACCCGTAATCGGAAGTCGAACCTTTACCTCTCGTAACTTCCCCGTTCCCACATTAAAATCCCCTAAGGCCTTCCTGGAAGCGGACAAAACTTCTTCTCTTTCTTCCGTGACCACAGCGTCCACCCCCTAACTTCCCGAACGTGGAGAACCCAGCTGAAAGTTTCTCCCGCAGCCGAGGATCCCGAACTAGGCTTCCCCCCTATTCTTGTCCCTTCATCTCATGACATTATTGGATAGTCTTTTAAATCCTCTGTCGGTGTTTTTCGTTTCCAAGTCGAGTAGAAAGATAAGGTCTTGCCTCAATACTTAGTCCAGACTCTTTCTTTTAGTTGAACCCTTTCCTCCGTATACTCCCCGTTCCAAGACCGGAGTATGGGATGTTTCTTCTTCAGCCCATCTTATTCAGCGTCTTCCTTTTTTCTTTCGTCGCCTTCCTCCTTTGAATCACTCATATATGATTTACTTCCCCTTCCCCCGGTCCCTTCTCCCTGTCTTGGTCCTCTCCCCCTTACTACTTCCTCAGACTTTCCCCTCCGGTTCTCAAAATAGTAGCCCTCGCCCATAAGGAGGAGCTTCCGAGAATTTCTGAGTCATAGATTCTCAGACTCCCCCTATCCCCCGATTCGACCCCCCCCCTTTTGTTTTCCCTTGTCTATGTCCCACGTATGGATATAATCAACCTAACCGGCTTTGCGCAGTATCGTGTCTTCACTCAAACTTAACCTTTTTTCCTCCCAATATCTGAAAACTCCCATCCGTTTCGTTTCCCTTAGTAGAATACAGGACGTATTTTATATACTCCCCGCGCGTTCCTTCCCCTCCCTGTTTCCATCCCCCCAAATTCGTCCCCGTTCACTGGAGACCCCCTTTGACCAATCGTGCAGACCCCCTTTTCCCCTTTAGCCTCTCGAAAGCGTGCTGACGCTCAGTCGACCTTCCTTTTCCCCTACCCCTTCATTTCTCTTTCCCCTTCCTTGGTCTAGTCCTAAAAAGTATGTTCCGTGCCACCACCATGTTGGCATCGCCACCTTTTCTCCCATCTCGGAGTCCTTCCAAAGCTGTGTTCTCTCCCCCGAGTCGGCCCCGACTCCCTCTTTCCTTTTTTTACAGTGTCTCTCCTTTTTTTAAACGATTTAGATAGCCCCCCCCCCCCCCAAGTAATTCGAGAGACCTCAGACCTTTCCCCTTTCCCACTTAGTTACCTGTACCCGCGCCTCCCCCTTTTACTATTTGATCTTTTTCTTAATAGTGGACTCCCCTCCGGGTTCCCCCTCACGATGGTTAGAAGTTTTCTCCCCTTTTTGTTGACCCTCTTTTCGTCCTCCGAATAATTATCGCCCATCGTGTCCCATTTCCTTCTTCTGGAAGTGACTTGATGTTGGTAGTGACTTTCCCCCTTTACGCAATTTCCCTTGGAGGGCCCCCCCCCCCACCCTCAACCCCCCCAGAAAACTTAAAATGCCGATCTAAGGGTTCCCCCGAAATTTTCCCGATCTACCCCACCGTCGTCCCTTCGAGAACCCAGGGATTGTCCACTTTTCCATGCCGGTGCCTGGAACTATTCCCACCCACCTCACACCCCACGAACTACTCCTGCTGACCAGTTATACAAATCGAATTGGTCCCCTCTGTTACATTTAGATGACCACATATTCTCCTTTATACGAACTTACCCCGATCGACTGATACATCCCTGATTTAATCTGTTTCTTCCGGGCTCTGAAATGCACAACCCGTTCCTTGTGAAAGTAGAGTTGGTACAGGGCGCCGCACCTTCCCTTTTCATCCCAAGCCAATGCTAAGCCGAGATAGGTTTAATTCCCCTCGCACTTCCAATCTTGGTCCGCGACCCTTGAAACTCTTCCCGAACCCCTACCTCTTAGACCCCCTCGAGAAAATCCGACTTTTCCCCCTGACTATGTGAACCCCCTTTTTTTGCATGAAAACGTTTTATTATTGACCTAATAGGAGAATCCGAGGCAGTACCTCCAGCGTTACCCCTCCCCCCCCCCCCCCCCCCTCTATTGTTTAGCCGAGAGAAATTTCAGCCCCCCTCTTTTCGCCTCTTTGCTGGATCCCCCAAGATTACCAGAGGAAGACCCTTATTTCCAAAATATTGTGTTTATTTTTTATATTCCCCGCCCCTCCTCCAACTCCCTATTCCCCTCCCGCTATTGTACCTTCTCTCTTTGGTCGATCAAAAGTCCCTTCCCCCCCTCTAAATGGTCTCAAGTCTTAACGTGACCAACTCCCACGAAAATAATCCCACTATGACTCCCATCAGCCCAATCCATCAGTACTCGTTTCAGGCGGCCTGCCCTATATCCTCATCGTCTTTCTGCTTTCGAACCCGCCTACCTGCTTCGCCCTCAAGAGGACCTCCCTGCTCCCTATATATATCTTTTACGACCTGTCTTAGTCCAAGGACATTGTTTCCCCTCTCCCTCCCTTTCCTCAAAGAGGGAGCAGAATCTCCGTTTTTTCCCCCTCCATTCTACGACATTCTAATATTGAGCGCCTTCCCTACTTACCTCGTTTTTTCTCCGTACCTTCCAAGAGAACCCTCTTCCGCGGGTTTTACATTTGGAGACGATCCCCCATTTTTCCTAGTATGTACATCCACAAGTTGTTGTTTGTTTTTGATACTCCCTCTTCATCATCTTTGAAACCTCCCTAATGTAGGAGGTCCCTCTCTACTTTTTCTCTCTTTGTCAACCCTCCCTTATCAGCTTATCCCTCTCATTGATTTTTTCTTACCCCCCGTATGTTCTCTCCTCTTGCACTTACTTTTTCTCTTTTCCCACCCCTGCAAGAACGGAACCTACCCGATTTCATAGACAATATACATCTTGGTCCTCCTCTTGCGTAAGCTCCTTCTATTTCCCCCCCCACCTCCCCGCCCGAGATCGCAAGAGGGACGGCCTTTTCCCCTTCCGTCCTTTATTTTTCGTATCTTCAATCATTCGTTTTCTTTCTTGACCGGTTAAAGTTCGCTTCCCAAAATTTTTTTCTTAGATGCCCTTGTGTTACCTAACTCGCCCTCTCTCTGGATATCCCCCCCCCTCTTTTCTTCTATTGCTGTCGTTCAGCTACATGCATCTAACGAAACACCAGTTCTGTGAAATTCCTTATGGATTCACTAGCCCTTGTATTAACGCCCCATAGACGAAGCAACCCCCAGCCCCTCATCCGTCTTTTAATGGACACCCTCAGAGAAGGATCTTCTTGCGTATCCTTCTTTTTCTCTCCCTAGACGTCCTCACGGAAGATCCAACACAGTATGTCCCCAAATCAGCCAATGAGGCAGTTGATATATCGGCCCTAAGTGCCCCCTTTCCTCTCCGTTCCCATCGTGTGATCATTTGAAGCCCCGTTAGAAGGTCCATTGAACATGAGCCATATCTTCCCGACCATCGAACATGTAGACGAAGGAAGACCGTCTTGTGACGCAGAGATGAGACCTATCAAAAACCCCAACGGAATAAGTATCAACACCCCTCCTCGCAAGGGGTTGCAGGAGGATTCCTCCGGCCGAACCCTCTCACCCTTTCCCAACCCCCCCCAACGAACTTTGAAAAGTGTCCTGGACTCAGGCAAGAGTAGTCAAGCTAGAGAACGCGCAACTCTCTCATCCTACCTCTACCGTGCACCATTTCACCCTCTTTACCCTCAAGTCTCCCCCAGAAGGTTTATTCTATGTGCCGTTAATGGTCCGGTCCTTCTAAATCGATCCTGCCCCCTGTCCTTATCGTTTTTTCCCTTACTTCTCTCCGGAAGGTAGCAAAGAGAGAAGCCTCCCCTTCCAAAGGTGCCCGTTGTTATCCCTCCCCTTTCGAACCCTTCCAAGGGGTTTTAGTTAGTACCCCCCCAGGAATACTTCCCCACCAAAGTAAAGCCCCCCCCCCCCCCCCAATTCCCTTATTTCATCTTGCTTCCTCACTCTTTTCCCCGGAAAGAAGAAAGGCCTTTACCTCCCCCCCAAATGTCCCCTGATGACCCAGTCCTGAGAGATTTCAACTCGTACGAACGTTTCTCCTCTCTCCGGACCCCAGTATACCCCCCACTATCCTTCTGAGTTACCCCCTCATAGGTATCCTTTCCCGCTCCCTTTGGCTACACTAAGGTTCAAAAGCAGACCCCTTTTTCCCCCTGAAGGCCACCTGCAAAGTTCGTCTGCGCCGAAGCTGCCCCACCCCCATGCTTTGAGGTCCTCACTGAAGATAGCAGGCTTCATTTTTGCCTGAATCCCCAAAGTTCTGTAAAAGGCCCAAAACCCTTTTTTTCCTAAGCTACCAGGGGCCTGATCTTGTACCTCCCAGTGCCCCTTTTCCACGTAGTCCTCTTCTTGAGAAGGCTACTACCGACTCCCGTGCTCCCCCCCATTGACATCCCTATTTACTACCCCTTACCCCAAAGTACGTTCCCTCCTTCCATTTGTCAGTCCGGCCTTCAAGACTTCTTTTCTCCGTCTATCACTGAAAGTCCCGACTCCAGACTCCCTACCTCCATAGGCGAAGAAAAATTGCACCCAGCAGCGCTTGATTTGTGTGACCTTCTAACAGCTAAGGTGAATTCAAATAATTTTTTACCACCTTCCGAGCCCATTCAGAAGATCCCTTCTCCTATTGGTCTCCCCAACAAAGGAGTGCCCCGAGTTTAACGACCCTTTCGGGTTCAACACGCCCTCTCCCCGACTTCCCTGATAAGCTCTTTTCTTTATCGTCTCAGGATTCCCCTGAATTTTTTATTTGTCCTTTCTCCTGTGGGTTCATTTCCCTCAAACCTCATCTTAACCTAGATATGCCCCCGCTCCCTTTTCGACCAAATTTTCGTCTTCCCCCCGACTGTTTTAAGCCGATCAAGGTAGCACTTTCCCAGATCCCTGCAGTTCCCTCTACCCATCTTTTTTCTTTTTTTTTCCCAAACCATTCCCCATCCCCTCCGTTTTTTGGTAAAGGAAGATCTGAGCACCCCCTTTCTTTCTCTAATCTGCCCCCCCCATGATTTTTGCCAATGAGTTTTCCTCCATTAGATTTTCTTCACTTACCCTCAAAACTAGTGTTCCCAGTTCTTCCCAATATCCAACGGGTACCTATTGAGTAGAATAGGACTCTGTCCTTTAGTTATAATAGCGGCTTTGCCTCGCGTTTTTTCCCCCCCCTTTGCGGTTTTAAGTTTCTTCTTTTGTTCTCCTTGATGAGAAACCGTCCGAGTACCTTTTTTTACCTAGATCAAAGGATCTGCATTCCAGTCCCTTAGATCCTCCCCTTCCCTTAAGTTCCCCCGAAGGATCCCTTTTTTCCGTGATTCCACCCTTTCCCGTGCAGTTGAAAAAATTGGGCTCCTTCTTAGCCCCAGTCCCCTTCCCGCGATAGGAATGGTCCTGAGTAGCGCCCAAGGTTTGGTTTTTTCTTTTCCCCCTGCGTTTTACTACTAGGCCTTTCTTGTTTCCGGCGAGATTTGAAACTAGATTCTCTGCAAAACTAAGGGCTCTAGACCACTAAGACAGCCCCACTGCCTCCTTCTTTCCTTCCCCGTTTAATGTTGATTGCCTTGCCCGCTTTCCCCTTCTCGCAGGGGACTTAAATTGGTCAGTCCGGTGCACCTTGTAATGATAACCGACGTTCGCTTTTCTCGACCCCTCTCATCTACTATCCCTTTTCTGACCCTTTTCCCTGAGGGTCTTCTTTTGGTAAGGTGAGTGGTCAGGTTACGAACCTTCCTTCTTTTTTTTTTCAATTTCATATTTACCCGCCCCCCCCCCGTGGAACTTCGTTACTGCTGCCTTTTCCGTAGGGAAGAAAGGCAGGGCGAATTCGTAGACCGATTAACCCGGTATAATCTATGTAAGAATGGCACTCCCTGGTCCCCACTCCCCCTAAATAACTTCTTCTCCCTGTTTCCGTCCTGAAGTTAATTTCTCCCTCTTCCCGGGCTTTATGAGCGGTCTCGGATGAAGTTCGGCCCCGACTTTTTTTTTCCTTGCTCTTCCCCAGCAATGGAGAACGACTGTAGAGTGTAGATACGAAAAGCCCAGTGCTGTTCCCACCGGTTCTTTTTTGCCCTTCGTCTCCCCCCCCTCCTCCCATCTTAGAAGCTAATGCGCCTGTTTTTCACTCCTTCTCCTGGTTGTCCCCCGTTGCTGTCATTTCCCCCTGCACCATTTTTTCTATAGCTCTCCCCCCCAAGACAGCATTATGAGCTTTGAACAACGGTTCTTTTTCGGATCACTCCATCTTTTTTCCCATGACGATTTTTCTTTCTCGTTCCTCCCCTACCCCTCCCCTCTTTTTCTACTCTTCTTCAAATCTGGTAGCATATCGCGCTATGTTTCTCGATATTAAGTCTCTATTCCCACCTTTTCTTCGACGATATAAATTCCCTTCAAATGTCCCCCCCTCCTCCCCCGTGAAGTGCCTCCAAGTCTATATTGCTCTTCCCTTCCCATATCCCTTGTGGTTTTGCCTCTCGGACCCTTCCTTCTTCCCCCCTCCCGACACTCCCTATTTTACCTACCAGCACTTCTGAAAATCCAGAGCTATTTCCTCTTCCTCCCCTAACTTCCCCCTCTCTATCTGCGGCGAGTAGAAAATGACGCCTGAGCGCTTCTCCCCCCAGTCGAATAATGATCGCTGCCTTGAATGCCTTTCGGCCGTAAAAGTATTTCCGTTTCCCCCCCCCCTTTCCTGACCTCCTTCCTCCCTCTTTAGCTACAGATCTTTTTGTAAAAATCCATTTCCCCCTTCCCTTTTATCTCTTATCTTTCAAGTTTCGCAGATTCTCCGTTCTGCTCCCCTCCCCACCTTCTCTCTTTTTTTCACCTCTCTTTCCTCCTCGCCCCATCTTATTTTTAATCTACTCGTTGTTGTTGTGTCTGATTCTATGTTTCTCCGTAAAGCGATAAACCTGGTTCCCATTTTTCCTACTCTGCTTCTGTACACTTTAAAGTTCCCCTCTTAAAGAACTTTCTGTAGGGGATTTGTCAAAATTTATGCTGCGCTCTCTCCCATCTTTTTTAGGATCGAGGACACCCTTGTCCCCTTTACTCCGCTTTCCACCCCCTTCTGCTCTGCTCTCGACTCGGTTTTTCTAGACTTGGCGGAGCCGGCTTTTCGGTGAGAAAAACATTTCAGATGTGATCTTGATTTGCCCCCTTTTCTTGGTCCCCCTTTTGCGATCGGATTCTTCTTTAGTAGGATTGCCAGTGATGCGTTACTTTTTTTCTTTTTTCCCGTTTTACACGTCACCCCCATCTCTGTCGATTCTCGGGGGGCACTTTCCCTCGGCGCTGGATAACTTTTTTTTTTTTTTCAAAAAAAACACACGCTTTGCTCCCAGGTGAATTGGTATATACTAATCCCCCGACCCGCGCGCTGCATTTTCTTTCCCTTTCCCTCCTCATAAGTATGGTCTCCCAAAAATGTATGTTCCTCTCAGACATCTCTTCCCTCAAATCATTTTGCAAGCCTACTACGGTCCATCCCATGAGATAATTCCTTTATAGACGACATTCCAGCCTTAAAACCACCGTTTGCACTAGAGGCCCACCTCCCCGTCCGTTATAGTCTTCTATAATCCCTTGAGTTTACGTTTCCCCCCCATAGTCGCTTGGATCGGACTACGCTAGAATTTCGATACCCTACCTGCCTCTTCTTTACGTCCAGAATCGTATGACTAAGATTCTTTCTGCGAGCCCCAAGCCCCCAACCTGACTTCACAATGTCCCCTTGTGTATTTTTCTTATAGGACTGAGAACCTACACCTGCGTGATCCTTACTGGCTCCCCCCCAGTAAATTGCCCGGCGTTCCCCCCGCGCAACATCCTCTCTCTTCGCCACTGAACCCCTTGCAATTCATGATGCTCCAAGGCATTTCCTCCGTTATGAACGTCTTTGGGCCTTGACCGGCGGCTACTCTCTCTTTTTCCACGGAGAGTAAGCTCGCTGACGGTCGTCGTCTCTCGTAAGTACCCCCCCGTTCCTTCAGTGTTCCTTTCTCCCCCTTTAGACCCTGCCCACTTTCCTTGGAGTTTCTCACCCAGGTAATGACACTCGTTTACCAGCACAAGACACCATGTCATATCCTATATTTTCGCTAGAGTATTATCTCCCCCCGACTTCTATCCCATTTTCAAAAAGGTAGCCCGGTTGACTTCCAAGTCGTGCTGTTTCATACTAGTACCCTGTTTACTCTCCCCGAAGTCGTTATCTCATCGGACCTCTTTTCCACTTTCCCTTCCTCCTTTCCGCCTATAATTTCCTTTTCTTTTTATCTACTAGTTCAGCCATCCCTTTTGACCCTTTACCCTAACCTGTTAGTCCTGATGCTTTCAGTACCAACCCCCACGCTTTCTTCTACCCTTACTCTTACCTTCCAGGGAATGAGTGCGACGAAAAATGTTTTCCAATTCGAAAATGTAAACCGGGCGCAGCTCCCTCCCGCAGGCCTGTGATGAGCTCCTTTGATCCCCCCTTGTCCCTCCACTCTCCGTGGTATTTTTTCAGGAACAACTGACCTCCAGATGTGCTCCACTTTTCTTATCTCCCAGGCCCCTTGCACCTTTTTTCGAAACCTTAGAAGTTTGACCCCAAGCAGCGCGATTTCCCCCAATGAAACGGCATTCAGGAGCCGCCTTATTTCTCCTTCGGAAAGTCCCCAGACTTCCTACTGCTTGTTCTGAGGTTGTCCCGTCTTCCTGAAACAGTTTTTTCCCGACCTCTTTGTACCACCTCTCTTTCTTTAATCGATATCAACTAGGTTATATGACTCCTTCCTTCGAAAACCGTGTGTATGTTCAGCCCCCGTGCTTGATAGATATGGCTTCCTGAATGGTTCACGATTCTCCTTACGTGTCCTTGGCCTCCCTCCTCTTTATTCTCACTTGAGAGTGTTTCCCTATTTTAATCCCCCTCCGTTGTTTTTCTTGTAATGCCACCCTTCCCCTTTTCTCCCATCGTGAGCCTTTTACCCCCTTCCTCGACGTCTGAGTTTCACATGAGACAAGCATTCCTCGGATCGAAAGCCCTTGCACCCCTCTCCGGGTGTGCGGTACTTCAAGTATCTTTTTTATCTTTCAACGAAACCGTTATCCCCCATCTCCTCCTAAATCTTTTGCTTCCCAGGATGGTAACAATTAGCTTTTCCCACCCAATTTTCCAAACCCAGCCCTTCGTCCAATATGAGTGACACTTTTTTTATCCAATTCGTTGATGCGTCCTATGGTCCGTGCCTTATATCCTGAGGAATTTAATCTTTCCTCCTTTCTTTCGACCCAAAAATTGAAGGAGTTACTTCCTTGTATCCTTGTTCTCTCCCAATAGGTCCCATAGCGTGGTACGGTTTTTCCTTGACCGGAGGTAGGTTGTTTACTGTCACCTTGATCCTCCCCCTCCTCTGCCTTTCCGTAATGCGGATCGGCGCCCGTTTTGATACCCCCCATTTCTTGTCTTTTTCCCCCCATTTGTTTCTTGCCCAAAATCCGTTTCCGATCGTCCTGGTTCGTCCGGTTGTCCACGCTTGCCCACATCGCTCTTTCTTGCACGGGCTTCTTCCTTAGAGATACCCCTTAAGTGAGCTCTCCCTGGGCCGTTTCTTTTACGGTCATCGTCCCTCCCCCTGTCTTGCTTTTGCGTACGCTTTGACTCAAGGGTCCCCCCCTGTGGTTCCAGTCCTTTTTAAATGTGTTGAACTTTATCCCTCTCCTTTTTCTCGATACTTCTGCCGTTTTTGATTCGAAATTGCTGAGTTGACAGTGAGGTCTTCCCCCCCTGCTTTGCAGTTCTCTGGTAAGACTGTCACGTCCCGGAGGTTCGAAAGTTTCTTAAGAACGTTGCCCTTCCTCCTGATCGCCCTGGGCGAACCAGAGGAGGCATTACTGTCGCCGAGGATAACGGTATATCCTGATCTGTTTATTCATGTTTCTTCTTTTTCCTTGTGCCCACAGACCCCATAACTACTCGGTCCTTGCCCAGGAAGACATAATTCTTTTTTTTTCCGGAGGGCCCCGCCCGAGGGATTCTGGCTAGTTGACTGTTTTTCGATGATTCCCTAAATCTCCCCTTCAGGGCTGAGTTCATATAGCGATCCCCTCCCTAAACCTGACGTTTTTTAATGTAAGGTTCGACAGGCTCGACCCGTTCGACCTCTGCGTATCTGACCTTTCCCCATAGCTTCGAACAGGGTTACTCTTTTTGATCTTCCCGTTCCCACACTTCCCCCGGATAGAGACTCACGACTGCCATTTA